>Ga0335078_10008929_pt1 | contig 14887 bp, 10 predicted proteins | sample Lox_Sample_32_FD_206711 | JGI IMG/M metagenome (GOLD analysis project Ga0335078, IMG submission 206711) | Soil microbial communities from Loxahatchee National Wildlife Refuge, Florida, United States - Lox_Sample_3.2 | ecosystem: Environmental > Terrestrial > Soil > Wetlands | place: USA...
TCATTACAACTTCCCGCCGTTTTCGGTGGGCGAGGTTGCCTTCCTGCGCGGGGCGGGGCGGCGCGAAATCGGCCACGGCGCGCTGGCCGAGCGGGCGGTTTCGGCTGTGCTGCCGGGAGAAGACAAGTGGCCTTATGCCATGCGCGTGGTTTCGGACATTCTGGAATCAAACGGGTCGTCTTCGATGGCGACGGTGTGCGGCGCGTCGCTTTCGCTGATGGATGCCGGGGTGCCGCTGAAGGCTCCGGTGGCGGGCGTGGCGATGGGGCTGGTGAAGGAAGGCGATGACTACGCCGTCCTGACCGACATTGCCGGCGCCGAAGATCACTACGGCGACATGGACTTCAAGGTCGCGGGAACGAAAGACGGAATCACCGCGCTGCAGATGGACATTAAAGTCGGCGGGATCACAGCGCAAATCATGCGGGAAGCGCTGGCGCAGGCGCAGCGCGGGCGGCTGTTCATCCTGGAAAAAATGGCGGAGGCGCTCGGCGCCTCGCGCGAAAAAGTTTCGGCCTACGCGCCGCGGATTTACACCCTGCAGATTCCAGTGGACAAGATTCGAGACGTGATTGGGCCCGGCGGCAAGATGATCCGCAGCATCATCGAGCAGACCGGGGTGAAGATTGATGTCGAAGATACGGGCAAAGTGAACGTGGCTTCGAATGATGAAGCTTCGGCCAACAAGGCGCTGCAAATCATCCGCGATCTAACGGCGACGGCGGAAGTGGGGAAGACCTATCTGGGCACGGTGTCACGCCTGGCGGATTTTGGGGCGTTCGTGGAGATCATTCCGGGGACGGATGGCCTGCTGCACATCAGCGAAGTGGCGGAGCACCGCATCAAGGACATTCGCGATGAGTTGAAAGAAGGCGATCAGGTGCTGGTGAAGGTGCTGGCGGTGGAAGGCAACCGCATCCGGCTTTCGCGCAAGGCGATTCTGAAAGAGCAGCGCGCCAAGATGGGTGGCGGCGAAGTTGCCCGGGAAGCGCCGGAGGGCGACGAAGGATCAGGCGAAGGCACGCGCGCGCCGGCGCTGACCATTGAAGGCGGCGGCGATTTTCCTGATGAGCCGGAGCCGAACTTCAATCGTGATGAAGCGCACACGGGCGGCGGCGATCGTGGCCCCGAGCGCGGAAGCGGAGGCGGCCGCGGGCGGTTTGGCGGCGGCGGTGGCGGCGGGCGGCGCCGCGGGCGCAACGGCCGCGGAGGCGGTGGTCACGGAGGCCACGGTGGTGGCGGCGGGCACCACGGCGGTCACGGCGGAGGAAAACACTGAAGGGTGGGAAGTACAAAGGCCGCGACGAAAGTCGCGGCCTTTGTGTGTCTCTGTGGACGGATGATTTCGAGTTTCTGAGGTAGTCCCACTTCTCGCGCACCGAATGCGCGAGAAATGGGGCACCCGGCGCTTCAAGAAAAAACAAGGAACGAAGAACGGAACATCCTGTCCATTCTGTCGTCCCTTACGAGATTCCCAAACCTACGAATTTCGGATCAAGGCCCTTATGCTGCCGGGCGGATGTCCTTCACTTCACGGGTTGAAATCGGCTTTCGCGCGGTTGCGGTCGTTGCGCCGAGCATGGCCCCCAGCCAGCCCAGGAGCAGTGCCAGGAAAGCCATCCACTCTGAGCCGCCGAACACGCTTCGAACATAGGGGCCCGGCGCCGCGAGGTTGGCGACGGGCAGCCCAATGAACAGCGTGCGGCCCGAAACCGTCAGCACAATCGCCGCCGCGACCGACAGTCCAAACATGACCATGCCGTGGGCCAGATTCGGGTACGCGCCCTCCACAGCAGCAACGCGCCCGGTTTCGCGCCCGGCGATGTACATGGCGACCGCGGTCAGAACAATCGCCCAGATTCCCAGGCCCACGCTCGGCGCAGCCAGTGCCGCTCCGGCGTTCGTGCCAGTGTTGAAGATGGCAAAGCCGAGAAACCCGAAGACCGACCAGATCGCGATAAAAGTGAACAAGCCGGCCCAGATTGCGCTCCAATTGATGCCTGGGCGCAGGCCAGCGCGCGTTTCCTCCTGATAGATAATTTCTGCCATTTTTTCCCTCCAATAGTTGGATGCAGTGGAAGGCGGGCTTCGATGTCGGCGGGACGATAAGAATTGCGAAATCGCGCGCGAAAATCGCTGGAACTCTAGTGTGAAGAGATTAAGGTCGAACTGGGAGGCGGGTGAGGTTTCTGAAGTTTTGTCTGTGACGGACAAAACGCAGGTACACAAGGTGAATCCTCCCACTTCTCACGCGCGAGAAATGGGGCACCCTAATTGGAAAGAGAGCGCTCCTTTTCAGAGCTATCCGTTGGCGCTGCGGCGTTTGGGGAGAATTTGGCCGATGCGCTTGATCTGGGCCCCAACGCCGCGCAGCTTCTCTTCGATGTGTTCGTAGCCACGGTCAATGTGATAGACGCGGTCAATGATGGTTTCACCATCGGCGACGAGCGCGGCGAGAACGAGAGAGGCCGAAGCGCGCAGATCAGAGGCCAGCACCGCCGCCGCGCTCAGCGGAGACTTGCCGCGAACAATCGCCCGCCGTCCTTCAATTTTGATGTTCGCGCCCATGCGCACCAGTTCCAGCGCATGCATGAAGCGGTTCTCAAAAATGTTTTCCGTAATGACGGAAGTTCCCTCCACCTGCGTGGCCAGCGCCATGTACTGCGCCTGCACGTCGGTGGGAAAGCCGGGATATTCTTCCGTGGTCACGTCCGCCGCCTTCAGCGGCACGTCGCCCATCACGCGCACGCAATCGGCGTTGGCTTTGGTCTTCACGCCGACTTCGTTGAGTTTTTCGAGCAGCGCATCGAGATGGTGCGGCTCGCAGTCCTGAACATTCAAGTCGCCAGCGGTGATGGCGCCCGCCAGGACAAACGTCGCCGCCTCGATGCGATCAGGAATGATGCGGTGCTTGGCGCCGCGCAGCGTTTCCACGCCCTTCACGCGAATGGTAGCCGTGCCTGCGCCCTCGATCTTCGCGCCCATTTTGTTGAGCAACGCGGCCAGGTCGGCGACCTCCGGTTCGCGCGCGCAATTCAGTATGACGGTTTCGCCCTCAGCGAGGGCCGCCGCCATCAGGATGTCTTCGGTCCCGGTCACGGTGATTTTGTCGAAGACAATCTCCGCGCCTTTCAGCCGCTTAGCGCTGGCTTCAACGTAGCCGTGCTCTTGCGTGATTTTTGCGCCGAGTTTTTCCAGGCCCTTGATGTGCAGATCAATAGGCCGCGCGCCAATGGCGCAGCCGCCGGGTAGCGAGACCCGGGCGCGCCCGCAGCGCGCCAGCAGCGGGCCCAGCACCAGCGTGGAGGCGCGCATGGTTTTCACCAGCTCATACGACGCTTCGGGCGAAGCCAGGTTTTTGCAGCATAGCGTAGTGCGGTGCTGAGCCCGCCCGTAGCCGAGCTCCACTTCCGCACCCATGGCCGCAAGCAGCCGGCGCGTGGTTTCAATGTCGCGCACGTGGGGAATGTTTTCGAGGATGACCGACTCTTCGGTGAGCAAAGCTGCCGCCATCGCCGGCAGGGCGGCGTTCTTGGCGCCGCTGATGCGCACCGTGCCCAGCAGCGGATCGCCGCCGCGAATGACGAATTTATCCATTGACGAATTTATCCATGCAGAAAAATCCCTGAGAACAGTTTCATTTTAGCGGGAATGCCGCGGAGCGCCGGTGAGAAGCCTGAGTCGAAAGGCCACGCACCCTGGGCTTGACGGGTTAGCCTTTTACCCCGAGAAACCTGGAACACAGAGTGAATTGGACTACAAAGCGCACCGGCTTCATCTTCGCGCGGCCACAATCGCCTGCCGCACATTTCCGCCGCACCGCTCTAAGGCCCGCTCCGCAGCCGCGCGCCGAACCTGCGCCTGCAACATGACCAGCGCAACCGGAACGCTGCGCCCGGCCAATTTCAACGTCTGTTCCGCCAGTTCGCGATTCACACTCGCGGCGCGCTGCAGAATGGCCAGGCCCCGCTGTCCAAGCTTTTCGTTCTTCAGGCGGACATTCACCATCAGGTTGCCATAAACGTAACCCAGCCGCGTCATCGCGCCGGTCGAGAGCATGTTGAGCACCATTTTTTGGGCGGTGCCTGCTTTCAGCCGCGTCGAGCCTGAAACCACTTCCGGTCCTACCTCGGTGACAATCGCCAGGTGCGCCGCTTTCTCGAGCGGAGAATTGCGATTGCAGGTCACCGCGATCGTTTTGGCCCCGCGCCGCCGCGCGTATTCGATCGCCGCCAGCGTGAAGGGCGTGCGCCCGCTCGCGGCAATGCCCACGACCACATCATTTCGGTTCGGCCGGCGCCGGGCCATTTCCTGTTCGCCGAGCTCGCGCGAATCTTCGCTGGCTTCAACCGCGCCGCCCAGCGCCTCCGGTCCGCCGGCCATCACGAACTGCACGCTCCTGGGATCGGCATTGAACGTCGGTGGACACTCGGCCGCATCGAGCGCCGCAATCCGGCCGCTGGTGCCCGCGCCCACATACATCAGACGTCCGCCCTTGCGCAGCGCGCCGGCGATCAAATCAATGGCCCGCGCTACTGCCGGCAGAGCTCGCCGCACCGCGGCCGCTACTTTGGCATCCTCTGCGTTCATGGTGCGCGCGATTTCGAGCGCCGGCTTCTGGTCAAAATCGGCGGCGCTGCGGTTGGGCTGCTCAGTCGCCAGATGTTTCAGGTCAGATTTGTTCGGCTTCAATCGCCACCTTCAACGCCAGATTTGCCACGAAACGGGGAATGCTACGGATTAGTCAACTTCTCGCGCCCAGCGCCTCAACAACGGCGTCATGAAAGCGCGGCCGCACCTGCTTGATCGCCTGATTGCCGCAATCCGGCCATGTGCGGTTCGTCAGCAGCGTGACGGAAAGTTTGCGCTCGGGATCAATCCAAAGCGAAGTGCCGGTATAGCCAAGATGGCCGAACGCGCGAGCGGAGAAATATTTTCCCGACTGCGAAGGAGAAGAAGGCGTGTCCCAGCCCAGAGCGCGTGAACTATCGGCGGGCGAAGTTTCGCGCTGCGTGAAGCGCGCCAGTGTCTCCCGGCGGACCAGCCTCGCGCTGCCGCCGAACATCGCGTCGGCGAAGATCGCCACATCCTCCGCCGTGGCAAAAAGCCCGGCGTGCCCGGCGACTCCGCGCATCACGCTGGCATTTTCATCCTGCACTTCGCCTTGAATCACGCGCTTGCGAAAGGCCGTGTCATTGGCGGTGGGAGGAATGCGCTCGCGCCACGCCGCCGGCGGACGAAATGCGGTGTGCGTCATGCCCAGCGCGCCGAAAATCTCGCGCTGGCAGAAACGGTCGAGCGCTTCATCGGCCAGCCGCTCGAGCGCCAGGCCGAGAACAATGAACCCGATGTCGCTGTATTCGGCACGCGTGCCCGGGTCTGCGGCGAGCGGAACGGCGAAAGCCGCGGCGAGAAGTTCCTCCGCTGTTGTTGCGCGCAAGAACAGTTTTTCGTAGGCCGGCAATCCCGAGGAATGCGCCAGCAGCTGGCGCATGGTGACCTGGCGACGGCGCTCGCGGTCGCCCGCCGCACTGGAAATAAACTCCGGCACAACTCCAGCCACCGGGGCTTCCAGATCGAGCAATCCGCGCTCGTACAGAATCATGGCCATCGCGGTCGTGGCGACGACCTTGGTGAGCGACGCGAGATCGAAGACGCATTCGCTCGTGACCGGGGCCGCGCCTGCATCGTAGGTGAAATGCCCGAACGCCTGCAGCCCTACCAGCTTGTGTTCATGAGTAATGGCTACGGAGGCCGCGGGAAATGCGCGCTGCGCGATCGCTTCACGCAGAATGTCGAAGCCGCGGGCAAAAACTGTCTCTTGCTGCTGGAACACCGGAACCGGAGCGCGCGCCTCGCGGGTTGTGTCCGGAGAAATGCAGTCAGGCAAGTGGGTGGTGGGCTCGATGTTCGGTTTATAGCAAAGTTTCGGGCTTGCGGTAAAGCAAGCGTCGGGTCAGCGCTGCCAGGGATGCAGGCGGGGCAGCCAGCGGCGGACGTTGCGGCAGTATTCCTCGTAATCGGGGCCAAACTTGCTGCGCAGGGTGGGCTCCTCGTAGAACATCACGAACAGGCTAACGCCCAGGATGACCAGGACCGCGCCGACGAGCGCGCCGGCAGTGGCGCGGCCGAAGATCACCCATAAGCCGGCCCACCCGGCAAAAAATCCCAGATACATGGGATTGCGCACGTAGCGATAAAAGCCAACCACCACCAGGCGCTGCGGAGGAGCCATGGGGGCGGGAGTTCCGTGTCCGGTATGGCCGAAGTCCCATATGCAGCGCAGAGCCACCGCGAAGCCCAGCACGGAAGGGACAGCGGCCAGCCACCGCCAGCGCGCCGCGCCCGCGGTATCTACGCGAAAGCCGAGCCAAGACGGCAGAAGCCAGAACCAGAGCGCGAAAAATCCGCCACCTACTAACAGCGAGGCAATGGTGGTGAGCCAGTTTTCACCGGGCTGCGAACCGCCCGCGGAGCCCGCCTGTTCCATGATAGAACCCCTTCATTGGGCAGAAGTATGGGCCGGCGGATGAAGAAGCGCAAGGAAGAAATCTGACGTGACGGCGGAATTTTTGCCGCTGGGTTAGCCTTGGATCATGCGCGTCCTGATGATTGGCGGCACGGGTTTTATCGGCCCGTACGTTGCGAGGGAGCTTCACGAACGTGGTCATGAGGTCACGCTTTTTCATCGCGGCGAACATGAGTCAACGCTGCTGCCCGAAGTCCGGCACGTCAGAAGCGCGGATGCCGGCATGCCCGTTACTACGTTCTCTCCAGAACTCCTCCGCAGGGAATGGGAAATCGTGATTCACATGATCGCCATGGGGGAAAAAGATGCGCGCGCCGCTATCGCCGCCTTTCAGGGCCGCGTTCGGCGGCTGGTCGCGCTGAGCAGCGGCGACGTTTACCGCGCCTATGGCCGCTTCACGGGACTGGAAACCGGCGAACCGGAAGCGGGCCTGCTGTCCGAGGATTCGCCGCTGCGCAGCGTGCTCTTTCCATATCGCGCGCAGGCAAACTCACCGCATGATTTGAATTATTTCTACGAGAAAATTCTGGTCGAGCGCGAGGTGCTGGGACGAGCTGAGCTGCCTGCCACCATTCTTCGTTTGCCCAAGGTCTATGGCCCCGGTGGCAACGCGGACCTTGCGACCATTTACGGCTACCGCGATCATCCTGCGTGGCGATGGACCCACGGGTACGTTGAAAATGTCGCCGCCGCCATCGTGCTGGCGGCGCTGCATCCGGCCGCAGCGAAGCGCATTTACAACATTGGCGAGGCGTACACGCCCACGATCGCGGAAAGGCTGCTGTCTCTGCCTCCAGTCACCATGCCGGCGATGAAGGCTGACGGCTACGATTTTCGTCATGATCTTGCCTACGACACAACCCGCATTCGCCGCGAACTGGGTTACGTCGAACCGGTTTCGTACGAGGAAGGCTTGAAACGAACGCTGACTTCCAGATCAAACTGATTTTGCGGGTTGCGCCGGGCGCACCCCTTACGTGAGTTTCTTGAGCCGGTGCGCGGCGGTTGTGTAAAGTCAAAGTATCCGCCTCCTCGTGCTCATGTCGCGCATCGGTTTTGCTCTCGCTATTGGCCTGTTTTTCGGGAAAGCTCTTCTCGCTGCGACTCCCTCCGCGGCTTCCACTTCGGCAGCCGCTCCGGCATCTCCCGCGAAATCCACTCGCCTCGCCGCGCTCGACTCGATTGTCGAGGATGCGATTCGCGGCGGGGAAATTCCTGGCGCGGTCGTGCTCGTCTGGCACGACGGCCAGACCGTCTATCGCAAAGCCTTCGGCCATCGCGCCCTCGAACCGCACCCCGAGCTGATGACGCTCGATACCATCTTCGACATCGCCTCGCTCACCAAAGTCGTCGCCACCACCACCGCCGTCGCGCAGCTGGTTCAACGAGGGGACATCAGGCTGAATGACCCCGTCGGCCATTATCTTCCCGAGTTTTCGCAGAACGGCAAAGAGGACATCACCGTGCGCGAGCTGCTCACGCACTATTCCGGCCTGCCTGAAGACCTCGACCTGAAGCAGCCATGGGAAGGCCGCGAGGCCGCGCTGCGCATGGCTTTTGAGTCCAGGCCGGTCTTCTCGCCCGGGTCGCGGTTTCTGTATAGCGACATCAACTTCATTACGCTGGGCGCGCTGGTGGAGCGGGTAAGCGGAACCACGCTCGATAAATATTGCGCCGAAAAAATCTTCGCGCCGCTCCAGATGACCCGTACGCGCTTTCTGCCGCCAAAGGTTTGGCTGCCCAGGATCGCTCCCACGCAATACGACGAGCACGACCGCATGCTGCGGGGCGTAGTGCACGATCCCACTGCGCGGCGGATGGGCGGCGTGGCGGGCCATGCCGGAGTTTTTTCGACCGCCGACGATCTCTCCAAATTCGCGCTGGCCCTGCTCGAAGGCGGCCCCATTCTTTCCTCGCTCATGGTCGAGAAGATGACCACGCCGCAGCAGCCGCCGACTTCCACCGTCCTGCGCGGCCTCGGGTGGGACATTGACTCGCCGTTTTCCAGCAGTCGCGGCGATCTTCTTCCCGTGGGTTCGTTCGGCCACACCGGCTTCACCGGCACTTCGCTGTGGATTGATCCCACGACGCGAACCTGCATCATCATCCTGACCAACGCCGTGCACCCACGCGGGAAGGGAAGCGCGATTGCTTTGCGCTCAGAAATTGCCACGGCAGTCGCCGCGAATCTTTCGCTTACCGTTCCCGAGAAAGACGAACTGCGCTGGCAGAGCCTCACCGGCTACAACGAAACCCAAACCGCCGGCCGCAGGCTGATGTCGCGAAACGGAAACGTAGAAACCGGCCTTGATGTTCTTGAGGTCCACAATTTCTCTGACTTGCAGGCAAGCGCAAAAAGGATCGGCCTGCTTACCAACCAGACCGGCATGGACTCGCAGGGCCGGCGCACGATTGACGTGCTGGCGCATGCTCCCGGTGTATCGCTTAAAGCTATATTCAGTCCCGAGCACGGCGTCGCCGGCGAACTCGATAGCACCGACATCCGCAACACGAAAGATGCCGCCACCGGTGTGCCGGTCTATAGCGTCTATGGCGCGACCGATGCCGCGCGCCGTCCGCCGCTCGACGTTCTCAAAACTCTCGATGCCGTGGTGATTGATCTGCAGGATGCCGGCGCGCGCTTCTACACCTACGAAACCACGCTCGGCTATTTTCTGGAAGCCGCAGCCAAAGCGGGAACTGAGATCGTCGTGCTTGATCGCCCCAATCCCATCACCGGATCATTCGTGCAGGGGCCGGTTTCCGATGTGGGTCATGAAAGCTTCGTAAATTATTTTCCAGTTCCCGTTCGCCACGGCATGACTCTCGGCGAACTGGCCAAAATGTTCAACGCGGAACGCGGCATCAACGCAAAGCTTACGGTTGTGGCGATGCAGGGCTGGATGCGCGGCGACTGGTTCGATTCAACCGGCCTCGCGTGGGTCAATCCCTCGCCCAATCTGCGCAGTGTCACCGCCGCCGCGCTGTATCCTGGAGTCGCGCTCATTGAGGGCACAAATGTTTCGGTGGGACGGGGGACCGATTCTCCCTTTGAACTGGTTGGCGCTCCCTGGATCACCGCGCAGGAGTTGGCCGCTTATCTCAACGCGCGTGAAATTTCCGGCGCGCGCTTCGTGCCCACGAGTTTTACTCCGGGCGCGAGCAATTACGCCAACCAGCACTGCAACGGCGTGGGCGTCGTGCTCACCGATCGCAACGCGCTGGACGCGCCGGAGCTGGGAATCGAGCTGGCCTCGGCGCTGCACAAGCTTTATCCCGAGCAATTTCACATGGAGCGCATGCCGGAAATCCTGGTCAACCAAGCTGTCTATGACGCGATTGTGCACGGCGAAGATCCTCGCCGCATCGCCCAGGATTGGCAGGACGCGCTCGATAAATTCGAGCTGATGCGGCAGAAATATCTGATCTACAAATAGCGCCCGGAATGCATCGGTCGTTCGCTCACGATTACAAGGGCGACCGGCTAACGCTACGCCCCCAAAAAGCCCCTATCCAACTTGCCACCTGGCGCGCTGCGTCCGATCAGAAAACGCGTTAGTCCGTACTTGCAGCGGCATATAATCAAGCTGGCAGATCGTCTTGTGCCGAGCATGGAGGTTGTCTATGCGGATCATGCTCTGTTTGCTTTTGTCCGCTATGGTGTGGGCCCAGAACGATCCGGGTAAAGCTGCTGCTTCATCCACCATTCCCGCGCCGGCCGCGACCCTGGTGATTCCCGCCGGAACCAAAGTTCCGCTCGCCTTGCAGCACGCCGTCTCCACCAAGGGCGCGCGCGAAGGTGATTCGGTGTACGCCAAAACTACGTTTCCCATCGCCGTCAACGACCGCGTTCTGGTTCCAGTGGGAACTTATGTGCAGGGAAAAATCAGCCGCGTGGAGCGCGGCGGCCACGTCAAAGGCCGCGCCGAAGTGCTGATTCATTTCACCACCATGGTCTATCCCAGTGGCTATACCGTGATGCTGCCCGGCGCGCTCGATAGCCTTCCCGGCGCCGAGCGCTCTTCGGTGAAGGATTCCGAGGGAACCATTCAGGAAGACAGCGATACCGGCAAGAAGGCGGAAAAGACCGCTGAAACGGCGGGCACGGGCGCGGCCATTGGCGGCATCAGCGCGGGCAGCTGGAAGGGCGCGGGCATCGGCGCGGGTGCGGGCGCGGCGGTCGGCACCGCGATTGGCTTCTTCAAGCGCGGTAATGATGTGCGCCTCGAGGCCGGCACCACCGTCGAGATGGTGATTCAACGCGAAGTCCCGCTCGACGCCAGCCGGATTGCGAGGAACTAGCACTTAAGCATTTAGCACTTAGCAGTTGGCACATAGCCATGCGCGGCCAAATGGGCAAGGGGACCCTAGGGCTAAATGCCAGGTGCCAAATGCCAAGTGCTACTTCAGCGCAAACACCGCATTCACGTGCGCCGTCACCGTGACATTTTTCGGGCTGAATTCTTCCGTCGGTGCGGGGGCGGCGTTCATGGCTTGCGGCCCGGCCACCATGGCCCGAATCATGGGTAGCGGGCGCACATTTTCGAACGTGTCCACCGACGCGTAGGAAAGCTCGCCGAGCGAGCGCCCGGCTGAACTGGCCAGCGCCTCGGCCGACTCGCGCGCCCGCCGGTAGGCGTCCTCCACAGCTTTGGTTTTCGCGGCGTCCATCGCTTCCAGCGTGTAATTTACGCTTTGGCTGCCGGCGGCCTCCAGATCCGCGAGTTGCTGCAGAATGGGCGGCAATTTCGAAAAATCTTTCAGTTTCAGCGAAACGCCCGCACTCACGCGGTAGCCCACCAGCTTGTTCTTCGGCGATTTGTAGTCATACACCGGCTGCAGAGCGAAGAAGCCGATTTCGGCGGTCTTCGGCTCGATTCCGTTCGAGCGCAGAATCTGCCGGATTTGCTCTGCCACCCGCGCCGCGTGGTCATAGGCGGCGCGCGAAGTATCTTCCTGCACGGAAATATTGAATTGGACGAGCGCGGTATCGGGAGCGGCTTCGAATTTGCCGTCCGCGCCGACGAAAACCGTGTTGGGCTGAGCCGCAACCGTGGGATGCTCCTGCGCCAGGCCCGCCGTTGCGAAAAGGAGCAGCCAGGTGAGCAATAGAAACCTTGTTGTGTTCATGACAAGAGTTTATACGCTGGTGAACGGCATTCGGCCGGGATGACCGCTTGCCTCAGCCCTTCGCCGAAGCTGAATACGCGAAGCGATAGAGCTGCGAGTCAATGTCTTTGCGCAACTTGATCCAGATGCCGTCGGGAATGGAAAGGAACGTCTCGACCACCTGCGGATCGAACTGGCGTCCCGACCAGCGGTGGATTTCCTCACGCGCCGCGCCCAGGGTCTGCGCCGGGCGGTACGGCCGGTCGGAGGTGATGGCATCCAGCGTGTCGGCCACCGAAAAGATACGCGCCCCCAGCGGAATCTGGTCGCCCTTCAATGCGCGCGGATAGCCCGTTCCGTCGTAGCGCTCCTGGTGCGCATAAACAATCTCCGACGCATCGGCCAGGAACGGAATCTTCCTGAGCATCTGATAACCGCGATAGGCATGCTCCCGCATGATGGCCACTTCTTCCGGGTTCAGCGCGCCGGGTTTGCGCAGAATGGCATCGGGAATCGCCATCTTGCCGATGTCATGCAGAAACGCGCCGCGCGCAATCACCCGCAACTGCGTGCCGCTGATGCCCATGTGTTTGGCGATGGCGATGGTGAACGCCGTGACCCGCTTGGAGTGGCCTTCCGTCTCTGCATCTTTCAAATCGAGCGCGTCGCCCAGCGCCTCGAGCGTAATGTCATACGAGCGCTCCAGGTTCGCCATGGTTTCGTGCAGCTTGCGGGTACGCTCATCCACCAGCGCCTCAAGGTTCGTCTGGTAGGCGCGGTTTTCCAGCTTCAGGCGGCGGTTCTCCATGGCGCGGCGGACGGTGGCCAGCAATTGCTCGCGCTCGAAGGGCTTCAGCAGGTAGTCGTAGGCGCCGTTGCGAATGGAGCCAAGGGCCACGGAAATATCGTGCACCGCGGTTACCATGATCACCGGCATATCGGGAAACTGCTCTTTGGTGCGCTCGAGCAGCGCGATGCCGTCCATTCCGGCCATCATCAGGTCGGAGAGCATCAGGGAAAATTCTTCGCCGGATTCCAGCAGGGCCAGGGCTTCCGCCCCCGAACTCGCCTGCGAGCAGGCGTACTTGCAGGCGGTCAGCATCGAGGTCACAACCTCGCGGATCGCTTCCTCGTCGTCAACTACCAAAATCCGTTCGGCTGGGGCCATGGGACACGACTAGTGTACCGGCAATTCTACCCCACTTCTGAGGTGTCGAAAGTAACCATGGGGCGGGGGAAAACGCGTGGTTAATGCGCTCTACCATGCTAAGAACAAGGGGGAAATCTGTATTTCTCGCCGCGATGATTCTACCCCTTTGGAGCACGTGGTACGCCGACCTCACGTTCTCGTGGCTGGCCACGCAGCAGCCCGCAATTTTGGGGGTGCTGGCGGCGACCCTGGTGGTGTTCCGCACCTTCCGCGAGCGCTACCTGCTGCTCTGGATCCTGGGCTGGTTCGTGTACCTCGCCTCTCGCGCCAGCGCCGCCGCATTTGGCGGAGGGACTTCCCAAGCTGTCGTTGCGCTGGGACAAGGCGCATTTGTGGTGGCGGTGTGCCTGTTTGCGGCTTCGGTTCTGAATTACACGCACAGCCGCCGGCTTCTGCGCCAGCTTGTCCCTGCCGGGGGCGTATTGCTGGCTTTTGCCGTACTGCGCGCGCTTTTGTGGCCTGACGCGCTGGTGCCGCGACTGCTTCTGGAGGTGGCTTATCGCGTCATCGCCCTGGCCGCCGCGCTGCGCCTGGTGCGTTACCGCTGGGCGCGGCCCGAGATGGGCCCGTGGCTCATGACGCTCAGCCTGCTGTTTCTTCGCCTCGATTGGCCGGCGCTCGACCGCTACATTCCTATCGGCCACATGGAGATCGAAGTTCTGCTGGGCCTGAGCATGCTGGTGGTGGTCTTCGACGATTCCAAGATGCGCACCCGCCGCCTGGGCGTGATCAACGCCCTGACTACCACCATCACCCGCGCGCAACAGCACGGCCCCATGATGGCCACGGCGCTCGAAGAATTGAAAGCGCTCATGGATGCCAAAGCGGCGTGGTTCCGCTTGCTGGATGGCAGCCGGATGGTCATCACCCAGCAAATTGGGCTTTCCTCCGACTTTCTGCGCGGGCGTGTTTCGGTGGCGATGGATGACAAATTTGAGACCACGCTCAGCGGGACTGATCCGATCGTGGTGCGCACGGCCCGCTCGGCGCGCGATGTTCGCGACTATCTGGGCCGGGAAGGCTTCCACCACTGCGTGGTGGTGCCGGTGCGCGGGAAGAATTCCGTCATCGGCACGCTGACGCTGGGCGTGAGCAAGCACACCTCATACACGCCGGAAGAGATGGAGTTCCTGACCACCACCGCGCACCAGCTCGGCTTGGCGGTCGAGAACCTGCGCCTGCTGGAGCAGATTCTGCGCTCGCACCGGCAGTGGACCAACACTTTTGATTCAATTCCGGACGTGATCCTGCTGCATGATTCAAACTTCCGCATCATGAAAGCCAACCAGCCGCTGCTGCGGCGGCTGCGCCGCGCTCCCGGCGATGTGGTGGGCAATACCTGCGAGGCCTGCCTGCCGCGGGAGAACTCCAAGTGGAGCGGTTGTCCCTATTGCCGCGACGGCGAAAGCTTCTACGAGGGCTCAGATCCGTGCTTTGGCGGCTTCTCGCTGGTTTCCAGTTCGTCTTACACGGAGCAGGGCGGCCAGCAGAAGGGAATCATTCACGTGGTCCGCGACGTGACCGAGCGGCGCGTGGCGGAGGAAAAATACCGGCTGCTATTCGCGCAGGTGCAGGAAGGCGTCTTTGTGGCCACACCGAGGGGAAAACTGCTGGATTGCAATGACGCTTTCGTGCGCATGCTCGGTTATGCGAGCCGCGACGAGGCGCTCTGCCTGAACCTGGATTCGGAGGTGTATGCCTCGAACGAACAGCGCGAGACCTTCCGGCGCGAGGTGGAGCGGAACAACTACGTGCGCAACTTCGAAGTGACTTTGCGGCGCAAGGACGGGAGGCTGCTGACCGCGGTGGAAAGCAGCTTTGCCACCCGCGACGGCAAAGGCAGAATCGAGCGCTACCAGGGCTTTTTGCTCGACGTCACGGAGAAGAAACAGGCGGAGGATGAAATCCGCCGCCGCAATCGCGAGCTCAACGCCCTCAATGCGCTGGCCATGATCGCCAGCCAATCGTTTGATCTGGATGAAATCCTGAACCTGACGCTGCGGCAGGTGATTTCGCTGATGGGCGCGCAGGCGGGCTCA
>Ga0335078_10008930_pt1 | contig 14887 bp, 13 predicted proteins | sample Lox_Sample_32_FD_206711 | JGI IMG/M metagenome (GOLD analysis project Ga0335078, IMG submission 206711) | Soil microbial communities from Loxahatchee National Wildlife Refuge, Florida, United States - Lox_Sample_3.2 | ecosystem: Environmental > Terrestrial > Soil > Wetlands | place: USA...
CTTTCCCGGCGCGGTGGCATTGGCGATCAACGAGGTGAGCTTTGACGTCTCGAAGTTGCGGCGCGCGCAAATTTGGCCCTCATGGATGGTCAGGGCGTCGCCGGTTCGCAGTATCTGTTCCCCGATCCTATTCGCCTCGATCACCCGACCGCCAGCGTCCGTGAAGATTGCTCCCGCGTCGAGGTCCGCGAGTCGGCCAAACCCGATCGGCGTCCGATAACCGGCTTCTATCAGTCCCAGATTGAGTCTCGCGGCATTATGGAGCGGACTGATGAGCCCTTCCAGTGCCTGCGGATTTCTGGGAAACGGGCCGTTGTCGTCGGTCGCGCAGTGAAGGCCGACGATGACCGCGTGCGACAGCGTTTCAGCAAATTTGCCTCCGATAAAGTCGCAGCTTCCATTCTTCAGGATGTAGTCGTTATACCACTCGTCGTGGCGCAGCATCGCTGGTGGAAGATGTTCGGAAAGCCGAAGAAGGTTGCCCGACGCAGCTTGTTCCTGAAGTGGCCGAAACGGGTCGATCTTGGCGTAGTAAGTTAGGTAATCCGCTCGGCTGCCGGTAAAGCTACCCCACCGCGCCACCGTGCTGACTTGGCCAGAAAGTTTGTTGACGAGAAGATAGGTGGCGGTGGCCACGCCAACATATTCGGCGATGGCTTGTAGAGCGCGATCGGTCAGAGAACTGTCGAGCACCGCGTTGAAAATGTGCTCAACCGTCTCGCTATGCTCTCGGTCTAGCATCCAATGTTCCCATCCGCGGGTGGGCGCTTCGAACGCCATCCCCTACGTCCAATCAAAAGGGTGTCTCTAATTTGTCACAAGAATCAAACGATTTGTAATCCTTATCCTTCATTTGAACGATCGACTTTCCGTATAGCCCTCCAATCAATAACGGGGATCATACGAAGGTAGGAAAATTAAGATTCGTTTATATCGACTAATACGGCCACCCAACATTACGGATCATCTGACGTTTGATAGAGTTTTTATGGATTGGCGGAAACCATCATTCATTCGGATGAATGATGCTACGTTCGTGTTTGACCTAAATCAAGCTGAGTGTTGCTCCTCCGGGCAATATGCCACGGACGATTGATGAGGAGCGCTCAGTGTCCCCCAGCACTGTATCTGCCGACTTGGTGACGGCGAGGCGGGCCGCGCGGGTCAAGGTCGGTACGACTCGGATCGCCGCGCTCGACGCCGGCCCGGGGCGGCGCGGCGAAGAGCGAGAACGGGACCTTTACCAAGCTCGGTTTCGTGCGCTCGTCCGCGCCGTCGCGGACGGCGTGTGGATAGCCGATACGCGAGGCAAGATCATTCAAGAGATCCCGGGGTGGTGCGCCTTTACCGGGCAGAGCCTGGCCCAAATGCGCGGCGATGGCTGGAACGCGGCGCTGCATCCTGGCGATCGCCGGCGCGTGCTCGAAACGTGGATGCAAGCAGTTCGGAGCACGGCACCCTTCGAAACCGAGTACCGGCTCAAGCGATATGACGGGGCGTATCGGCAGGTCTGGGCGCGCGGCGTGCCGGTAGTAGCCGCCGACGGCTCGGTGCGCGAGTGGCTGGGTATTTGGTCCGACATCAGCGAGCGCAAGCAGCACGATGAAGAATTGGGCAAGTGCCACGATGATCTTGCGCGGCTCGTCGCCGCACGCACCGCCAATTTCGCCGCGGTAACCGGCCAGCTCACGGCAACGATCGAGGAACTCGAGGCCTTCGCCTATTTGATCTCGCACGATCTGCGGGCGCCGCTCAGAGCCATCGACGGCTTCTCGCGCATCCTGCTCGACGAGTACGCCGACAAGCTCGACGGCAAGGGGCGGCGCCTGCTCAACGTGGTGCGCGACAGCACCGTGACAATGGGCCGGCTGATCGACGACATCCTGCGCCTCTCGCGCGCCGGCGGCTTGGAGATGAAGTCAGGGCCGATTGACATGGTCGAACTGGTAAGCGGTGTGCTCGCCACCGAATTGGCCTCGGCCACCACCGGGCGCGAGTTGGCGTTCAATATCGGGACCCTGCCGGAATCGCATGGCGATGCGGCCCTGTTGCGGCATGTCTGGCTGAACCTGCTCGACAACGCGATCAAGTTCACCGCGCCAAAACCCCACGCCCGGATTGAGATCGGCGCGACGGACGGCGACGGCGAGACGGTCTACTTCGTCCGCGATACCGGGGTTGGCTTCGACATGCGCTACGCCGACAAGTTGTTCGGCACGTTCCAGCGGCTGCATGGCGGCGAATTCGCCGGTACCGGGGTCGGCCTTGCCATCGTCAAACGCATTGTGACGCGGCACGGCGGCCGGGTCTGGGCGGAGGGCAAGGTTGGCGAAGGCGCGACGTTCTTCTTCGCGCTGCCGACGAAGGAACCGACTTGATGCCCGACAACTACGAACATGTGGAACCGCTGCTGATCGACGACAGCGAAACCGATGCCGAACTGTGCATCAGGACGATGAAGGAGCATCACCTCGCCAACAACATCGTTTGGGTGAAGGACGGTGGGAAGGCGCTCGATTTCCTGTTCGGCCGAGGCAAGTTCGCTGGGCGTAACCCCACCCACCCGCCGAAAGTGGTGCTGCTCGATCTGCGGTTGCCCAAGCTGGGCGGGCTGGAGGTTCTGGCTCAGGTCAGGGCCGACGAGCCGCTGAAAACCGTTCCGATCGTCGTCCTCATCTCGTCCAGGGAAGAGCACGACGTCGTCGAAAGCTACCGGCGGGGCGCCAACGGTTTTGTCAGCAAGCCGGTCGAGTTCAACGAATTCTCCGAGGTGGTGACCAAGCTCGGCCTCTACTGCCTGTTCGTCAACAAGCCCCCGGCCCCGGCGCTTCAAGTGATTTAGATGCCCCCCGACGCCTCGTTGCCACTGCAGCTCAAGCCGGAAGCGCTGATTGCGCCGCTCCGTGGTGACTTCGCGGACGAGGAGCAGGCCGAGGAGCGACAACCGCTGAAAATCCTCATGCTTGAGGACAATCCGGCCGACGCGGAGCTAATGACCCGCGAGCTGGCCAAGGCGACGATGGATTTCACCGCGAAGCGGGTCGACACCCAGGACGCGTTCGTCGACGCGCTCGAAGCCTTCGCGCCCGATGTCGTGCTGCTCGACTGCAAGCTGCCGGGCTACGACAGCGCCGAGGCGTTGGCCCATGAGCGGCACGTCCACCCCGAGATCCCGGTGGTCATCGTTACCGGCACGATTGGCGACGAAGCCGCCATTGAATGGCTGAAGGCCGGCGCCAAGGACTATGTGCTCAAGAGCAACCTGCTTCGGCTGCCCTCGGCGGTGGAGCGGGCGATCTCAGTCGAGCAAGGCATTCGCGCCCGCAAGGCCGCCGAGCGGGCGGTACGCGAGAGCGAGGCGAAGTTCCGCAGCGTCGTTGAACAGAACGTTGCCGGTATCGCGATCGTCCGTGACGACGGGACGATCGCCTATGTCAATCCCTACTTCGCCCGCCTGGTCGGCTCCACGCCGCCGGAGCTGATCGGCCGGCTACTGCTCGACTTTGTGCCGGAGGAAGAGAAGGCGGCAGTCCTCAAGCAGCTTGGCGCGCAGTTGTCGAGCGAGGTGCCCTTTATCCAGCACCAGTCGGCGATATGCGCCAAGGACGGCCGCCGGATCGAGGTACTGATCAACGCCTCCCGATCAACCTTCGAAGGCCGCCCGGCATCGATCGCCGTCGTTATCGACATCACGGAGCGCAAGGCGGCGGAAGCGGCGCTGTACGAATCACGCCGGATCACCGACGCGATCCTCAATTCGATACCAGTGAGGGTGTTCTGGAAGGACAAGAACCTCCGTTACCTGGGCTGCAACGCTGCATTTGCGCACGACGCGGGATTTGCCGACCCCGAGGATATTGTCGGGAAAGACGACTTCCAGATGGGGTGGCGCGACCAAGCTGAATCATATCGGGTTCATGATCGGAAGGTGATTGAGAGCGGCCGTCCCGAGCTCCTCATCGAAGAGCCCCAGACGACCCCCAAAGGGGAAACCCTCACGCTCCTGACAAGCAAGCTCCCTTTGCGCAGCGCCAGCGGCGAGATCGAGGGCGTGCTCGGCACCTATATGGACATCACCGACCGCAAGCGCGCCGAAGAAGCCTTGCGGGCGAGTGAGGAGCGGTTCCGGCTCCTCGTCAAGCAGGCGCCCGACGCGATCATGCTCTACGATCTGGATCAGGACCGTTTCGTCGAGGTGAATGACGCGGCCGAGCGCCTTTTCGGCCGTCCGCGCGAGGAGATTCTGAAGCGCGGCCCGCATTACTTCTACCCCGACGATCAACCCGACGGACGCTTGCCGAGCGTCAGCTACAACGAGCACAACCGGCGTGCCGCGGCGGGCGAAAGACTTAGCTTCGAGCGGCGGGTGCGACGCGCCAACGGCGAAGATCGGTTGTGCGATGTCACGCTCGTTCCGATGGAGCTGGCCGGGCGAAAGGTGCTGCGCGCAAGCATGCTCGACGTGACCGAGCGCAAGACGGCTGAAACCGCGCTGCGGCGGACGAACCGCGCGCTGAAAGCCCTAAGCGCTGGCAATGAAGTGGTGGTCCGCGCTGCCTCCGAAGTCGAGCTGGTCGGCAAAATGTGCCGCGTCGTCGTCGAACTCGGCGGCTATCGGGCGGCCTGGATCGGGGTGCCGCAAAACAACCCTGATCGGATCGTCAAGCCGATCGCCTCGGCTGGCGAGTCCGAAGAGATCTTCGAGCGAATGCAAATAAGTTGGGCAGACGATGCGCGGGGCCAAAGCCCCACTGGCCGGGCCATCCGCAGCGGCGAGCCCGAGATCAGCGCAGATGTCGCCACCGACCCCAATGTGGCGCCCTGGATGGGCATGGCGGCGCAATTCGGGGTTGCGTCGGTTGCTGCCCTTCCGCTTAAGGACGATAAGGGCGTCTTTGCGGTGTTGTCGATCTATGCTGCCGAGCCTGGGGCGTTCGACGCCGACGAGATGAAGCTGCTTCAGGAGCTGGCCGACGATCTCGTCTTCGGTATCCGGTCGCAGCGCGAGCACATCGAGCGCGAGGCGTTGGACCAGCGCTGGCGAGCGAGCCTCGAAGCCACCATCGGCGCGATCGCCAGCACGGTCGAGATGCGCGACCCCTATACTTCCGGCCATCAGCAGCGGGTCGCTAGGCTCGCCACTGCGATCGCCCGCCGTCTGTCGATGTCGGAGCATGACATCCACGGCATCTATCTCGCCGGCATTATCCACGATGTCGGCAAGATCAACATCCCGGCCGAAATCCTCAATAGACCGGGCAAGCTCTCCAAGCTCGAATTTCAGCTGATCCAAGGGCACCCGCAAGCGGGTTACGACATCGTCAAGGGCGTCGATTTTCCCTGGCCGATCGCGCAGATGGTGCTCCAGCACCACGAACGGCTCGACGGTTCGGGTTATCCGCAGGGGATCAAAGGCGACACGATGCTGCGCGAGGCCAAGATCCTCGCGATCGCCGATGTGGTCGAGGCGATGATGTCGCATCGGCCCTACCGCCCGGCGCTGGGCATCGACGCAGCGCTCGCCGAAGTCGAAAAGGGCAAGGGAACGCTGTTCGACCCGGAAGCGGTCGATGCCTGTATCGCACTGTTTCGCGAGGACGGGTTTCACTTTGACTGAGCAACAAGGAGGACGTCATGCAAGCTGTTGATGTCATGCACAGAGACCCGGTCACGGTCTTGCCGACGGATACCGTCGATCACGCCGCCCGCACGATGCTCGAACATCGCATCAGCGGTGTTTCGGTAGTCGACCAAGATGGCAATCTCGTCGGCATTGTCACCGAAGGCGACTTGCTTCACCGCGTTGAAAATGACACAGATCGGGTTCGCTCACCGCTTCGGCAAATGTTCACGCCCGCGGCGCAACTCAGGGCTGAGTTTGTAAAATCGACCGGCCGGCAGGTGAAGGATGTGATGACGCCGAGAGTGGTCACCGTCACCGAGTCGACACTGCTCGCCGAGATCGCCGATCTCTTCGATCGACACCATATCAAGCGGGTCCCGGTGATGCGCGACGGTAAGGTAGTGGGCATCGTCAGCCGCGCTGACTTGCTACGAGCGCTGGTCGGTTCCGGAGGCGCCCGGGCCGGCGACCTCGCTGTCGTCGATTTCCCCTAACCCGCCTCTGTGGGCCGACAAGGAACGTGCAGCTATGAAAAGCGCCCCGACCATTTGGCGCACAGGATGAAGATCAATCGCTTCTCTGCGGGCGAGAGTCCCGGGTGGTGGCGCGAATTTCGGGCCCGTCGCAATGGCGTGGCATCGGTCGAGTTCGCTTTGGTGGCGCCGGTGCTGTTTCTGCTGGTACTCGGCATGTGCCAGTTTGGGATCACGCTGAACCAATACATAACACTGACAAACGCCGTACGGTCCGGGGCGCGGCAGCTCTCGATTAGCCGCGGCGGCACGACGCCATGGACCGACACGCTGAATCAAATCTACTGGTCAGCGCCCAATCTCACCCCCGGGAGTCTGACAATCAGCGTGTCGGTCAATGGAACGGCATGCGCGAGCGATGCGGCATGCAAATCGGCATTAACGGCAGTAGGGGCAACCGGGGCACCCGCGGTGGTCACGGCGTCGTATCCATGCACCTTGGCGTTCTTTGGGTACAACTTTGCATCCGTGTGCAACCTGTCGGCACAGACAACGGAGCGTATCGAATGATCCGGCTTGCCACATCTTTTCTCCGTCGCCTGCGGCGTGATCAGAGCGGCGCGGTGGCCGTTCTGGTGGGCGTGTTGATCGTCGTCCTCGTTGCATTCAGCGCGATCGTGGTTGACTTGGGTTATCTCTTTTACGCCCAGCGCACGCTTCAGGCTTCCGCCGACGCGGCGGCCCTTGCCGGCGCACAGGATCTTAATGTCGGCACCGGTGGCACGGCAATCGGCAAGGCGATTGCGTATAGCGGCGTGGTCGGAGGCTACAACGCCAATCCCAATCTCACGGTGACGATGGCGAGCGGTTACCCCAGATTGAAGTGTCTGACCTCTACCAATATCTCGTGCGGCGGATCTGATTCGGCAAACGCCATCGTGGTTGTGGAGCAGGCCACCGTGCCGTTGTACTTCGCCAGGGTGCTGGGCATCAATTCATGGCAGATCTCGGCGACGGCGACTGCCAGCGCCAGGGGTAGCGTACCGCGGCCTCTCGACGTGATGATCGTGCTCGATACGACCGCATCGATGAGCAACACCCTTGATCCCAGCTGCGGAGCAGGGAAGTACAAGATCGACTGTGCGTTGCTCGGGATCCAAACCCTCCTGGGCGGCAACAACAACCCCTACGGGCTTTTGCCGTGCTCGGCAACCTGCGGCACCGTGACGAACGGCAACGTCGCCGACCCGATCGACGAGGTCGGCCTGATGGTGTTCCCCGGGCTGACCAATTCAAGCCAGGCCCAATACGACTACGATTGCAAAACCAGCCCGCAGCCCGCCATTGCGTCTTATAAAAACTCGCCAGTTTACAAGGTCATTTCGCTATCCAGCGATTATCGCATCTCGGCCACGACGACGACTCTGGCTACAACATCGAATCTCTCGAAGGCATCAGCGGCGCCAGGATGCGCGACGGGCATTCAGGCGATCGGCGGCGTGGGCACCTTTTACGCCGACGCGATCACCGCGGCGCAGACCGAGCTCGTCAATAATGGCCGGTCTAACATACAGAAGGTCATCATCCTGCTCGGCGACGGCGATGCCGATGCCACTTCAAGCAACATGCCGAGCGGCAAGGCGAACAACCAGTGCCGCCAAGCCATTACCGCTGCGGCCACCGCAACAGCCGCCGGAACATGGGTCTACTCGATCGCTTATAAAGCATTAACGTCAGCGACAGGTAGTTGTGCCTCAGATTCGCCACGCATTTCCGCCTGTTCGACCATGCAACAGATCGCTTCCGATCCGACTAAATTTTATTCCGACGATATTGGCACTGGATGCATCTCCACCGCACACCCGAGCTACACCGATCTGCAGACGATCTTCAAGGATATCGTCTTCAGCACGACAAACGCCCGATTGCTCCCTGACAACACGATTTAGCAAAACAATCTTGCACGCGCTCTAAAGCGGTGGGCGAGGGATCCCTACCGCCCGCGCTGCCGCCTCGATCGGCCGTAACACAGATAGCGGAAAGCCGTACGAAGGGTGTCGAAGACGCAACGTCATTGTTCGCCACCGTAAGACACGACGCTAGCCGGCGACGTCGATGAGCTTGTCATTTCAATTGTGCAGCTAGAGGTTTCAGTCCTGTGGCGCAACCGCAAGCGCCCCCGTTTCAGCTTAAATCAGGTATTCGATCATTCAAACGAATGAAAACGACACGAATTCTCCGTCGGTCGGTTGTTCAGTTGACCTAAATCAACGATGACTGATCGCCTCCGTCGTTTACTCCACTCGTTCAACGCCATGGAGGCACATCATGAAGCGGTTTACACAAATGTTGAAAACGGTCTTCTTCGTCACCGACGAGAAGGGCGTGACGGCGATCGAATACGGTTTGATCGCGTCGCTGATCGCGGTGGTCATCATCACCGCCGTGACCTTGGTCGGCACCAATTTGTCGACGACGTTCACCACTATCGCGAACAAGCTTTAATCGTGCGGTTGGTCGCATCCCCCTGAGCCTGTCGTGTTGGGCTCTGGGGGGCACCCGCTGGCTGGGCGACCGGAGATGTTGTCAGGGGCGCAATCACATCAGGTGATTGCGCGCGCGCCCGGTAGTGGTGGGTTTCGTCGGCCGTCCTGGGCGGTTTCGTGTCGCACCAGCTTTGGGACATCGTGCCATGATTTTCAGGCGTTTTCTACTTGGCGTGGGTGCCTTGGCGTTGATGGCGGGGGTCGTCCTCGCTCTCCTGTGGCTGAAGTCTCCGTCGGCGACCGTCGCTGAAAAGGCGGCGTCGCCGCCTCAGAGCCTCCTCGTCGCGGCCCACGCTCTTCCGGCGGGCACGTTGTTGCGGGCGGATGATCTGCGCTGGGTCCAGGTGTCCGTGTCAGACGTTCCGCCGGGGGCCTTTTTGCGGAATCAGGCGGGAGATACCGAGCCGCTCGGAGCAGCGACCAGACGGAGTTTTCGGGCGGGTGAACCTTTGGTCAGCGATCAGCTCATCAAGCCAACTGAGGCGGGTTTTCTCCCCGCCGTTCTTGCCCCCGGCATGCGCGCGACCTCGATAGCGGTCGATGCAGCCGAAGGCGGTGCAGGTTTGATCGCACCCGGAGACCGAGTGGACGTCATTCTGACGCAGACCTTCACGGATACCAACATTAGCGTCACAGCACGCTCCGTTGGTGAAACCATATTACAAAACCTGCGAGTTATCGCGATCGATCAAACGACCGATCTCAGTGGCAGTACTGTTCCGGGCGCCACGCGTACCGGGGTGATCGGCGAACCGCGTCTGCCAAAGACTGTGACACTCGAAGTAAGTGTGCGTCAGGCGGAGGTGCTGATGGTGGCGGGTCAATTGGGCAAACTTCAGCTCACGCTCCGCAGCCTTGCCGATGCTTCGCAACCCGATGATCTGGCGGTGCCAGCTCCGACCTGGGCAGTGCAAGTGTCGCCGGCACTACGTTCTCTCGTACCCCTATCCACACCGACGCCCGCGGCTGTCGCGCCCAGCGCTCCAACGCGAAATGCCCCCATTAGCATTGAAATCATCCGCGGGAGCAAAGGCGAGCGCAATTGCTACTCCCAACAGACCGGCCAACCAGCCGATTGCGCGGCAACCTCTACGGCAGCCGAGCCACAACCCGCGGCCCCCGCGCGTTCCCAGCGCGTCGGATCGTGACGTCCACCACCACTATGGCCCAAACCACAATGGACACTCTTACACCTGTCGACACCTCTCGGCCTCTGCGCGAGCCTGTTGCACCAGCCGTGGCCTACCTCCTTGACGCCGACTCCGAAGGCGTTGTCAGGCGCTGCTTCACCGATCTTGGCTTTGTCGACGCCCGGATCGCACGCGGCGGCATCGACACGGCGACCGATGAACTTACTCGGCGCGGCTGGCCGCGCTTTCTGATTGTCGATGTCAGCGGCATCGGCGATCCGATGCCGCGGATAAACCGACTCTCCGAGGTGTGCGACCCAAATACAGAGGTCATCGTCGTTGGCGATCGCAACGACATTGTCCTGTATCGCGACCTCAGGAGCGCGGGCGTCGCGGAATATTTCTTCAAGCCGCTGGTCGGCACCCTGGTCAGCCGCGCGTTGACGGGGATCGCCACCGGTTCACAAAGCTTTCAGCCGTCTCGAACCGGCCGCCTTGTCTTTGTTATTGGAGTTCGCGGCGGCGTCGGCGCGACGACAGTGGCGACGAACCTAGCCTGGTACTTGGCTGAAACCCGTGAGCGGCGGGTGCTGCTCCTCGATTTTGATCTGCAGGGCGGCGATGCGGCTCTGCAACTCGATGTCCAGCCGGGACACGCGCTGCGTGAGGCGCTGGAGGACCCGATGCGCGTCGACGATTTGTTCCTTGAACGGGGCGTCGCAAACGTCACCAATCGTCTTGGGGTGCTTGCCGCGCTCGAGTCGCTTTCGGATCCCATCATACCCAACGAGGACGCTGCGGTCGGATTGCTTCAGAAATTGCTGCCCCATTACCGATATGTCGTAGTGGACCTGCCGTGGACTTCCGCGCTGGCGTTGCCGAAGCTGCTACACATGCCTGCAAGCCTGCTATTGGTCGGCGACGGCAGCATCGCCGCAACTCGGGATATTGGGCGCTGGCGCGAAATGATCGGGGCGAGCACGCCCGATCGAGAGGTGCTGCAAGTTCTCAACAAATTGGGCGCCGAGGGCGCGCTTCCCGACAAGGAACGCTTGCGGGTATTGGCGCCGCCCGAGGTCTCCATTCGCTGGGATCCAGAGATCATGACGGAGTCGGTGCTTGGCACCAAAGCCGTCAAAACCAATCGCGCAGTTCGTGAAGGCATGGCGGCGCTTTCACTTCGGCTTTCGGGAGGGGCGGGAGAAGAACGTCCATCCTTCTGGGCAAGGGTATTTCGCCGATGGGCCTGACGCGCGTGCAGCAGGGCTATGACGATCGGGCGCCGATCGGGGATCGCAACAAGTTCCCGCCAGGAGCGATCAACGCGACCGCAGTCTCGCGTCAGCCGACCGCCGCAGACCAGGTTTACGATTACGTCCTGGAGCGGATCGAGCCGGCCGCGGCCATCCGTATGTCTCGCGAGGGCTTGGTTGCCCGGACAGAGCAATTAGTCGCGGAAATTGCCAACCAGCGACGGCTTCTGTTGAACGAGCAGGAACAGCAGTCGGTAGCGGCCGAAATAGTCGACGACATGATTGGCCTCGGTCCGCTGGAACCGCTCCTACATGACGAGTCGGTATCGGACATCCTGGTCAACGGCGCCCGGCAAATCTACGTCGAACGGCGCGGCAAACTCGTTATGACCGAGGTTCGCTTCCGCAATAACGCGCATGTCTTACATGTTGCACAGCGCATCGCATCGGCGATTGGCCGGCGTGTCGACGAGTCCAGCCCGATGCTCGATGCCCGCCTGGCCGATGGTAGCCGTGTCAACGTCATCATTTCGCCGCTCTCGCTCAAGGGACCGTGCATCTCGATCCGCAAATTCACTCGCAACTTCCTCGATTTCTCGAGGCTGGTCAGCTTCAAAAGCGTTTCGCCAGAGCTGTCCCGAGCCTTGGAGATTGCCGCTCAATGCCGCCTCAACGTGTTGATATCGGGCGGCACCGGCTCGGGCAAGACGACGCTGTTGAATGCGATGTCGAGCCTCATCGAACCCGGCGAGCGTATTGTCACCATTGAGGACGCCGCCGAGCTTCAACTCCAGCAGCCACATGTGGTTCAGCTCGAGACTCGACCGCCAAGCGTCGAAGGAAGAGGGCAAGTCACGCAACGCGATCTGGTCCGCAACGCGCTACGCATGAGGCCGGACCGGATCATCGTTGGCGAGGTTCGCGGCGCCGAAGCCTTTGACATGATGCAGGCGATGAACACCGGACATAACGGGTCGATGTCGACGGTCCATGCCAACGCTGCCCGTGATGCACTGGCCCGCATCGAGAACATGGTGATGATGGCCAATGTCAGCCTGCCGAGCCGGGCAATACGCGGTCAGATGGTGAGCGCGCTCGATCTGATCGTGCAGATCGAGCGCATGCGGGACGGTACGCGGCGGGTGACCGAACTTGCCGAGGTCGTCGGCATGGAAGGGGACGTGATTACCCTATCTTCGCTGTTTACCTTCAAATACCAAGGAGAAGACTCAGAAGGAACGATTATTGGCTCGTTTGTGCCGACAGGGATCCGGCCGCGGTTTCTTCCACGGTTGGATTATTACGGGCTCGGCCCCGCCTTCATGAAGGCGATTGCCGTACAAGACGCGGAAACCTGACGATGTCGGGTTTCATTGCATTCGGTCTCATGCTAGCCGGCGGGCTGAGCCTGCTTGCCGTCGTCCTTGGTGAGCGGTCGCGCAATCGGACGCTCAAGCGCCGTGTCGACAAACTGGCTCTGGGCGCAGCGGGGCAGCTCAAACAGATAGCTTCGATGAAGGTCCGTCGTTGGCTGGCTGCATTGGACCGTCGGGTTCGGGCTTTTTTTGCCTATCGCATGGCCCGATCCTGGGGAGTGTCAACCAAGTCCACCTATCTGATGCTAGTCGGGCTTATTGCCGCGATCATCACGTGGGGCCTCGCTCATATTGCCCTTCACCTGCCGAACTTTGTTGCCTGGATGGCCGGGGCGATTAGCTTCTATCTGGCGCCGAGGCTGATGCTCAACCGTGAGCAGCATCGCGCCGATGCGCAATTCTCCGAGCTTCTTCCCGACACGGTCGACATGGTGGTGCGGATGGTTCGCGCTGGCTTGCCCGTCGCCGGAGCGATCCGAACCGCCGGCACCGAGGCGGAACCGCCGCTCAGCACCGTATTCAGCGCGATCGCCGACCTTGCGGAAATCGGCGTGCCGCTTTCCGAGGCGCTCACCAAAACGACCGAGGCAGTCGGGAATCCCGACTTCAGTTTTTTTGGCGTGGCGGTCGCTTTGCAACAATCGACCGGGGGCAACTTGGCCGCCACTCTGGAAACACTCAGCGAAATCGTCCGCCGTCGTCGCGCCGTGCGCCTTAAAGCGCGCGCCGCGACCGCTGAGATAAGGATTTCCGCGATCGTTCTGTCCTGTATTCCGTTTTTTATCGTGGGCGCGCTGCTGATCGTGTCTCCCGGCTACTTAGAGCCCTTGATCAGTGATCCCCGCGGCAACCTTATCGTCGGAGCCGCCGTCCTCAGTCTGCTACTTGGCGGTCTGACGATGCGCGCGATGATGCGCGCGGCGATGTCGGAATAGTACCGGGATGACGCCATGAGCGCGCTATCGGCACTGATGGAACCGACGACCCTGTTGATCGGCTTTGCTGCGACAACCTTCATCTTCGCCGCTGCATCCTTCCTCAGCTGGCACTCTGCCGTCGTTCGCGACCGGATCGCGCGGCGCGTTGACGCTATTCGCCCGCGGTCTGCAATAACGGCCGCGGCGAGCAGCTCCGGCAGGGCGAGACGCGACGTGACGCCATCGACCCGCACCGGGGGCGGCACGCCTCTAACACCGCAGGAGTTGGAGGTCATTCGTCGGCTTGCGAAGCTTCACCTCTCGCCAGATCGCACCCTTGCCGTCTTCTTCCTCTTCCGGATCTCCCTGGTAGCGCTCCTGGCGCTGACGCCGGTGTTGATTGCCTACGAGTACGTCGGCGCCGCGGGGCTCATCCGCGCCGCTGGCCTTGGGTTGCTGGGTGCCAGTTTCGCCTGGTTCCTGCCCAAAATCATTATCAGCAGGCTTCTGGTGCGCCGCGATCGGATGATTGAAAAGGGCTTGCCCGACGCCATCGAACTGCTGGTTATCTCCGCCGAGGCCGGTCTAGCGCTCGAGGATGCGATAGATCGCATCGTCCCCGAACTCCGGCATTCGCGGCCCATAGTCGCCGAGGAACTGGCGCTCACCAGCGCCGATCTGAAGATCCTGCCAAGCCGCGACGCGGCCTTGCAGCGGCTGTCGGCGCGGGTTGCTGTTCCCAGCGTTCATTCGGTCGTAGCGACTCTTTCGCAAACGATGCGCTATGGTACGCCGCTCGCCCAGGCGCTGCACGTTGTCGCCGCCGAACTCCGCAACGACGCGCTGTTGAGGCTTGAAGAACAAGCTAACCGGATGCCGGTTCTGCTCACGGTGCCGATGGTCCTGTTCATCCTGCCGAGCATTTTTTTGATTATTGGCGGCCCTTCTGCCTTGCGGCTGATCGATATTTTATCTCACTAGGCCGGGGGCCTCGCCCCTCGGCCCGCGTCACAGCCGCCACGAATAGACCAGCCATTCTTGCCGCGGTTCGCTGTAGCGGAAGTAGATCTGCAGCTGCTCAAACTGGGTCGCGTAATTCCAGATCCGGCAGGTGAAGGGCTCTCCGGATACTTGCCGGCACGTGGTTTCCAGGGTGGAAGTCGGCCGGTTGCCGAGGGCCAGCAGCGTCTGGCCGATCGTCATCCCAGACCTGAGGCGCGCAGCCAGCGCGCCCGGGTCGAACTGAGCAGTCGCGGGCGCTGAGACCGCTACTAGCAGCGACAGCCCGGCCAGGGCGGTTTTCACTTGGCTTGCTCTGGCGACTAGTAGTAGGCGGCGCCCCCGTTGACGTGGATGGTCTGGCCGGTGATGAAGCCGCCGTCATCGCTGACCAGGAACAGGCATGTCGCGGCGATTTCTTCGATCTTGCCTTGGCGGCCGAGCGGGATGCCCGAAGAGTCGGGCGGGCGCCCGCCGTACCATTCCGGGTTGTCGCGCCGCGTATCGATGCTGCCCGGCGAGACCACGTTGACCCGGATGTTATGTGGCGCGAATTCGGAGGCGAGTCCG
>Ga0335078_10008931_pt1 | contig 14887 bp, 9 predicted proteins | sample Lox_Sample_32_FD_206711 | JGI IMG/M metagenome (GOLD analysis project Ga0335078, IMG submission 206711) | Soil microbial communities from Loxahatchee National Wildlife Refuge, Florida, United States - Lox_Sample_3.2 | ecosystem: Environmental > Terrestrial > Soil > Wetlands | place: USA: Florida...
GTCTGACGCAGGCCGACTGGATGGAAGCGTTCCGGAGTCACCCGAGAATTGGTGAGTCTCCCGTGTTCCGGACTCCGCAAGCCACGGCCTGGTCGGCGCAGGAGCAAAAAAATGTTGCGGACGCCGACGCGGCTGTGAAAATCGCACTGGCGGAGGCGAATCGAGAATACGAGCGGCGCTTCGGTCACATTTTCATCGTCTGCGCCACCGGCAAGTCTGCGTCCGAAATTCTGGAAATTCTCCACCGCCGGCTGGATAATGACGCCGAAACCGAACTGCACGAAGCTGCCGAGCAGCAGCGGCAGATCACGGAGTTGCGGCTGAAAAAATGGCTTCAATCATGAAACGAGTTTCGACCCACGTTCTGGACATGGTCCGTGGCAAGCCGGCTCAGAACGTCCCGGTTCGCCTGGAGAAGAAGGATGATGCTTCTGGTGTTTGGCAGTTACTGACCGCGGCGCAGACCGATAAGGACGGCCGATGCCCGCAGCTGCTGCGCGGAGACGACGACTTGTCTGCGGGAACCTATCGTCTGATTTTTGACACGGGAAGTTACTACACCTCGCAGAACATCGCAGCTCTCTTCCCGGCGGTGCACGTTACATTCGAGGCACGAGACAGTGACTCGCAATTCCACATTCCGCTGCTGCTGAGCCCCAACGGCTACACCACGTACCGCGGAAGCTAACATGGAGCTGAACCAGTGACTTCGTTAATCCGCGAATGGCTCAATCTCCTCGTGCGCTGGTTCCACGTCTTTGCGGCGATCATGTGGGTGGGTCAGACCTACTATTTCACCTGGCTGGATCGGCAATTCAAACGCATGGAGAAAATCGCCGAAGCTGGGCATGGGCCGTCGCTCTGGATGGTCCACAGTGGCGGCTTTTACACCGTCAACAAACAGACAACACTCGGAGTCAGGCCGGAGCAAATTCGCTGGTTCCGCTGGGAAGCCCTGATGACCTGGCTGAGCGGCATGGGACTGCTCTTGCTTGTCTATTACATGAGCAGCGGGCTCATCGATCCCGATGTCGCGGCCATCTCTCAGGGGCGCGGCATTGCCATCGGACTTGCGGTACTGGCAGGAGGATGGATCGTCTATGATCTGTCGCTGCAATCACCTCTGGGCAATTCAGAGGCCGTGTTCGCGGTATTCTCTTTGCTGATGATCACGGCGCTGGCGTGGGGATTGATGCACATGTTCAGCGGACGTGCGGCGTACATTCATCTCGGGGCAGTGTTCGGCACGATTATGACGGCAAACGTCTGGTTCCGAATTCTTCCCTCCCAGCGCAAAATGATCGCCGCGGCCGCCTCCGGGGCAAAGTTTGAGCCACTTCTCGGCGCGCAAGCGAAATTACGCTCCAAGCACAATACGTTCCTGGCCGTGCCCGTCGTCTTTATTATGATCAGCAATCATTTTCCGGTGGCGACTTATGGCAACCGGTATGGCTGGGAAGTTTTGGTCGTTTTGGTGGCGGTCGGTTGGGTAGCAGCAAAGGTGATACGGGAAGCATGATGCGCATTCACGATCGGGCGAGACTCTAGTGCAAACGATCGAGACCACAGGTCGCGCAGGCTCAGTCATCGCCCGCTGCCGAAAGCTGGCGTCGTTTTCTGAGGATCCGGAGAGCACGCGACGCACGTTTCTGTCTCCGCCGATGCACGAGTGCCATCGGGAAATCGCCGGATGGATGGAACCCCTGGGCGCGCGAAGCCGAGTTGATGCCGCCGGAAATTTCCACGGCTTTTATCCGGCCACACAACCAGACGCGCCTCGTCTTCTGATCGGGTCACACCTGGATACGGTGCCCAATGCCGGTGCTTATGATGGCATTCTGGGAGTTGTTCTGGCCGTCGCGCTGCTTGAGGAATTGCGAGGAAAAAAGCTCCCCTTCGCCATCGAAGTGCTGGGCTTTTCCGAAGAGGAGGGAGTACGCTTCGGCACTCCGTTCATCGGCAGCCGGGCGCTGGTAGGCCGGTTGGATCAGGAACTCTTGAGTGTTCAGGACTCACGGCGCGTCTCCGTACGAAGGGCGATCGAAGAGTTTGGGCTAAATCCGAATGAGGTGCCGCAAGCTGAGTTGAAGAACGATACGCTAGGCTATCTCGAGTTTCATATCGAGCAGGGGCCAGTTTTGGAGAGCCTGAAGCTGCCATTGGCCGCCGTCGACGCAATCGCCGGGCAAAGCCGATTGGAGCTCATTTTCTTGGGCAAAGGCAATCATGCAGGCACGACGCCCATGCAACTGAGGCATGACGCCGTCGCGGGGGCAGCGGAGTGGATCAGCCTCGTAGAAAAACTGGCGCAGGAAACTTCCGGCTTGGTCGCAACCGTAGGAAAGATCGAGGCGAAGCCCGGCACCACTAACGTGATCGCCTTCGAAGCCCGATTGACACTCGACGTTCGCCACAGCTCCGATAAGATTCGAAGCTGTGCCGTCGCCGATCTTATCCATCAAGCGCGAGACATCGCTGCGCGCCGCGGATTATCGGTGCGAGAGACTTCCCTGCTGGACCAGCCCGCCGTTGCCATGGACCCTTTTCTGACAGCAGAAATAGAGCAGGCTATCCGCAAGACGGGGTGCAAGCCGCATCGCATGACCAGCGGAGCGGGCCACGATGCAATGGTCCTAGCGGAAAGAGTTCCGGCCGCCATGATCTTTCTACGGACTCCCGGAGGAGTCAGCCACGATCCCGCGGAAACAATCGTGGCTGAAGATGTCGAGAAGGCCATTCAATGCGGCTTGCATCTTTTCGATCAGCTCGCCCTGTCACAGGAATTCCAGCAAAGGACAAGCCGTGCATAATCTTGGCCACACACGAAGCTCCCAAAAAACGAACCATCTGCTGCTAACCCCCGACACGTTTGTGCGCGCACCTCTGCCGGGAATGAAGGCTTGTGCGGGCATCGTGCACGCCAGCCCTGCATCAGGCGCCAGATTTACGCAATACACAGCCGAGTTTGAATCTGGCGGCGAATTGGGCGGCACCTCCGCGCAGCGCTTTCTGTTTGTTATGGAGGGCAGCGTGAAGGTGGAGACCGGCCGAAAATCGAACCAACTTCGGGCAGGAGGCTATGCTTTTTTCCCGGAAGGATTGCAGCATCGGGTCATTGCGGCAAAGGCAAGCCGTGCCGCCGTCGTCGAGAAACCGTACCAATCTCTGGATCAAGTCGAGCCGCCAAGACTAATCATTTCCACCGAAGACGCAGTCTCGCCGCATCCACTCGACGATGATCCCGGCCTGCAGGTCAAGTGTCTGCTGCCCGATGACCCCAGTTTCGACTTCGCGGTGAACACCATGGTCTACCAGCCGGGCGCCGCGTTGAGCATGGTCGAAATGCATGTGATGGAACATGGACTCGTCATGCTCGAAGGCGGGGGAATTTATCGCCTGGGCGATTCGTGGTATCCGGTCACCGCGGGAGACTTCATCTGGATGGCGCCCTGGTGCCCGCAGTGGTTCGGAGCGATTGGCAGAGTGCCGGCAAAATATCTCATCTATAAGGACTGGAACCGGCATCCACTGGCTGGCTGGCAAACATGAGTTTCACCATCGACCGCGATCGCTTGCTTTCTCAGATCGAGGAACTAGCTTTGTTTTCTGACGCAGAAGCCCCGGCAGTGACGCGTATTGTTTTCACCCCGACGGATCTGGAGGCTCGTACCTGGCTGAAAGCGCATTGTGAGGAAGCTGGATTACGAGTGCGCCACGATGCCATCGGAAATACGTTCGCTCGCTGGGAGGGTTCCGATCCGTCGGCGCCGGCGGTGGGCACGGGATCGCATATCGACGCCATTCCAAACGCGGGGAGATACGATGGCGTGGTGGGAGTTCTCGGCGGTCTGGAGGCGATCCGGGGATTGCAGAATAGCGGCTTTCGCCCACGGCACCCTATCGAGTTGCTGGTTTTTACGGCGGAAGAACCCACGCGCTTCGGCATCGGTTGCCTCGGAAGCAGGCTGCTGGCTGGCACTCTCTCCGCGGGAGCAGCAAAGAAACTAACGGACAGCGAAGACGCGACCGTCGACGAGGTGCGGCGCAAGGCCGGCTTCGCAGGAGAACTTGAACAGGTAAAGTTGCCGGACGGCTACTACAAGGCGTTTGTGGAATTGCACATCGAGCAAGGCCCGCTGCTCGAGCGCCAGTGCGTGCCATTTGGCATTGTCACCAAAATTGCCGCCCCAGCGAGTCTGAGCGTGACCATCGAGGGTTCGGGCGGGCATGCCGGTGGTGTCTTAATGCCCGATCGCGCGGATGCGCTCTGCGCGGCCGCCGAGTTGATTCTGGCCATTGAGAACGCCGCCCGCAGCAGCGGTGCGATTGACACCGTGGCAACCGTCGGCATCTGCGAGGTTTTCCCCGGGGCGGTAAACAGCATTCCCAGCCGCGTGCGCCTGAGCGTGGACATCCGGGATACCGATCTGCAGCGACGGAATGCCGTCATGCAAACAGTCGACACCACCAGTCGTGCGCTTTCGGAGAAACGTGGAGTCTCGGTTCACGGCCGGTTGCTCAACGCGGACGATCCGGCCAACTGTGCTCCGGCCATCATCGAAGCGCTGTCGCAATCGTGCCGCAAGCACCAATTGAATTTTCTTCCTATGGTCAGCCGTGCCTACCATGACTCGCTTTTCATGGCGCGCATCGCTCCGGTGGCCATGTTGTTCATTCCTTGCCGTAACGGATATAGTCATCGGCCCGACGAGTATGCGGCTCCGGAAGATATTGTGCGCGGAACGCTTATTCTCGCCGAGACCCTCGCAGCTCTATCCGAATAAACCGTCCGGCGGTTTCAGAGAGATGCCTTGTCGGTCTGCCGAATCCGGGCATAACCCGGTTTGATCGCGGAATAGATGAAATCGCAGCGGGCCTTGTAGGGCAGAAAGGCACTTTTCATGGCGTTGATGGTGATCTTCTCAAAGTCTTCCAGAGTCAGGTTGAAAGCATCCGCGGCAGCGGCAAACTCCTGGCTCATGGAAGTCTGGCTCATCAGGCGGTTGTCCGTGTTCAGGGTGACGCGAAATTTCTCCTGATAGAAAATCCGGAAGGGGTGCTCTGCCACGCTGGGAGTAGCGCCGGTATGCACGTTGCTCAGCAGGCAAAGTTCCAGGGGAATGCGCTTGTCGAGAACATACTGGGCCAGATCGCCCAACTTCACCGCTTTACCGTCCACCACGGTAATATCGTCGATCAGACGCGTACCGTGTCCAATGCGGTGCGCGCCGCAATACTGGATCGCCTGCCAGATCGACTCTTTTCCGTAACCTTCCCCGGCGTGAATCGTAATGTTGAAGTTCTCGCGCTGGATGTAATGAAACGCATCCACGTGTTTCTTGGGTGGGTAGCCTCCCTCTTCACCTGCCAGGTCGAAGCCGACCACGCCACGCGCGCGAAAATCGACGGCCAGCTCCGCCATCTCCAGCGAAGTATTCATGTTGCGCATCGCGCAAATAATCAATCCCGAGGCAATTCCAAAATCTTTTCTCCCTCGCTCTAAGCCTTTCAACACAGCAGCCACCACTTGCTGATGGGTCAGGCCCTTTTGCGTGTGAAAAATCGGCGCAAAGCGGGTCTCGAAATAAACCACGCCATCGCGGCTGAGATCCTCGGCTTGCTCGTAGGCCACACGCTGCAAGGCTTCTTCGGTCTGCATGACTGCTATGGTATGAGTGAAGCCCTCCAGATACTTCGCCAGGCTTCCCTGATTGGCGCCTCGAAAAAACCATTGCGCAAGCGCCTGCACATCTTCGGTGGGAAGCCCAGTGTACCTCGCATCCCTGGCCAACTCTATGAGGGTTTGCGGACGCGGCACGCCATCCAAGTGTTCGTGCAGGAGAACTTTGGGGAGGCTTCGCAAAATTTCCTGGTCCAATTTCATCGGAATACGGTTCTCCGTTGCGGTATTTTAAGAGTACACCAACGCCCGCGCTCCATTCTCTTCCGGAATGGGTGTTGTACAATCCCACTCCAACCTGAATCGAAGCAATCTTTCTGAGGAAGGATTTGCGCTGCATGGAGCGAACCGCACCAAACTCTGTCTCAAGCGCGGACTACGGTTTGCGGCGCGAGATTCTCTCTCCCATGGAGACTCTGGCTCAGTCGGTCTCCACGATGGCTCCTACAACCACGCCGGCGGCTACCATTCCTCTGGTTTGCGCTCTCGCCGGAAACGGTACCTGGCTCGCTTACGTGCTGGCGACCTCGGCCGTACTGCTGGTTGCCTTGTGCATCGCCCGCTACGCTCGCCATTCCGCCTCGCCCGGCTCGCTTTACAACTACGTATCGATCACGCTGCCGCCGTGGCTTAGCGCAACCGTGGCCTGGAGCCTCTTGCTGGCTTACGTTGCCACTGGATCGAGTGTCATTGGCGGCTTCTATCATTACGCAAACCTGTTGTTGCTCGATGCTACCGGGCACGTCTTTTCCGCGGTTCTGCTGGCTGCTCTCGTCACCGTGGTTTCCATATGGATCGCCTATCGTGACGTGAAGATTTCGGCGCGGCTGATGCTCTGGATTGAAGCGGCGTCGGTGACCGTCATCGTCGTCGTGGTGACGCTCGTGCTGGTGCGCCATGGCTGGCATTGGGACTGGGAACAACTGCATCTTCGCGGAATGACGGGAAGCGGCCTGCGCTTGGGGTTGGTGCTGGCCCTATTCAGTTTCGTAGGTTTCGAGAGCGCGACCACGCTGGGTTCGGAAGCGCGCAACCCGTTGAAGACGATTCCTCGCGCCGTCATCCAAAGCGCGATTCTGGCCGGCGCCTTCTTCACGGTCTGTGCGTATGCCGAGGTGTTGGGCTTTCATACCGTGGGACAGGACTTGGGCGCCAGCCCGGCTCCCATGCATATACTCGCCCAGGTCGGCGGTATCCCGATTCTGGGGTTGCTCATCGATATCGGGGCGCTGGTGAGCCTGTTCGCCGGGACTCTGGCATGCATAACGGCAGCCGCGCGGGTGCTGCTGCTCATGGCTCACAATGGACTCGCCCACGGGTCTCTGCGCAACACCCACGCCCGCAATCAAACTCCCAGCCGGGCGGTGGTCATTACCGGCGTTGCCGCGCTGCTTCCCGTGGCAATCCTTGCCGCTCGCGGCGCCAGCGGCCTGGATGTTTACGGCTGGATGGGCTCGCTTGCGACTTACGGCTTCATTGTGGCTTATGCATTGGTTTGTATCGCCCTGCCTCGCTACTTGCGCGATCACGGAGTTTTTCGCGGCGGAGCCCAGATTGTCCCCTGGCTGGGCGGCGCGGCGATGCTGCTGGCGCTCGTCGGCAATTTCTACCCTGTTCCTGAAGGACCCTACGGCAAGCTGCCCTACATCTATGCGGGCTACCTGGCGGCAGGATTGCTATGGTTCGTGCTCCGCCAGCGTACCAAGGATGCGGCTTTGGCGGAGAACTAAGGCCGCGCGATAAAATTATCTAATCGCTGCCAAAGAAATTTTCACTGAACTGGACGCTTTCCTTTCTCCCGCGAAGCGCGTAAATTCGGTCAGTCATTTCAGCGGTTATTCGATCGAGCCACTGTTCCGCAGATAGCCCGTGATCGAACTGATCTTGGAGGTCTGCATAGGACCTTCGCGAGGTTGACTGATGCTTCGGAGAATCGGACTCGTCGTCCTGCTCGCAGTTTCGTTCCTGTGGATTTCAACTTCGCTGGCACCACGCGCCCGGGCCCAGCAGACGCTCGGTGGCATTACGGGCACCGTTACGGACAAGACCGGCAGCGTTTTGCCCGACGCGCTGGTGACGGTTGTGGCTGACGAGACAAAGCTCACGCGTGCGCAGAAAACCAACTCTAATGGCAGTTACGATGTCGTGGATCTGCCCATCGGCACTTACACGGTGACCTTCACCCATGAAGGCTTCCAGACACAGAAGGTGCCTTCGATTACGGTGCAGGCGGATCGCACTGCGACGCTCAATGTGTCGATGCCCGTCGGCGAGGTCGGAACCGTGGTCGAGGTAGAAGCGGAACCGCTGCTGAATGCGGTCGACACCACCAACGGGTACATCCTGGATGAGAAACAGATTCAGTCGTTGCCCTTGCCAACGGGCAGTTTTACCGGGCTGGCGATTCTTTCTCCCGGCGTCAGTGCCGAGCTGCCAGGCGGCACCGGCGCCAACAGCGGCTTAGGCAACCAGCCGATCTGGGCGAATGGTCAGCGCGACACCAGCAACAGCTTCCTGCTTAACGGTGTCGATGCCAGCAATCTGTTTAACGGCAAAAGCACCAGCCAGGTAGCCTCCTCCCGCATCGTCAACAATACTGGTGTGGCGGGAGTCGCCAGTACCAACGCAGCCCCTGTCCAGAGCACCGCCTCTGTCTATTTGGCGATAGGTCAGGCTTTGCCGACTCCGGCTCCCGAATCGGTGCAGGAGCTTCGGGTGAACACGTCCATGTATGACGCCCAACAGGGCTCAACCAGTGGTGCGCATATTGACATGAGCACGTCGTCAGGGACGAATGCGATTCACGGCCAAGCTTATCTGCATCACGGAACCGACTGGCTGAACGCCGCGCCGTACTTCAACAAACAGGATCCCAATATCCCCGCCAACGAGAAAGTCCCGCAGTTGCATCGTGAGGTTCTGGGAGGAAGCGTAGGCGGACCGCTCATTAAAGACAGGTTGTTCGGCTTTATCAGCTACCAGCACCTGCATGATTCCGATCAGGACATCGGCATCTCGCGGCTGATGGTGCCGATCGATTTCAACCCATCGTATCTCCAGGCTAATTGTGGCACCAGCAACCGCCAAAGCCCGCTATTCGCTTCCTGCCTGACCGCACTTGCCAACAATGATTTCGGAGCAGGTATGACGGCCAGCCAGGTAAGCCCGGTCGCGCTTGCTCTCTTTCGATACCAGCTGCCTAATGGGCAATATCTGATTCCCTGGAGCGACGGCGTGATTCCGACGCCGAGTTTCACGGAAGACGCCGTCGTCCCGGGCACTGCCCTGTTCACCGCGGATCAGGCAGTAGCGAATCTCGATTGGAACAAGAGTCCCAGGGATACGCTGTCGGCCAAGTACTACTATCAGCACGATCCCACCCTCGCTCCCTACGCCTTCTCCAACGTGGCCGGCTTTAATCAACACCTCGATGCCGGCAGCCAGGTGGCATCGCTCACTAATACGCAAACCCTCAAACCCAATCTGAGTGTGGTGGAAGTTGTCGGCATTCTTCGCGAAAAGGTTTATAGCACGATCGCTCAGCCTTTTACGCCTCAACAACTGGGCATTAACACTTTCGGCTCGAGCTATTTTCCCGGCATCAGCATCGTCAATATTCTGACCGGAGAATCTCCGGTGCCCAACGATTTCCTGAATATTGGCCAGGGGGCAGCTTCGCAGGCAGCCTTCACCGGAGTTTTTCAGAATCGTATTATGCCCTCCGCGAACGCCATCTGGACACTAGGCAAGCATACGCTGACCTTTGGCGCCAGCTACGCTTACACCCAGCTCAACACCCGTGACCGGAGAACCGACCAGGGCATCATCTCTTCGGCGGATTTTGGCCAGTTTCTGCAGGGCCTGGTGACTACCAACGATGACTTCACCACCACCAAATACCTCCAGGGAAACGCCAACCGCTATTACCGCGCGGGCCAGACCGGCGCTTACCTGCAGGACAAGTTTCAGTTTCGTTCGAATCTCAGTCTGACCGCCGGGCTGCGTTTCGACTGGAACGGCGGCCTCACTGAAAAATATGGCCGCATTTTCAACTTCGACCCGGCACGCTATTCCTATGACGGCGCAACCGACACCATTACTTCCAACGGCATGATCATCGCCGGAAACAACAGCCTTTTCCCGACCAAGGGGGTGAGCAACACCACCCTCACCGGCCGGCAATGGGGATTCGCGCCTCGTCTGGGTGTTGCCTGGAGCCCGAGAAGATTCAATGACAAGCTGGTTGTCCGCGCCGGCACCGGACTTTACTACGACCGGGGAGAGTTATTCACCTACCTGTCGCCTGGATTCGCCGCCGGCGTCATCAATGGTGGCCCGTTCGGGGTCAACCAGACGCCTCCCTTCGTCAATGCGCAGTCATGCGTGAATAACCCGAACATAAGTTACTACCTGGGCTACATCCCGACTTGCCCCTCGCCATATTCGCTCTCCAATCCCTGGGGCACGACGCTGGGTCCCGGCCCGACCGGCAACCCGGCGGACATCAATCAGTTCCTGCCGAACGAAGCGGCAATCGCCGGAGGCGCGCAGCTCTTCTCTTTCGCGACTTACAATCGCGCCAACAAGTTGCCCTACAGCATCAACAACACGCTCGACATTCAGTGGCAGCCGCGCAAAGATTTAGCCATCGACATCGGGTACGTCGGCAACCTGGGCCGGCACCAGGTCATCCCCATTCCCTTTAACCAGCCCGGAATTGCCGCGCCGAGCCACATCCTGCACCCCGGCTCGCCCTATCCGCAGGAGTACACGTACGGATATACCGTCGTCGACCAGAACTTCAACCCCATCCAACTGCCCAACGGGCAAGGGCCGATGCTGATTACTTACGAAGGCGGCAATGTGGACCTGCGCGTTCCCTACATTGGTTATTCGGCTGAGTCGGAACGCTATACGGCCGCAGGCGTTTCTGCCTACAACGCCCTGCAAGCTCACGTTGAAAAACGTCTGAGCCATGGCTTGCAACTGGGTTTCTCCTACACCTATTCGCACGCTCTGGATGAGCAAAGCGCGATGGGACTCTTCTTCAATGGCAACAACCCGCTCGATCTGCGTTCGGCTTACGGATCGTCCGACTTCGACCGCACCCACGTGTTCAACTTCAGTTACGCTTACGAGTTGCCCAAGTTTTTTCCTGCCTCTGCACTTAAGGGAAAACTGGCGGACGGCTGGGGCATTCAAGGACTCGCGGTCTTCCAGAGCGGGCAGCCTTACAGCGTCATCGACTACACCGGCGCCATCGGCAGCATCTACTACAGTACGTACGATGGCATTACCAACCCAATCGTTCCATTGGCTCCGGGGTGCACTGCCAAGAGTGCGGTTACCGGCAATTCCGGTGCTGACGCCAACCTGAATCCCAATGATCCTTCGGCTTACGCTCTAAAAGCGTCGTGCTTCACACTGCCTCTGCTCAAGCCGGGTGATCTGGGTGGCGCTATCCCTGCCGGAGACACCTTCGAGACCAATTTCACTACCGGCCAGCGCAATATCTTCCGGCAGGATTGGCAGCGGCGCGCCGATCTGTCGATCGTAAAAGACACCGCCATCACGGAGCGGGTCTCGGTGAAGTATAGCCTCGACATTTACAACCTGACCAACACCGCGAGCTTTGATGTCCCGATTGACGATGTCTCGCAGAACCAGTTCTACAATCAATTCCCAGTGGTTGGAACCACTCCACTGCCGACCAGCTGCGGCAACAACAATGTGGGCTTTTACAACTGCCCGGCCTCTCTGGGCGCAGTCAACAAGACTATCGGCAGCCCGCGCCAGATTCAGATGTCGCTGCGGGTCCTTTTCTAAAACATGTGGAGGACGGGTCGTCCCCGCCCGTCTTGGGATTTGACGACGAGTTCATGCGGGGCGAGCAAGAACGCCCGTCTTCCATTTCTTCTTATTCCTGCCCGATGTCTTCGTTCCAAACTTCAGGGTTTGCGAGAATGTATTCTCGCAACATCTTCGCGCACTCCCCGGAATCAAGATCAACAACCTTGACTCCGAGCGAGCGGAGCCACTCTGTGCCACCCTGGAAGTTCCGGCTCTCCCCGACGACCAGCGTACCAAAGCCAAACTGCCGCACCAGCCCGCTGCAATACCAGCAGGGGGCTAGCGTGGTGACCATGATGAGCCGGCGATAGCTGCGTTGACGTCCCGCATTGCGAAAGGCATCGGTCTCGCCGTGCAATGAAGGATCGCCGTTCTGCACACGGCGGTTGTGGCCGGCGCCAACCAGCTTGCCGCTCATATCAAAAATCGCCGCTCCGATCGGAATCCCGCCCTCGGCCAACCCTTTGCGCGCCTCCGCAATTGCCACATCGAGCAGCGCGGAATAATCGAGACCGGACATGGGTCTTGATTATATGAGCCAGTCCAAAAGACATGAAACAAAAGGATGCCGCGCCGTCTGCTAGTAGATTCGCAGTATTGACCCTCGGTTTGTCCTCCCTATAATCGCGTCACTTTTGATGTGGGGCGAAAGCCGCAAACTTCTGTCTGATTCACGACTGGCGAATCAACGTTCGGAGAGAGAAAAGAATGTTCACCAGCAATTTTAAGGGGCTGTTGGCGGCGCTGTGTGTCCTCGCCGGCGGGGTCGCCAGTTTCGGGCAACAAATCACTGGCAACCTTCGTGGCACGGTTGCAGATCCGAGTAGCGCCGTGGTCCCATCTGCAGCGGTAACCGCACGCCAGGTTGAAACCGGCCTGACCCGCACCGCTGCGACGGATCGCAACGGCAGCTATTTGCTGCTTGAATTGCCTGTCGGACACTACACCCTGGAGGTGGAGGCGCGCGGCTTCGAGAAATATGTGCAACGCGGAATCTCCCTGGACGTAAATGAAACCCTGACTATCCCGGTGCGGCTGACGGTCGGATCAGGCTCCGAGGAGGTCCAGGTTCAAGCGGACGCAGTGATGATTCAGTCCACCGTCACCAGCTTGGGGCAGGCGGTGCTGGAGCGGGAGGTTGTCGACCTGCCGCTCGACGGCCGTAACTTCTCACAACTCGGACTTCTGCAAACCGGCGTTGTTCCGCTAACGGCAGGATTGCAAGAAGCAGGTGGCTCGCTGCGGGACGGCCAGGCTTATGCGGTGGACGGACAGCGCCCGGAATCCAATAATTTTCTGATCGACGGAGCCAACAATGTCAACGCGGTCGATGCCGGTTTCGTTCTAAAGCCTCCAGTCGACGCCATTGCGGAATTTCGCATTCTCACCCACAACGCTAACGCCGAGTTCGGCCAAAATACCGGCTCGACCACGAACATTGTGACGCGTTCCGGCTCCAATTCATTTCATGGCGCGTTGTGGGAGTTCTTCCGCAACGATGCCATGGACGCTTCCGACTTCTCTACTTCTACGGTGCAGCCATTGAAGCAGAATCAGTTCGGCGGCACATTTGGTGGGCCGATCATCAAGGACGAGACATTTTTCTTCGGATACTACGAGGGCTTCCGCAACCGCAAGGGTGAGACCGTCGACGCAACCGTGCCGTCCCCGGATGAGCGCCAGGGCCTTTTCCCGCAGCCACTTTTGAATTTCTCCACCGGACAACCGGTTCCAGTCCCGGGAGGACAACTTCCGGCGATCGATCCCATCGCTGCCAACATTTTGAAATTTTATCCGCTGCCCAATCACGGGACCAACACATTCATCACTACGCAGTCCTTGAGTGCGAATGACGACCAGTTCGGGCTCCGCCTGGATCACTATCTTTCCCCGTCCGACAATCTGAATTTCCGCTACATGTTTAGCGGTGGCCCCACTACCGACCCGCTCTCGACTTCAGGAGCCAACGTGCCCGGGTTTCCCGTGGGAGAAGACGACCGGGCTCAGAATTTCGTCGCCCAGGAAACTCATGTGTTTTCGCCTTCTGTCATCGGGATTGGGCGATTTTCTTATTTGCGCAACAAATTCCTTTTCGACGAGCACATCAATCATGAATCGCCCTCCGAACTCGGTTTTCAGTATGATCCGACCCTGACCAGCGCCGCTGGCCCGCCGTTCATTCAGGTGGCCGGCTACGCGTCGGTCGGCGATCCCATCACCGGACCGCGAAACACCTATCAGAATACCTACGACGTTTCCGGATCGCTAAGCTGGATTCGCGGGCGCCACGACATGAAGTTCGGCGGCGGCTTTCAGCGGGATCAGATCAACGCATTGCAGGGCATTGCCTCCAATGGTTTCTTTGTATTTTCGACATTTCCCTTCAGCGATGGGTTCGCCAGCTTTCTGTCGGGCGTACCGGTGTTTTTCTTGCAGGGCGGCGGAGATTTGCCGCGACATATTCGCGGCAAGGCGCTCAATTTCTACGGGCAGGACACCTACAAGCTGACCTCGCGTTTGACCCTCAACTACGGTTTGCGCTGGGAGCTGCCTTTTCCGGACACCGAGCTGCAAAATAAGCAGAATCTCTTTGTGCCAGGGGCTCAGTCGCGTATATTTCCCGACGCTCCGCGGGGACTTCTGTATCCCGGCGATCCAGGCGTGCCCGCGGGCCTGATTCCGGGGCAGAAGACGGCATTCGCGCCGCGGGTTGGGCTGGCGCTGGACCCGACCGGCAGCGGGCGCTGGCTGATAAGCGCCGCTTACGGAATTTTCTACGAGCCCTATTACACCGGCCAGGGTGGGCCTTTGCAGGATCCGATCAGCGCGCCTCCGTACCTTCAGACTCCGCAAGTGAACTTTCCCAACTTTGCCGACCCCTTCAACGGCGCTAATCCCTTCGGCCTGACATTCGCCCAGCCGATGACCCTGTTGGTGATTTCTCCGAAATTGCGTTTGCCATACGCCCAGGACTGGAACCTGAACATTCAGCGATCGTTTGGCGACGATTGGTTGTTTGAGATCGGCTACGTGGGCACGAACGGCGTAAAGCTGCCGCGCTTTATCGAGGGCAATCCCGCGGTTTATTACCCTGGACAATCAACCGAGAACAATGTGAATCAGCGGCGGCTCTACTCGGGATGCACGCTGGCCCAGCCGGACAATTGCGTCTACGGCTCAGTTGGTGAAATTGCCAGCATTGCCAACTCTAATTACAACGCTCTTCAAGCCAGCCTGCGCAAGCGCTTCAGCCACGGCTTGTCGTTTCTGGCGTCTTACACCTATTCCAAATCGATTGACGATGTCTCCTCGTTCAACATCACAGGATCTGCGTCGCAGCCGGTAGCTGGGGAAAAC
>Ga0335078_10008932_pt1 | contig 14886 bp, 15 predicted proteins | sample Lox_Sample_32_FD_206711 | JGI IMG/M metagenome (GOLD analysis project Ga0335078, IMG submission 206711) | Soil microbial communities from Loxahatchee National Wildlife Refuge, Florida, United States - Lox_Sample_3.2 | ecosystem: Environmental > Terrestrial > Soil > Wetlands | place: USA...
TGCTGGTAGCGTGTTCGCTGGTGGCGGTGGGATTGTTTTTCTCGGATCAGCTGTATCTGCCTTATGCAAATAAGCGGCAGGACGCGCTGAGAAACATGATCAAGGGAAAGCCGGCGCAAACATTCTTAAATCCAGACAGGAAGTGGATTTTCGGACAGCATTCGAACATTTATTACTACCAATTGTTTGATTCGGAGCGAAACGAGTTCGGACGAGTGTCGGTGTTCAAGTTTGATCCGACGACGTTTCAGTTGACGCAACGGATTTATGCCGAGCGTGCTCGCTGGGATGAGCATGTCCAGCAATGGGTTTGCACACAGGGTTGGGTACGAGATTTACGAGGTGCGGCGATTGAGGATTACCAGACGTTTCAGGTGTCGACGTTTGCGGCGGTAAGCGAGCCGCCGAACTACTTCAAGAAAGAAGTGAAACAGTCGTCCGAGATGAATTACCAGGAGCTGAGACGGTATATCCACGATCTGCAGCAGAGTGGGTTCGACGTCGTACGGCTGAGGGTGCAATTGGAAAAGAAGTTTGCGTTTCCGCTGATCGCCCTGGTGATGGCAGTGCTGGCGATTCCCTTTTCTCTGGCTGCGAGCCGAAGAGGCGCCATTACCGGAGTAGCGATTGCGGTGAGTATTGCCGTGGTGTATTGGACGGTTTCAGGATTGTTCGAAGCCATGGGAAATATCAGCGAGTTGCCGCCGTTCCTAGCCGCGTGGTCGCCCGACCTGATCTTTGCCCTCCTAGGTGGCTACATGATTCTAAGGGTGCCAACCTAGGCACCTTCCGGCTCCAAAGCTCCATTTGTAAAATCGCGATGCCACCAGCTCGAACGAAATAAGTGGCTACTCGGAGAGCAAAGGAGCGTGCTTCCATGCAAGTCCATCCCCCACTCGCAAAGAACTTGCGCAGAGTTTCATTGGCCGTAGCCTTCGCATTTACACTTCTTGCCGAACCCGCGCTGGCAGCAAAACTCGTCGGAACCGACATCAATAGCGGGAGGCTTCTCTACATCACAACACCGAATGTTGCCGTGAGCATGTTCACCACGGCGTCGGGTGGAAAGCCGGACGGAGTGTTAGTGGGACCGAACCAGGAGATTATCTACACTTTGTCAGGAACGGGATCGGTGCATATTTTCAATCCCTACATTCGGACCGATTCGACGCTCGCGACTGGATTGGTGAACCCGGTGGAACTTCTGATGCAGCCGGGTTGCCAGTCAATCCTGGTGAGCGACATCGGGGTCAACAAAATTTACAGCATCAGCCTTAACACGCGGGCGGTCACTACTTTCTATAACGGTCCTGACAAGATGCAAGGGCTGACTTACGACAAGTTCGGGAATCTGTTTGCGAATGACGATCAGTTGAATGCGATCGTTCAACTGGATACGACGACCGGAGTGATCGTGAATCAGACGCCGGCGACTATGCCGCTTACGGCACTCGAGGGACTCACTTTCGACACCTTCACGAATAACCTGTTTGCCACTTCGAATACGGGACAAGTGCTGTACCAGGTGTCAGACGATCTGGGAACCATCGTTACGATTCCCTTCACAGGAGAGCCTTTCCTGCATGGACTGCTAAGCGATGGCTCGGGGAATTTGTACGTGGTCGGTGGAGATGGAACGACAAGCAAGATCTTCCAGTATGTGATCACAACCGGGGTGCAGAACACCTTGAATACGGTGTCGGGGTTAGAGGATATTGCGCGGATTCCGTTCGGGCCGTGCCCGAAGGGTGGAGGCACAACCGCAGCAGCCTGCGAAGAAGAATGAGAACCGTGGTTAATTGGCAGCTACAACCGTAGGATTGCCGGGAATCGTCGTTGCTGCGCCTAAGGGTGTCAGTAAGCCTGTTGTGGTGTTCAAGGTGAATGCGGTGATACTGGAATCGCCATTGTTGGCCACGTACACGTAATCTGTCGGCTCGGTCAAAGTATTGGCCGTGTCTGTGCCAGTCGCACCGGCGACGATTACGAACGACAGGGGGGTGGTTCCAGTGGAGACCGCAGCGGTCGAAAGCGGGCTCAGTACGCCGGTTCCCGGTGCATAGGAGAACTGTGAAATCTGGAAAGATTGCTTGTTAAGCACGTAGAGGAAGCTAAAGAAAGGATCAGCGGCGACTTCGATTGGACCAAGTCCAACGGAGAACGGAGACCCAGTGATCGGGGTGAGGAGTCCGTCGGGGCTGTTTGGATTGGAGCAGGTGTTTACAACCTTGTCGCAGATTGCGAAGGCGGAAACATTGTTGGAACCGGTATTGGCGACGTAAAGAAATGCACCGCCCGGGATGATGGTCATGCCACTTGGGGCGACTCCTACCGCATACGGCTGGCCACCGAGCGGGGTTAGAGTACCGGTCGACGAAATGGTGTAGGAAGTCACGGTTCCAGTGAAATTGTTGGCGGCGTAGAGAAACTTTCCGGTGGCGCTGACGGCGACAGCCGTGGGCAAAGTGGCGACGTCGGCTCCGACTGGAGTGCAGGTGGGTGACACTGCACTCAAGGTATTGCAAAACGGAGAGCCTGCGACCGCCGTGAGGCTGCTGCCGTTGATGGAGAACACCGAGATACTGTTCGCTCCCTGGTTGGCGACGAAAAGGAACTTCCCTCCCGGGTCCACTGTCATTCCCATCGGCTGAGCGGATGCAGTTCCAGTTTTGTCCGACGTGCTGCTGCCCGTGCCCAACGAACCATCCGAGTTGATTGCGTATCCGGTAATGGTGTTGGAGTTGTTGTTACTCACGAATAAAGCGTTCAGGGAAGGAGTAAGCGCCATTGATACCGGAACGTTGCCGGTGGCCTGCGTAGAACCGAATTGGCTAAGAGCGCCTGAACTCAACGTGGTGGTGTAAGTCTGAATCGATCCCGGGTTGCCACCCAGCGTCAAATACAGAATTGCAGAAACGACGTTGTTCGCAGTGGGGCTAGTGGATGTGCATCCGCTGAAGAGAAGACAGACCATCGCAAGCAGGCAAACACGAACCTTCATTCCAGCGTACTCTCCTGGTCAGACGGCGGATATCAGCTCCGGGCTGTTTGTCCGCGCAGAGATTGGTTTCAGAGTTACTTCAGATTTTTATCAGCAAAGGAGGGCAAAGAGCAAACGGCGAAAGGCTAGATCAACTGTTTTCGTTGCCGGAAATAGAAACTGCGGCGGGAATCGAAAGGTCCTTAGCGGTTCCAATCGCGGCCAGAGGCAAGCGGATTTCGACGTTCAGGCCACCTTGTGGGCGATTCGCAGCACGGACACTGCCTCCGTAAAGTGTGACCGCACGGGCAGTGATTGAAAGGCCAAGTCCAGCGCCGCCAGTTTGGCGGCCGCGGGCGTCGTCGATACGGTAGAAGGGCCGGAAGACCTTCTCCAAAGAATTCTCCGGAATGCCGGGGCCGCTATCACTCACGGTAACGACTGCTTCGTCCACACCCGCGGTTGATTGTTTTTCGAGTTGGACGTGAACGGCTGTGCCCTCGTCGGTGTAGCGGATGGCGTTTCGGATGACATTTTCGATCGCGCTATGGAGCAAAGTTGCGCTGCCGATGACGACGCAATCGTCGAGAATTTCGACTTCGACCTGGCAGTGACGGCTTTGAGCTTCGAAGTCCGCGTCGTGAGCGATTTCATGAATGAGTTGGTGCAAATGGATCGGAGTCTTCTCAAGCGAATCGGCGCCAGCTTCCAGGCGAACCAGGGTCAAAAGGCGCTGGATCATCTCGTTCAGACGAGTGCTCTCGCGATCGATGCGATCGAGCGCGCCCGAAGCTTCAGAACCGCTGCGCTGACGGGCCAACTCTAACGCGACATTTAAACGCGCGAGCGGAGAGCGAAGCTCGTGAGAGATATCGGTCAGAAGACGGCGTTGGGCGGCGATCAAATTTTCGAGACGCTCAGCCATGTGATCGAAGTCGCGCATAAGTTCAGCGGTTTCGTCATGGCGTCCGGAACTGGGCAATCCCGCGCGAGCGCTGAGGTCGCCGGCAGCAAGCTTTTGAGCGGCACCGCGCAGCTTGGAGATGGGAGAAGTCAGATAGAGGGCGAGAAAGTAGCAAACGAGACCGGATGAGATGATCCCGATGAGGAAGCCCATACCCGGCAAGCCGTGGAAGAAAAAGAACGGGTGCGGCTCTGGGGCCATTTCGGTAATCATCGTGTACTGACGGCCGTCGGGTCCGGTGAGCGAGGCGCGAAGGAACTGCATGGGCTTGAAACGTCCCCAAAAAGTGTTCGCTGGACTCATCTGGCCGAGGCGGGCGCGTTCCATCCATTCGGGCGGTTTGCGGCTGAGTATGTCTTTCCCGTTTTGATCGAAGATAAACAGGCGAATGTGCTGGGTATCATGAACCGTTCGTAAGTAGCGCCAGGTTGCGGCATCGCCGCCAGCCCGATAGGCGTCGACGGCCTCGGTAAGGAACTTTGCCTGTTGGGTTTCTAAGTTAGCGATTTCGCGCGAAGGACGCAGAGCAGTGGCAACCAGCATGGCGAGAACAAAGAAGAGCGCTTGCGCCACCCAATATGAGAGGAAGATCTTGACGAACAGGCTTCTCATTCCCCGCTCCCAACGTGCTCACGGGGGTGGGCGAAAATGTATCCGACACCCCGAACGGTTTTGATGTGATCCGGGCCAGTATCGGTGTCCCCGAGCTTCTTGCGCACTTTACTCACATGCATATCGATGCTGCGATCGAAGGGGGAGAACTTGCGACTGAGAACTTCCTGAACGAGATGCTCGCGAGTCACGACGCGGCCAGCTTCCCGCAATAAGACGTGCAAGAGGTTGAATTCAACGGAAGTCAAATCGACCGGCTGGCCCTGACGGAGCACGGTGCGAGTAGCGGGATCGAGTTCCACATCGCCGACGTGCAGAACCTCGGGAATCGACGTGCCGCCCTTTTCGGCAGCTTGACTTCGGCGGAGGATGGCCCGAATCCGGGCTACGAGTTCGCGAGGATTGAAGGGCTTGGGAAGATAATCGTCGGCGCCGATTTCGAGACCTACGATGCGATCGACATCCTGTCCCCTGGCGGTGAGAAGCAGAACCGGGATCTTTGAGGTATTCCGGATGTTGCGAAGAACGTCAAAGCCATTCATTCCGGGCAGCATAACGTCGAGCACGACCAGCAGATGGTCGCCGCTCAGGGCACGTTCCAATCCGCGATTGCCGTCATAAACGGATTCAATCTCAAAGCCCTCGGGCTCGAGGTACTCCGCGACCAGAGTGCAGAGTTCTACGTCGTCGTCGATGACCAGGATGCGATCCACGTTCCCCATATCAGTTCTATAACAGTGCCCGAGCGGAGGGGGTAAAGAATTGTCAAACCAGAGGCGAACCTCTTTTACAAAACTTTACTCCGGTTGACCGACACTTTACTACCTTGGTTGGGGAAAAGTGTTCATATCTACAGACATATTCGGCGAGAGCCGATAGCTTTTGAGCAGTAAGGAGAACAGATTATGAAATTCGCACGAATGACGGCAATCTCCGTGGTTATCGCGGTTGCACTGATGACCGGCGGGGCGTTGGCGCAAGGCCCGGGGATGCACCACGGAGGCGGCGACTTCCTGTTTGGGCCCATGGGGATGATGAGCGAAATGCTCGATCTCAGCGACGCACAACAGGCGCAAATCAAGGACATCTTCCATAACGGAAGGGCCACGATGAAGCCGCTGTGGCAACAAGAACACCAGAGCCACCAGGCGATGATGCAGCTGATCACCAGCGGCAGCTTTGATGCCGCGAAGGCGCAGGGCATCGCGAACCAGGAAGCGCAGGTCCGGGCGCAGATGGAAGTGGCTCATGCACAACTGGCCGCGCAGGCTTACCAGGTGTTAACGCCTGAGCAGAAGACCAAGCTGAACGATTTCCTGTCGAAACGCGAGCAGCGGATGCAGCAACACATGCAGCAGCATTCGCAAGCAGCGAATCCGGGACAGGCTCAGTAACGTGCGCGAATCGGGGAGGGACGCGGGTCCCTCCCGGCGGATTCTCGAAAACCGGGAAAAAGGAGATAGTGCCTTGGCTAGCGTGGCGATACCGAGCAATGTGGTCGATGTGATCGCGGCTGAGATGGCCACCGGGGTGGAACGGGCGGTGGAGTGCTGGATGTCGCAAATCGACGAAGCGCTTACCGATTCCCACTTGACATCCTTGGGACGGTTGCAAGCGGTTCGGCAGATTCTTGAGAAGTACAAGGACTTGACTGGCAAGACGCGGTTAAAAGGCCGAGCAGTTTAATACGAGAGGTACGCATGAGCTTCGACCAGATGTATTCGTACCTGATCGATTTAACGTGGCTCTTTCTCGGCAGCTGGATTGCGCTGTTGGGTACAGCCTACGTAGCAGTATTCAATCCGGGGTGGATCCGCAAAGTACGCAGCCATTCCTAGCCGTACCAGCATTTACAATGGCGCGTGCGACGTTTGATCGTCAACGCAGATGATTTCGGTCTCACGCCCGGCGTAAATCGCGCGATTCTAGAAGCTCATACAAAAGGCGTGGTCACCTCGACAACGCTGATGGCCACCGGGGCGGCATTCGACGACGCCGCGCAAATCGCAAAATCCCAGAACAATCTCTCAGTAGGCTGTCATATCGTGCTGATTGACGGCTTGCCGGTGTTGGATTCAAGCGCGATTCCTACCCTGACGGACGGGTCTCACAATGAAGAATTTGAGAGAAGCCTGGGCAGCTTTGCATTTCGCGCACTGCGCGGACGAGTTGATCCGATGCAGGTGGAGCAAGAGGCTGCGGGGCAGATCGCGAAGCTGAAAGCTGCCGGGATTCCGGTTTCGCACATCGACAGCCACAAGCACGCGCACATTTTTCCCCAGATTCTGAGACCACTGTTGCGGGCGGCGAAAGCGTGCGGGGTACGAGCTATTAGAAATCCGTTTGGACGGATTGCGTTCTCGCAGGTGGCGTCGCGACCGGGACTGTGGAAGCGGTATAGCCAGCTTAAGGTTTTGAATACGCTTGCGGGACGGTTTCGACGTGCGGTCGAGACGGAAGGAATGATGACGCCGGACGGGAGTCTTGGGGTCGCAGCGACGGGAATCCTGGACCAGCGATTGTTTCAGATGATCGTCGAGCATTTGCCGGAAGGAACATGGGAGTTTGTGACGCATCCTGGATATAGCGATAAGGACCTCGACGGGGTGCGGACACGGCTGCGAGAGTCGCGGGAGACAGAGCTGCGGCTGCTAATGTCGCCGGAAACCCGGGAAGCGCTGCGGAGGAACGGGATCGAACTGATTTCGTACAGGGAGGTGGGAAGCGGCAGTTGATCTCCAGGTCCTATTTTGGATCGTTCCGCCAACATGTTTGGTAACTGACACTTCCAAGGCATTCCGCCGGGACAATCCCTTCCGGGGAGGGCTGCTTACGTTGGTAACATCCGTCCGTCACCGGTCGGGCATTATCATAGGCGTGTACGAGCAATCCAGAAATCAGGGTGCTTGAGTCCATGGACAATAGACCGGAAGGCCGCGTAGACGCACAGATTATGGTGAAGGTGTGGGGCATGGATGCCGATGGGCGTCCGTTTTTCCAGAACGCCAACGCGGGGAACTTGAGCGCGGAAGGCGCCATGCTGAACGGCGTGCGCCATGCTTTGAAGACGAACGACGTGATCGGTATTCAGTTCAACGAGAAAAAGGCTCGCTTCAAAGTGGTATGGGTGAAGGATGGCTCGATTCCGCGGATGGTCGATGTCGGCGTGCAGATCATGCCGAACCAGCGGACGCCGTGGGAGGGCATGGCGACCTCGGGCGAGCATCCGGCGGCGACGGGAAGTAACAAGCGCAAGTTCCATCGGCACAAAGTGCTGTTCCCGATCGAAATCAGTTTTGAAGATTCGCGGCGGTCGCATTTACAGACGAACGCGACCGATATCGGCGGACGCGGCTGTTATGTTGAGACGCTGATTCCGTTGGCGCTGGGAACGAAAGTTCACATCGCGTTCTGGGTGGAATCGGAGAAGGTACAGACCGGCGGCGTGGTACGGACGAGCGACCCTGGGGTTGGCATGGGGATCGAATTCATGGCGCTCGATAACGCCGTCCAGGAATGGCTGCAGTCGCACCTCGACAAGCTCGATGACAGCGTGGCCGGGCAGGCGGCGAAGGGCGCGAGTGGGGGAAAGTAGGACCCCAGTAGTTAGCAGTCAGGAGTCAGGTTTCGAGTCTCGAGTCCCACAGAGTCATCCAGCAATTAGCACTTAGCTAACCCAATCCCCAAAATCACAAACGCACGCTCCGGTTGCGTTGCGATCACAGCATCTGCTGAAAACAGAATCCCACCCTAACGTCGCAGAAACCCTCCGTTAACCGTGGGGCAACCGCGGCTTCCTAAACCCGGCAGAAATCTGAATCCGCTACAATCGGGTACCATCGAATCAGAGAGCCGCGGCCGTAAGCGTGGCACGAACTGCATGAAAATCGGGATCACGTGCTATCCGACTTACGGTGGCAGCGGTGTCGTAGCTACCGAACTCGGGCTGGAACTGGCGCATCGCGGGCACGAAGTTCATTTCATTTCTTATGCCCAGCCGATCCGGCTGAACGAACTCAATCCGAACATTCATTATCACGAAGTCGATGTTTCGCGGTACCCGCTGTTTGAGTATCCGCCGTATGACCTGGCGCTCGCCACGCGGATGGCGGAGGTATCGGAAATTTACGGGCTCGACCTGCTGCATGTGCACTACGCAATTCCACACTCGGTGAGTGCGCTGCTGGCGCGGCAAATGCTCGCCGCCAAGCCGAAGGGACAGCGGTTACCGTTTGTGACGACTCTCCACGGAACGGATATCACGTTGGTAGGGCTGGATCGGTCGTATCTGCCGATCACTCGATTTTCGATCGAGCAGAGCGATGGGGTGACGGCGATTTCAAAGTATCTGCAGGAACGAACCAAGCGGGAGTTCGACATTCGCAATCCGATTGAGGTGATTTACAACTTTGTGAATTGCGATCTGTATTGCAGGAAAGCGGGATCGCCCGAACAGCGCGCCGAATACGCGCAGCCAGGCGAACGCATTCTGGTGCACCTATCGAATTTTCGGCCGGTGAAGCGGGTGACGGATACGATTGAGGTTTTTGAGCGGGTGCGGAAAAAGATTCCGTCGAAGCTGTTGCTGATCGGAGATGGCCCAGACCGATCGCGCGCGGAATGGCTGGCCGTGCAAAAAGGGATTCACAACGACGTGATCTTCCTGGGAAAGCAGGACCAGGTCAGCGAAAAGCTCGCGATTTCGGACATCTTGCTGATGCCGAGCGAACTGGAATCGTTTGGTTTGGCGGCACTTGAGGCAATGGCTTGTGAAGTGGTGCCGATCGCAACGCGAGTGGGCGGCGTGCCGGAGGTGATCGAGCACGGGAAAAGCGGATATCTCGCAGATGTGGGCGACGTGGATACGATGGCGCGCTATGCCGTCGATCTATTGAGCGACGAGAGCCGCCTGCGGGAAATGGCTAAGGCCTGTCGTGGAGTGGCGCAGTCAAGATTTTGCGCTTCGCGGATTATTCCGGAGTATGAAGCGTTTTACCGCCGCGTACTGGAGCGCTCTTCGTAGATTCCTGCGGGAACTGCGCTGTCATGCAGCAAAGGCATGCGCAGGCGGATGAGAGTTCCCTTCCCTTCGTGGCTGTCGATGGTCATACGCGCAGTGTCGCCATAGAGAACCTTCAGGCGTTCGGCGACATTCGCGAGGCCGATGCCGGTCCCACCCAGTCCAGTAGGCCTTTCCAGCAGATTGGCAGCACCCATACCCACACCATTGTCTTCCACTTCGACGACCAGCTTTGAATCGGTGAGGCGGCTGCGAATGAAGATCCTGCCACCCTCGATTTTCGAAGCGAGGCCGTGCTTGATCGAATTCTCGATAAGCGGCTGAAGGAGCATGCTGGGCACCATGACATCAAGTGAGACCTGCTCGAGTTCCTTGACGACCTGCAGTTTTTCGGGGCCGAAGCGGACGACTTCGATATCGAGATAGTTGTCGATGAACTCGAGTTCTTCGCGCAGAGGAACGAAGGCATCGCTGCTATTCAGGAGACGGCGCAGGATGGTGGCCAGCTTGATGATGAGTTGCCGGGCAGTGTCGGGATCGAAGCGCACGAGTGAGGAGATGGAATTGAGCGTGTTGAAGAGGAAATGCGGGTTGATCTGATTCTGCAGGGCCTCCATGCGGGCGCTGAGCAGCAGGCGCTCCTGCTCTTCGAGTTTGATCTGGATGCGCACGCTGTTCCAGATCTTCAACGCGGTGCCGATGACGATGATCGAGGTCGCGTAGATGAGAGCCTCAACCCAGAGCTTGGAGCTTTCCAGGCTAAACGTGGCATGCGGCAGGTAGCGGTAGATCTCGGTATGGACAAAGCGGAGGGCAACGATGGTGACGAAGAACATCACCTGCCAGTCGAAGCGTCGCGGGGCGGGCAAATTGCGACGAATCATGCGGTAAATGCTGAGATCGATGAAAGGCGAAAAGGACCAGATATCTTCACGGTCGGGAGCGATATCGCGCAGTTGACCGGCAACGAGGCCACAGATGACCACGAACGGGAGGGTTGCCCATTCGCCGTAAAGTAATGCCGGCAAGCCCAGGAGCGCTCCGCCAAACATGCCGGACAAGCGGCCGCCGATGACTCCGAGGAGGATGGCTGTTTCGAACGAGAGATCGCCTGCAAGGAAACTTTTGGCACTCAGACGAAACCAGACGCCGATCGCCAGAGGGGCACCGATCCAGAGAACGAGATAGATTTTCTGCCTAAGGGAGCGGTCCTCGCGGAACAGAAGCTTTTTGAATTCGAGCGAACGAACGAGGGTGCTGGCTACGGCGGCGGCGACGCCGAGCTTGATCAGCAGGTTGATGAGGATGAGGCGCTGTTCCATGGCCGCTGAGAAAAATGTAGCACGAAGAGAAGGCGGCCTGTCCGGAGCAGTGCCTGCGAGCTTGAATCAGCTCAGAGTTACTTGTCGTCTTCGAGCCAATCGCCGTCGGCGAGGTGGTGCTGGGTATAGCTCTCGACCTGGTCTTCATAGACCAGGTTGGCATGTTCTTCGCAACTGGGTTCGCCATCGACGAGGCGGCTCGCGGGCTTGCCGCAAATTGTGCACACCGAGGGGGCAACGGATTCTTCAGGAATTTCTACTGCCTGTTTACTTCGCGCCATGACTCCTTCTCCAAAACAGTTCGAAACGAGATCGCTGGCAGGTTCTCGCCGCGTTGATGCGGCGGTAAACCGTCAGAATGACAAAGATCGTGACGTTCTGCGCCTCGTGTGGGCGCCGTCTGCCGTTATGCCATAACCGCGTGAACTTCCGGTTCAAGCGTTGCAGTCAGCTTGATCGGAACGTTCAGCGCATGGGAAATCGGGCACTTTGTCTTGGCGGACCTGCAGGCCTGTTTGAACTTTTCGCTATCGCGCTCAGGAAGATTGGTGCTGGCATGCAGGTCAATGCTGGTGATTTGCCAGCGTCCCTTGTGCTCTTCGAGCGTCAATTCGGATTCAGTTTTCACAAACTCGTTGCGGATGCCGAGCTTCGCCAGTTCCTGGGCGATGATGAGCGACATGCAGGATGCCACGGCGGCTGCCAGCATTTCCGAGGGGCTGGTGCAGGGCTCGTTTCCGGTGCTGGAGCCGAATGAATACAGAGCTTTAGACATAATTCCGCTGGTGGTCGAGACGGCGCCCTCGCCCGCAGCCGGGCTTCCCTTCCAGATAGCGGTAGCGTTGCGAATCATGGATCACCTCCGGGTGTCTGGTTCTGTTATAGCCAGCATTGCCGCACCTGACAGTGACTCACGTACCTTGGAATCGTGACGTGGACGGAATTGGAAAGTGATTTTAGACGTGCAGTTTGGACGCGATTTCGGCGAGAACCGGGTCGATCCGATCGACTTGCACAGGGCCGCCTTGGGCCATGTCTTTGCTGCCCCCGCCGCGGCCACCAAGTTGGGAAAGAGCTTCCTTCATCAGGGAGCCCATGTCGAAGGGCTGACCGGGGGATTGTGCGAAGACGAGCGCGGGCTGGGCGGAGGTGGTTGTCAGGAGCGTAACCACTTTGGTGCTCTGGCGTGTGAGGCGTTGGGCGAGGAGTTTGGTGAAGGCGAGATCGCGATCGGGAAAAGCGTGCACGATCAGCACCCGGCCGTTCTGCTCCGGCGTTTCGGACAGTAAGCGGGCAGCGTAGAGGTCGGCGATGTCGGCGAGCAGCGTTTCGGTATGTTTTCTGGACGCGCGGGCTTCGTCCTGGAATTTGCGAATCTGCTGCGGGATGTCCCAGATATGGCTAGAGCATAAGGCAGCGGCATCGGTGAGGGTGGTGAAATCGTGATGGGCGGTGATAACAGCCCGCTTTCCACAAACAAATTCAATACGCCATCCTTGCCGGACTTTTTCCAATTTGCGGAGAAGAATGGAACCGATCTGTCCGGTGCTGGAGACGTGAGTGCCGCCGCAGGCGGTCAGATCGAAATCGCGAATGTCGATGAGGCGAAGTTGATCGCGCTCGACGGGAGGGATTTTTCGAAGGCCGAGGGTCTGAGCTTCTTGCTGGGTCACGAAACGAATCTGGACCGGGCGATCGTCAAGGACGATTTCGTTGGCCAGATCTTCGGCGGCACGGACCTGGTCGGCGGTAACGCTCTTGGTATCGAGATCGATCGAGCATGATTCGGCGCCCATATGGAAGGACACGGTGGGCATGTTGAAGAGTTGGATGAAGGCGGCCGAGAGAACGTGTTGGCCAGAATGCTGCTGCATGTGGTCGCGGCGACGATCACGATCGACCTCACCGTGAACCGTGGAACCGGGAGCAAGTTGGAAGGGCTGATTGAGAAAGTGAAGGATGTCCCCTTGATCGTTCTCTGAGACCTCGACGACCTGAACAGGCGAGGAATTGCTTGCCTGCAACCGGCCGGTGTCGAAAACTTGGCCACCGCTAGTGGGATAGAAAGCTGTGCGATCGAGAATGAGAGCCGGGCGGGAGTCGACGGTGGTAAGCGAGGCGACCGTGGCGTCGAATTCGTAAAGGAAAGAGTCGTGGTAATAGAGATGCTCGGTCATGATTCCATTATCGCGGGAAATTCAGGCCTTTACGGCAGCAACTCGTTGGCGAACTTCCGAGACAAAGGCCGCGTCCTTGGAGCTCTCCAAGTTGATTTCGACGTTGGCAAGAGCTCCCTGGATTGCCGCGTTGGCCAAGGCAATCGAGGTTGTGAGATCGGACTTCATGTTGGGATTGGTGATGGGACCGAGCTTTTCGGCGATGCGGGCGACTTCGCGAGCTTTCTCAGCGACAGTGAGCGGAACTCCGGTGGCTAGTTTCAGGGCGGAGTCGATGATCAGAGCGCCGTCGGGATTGTCTTTCGCCTGCTTGTAAGCTTTCATGACGTGATTGAAGGCCTCGGCGTCGGCGTCGATGGCGGCTTTGAGATCTTCGCGAAGTTGTGACAACCGGGCGATGGCTTCGCTGAGTTGAGCTTCGCACTGGAGATAAGCTTTCTTGCCGCGGGACATGGAAGCGACCATTGCACCAAGCCCCGCAGCCATGGCGGCGCTCGCCGCAGACGCGCTGCCGCCGCCGGGAGTCGCGGTTGGCGCCGCAAGTTGCTCGACGAACGGCTCGACGCCGGCTCGCAGGCCACCGACGGCCGTCTTGCCGCCCATAACGGCGGTCAACCGATTCTCGAGGATCAGAGAAGAGTCGAAGTTCTCGACTTGCAGGAACCATTCGGCGGCTTGCTCGAGGGCTTTTTTCGGAATCAGGCCGACGATCTCGCTACTGACCGGCATTAAGCCGTAGCGGGCGGCTTCGCGTTTGACGAATTCAAAGACGCGGTGGATCGGCGTTTGCTCGAAGTCGGTGAGGTTCATGGAAACCTGAGCGAGACCGCGAACCGGAAAGCCGGCGCCCTTCACATAACGCAGGCCGCCATTGGAAAAGCGGACAGCCTTGGCGATTTTCTTGGCGATATCGACGTCGGTTGTGTTCAGAAATACGTTATAAGCGATGAGAAACTTGCGGGCACCGACGACGGTCGCGCCGGCGCTGGGGTGAACACGGGGATCGCCGAAATCGGGTTTGCGGGCTGGGTTGGTGGCGATTTCAGCGCGGATGCCTTCGAATTGTCCGCGACGAATGTTTTCGAGGTTTTGGCGCTCGGGCGAGGTGGCGGCGGCTTCGTAGAGATAAACCGGAATTTGATGGCGCTTCCAGATTTCTGCGCCGACATGGCGTGCCATGGCAACGCAGTCTTCGATCGTGATGCCTTCGATGGGGATGAATGGCACAACGTCGGATGCACCCATGCGAGGATGCGCGCCCTGATGAACGTTAAGGTCGATCAGTTCGGCCGCTTTGCCGACGCCGCGAATGGCTGCTTCCTGAATGGGTTCGCGTTCACCGACCAGGGTGATGACGCAACGGTTGTGATCGTGGTCCATTTCGCGATCGAGGAGGTAGACGCCAGGCATTTTCATGGCGTGGATAATGGCGTCGACTTTGGCTTTATCGCGGCCTTCGGAAAAATTGGGAACACATTCGACTAGGGTGGACATAAGCAGAAAAGAATATCTGGGCGAATCGGCGCGGTGCAAGCGATGGAAGCAGGCCGAGGTGTGGCTGATTACTTTTTTGCGGAATAGAGGCCGGCAATACCAAAGGTATACGGGGTCCAGGACGCTTCGCGGAAGCCGGCTCGGCGCATGCGACCCAGCATTTCTTGAGGCGACGGAAAGCGCTCAACGGAGGCGGGCAGATAAGCGTAGGGACCGCGAACCCCGGAGATCAGCGTGCCGATGGCGGGCAGCACGCGTTTGAAATAGACACGATAGGTAGCCCCGAGCAGTCCCTGGGGCTCGCCGAAATCGAGGAT
>Ga0335078_10008933_pt1 | contig 14885 bp, 16 predicted proteins | sample Lox_Sample_32_FD_206711 | JGI IMG/M metagenome (GOLD analysis project Ga0335078, IMG submission 206711) | Soil microbial communities from Loxahatchee National Wildlife Refuge, Florida, United States - Lox_Sample_3.2 | ecosystem: Environmental > Terrestrial > Soil > Wetlands | place: USA...
TGTGGCGGGAGCGCGGCCTGACCATGGTGCTGGTCACCCACGACAGCACCGTGGCCCGCCGCGCCCAGCGCATCGGCGTGATGAAGAACGGCCGCCTCAGCTTCAAGCAGCCCGCCCGCGCCAAGGCCCGCCCCCAGGCCGCCGCCTCCGCGGCGACCGCCTCCCGGCCGGTTTCCTCCGGGGCGACCGCCTCCCGGCCGGTTTCCTCCGGGGCGACCGCCTCCCGGCCGCCTTCCTCCCGGCCGGCCTCCGGCCTTGACCCCGGTGACCTTGACCCCGGTGACCTTGACCCCGGTGACCTGGAGACCGGTGACCTGGAGACCGGCGGCCAGGACTCAGCCGGCTTCGTGTCCGCCGACGACCCCGACTCCATCTCCTTCCCCGACTAGCTCATCCGTCTCTCGTTCCCCGACTAGCTCACCCCGGGCCTATCTCGCCCGAACCAGCAGCCCCACCCTAATCGCCACCCCCACGGCCCCCGCGTCCGAATTCAATGAATGCGGCACTCTGCCGCAAAGAGTCAGAACGCTGTGACATCCATACGCATAGGACGCGGGCGACGTGGTAGTCAGGGTTCCAGCAGGACCTCCCGGCGGAGTAGGGCAGGCAGGTCCGCGGGACCGGGGCGCACGCCGTCTAGGCCGTGCGCCGCGAACCAATGGCTGATGTTCTCCGCGTCGCGGGTGAGGTAGAAGGCACCGCGCGGGTGGGCGACCACGTCGACCACCTGCGGTAGGTCGATCATCACCAGCCGCCCGTCGTGGACCAGCAGGTTGTATGCGGACAGGTCGCCGTGCGCCAGGCCGTCCCTGGCCAGGTCGACGAGCGCCTGCACCAGCTGGTCCCACAGCGTGGCCAGCTCGGCCGGCCCGGGCCTCGTCTCGGCCAGCCGCGGCGCGGCGACCCCGTCCGGTGAGCCGATGAACTCAAGCAGCAGCTCGGTGTCCAGGACCTGCGCGGGGTACGGCACGGGCAGTCCGGCCGCGTAGAGCCGGGCCAGCGCGGCGAACTCGGCATGCGCCCACTGGCCTGCGATGGCCTGCCGTCCGAACGCGCTCCGGCTCGCCACGGCCCGGTTCACCCGGGATTCCCTGACCCGGCGCCCCTCCAGGTAACCGCTGTCGCGGTGGAACATCCGGTGTCCGGCGTCACGGTAGCGCTTGGCCGCGAGCAGGCAGGACCGGCCCGCGGGCACGCCGCGCCGGAGCAGGAAGACGTCGGCTTCCTTGCCGGTCTTCAGGATGCCGAGCTCGGTGTCGACAGCGGCCAGTTCGGTGACCAGCCAGTCGGGGTGCGGCCTGGGGCCGCGCTGGGTCGGGATGGACTGGTCGCATCCCCTCCTTTCCAACGTATGGTAAACTACCATCGTGGGCGAGACCAAACAGCTTAGAGGCATTGTAGCGAAGAGGCTTTCGCATCTCACGGACGTCACGACGCACCTGGAAACCGAGGCGGAATCCATCGAGGAATACTGCCGCCGCAAGAACATCCTCGTAGTGGCCGAAACCGAAGACCTTGACGTTTCGGGCGGCAAGCCAATCAAGGAGCGCCCTGGGATCGGCCCGTGGCTGACGCCCGATCATCTCGATGAATGGGATGTCCTCATCTTCTATAAACTCGATAGAGGATTCAGGAATCACCTGGACTTCCTTCTCTTCTATCACGAGTTCTGCAAAGTCCATGGCAAGGGAGTTGTCTGCGTCGCTCAGGACATTGACATGACCACGCGCATGGGAAAGCGGTTCGCTTCGGACTTGGTGCAGTTCGCCGAGTGGGAACTCGAAGAGATGAGCCAGCGGCGGGCAGTCGCAGCGGCAGTCATCCGGAAGGCAGCCCGATGGGGCGGCGGTAGTTTCTCCTTCGGTTACGAGCCCTACAAGGACGGCAATTACTGGTATCTCCGTCCTCATCCCGTGTACCACAACGAGACGGTCTGGATGGCCGAGGAAGTTGTCGCGGGCAAGTCTCCGGGAACCGTCGCCAAGACCCTGAATGAGCGAGAGATACCGACCGCTAGAGATATCCAGAATGCTTTCTTCGGGCGTCCGGCGAAAGGATACGAGTGGACATCGAAAACTGTTATCGATGTCCTGAGGTCTGACCTGATTCGTGGCTACGTGCTCCACTACGTCAACGGATCCACCGACCCCCCGATCCGGGTCGTGGATGCGGACGGCAAGTACGTGCGCCGCGAGCCGCTGATCGATGACGAGCTTTGGTTTAAAGTCCAGGCCGCGCTGGATGCCTGCACCAGGAAGCTGTCGGGAGTCAGATCCAGGGGCTCAATGCTTATTCAGATCGCATTCTGCGGATACTGCGGCGGCCCACTCTACCAGAATTCAGCACGCCGGTCGGACGGGCAGGGGTATAACCATTACTACTACTGCCCAGAATGCAAGCCGACCGCTTCGATTCGGCAGGAGGTACTTAACGCGGTAGTCGCCGATGCGTTGCTCGATGCGGTAGGCGACTGTGAACTTACCGCGAAACGAGTTCTGGCAGTCGACGACCATACCGAGACCCTGAGGCGCATCGGAATGCAGATCGCAGACCTGACGACTCAGCATTACGTACACGGCGGGGTGGATGGCTTCCATGCCAAGATGGCCGAGCTTGAGGGCGAGCACGAGAGAATCGCCAATCTGCCGGCCGAGAAGCCGAAGGTGCGCCGCGTTGGTCTCGGCAAGACGTTCCGGCAATGGTGGGACGAGTCCGATGATGAACAGCGGCATTCATACTTGAAGGCTGCCGGGGTCAGTGTCCTGATTGTGCGCGCTAAGGATTACCAGCAGGTTATGCGGTTCGACCGTTCCACGGACACAGCTGATGATCTGGTGCTGGATATCCCGACGAACGTCATCCAGGAGTTTGAGGGGCGGCACGAGAGGCCATCCGGGCCTAAGCCGACGCGGTTCGCCATGAACCTCTCCCTCGGCACCCTGGCCGAACAGCTTCATCGTGCCTCTTCGGTCGTCGCGTAGAGGTGTTCGTCGATCTGCGCGAGGTTCACGGGCCCGTGGAACCTTCGCGGGTCCACCGGATCGCGATGGGCAGCCGCGCACTTCTCTAGGGCGTCGATACAGTCAAAATGCCCGCAGTCCGGCCTCTGGCCACACCAGGACACCGGCTCGGTGGTTCCGCATTCGTGGCAGATGAACACCCGCAGCCTCGCCTCGCTTGGCAGGTTGCCCGGCAGTGGTACTCCGGCCAGGCCGACCGCAGCCGTCACTGCCACTGTCCAAAAGCCTCCTTTCCGGCCGAGCCGCTTGACGCGGCGGGCTTGTCGTCCTCGTCGGCGCAGCGCAGAGCCTGCTCGCGTTCGGCCGCCTCACGGCGTTCATGTGCCCGCACTTGCCGGTCGTGCTGCCAGGGGTTGGGCAGCGCGGTGTCCAGGTCGACCAGCCGCACATGGCCGCCTGGGTGGCCGGGCGCGGCGTCCGCCGCCGATTCGTCCTCGCCGGGGCGGGAGTCATGGATTACCGAGCGTCCTTCACGCATGATTTAAAGGTGCCGCGTATTCGCTTGCGCTGGCAAATTACCTAGCGTCAACATACGCTTTCTTGAACCGGACTGGGCATCACTGAGAAACACCCAGGCGCACTCAGCAACACTGACTATCACCGGATAGCGCCGATTTAGTACGCAAAAATTTCTTACTTGAACACGTAAACCTGGGATATCTCCCCGCGCCGCGTGCTCATGCGTTCACGGAAACACCAACCCGGTTTATGGCCGGTTGGTCTGCCGGACTGATCCGAGTGTGCCGCGCCAGCCTCAGCGGACAGTGTTCTGGTCGCGGGCCTGGGGTTCAGCGTGCTGGGCAACCCGGCAGCGACGTGGGCTTCTTGTTGCCAGCAAGGACTCCAGACGCTCTCCAGCGCGTTTGGGTGACCGTCAGCCCAGCGGGCGAGGAGAAGGAATACATAGCCATTTGCCGGCACCTGCTACCTTGGATGAAGGTGGCCGTCAGGGCCGCGAAGCAAGATGCGCGTAGCGTTCACTTCCGTTTGGACCGGGCGCGGTCCAGCGTGCATACTGAAATCAGCCAGGCCGGGCTCAGAGCATGAAATTCACGGCGCATTCGCGCCGGGCTTTGCAGCGAGAAGGGATGGCTCGTGGCGTACCCAGTTCGCGGCGATGACCGGGCTCGTGACGACGATGGGCGGGCCAGTGCCCGGCCGCGCCGTCGGACCCGGCATCAGGCGCGGCGATCCCGCACGGTGCGGTTCGCGCTGACCGATGAGGAGTATGCCGAGGTGTCGGCCGCCGCCCGGCAGGCCGGGCTGGCCCGCGGCGCGTACGCAGCCGAAGCCACCCTGGCCATCGCGCGGGGCGCGGTGACGGCACCGGACGTGTCGCTGGCGGACGCGGTGCATGCCCTGGACCGCGCCGCGCTGGGAGTGCGCCGGATCGGCGTGAACTTGAACCAGGCGGTCGCGAAGCTGAACGCGACGGGGCAGTGGTCCGGTGACCTTCCCGCGTATGCGGAAGAGTCGGTGCGCCGCGCGGCCCGGCTGGAAGCGGCCGGGGAAGACCTGCGGAAGCGATTCCTTCGGACCATCCGCGCACCCGGGCTAAGCCGTCGACCGACCGGAGAAGAATCCGCGGGCCCGTCCGTCGGCCCAGGATGACCGAACGGCGTTCCGCGGCGGCCTGCCACGGGACGGATGGTGTTCCGCGCGGCCTTCCGCGCGTCCGGGATCGGAACGGATGGCGTTCCGCGTGGTCCGGAACACGGCCGATGGCGTTCCGCCGATCCGCTCGGGTGACCGGGGACGGGTGAGCCGTGATCGGGAAGGTCTGTCCGCGCGGTCAGGACATGGCTGGGCTGATCCGCTACCTGTACGGCCCTGGACGCCGGGAGGAACATACCGACCCGCACATCATCGCTGGCTACCGGCCGCCATCGGACCTGGAACCCGCGCTGCGCGCCAACGGCAGCCGGGACTTCCGCCGATTGGCCGGGCTGCTCCGGCTCCCGCACGACGTGCTCGGCAAGTGGGGGTACGCCAAGCCGGTCTGGCACTGCTCGATGCGCGCCGCCCCCGAGGACCGCCTGCTCTCCGATCGCGAATGGGCCGACATCGCGCAGGATGTGATGCACCGCACCGGGTTGTGCCCGCGTGGCGAGGAAGACGACGCGGTGCGGTGGATCGCGATCCGGCATGGCCCGGACCACATCCACTTGGTGGCGGTGCTGGCCCGCCAGGACCGGGTCCGTCCTCGCATCGTGAACGAGCGGTACCGGGTCCGCGATGCCTGCCTGGCCGCCGAGCAGCGGTACGCGCTGCGGTCCACCGCCCCGGCCGACCGCACCGCGGCCCGCCTCCCGTCTCGCGCCGAGGCAGGCAAAGCCGCCCGCCACGGGCGCGGCGAGCCGCCTCGGACCACGCTGCGCCGCCACGTGTCCACCGCTGCCGCCGGGGCGGGCAGCGGGGAGGAGTTCTTCGCCCGGCTGGACCAGGCCGGGGTGCTGGTCCGGCTGCGGTACAGCGTGACCAACCCCGGCCAGGTCACCGGGTACGCGGTCGCGCTGCCGGGAGACACGGCACGGAACGGGGAACCAGTCTGGTACGGGGGTGGCAAGCTGGCCGCCGACCTGTCCTGGTCTAAGCTCGCCCAGCGGTGGATCCGCCCGGCCCGGCCGGACTCGCCGCTATCGGCGGCCGAAGCTGACGCGATGTGGGAGTACGCCGCCCGCACCGCGGCCTATGCGACCGCGCGGATCAGGTTCTGTACCGTGACCGGGAACCCTGCCGCCGCCGCCGATGCGGCCAGCGCCGCCTCGGATGCGCTGCACGTGGCCGCCGCCGCGCTCGGCAGCCGCGCCCTGCGCCAGGCCGCTGACTCCTTCGACCGTGCCGCCCGCCAGCCCTACGGCCGGGTACCCACACCGACCTCCGCCGGGAACCAACTCCGTCACGCCGCCCGGCTCATCGCCGCCTACGCCTACCTCACCGGCGACCGCACCCTAACCCCCGTCGTGCTGCTGGTGCGCCTCGCCGCCCTGGCCGAGGCCGTCGCCGAACTCCGCGAGTCCCAGCAGCGCGCCGCCCAAGCTGCCGCCGCGCTCCGCGCCGCCCGGCACCTCTGCGCCGCCACCATGCCCGCCCCGCCTGCCCGGCCACCAGGCAGGCCCGCCGCCGCTACCGTGCCGTCCGCGCCGAAATCCGCCCGGCCCCGGCCGGACACTGCCGCCGGACTGGCCCAGCTCAGCTTCCCCGCCGCGCCTCACCCGCAGCCGCCCGCACCAGGGCAGCCCGGACCGGGCCATGGCGATCCGCCCCCGCTACGCCGGCCACCGCCACCTCGGCCACGCGGCCCCACCCGCTGAGCCCGGGCGGGCCCGGCATCACGCTTCACCGGCCCTGATGCCGGCTGTCTCAGAGCCCAATAGTTCGCTGCTGATACCGGACTGGGTAGATGCCTCACCGCCCGCTTGCGTGGGCTGTTGAGCGGTAGCAGCTGCGCCGAGGGCACTGTCGGCTCTGCCGGAGCCGCACAGGTCGAGTGCGGGCGGCACGCGGTTGGGACATGCTTTGATGCCTGGCTGTGTGGGTCGGTGTGGATGTAGCGGAAAACGGAAGGGTTTCGATGCGGCAGTCATCGATGATCGCCGGGTTCTGGCGCTCCAGGGCCACTTGACCTGCAGGCAGGTCGTAGACATTCTCACTGAGAACCGGTCGGCTGGCCGTCGCCCGGCCGTCTGGGGCGGCCATCCGGCTGCACGCCGCTCTCGGGGGACGAGCGGCGCGCATACTGTCCTACGCTTTGCACACCCTCGCGCCGTCTCCGGTTTCACTGGGCTGGCGTCCTTGCAGGCCGGGCATCTGCGCTCGTGCCAGGCCGGCTAGCACGTGACCCTCGGGTGGCAAAGCACCGGCTCGGTCATCCATGCCCGCCAGGTCTGCGCTTCGGTGACGCCCGGTCCGACCATGTCCAGTCCGGCGAAGAACGACTGGACATCCTCGCGGGTGTGGTTGATGAACGGCCCGGCGGTGTACTCGGCGGCCAGCCGCTTGGCGAGCGTCTCGTCGTCGAAGCTCGCGCAGCTGATGGTCAGGCAGCTGCCCGGCGCTACGAGCCGGGCGTAGCCCGCGGTGACATCCCTTGCGGTGTCGGCGTCCAGGAAGTGCAGTACGGCGCCGAGGATGACGCATGTCGGCTCGGCCGGGTCGAGGGTGGCCCGCAGGTCCGGGTCGGCCAGCACCGCGGCCGGGTCACGCAGGTCCGCCGCGACCGCCGCCACGCCGGGGACGGCGAGCAGCGCGCGGGCGTGCGCCAGCACCACGGGATCGTTGTCGACGTAGGCCACCCGGGCCCCGGGCAGGACCTCCTGGGCGATCTGGTGGATCGCCGGGGCGGCGGGCAGCCCGGCGCCCAGGTCAAGGAACTGGCCGATCCCCTGGCCGGCGGCATAGGTCACAGCCTCGGCCAGGAACGCCCGGTTCTCCTGGACCATCTCGGCCAGCGGCGGGTAGATCCCCAGCAGCACGTCGGCCTCGGCCCGGTCAGGGGCAAAATGGTCCTTGCCGCCCAGCAGGCGGGAATACACGCGGGCCGTGTTCGGCGTCGCCGGGTCGAACCCGGTCACCCGTCTGCCCTGCCCGCCGCGGGCCGCATGACCGCCCGCCACACCCGCCGGACGAGCCCGGAGCCAGCATCGTGCAGCGACCCGAAGCACGGCCGCCACGCGCACGCCTGCGGCAGGCGCCCGCAGTGCGGGCACCCGGCCGCCCGGCCGACGCGGTGATCCAGGCCGTGGTGGCACGTCGGGTCCGGCGGCGGGTCCGGCATCCCGCAGACCCGGCACGTCAGGCCACCCGCCGACACGGGCGCCAGCGCGTTCACGTCGTTCATGAACACATCGCCTGCCAGTGGGCTCTGATCCTGGTGGCCACCGCGTCCGGGGTATCTGCGGTGAGCACCTCCCCGGCGCTGCTGATCGCCGACCACACGCCGCCCTCCGCTGAAACCGTGGTAGCCGCCGTCGGCCCACGTCCGTTCCAGCTCGGCCACAGCGGCGTCCTGGTCCACCTCGAACACGCCGCGGCCTGCCCATCCCATAAGAGGGCGCCCTCCGATTTGCGTCATCACGATGCCTCCTGGCTCACAGCGGTTCGACGCCTGGCGCCAAGCTCCGCGTCAATGGCCTGCATCTGCGTCACGGTCATCAGGTAGGCACCCGAACTGGGCACGGCCAGCGCGGCGCTTATCGCCAGGTCCCGGTGAGCGCGCTCGAGTTCACTGGCCGACAGGTCGCTGAAGTCACGGCCGCGCGCTGGCGACTCTTCCTGGCGTCTGATCTCTGCTACCAGGTCTTCAGGCGTGCCCACGGCGATCGTGGAAGTCCTGGCACCGGCTGGCCTGGCGCACCAGCGGTAGCCGACAGGGTGCACCGGCACGTACCAGATTTCCGACCGGCCTTTGTACTGCGAGCGCAAGAGCGCCAGCTGCCGGTCAGCCCACAGCCCCTGCTCAGCCCAGGAGGTGCTCGCCGGAAACAGCTCGAAGGCGACGGCCCCGCCACCCTGCCCCGAAAGCAAGCCCCCCGCCCCGCCGTCGGCTATCACCCGCATCCCTCCAATCGCGTAGAAACCGTGCTACTCGGCAGCCAACCGGGTGCGGGGCGTAACCTGTAGGGGTTGCCCACCGCGCGGAAACACGGAAACGGGTAACACCCAGGCAACGCCTCTCCCGCGATCGGCCCACGCGATGAGCGCTTTCAGCGACGAGATGGCCCGGCTGATGACCGCCAGCGGCATCGGAGTGCGGGCGCTGGCCCGCATGTCCGGGTACAGCGCTGGGTACCTCTCGCGGCTCCGCAACGGGCTCCAGGCACCACCCGATGACACCGCCGCGCGCCTGGACGAACTGCTCGGCGCCGACGGCGCCCTCATCGCCGCAGCCAGGCAGCACGCCAGCAAACCACCGCGGCCCGACATGACCGCAGCCTGGCGGGCCGCGCCCCCGGCGCCTCCCGAGCCGGCCGGGTTCCCGGACGGGATCAGCCCCGCCGAGCACCTGCACCGGCTCCGCGTGGTGCTGATGGAACAGGACAACCTGCTCGGGCCGTCCCACGTCGCTCCCGTCCTGCTCGACCAGATCCGGCTGATCGAGCGGCTGCGCCAGGGCTGTGACGGCACCGACGGCCGGGAGCTGCTGCTGCTCCAGGCGATGTACAGCGAGTTCGCCGCCTGGTGCGCGCAGGACGCAGCCGACTGGCGCACCGCGCAGTACTGGCTCGACCGGGCGCTCGAACTCGCCCACATGACCCTCGACCCGGTGTGGCCAGCCTACATCCTGGCCCGCAAAGCCCAGCTTGCCGGAGACATGCACGACCCGGTACACGCGGTCGGCCTGGCCCGCGCGGCAGCGGCCACCGCCAGGAACGGCTACCGGGCGCGCCTGTCCGGCGTCGCCACTTCCTACCAGGCCCAGGGCATGCCCTGGCCGGCGACGAGACGGCGTGCATGTCCGCGCTCGATACGGCCCGCGAGCAGGCGGACGGCCCGGATGAGGACCCGTCGGTGCCGTGGGCGGGATGGCTCGGCCCGCTTTACGTTACGGTGCACGAGGCCCGCTGCCGGGCCGCGCTCGGCCACCACGCCGAGGCCGCCGCCCTGTACGCCGAGGCGATCGCGGGGATACCTGACCGGATGTGCCGGGACCGCGGCGTCTACACCGCCCGGATGGCGCTCGCCCAGGCCGCCGCCGGCGACATCGACGCTGCCGCCGCTGGCGGACTCACCGCCCTGAACGTGGCACAGGCCACCAGCTCCGGGCGCACCATCACCGAGCTGCGCCGGCTGGACTCTGCTGTTGCCCGGCACCGCACCCGCGGCACGATCGCGTTGCACGAGGCGCTCACCACCGTCATCCGCCAGCCCCGCCGCACCTGACCCGACCACCGGAGGCCCCGCGCATGCCGCGTCCCTACGTGCTGCTATCGGTCGCTCAGTCCCTCGACGGGTACATCGACGACCCGTCCCCCGACCGGCTGGTGCTGTCCAGCCCGGAGGACCTGGACCGGGTCGATGAGGTACGGGCCGGCTGCGACGCGATCATGGTGGGCGCGGTCACGCTGCGCCGCGACAACCCGCGGCTGCGGGTTAAGTCACCTGAGCGGCGCGCTGCCCGCAAGGCGCGGGGCCTGCCGGAGGAGCTGCTCCGGGTGATCGTCACCCGCAGCGGCAAGCTCGGCCGTGACCTGCGTGTCTGGACGTCAGCAGGAGAGAAGATCATCTACTGCCCCGACACCGCCGTCGGCGCGTTGCAGGAAACGCTCGGGGACCTAGCTGTCGTCGTCGGCCAGGGTGACGCGGTTGATCTCGGGGCGCTGCTCGATGACCTCGGAACACGCGGTATCGGCCGGCTCATGGTCGAAGGCGGCGAACAGATGCACACCCAGTTCCTCGCCGCGGACCTCGCCGACGAGCTGCACGTAACGATCGGCGGGTTCTTCGTCGCCGATCCTGCCGCGCCCAGGTTCGTCACACCGGGGGTCCGGCTGCCTCAGAACGCTGCCCGGAGGATGCAGCTGATCGAGGTGTCCAGGGCGGGGGAGACCGCCGTGCACAGGTACATGGTGCGGCCCAAGACATTATCATCACCTTCACGCGTGCCAACACGTGCGGCGCCGCCACCGAAGCCCGCCGGGCGCGTCGTCTTTGCCGCAGTACGTCGATGCCGGACCCACCGCGCCGGTCGGCGCGTATCTCGGTTCGGTAACCATTGAGCGTATTTGCTTCAAGTTTCGGACCGGCGGACACCTCGCGGGGGGAAGAGTTCGCGAAATACGCCGAGTTAGCTGACGGGCTGATGGCGCAGGCGGTCACCGCGGACGACGCCAGGGACCTGGTCACAGCGGCCGCCCGCGACTTGCCATTGCGTCCAGGCGTTGCTTTTGCGCTTTAGAGCTCTTAGTCAGCCGGAGCTAGTTTCCGGTCTGGCTGGTCAACCGTTATCCCCGCTAGGTCTCGCGCCAGCCGCGCAGCCGACACGCCCGGCAGGTGCTTTTGTTCGATCTCCGAAATTTGCTAAATTGATCTTCGAACATATAGGCAAAGGAGATGTCGTGGGTACGCCAGGCGAGCCCGAAGACGTAGAAGAACAATTACCTGGGTGGCATGCCTGGAACGTGCAGACGGTACCCGAGACCCGCAGGCCCGCCTCTTACACCTGCAATGAGGGGTTCCGCCACGATCCTCCGGCTCGTGAGGGTCAGCTGTATCTCCATCCCCGTTATGAGGCGGGCCTGCGACTAGGCCCCGAGGCTCCCCGGGCACCAGGAGAATTGGTCCATTTCCCTGCGATCTCGGCTCTCCATGTTGCGAGTCTCGCGCCGGACCCCTGCTGGCGTCCCGGGGATCTCAGTGTGATCCGGACAAGGAGGCAGGCCGGTGAATGACATCAACGGCCACGATGCGGCCAACGGACCTGGACGACATCCTGCCCGACCTAGCGGAGGCTACTAAGTGGCAGGCACCCCGCACCCTGAAGTACCCGGCACGACCATGATGAGCGTGCTAGCGGAACTTGATCAGACCCAGGCTGAGCTTGAGAAAGAGTTTCCTGGTTGGCGCATCTGGTACGTGTATCGTGCTAGCGGGATCACCTGGGCCGCTCAGCGTGAGCCGGTGCTCAACACGCGGTCGGCCGAGGATCTCCGGGCGGCCATCCTGAAAATCCTTGGCACGCAACAATAGGAAGCGCGTCCACTACCTGGTCCACATCGTGATCGTGAGGCGCGCTGTGGCCCAGGGGCTGTGCCGGGCGCACCAATATTCGGTTGCCTGCGGCTGTCACCTGATGGGATAGTGCGATCGAATCAGGTTCGGTGCCGACTCTAGCGAAGCTGATCTGCTTTCGCTTGAAGTCGGCTGTGTGGAAGGGAGGCATCTGTGATGTTTGCACCCGTTGCGGGCTTCGCCTCGCCTGTCCTGACCACATCCAGCCTGAGGAGCAACGCTCGTGCGCGACAGCGCAGATTCCTACGACCCCGCATTCGGCAGGGTCCGCCGCGCCAGGAGTAAGCGGCAGCGGAAGTTCTATCAGCCTCACGACGACGAAGCCACCTACGTCAAGCGCGCCTGGGAGCTGCAAAGGCTCGCTGGGGCAGACGCGGACGATGCGACTGACGGGCTGCCGGAAGGCGACCGCTGGTCGACCTGGGATCAGGTAACACCAACGGAGCGCGGCCCGAAGCCGCACCCGGAGTGGCTGGTCACCGATCTCGCGGCGGTCGACTACGAACTCGGCGTCCTCAAGACAGGAAAAGAAGCTGACGTATATCTCGTCCGCCGTGGCGTGCCGGGGACGGACCGGTCCTGCCTGCTCGCCGCCAAACGCTACCGGGACGCGACGCACCGGCAGTTCCACCGAGACACCGGGTACCTTGAGGGCCGTCGCACTCGCGACACCCGGGTGACCCGTGCCGCCGCCAACCGGACCGCGTTCGGCCGGCAGGCGATCGCGGGCCAGTGGGCGAGCGCGGAGTTCAACGCCCTCGTGCAGCTCTACAACGCCCGGGTGCCCGTGCCCTATCCGGTGCAGATCCTGGGGACAGAGATCCTGCTCGAGTTCATCGGCGACGCGGACGGCACCGGTGCGCCGCGCCTCGCCGAGACCCGCCCCGGGCCGGCCGAACTCGCCAGCCTCTGGAGCCAGCTCATCGAGGCCACGGCAACCCTCGCCAGCGCCGGCTTCGCGCACGGCGACCTGTCCCCCTACAACCTGCTCGTCCACCACGGACGGCTAGTGATGATCGACCTGCCCCAGTTGGTCGACGTCATCTCCCACCCGAACGGCCGCAGCTTCCTCGACCGCGACGCCAAGAACGTCGCCACCTGGTTCGCAAGAGTCGGCCATCCTGACGCAGATCCCGAGGCGCTAACCCGCCTGCTGGCCGAGGAGGCCCGTTTGGCGTTAGCCGGTGACCGTGAGAACCCCGGACGATCGCGAGCCTGCAGCCTCGTCGGCGCTGAGGGCGTCCTGACTGGCATCACGGGCAGTGGCGCTGCGGCCGGCGGACGACGCGCGCGTAGCCGATCTGCGCGGATGTCGGCCGGGGCTTGCCTGGCGCATACTTGGTCGTTCTGTAGCCGTGCGGCAAGGTGACCGAGAGCCCCGGGTTACGGTCGCCTTGGCTTGATCGGTGCGCGTAGCCGGGTAATGCGCAGGTAGGCCCTGGGGGCACGTGGCTGGCTGGTTGACCGGGGTAACGGACGTGGATGGCGTGGAGTGTCGGTGGCCAGTCTTAGGTTGCGGGCGTGAACCGGACCGATCGGCTCTACGCCTTGGTCGAGGAGTTGCGGGCAGTGGCGCCCGGCAGCGGTCGGCGCGGCTGCTGGCGGGAAAGTATGAGGTCAGCACGCGCACGATCGAGCGGGACATCCTGGCGCTGCAGGATGCAGGTGTGCCGATCTACGCGCAGGCCGGGCGGCGCGGCGGCTATGTGATCGACAAGGCGCGCACCCTCCCGCCGGTCAATTTCACCGCGGCTGAGATGGTCGCGATAGCGGTGTCGCTGGCCGGGGCGGAGGGGACGCCGTTCTTCTTCGCGGCCCGGAGCGCGCTGCGCAAAGTGCTGGCCGCTGCCCCGGCCCCGCACTTGGAAGAGGCCGAGCAATTGATGGACCGGATCCGCCTTACCTGCATCCGCCGGTGACCGCAAGTGTGTTCTGGGCGATAGCGCTGAGAGTGCAGGAATTTGACAAGGGGCGAGGACCCGTAGGCTTTCCGGCCGATTGGGCAGGCTTGTGACCTGCCCGTATAGCCCGATCGGGGTCCTCGCGAGGGTTCCCTTGTCAAATTCCGGTGCGGGCCGGTCAGCTCGATGCCGGTATCTGCCAGTCATGGTTGCCGTGGCTGGGTGGCTGAATCTGGGGTGGCTGAGTCTGCTCCCTGTCCCTGATAGCGGGCGGCAGGGTCAGGGAACCCGTGGTGGTGCGGGGTGTGGTCTAGCGGTTCGGGCGGGTGGCCTTTGTGCGGGATGACCAGCCGTGGCGGCCGGGGGAAGGGCCAGGAGCAGCCAGCCTTGCCTAGGTCCGCGGGGCTTCGGGCACGGCCCCGGCGACAAGAGGATTGACCGGGTGTCCCCGGCTGCGGGGATGCGGCCGCTCAGTCTGATCAGGCCGTCCGCCTGGCCCGGAGGCCGGCAGCGGCTGACAGCGGATCGGCGGGAGCTGGCCGCGGTGGTCCCCATCGGGTGAGCGCGGCCGCTCGCGGGCCCGGCCGGGCCGGCGGTCACGTGCTGGTCACCGTGTCATGGAGGAGGAGTCTTAGGCGGCGGACAGCGCGTCGTCGCCGAGCTCGGCCAGGATGTGACAGGCCTGGCGGAGGATCTTGCGGGCCTCAGACAGCGCGGCCCGCTTGCCGCCCTCGCGGTCCTTGACCGCGGCATAGTAGCCGTGGTCGGGGGCCGACGAGCGGGCGTGGGTCTTGCCGGCCTCATAGACCGCCCAGCGCAGCACCGGCGGCCCTTGCCGGGACAGCCGCCCGGGCGGGCCCTTGCGGTCCGAGGACCATACGGTGACGTCCAGCCCGGCGAACCGGACCGCCTGCCGGGAGGAGGAGAACCGGCCTGCCGCCCGCAGCGCGGCCACGCCCTGCCCGGTGCGCAGCGTGCCCTCGCCCAGCGCCGGGGCGCCGTGGTGGAACAGCACCGCGTGGATGCGCTGCGCCCAGGTGGTGTGCTCGGCCCGCAGATCGTGGTACAGCTCCAGCAGGGCCCGGCACTCCAGGATGTGACCGGGCGGGATCCAGCACTCCGGAAGCCGGCCCTCGGCCAGCAGCATCCGCAGGTGCCGGCAGTCGGTCTTGTCGGTCTTGGCGTGCCGCTTGCGGCCGCGGGCGAACGCGGTATCGGCCGGCTCGGCCAGATG
>Ga0335078_10008934_pt1 | contig 14885 bp, 8 predicted proteins | sample Lox_Sample_32_FD_206711 | JGI IMG/M metagenome (GOLD analysis project Ga0335078, IMG submission 206711) | Soil microbial communities from Loxahatchee National Wildlife Refuge, Florida, United States - Lox_Sample_3.2 | ecosystem: Environmental > Terrestrial > Soil > Wetlands | place: USA: Florida...
CCGCTTTCGCACGCTCACCCGCGATGACATTGAAGCCCGCTTTCGTGAATTCCGTGACTTTACGGAATTCTAGTCAGATTTTGCTCGCCCTCGGCGCGCTGGCGTTGCTCAGCGCCGGATTTCTGATCCTTACCTGCGCCAACGGCTGGACCCTGTGGTACGGCGACGCGCAGGCCCACGTGAACATTGCCCGGCGCGTGATCGATTCCCGTACGCCGGGCATCTATCAAATCGGCACCGTCTGGCTTCCGCTTCCCCACGCGTTGATGCTGCTTTTTGTCTGGAATGACTGGCTCTGGCGCACGGGCCTCGCCGGCGCCATTCCGGCGGCGTTGTCATTCATCACAGCAGGCGGGTTTCTGTTCGCAACGGTGCGTCGCATTTTCGGCAGCCTGCCCGTCGCCTGGGCAGCGCTCGCCGTGTTCGCTTTCAACCCCAACCTTCTCTACCTGCAGGCAACGCCAATGACCGAGCCGCTGTCGCTCGCCGCGATGGCCGGGCTGCTTTACGCGATGGTTCGCTTTACCGAGTCGCCGTCGTTCCGATGGGCCGCCCTGGCCGGTCTGGTGGGTGCGCTGGGATCTCTGACGCGCTACGAAGGATGGTTTGTCCTTCCCTTCGTTGTGTTTTTCATCCTCTGGAAGGGCGGAACGCGCCGTTTCCTGAAAGCCCTGCTGTTTTGCTTCATTGCCGGGGCAGGGCCGTTATTCTGGCTGATATTCAACTGGTATTTCTGGGGAAATGCTCTGGAATTCTACAACGGCCCTTGGTCGGCGCAGGCAATTTACGCGCGCGGGCTTCGAGCTGGGCTGCCGCGCTATCCGGGCGACCACAATTGGGGAATCGCTGTGCTTTATGTCCGCACCGCCGCGGTGGCACTTGCCGGGCTGACGCCATTCCTGCTGGCTCTTCCCGGGATTCTCATCGCTCTCTGGCGTCGCGCGGTGTGGCCGCTGCTGTTCCTTTTGCTGACACCGCTTTTCTACGTCTGGAGCCTGCACGCCGGCAGCGTGCCCATCTACACTCCGTCGCTCTGGCCGCATTCGTACTACAACACCCGCTATCCCATCGCCGTGCTTCTGTTTTTGGGATTCGCCGCGGGCGCTACCGTGCTTTTCGCTCCACGAAGATTCCGCCCGTTCGCGATGCTGGCGGTCGCGCTTCTGGCCGTGACTCCCTGGCTTATCCATCGGCATCCGGACGATTGGATTTGCTGGAAGGAATCGCAGGTGAACTCAGCTTCCCGCCGCGCCTGGACCGCGCAAGCCGCCGTGGTGCTCGCCCAGGATTACCATGGCGGCGGAATTGTCGCTGATTTCGGCGATCTCACCGGCATTTTCGCGCGCGCGGGAATTCCTCTGCGCGAGACGCTCCATGAGGGCAATGTGCCGGCCTGGGATGGTGCAGTGGCTCGCCCCGATCTGATGCTCTTTGAGAAATGGGCTGTCGGCCTCCAGGGTGACACGGTTTACCAAACGATTTTCAGGGCCTCCCCACGCTATGAACTTGTGCGTGCTATAAACGTGCCAGGCGCACCCACCGTTTACATCTGGCGGCGCCACTGATATGAACATACCTTTCACCAAGGCGCACGGAGCAGGAAACGATTTTTTGCTCACGTGGATCGAAGAAGCGCCCGCCGGCGATTTTCCCGCGCTGGCGCGAGCCGTCTGCGCGCGCCATACGGGCGTTGGAGCCGATGGCTGGATGCTGGTAGACACGCGCGATCCGGCGACTCCCGCGATTCGCCTTTTCAACGCCGATGGAAGCGAACCCGAACTCTCTGGCAACGGGACGCGCTGCGCCGCCGCGCTGCTCCTTCATTCCGGGCGAACCACTGGCGACGAAATTCGCATTCGCACCGGCGCGGGAATCAAGGAGCTGAAACTGCTCGAGAGGAGCGGGCTTGCGTACACCTTCGAGATGAACATGGGCCAGCCGCGCGATCTGGGCGTGCAGCAGATCGCCACTTCCTCCGGCGCCATCGAAGCGACACTGCTCGACGTGGGCAATCCACAGGCCGCCATCCTCTGCGCGGACTTCCCGGCCAACTGGCGCGGGATTGGCGCGGAGATCGAACGCCACGCGATGTTTCCGAACCGCACGAACGTCTCTTTCGTGCGCGCCCTCGACGAGCACACCATCGACGTCGTTTTTTATGAACGCGGCGTGGGTGAGACGATGAGTTCAGGCACCGGTTCCAGCGGCGCAGCGGCGGCGGCGGTCCTTCGCGGAGTTGCGAGAAGCCCGGTGCGCGTGATTACTCCCGCCGGCGATCTGCACTTCCGCTGGACCGATTCGGCTTGGCTCACGGGCCCGGCGGAAATCACCGCCACCGGCGAGTATCTAATCGGATGACCAGCGCCTGATCGTCAGGTAGACGTGGTTCGCTGCCAACTGCGCATGGCAAACCGTGCCCGGCAATTCGTCATCCTTCAGGCGTTCTTTCCAGGCCCTCCGCAATTCTGCATCCTGAAGCAGTCTAATTCTTGCGAAGGTAGAGCACCTTCCACTCCTGGACGCGTTTCAGCTTCCAGCCGGCGGCGGTGCGTTCCCATGTTTCGCGCTGGAGCGCTCCAACGTCGAGGCGGCGTGGTTGCCCGTTCTCCGCAAAGGTGCGCACGCTCTTCTGTTCGACGATGGCCGTCACGTCGCCATCCCCAAACTCGACTCTCTGGATCCGCATCGACAGTTTCACGATATGGAAGGTCTTGGCGTTATTTCGGACGTAATCCACTGCCCACTGCCGGGACTGGTGCTGTCCGGCGAAGAGCACCAATTCGAAGTTCGGCGACAGGTGCTCGATCCAGGGCTCCGGATCGTCGTGACGGAAGCCACGCTCAATGATCCTGTATTCGCGCGCCAGATCCTTTTGGACTGCCGCATGATCCCCAATGTCGGTGACGCCAAGCGGCAACAATGCGGCGAGTAACGGTGCAAGCATAGGTCTACCCCTGGATGATGTCGCCGCGCGGCTCATCGTCTACTCCACTCGAAGCGCCTGCATAGGGTCGAGCCGAGCGGCGCGGCGTGCCGGAATCAGCGCCGCGAACAGCGCGCACGCAGCCAGAACGAATGACGCTCCGCAGAATGCGACGGGATCGTAGCCACTGACCTGGAACAGCCAGTGCGCCAGGAGCCTGCCTGCCGCCAGCGCTACCGGAATGCCGGCCGCAAGGCCCAGCGCGCTCTGCGCCAGCGCGCTTCTCAACATCATTCCCACGATCCGCTGCTGCGATGCACCGAACGCCACACGCAGGCCGATCTCGGCGCTGCGCCGTACTACCGCATACGACGTCACGCCGTATAAGCCGACGGAGGCCAACAGCAACGCCAGGACACCGAACAACGAGGTCAGCCGCGCCAGCAGCCGCTGCTCGTTGAAATTCCTGCCGAGCTGTTCCTCGAAGCTCAGCGTCTCGCTCACAGTCATGCTGGGATCAATTTCTTCCAGCGTGCGGCGAATCGCCGGATCGAGGTTCGGGGCGCCGCCGTCCACGCACAGCTCGATATCGTGTATGTAATTCGAGCGCGCCTGCCCTGGATCGCTCCATTCCTCTTTCGACATCTGCAGAAGCGGCACGAAGAACATGGCGTTAGGAGGCTGGTCGGCGTCCATGTACTTGGCGTCTTCCACGACACCCACGATCTCCGTGTTGAGCCTGCGGGGTTGGTCCCCGATGTGCCGGCCGATCGGGTTGCGGTTCGGAAAGTATCGCCGCGCGAACGTTTCGTTCACCACGGCAACCGGCTGCGACGATGGCGTGTCCTGCTCGTCGAACTCGCGGCCGCGCAGCACGCGTGTGCCAATCGTTTCGAAGTAGGCGGGACCCACGCGGTCCCAGGAGGCGTCATCGCCCTGATTGATGTCGGCGGCCGACGCGCGGCCTTCGATGGCAACCTGCCCCTCCCAGTTAGTCCACTCCATAGGGCTGTAGAGCGAAAGGCTCACGCCGCGCACGCCGGGCAACGCCGACAAGCGCTCGCGGATCCGGCGATAGGTGCCGGCAAGACGTTGCGGCGTGTACTCCCCAGCGCCAGGATGCACCTTGGCCATCACACGGCCGACGGTGTCGAAGCCGAAGCGCTGATGTTCCAGCCGGCCGAGGCTCGCCGTAAGCAGTCCCGCAGACGTGAGCAGCACCAGGGACAGGGCTGTCTGAAGCACTACCAGCCACCGCTGGGGCAGGGTCGATTCGCCGCCAACGGATCGCCCGGCGCCTCGCAGCGCCTCGGTGGGGTCCGAATGCGTGGATGCCCAGGCCGGCGCGAGCCCGAACACGATTCCTGTCACCAGTGAAGCCCCGAGCGCGAAGGCCAGCGCCGGAAGCGACGGGCGCGCCTCGATGGGAATGAACGAGGCGCCTCGAAACGCCAGCAGCAGAATCGCGCGCGAAGCGGCGAATGCTACGAACATCCCCGCGGCGCCGCCCAGCAGCGCCAGCAGAAGACTCTCGGTAAGCGCCTGCGACACCAGCCGCGCGCGGGGAGCGCCGATCGCCAGCCGCACTGAGTTCTGCGCTCGGCTGGCGGTGGCGCGCGCAAGCAGCAGATTAGCCAGATTCGCGCACATGACCAGCAGCACCAGTCCCGCTACGCCGAGAAGGAGCTTCAGACCTTCCCCGTAATTCCCCCGAAGACGCGCCACTCCGCCGCTGGCGGGCGTCAGATGCACGTATTGCCGCGCGATTTCCCCACGCTTCGCCTCGGTCAGTTGCGTTCCTTCCTGTTGAGTGAGCCAGCGCCGTAGCTCGCTGTCAAGGCCACGTTCCAGGGTTTCCGGGCGCGCGCCGGGACGAAGGCGTCCGATGATATAGAGCCAGTGCTCATCGGGACGTTGAAGGTGTCCGTTCTTCCCGCGTACCAGAGGTTCGGTGCTCAGCGGCAGCCAGACATCGGGCGGATCGGCGCGCAGCGTCTCACCGTAGAAGGACGCAGAGGCGATGCCGGAGACGACGAAGCTGGCGCCGTTCACGGTAAGCGTCGAGCCCACCAGCGACGGATCGCCCCCGTAGCGCTGCTGCCAGGCGTGATAGCTCAGTACGGCGACGGGCGGCGCACCAGTCCGGTCGTCGGCGGGCGAGATCAGCCGTCCCGCGCAACTACCCACGCCGAGCATCGGAAAATAGTTGCCCGAAACGAATTCGCCGATCAGGGTCTGGGGCGGCGCGGAAGAACCCGCGCGGCGCACGCTCGGCTCCGACAGCCCCGCAAGGAACGCGGCCATTTCCTCGAAACCAGGCGCGTGATCGCGCAACTGCTCGTACAGGGAATACGAGAAGATGCCGTAGCTTCCCTGAAACCCGCCGATCACGCAACACTGCAAGTCCTCGCCAAGGCGGTACAACTGCCCGGGCCTGGACACCGGCAGCGACTGAAACATCACCGCGTATATCAGGCTGAAAATGGCCGTGTTCACGCCGATACCCAGCGCCAGAGTCAGAATGGCGACGGCCGCGAAACCGGGCGTCCGGCGCAATTGCCGGGCGGCATAGCGGAGATCGGAGCGAAAGTGATCGAGCCACATCCAGCGGCTCGCCTCGTAGAACCGCTCCTGGGCTCCGGCGACATTTCCGAAATTGCGCCGCGCGCCGGCCAATGCCTCTTCTTCGCTCAACCCCTCCTCACGGAATCGCCCCACTTCCAAATCCAGATGCGCCTGGACTTCATCGGCGAAGTCGTCGGGTTTGCGACGGCGGAACATATTCTCAGGCCTCCTGCGTCTCCGGTCCCAGCACGCGCGCAATGGCCCCGGCCAGTTTCCGCCACTGGCTGGTTTCGTGCGTCAGTTGGCGGCGGCCCGCGGCGGTCAGACTGTAAAACCGGGCCCTCCGGTTATGGGACGAAATGCCCCATTTTGCGGCGATCCAGCCTTTTTCCTCCAGGCGCTGCAGAGCGGGATACAAAGCGCCATGATCCACGATCAGCACGTCTTCGGAGGTCTGCTGAATCGCCCGCGCGATCCCCTGGCCATGTTGCGGCGCGGGCGCCAGGGTCCTCAGGATGAGCAGGTCGAGCGTGCCCTGCAGGAGAGCCACTCGTTCCTTTTCTTCTCGGGTAGGCATCTAACCCGAGTATGCTCCTGTATGGGTAAGATGTCAACCCAAAGGAGGGCGGATTTTTCCTGTGCTATCTGACCGACGACGCCGTCACATTCAGCGTCACCGGAGCGCTCACCGCGCCTCCCACCGTCACCACCACCGGTTGCGGCCCGAGTGGAGCATTGGGCGGAACCACGAAGTCGATCTCGGTGGTGCCCGCGGCCCAGTACGCTGTGCCGATAAAATCGATGGTCGCGGGCAGGTCGGCCACGGTCACGCTGACCGGGAGTTCAGGCTGCGAGAAGAACCCGGGGCTACCCGTCGGCACCGAGGGCGATTCGTTGCCTTCCCCCGTGATGTAAGCGATCGCAATTTTCCCCTGCTTGCCCGACGACTCCGGAACCAGCATGCCCGAGCCATCCAGCGCGGCGTAGATTCCCGGCGCGGCAACGCTGATCGGTATGGTGAACGATGTTACCTGGCCATTATTGTTGATGCCCACAATGGCATTGCCGAGCGTTGTCTCATAGGGAATCTGAACGTTCAACTGCGTGGGGGAGACGTAATAGAAGGGCGCGGAAACGCCGTTCACGGTCACCGACACGCCTTCCATGTTGAGCAGCATCGGCAGGTAGAAATTGGTCATAGGGGACGACGCGAGGTCTGTACCAAAGATCGCCATGGCCATACCCGGCGAGTACGCGTTCACATACGATGCCGCATTGGAATACTGAGTCACGGAGATCGCCGGCGAAGCGCCCACCACGAACACAACCGGCACCGTAATCGTTTGGGGATTGCCACTGTCCGAAGCGATCGTCACCAGCGCGCGATAGACGCCCTTGGAAAGTCCGGCCGAAGCCTGAAGCTGGAGTTGCCCGGTCCCGCTGCCGGAAAGAGGCGATACCTGCAGCCACGCCGCAGTCCGGTTGTCCGGCAGCACCTTCACGGTCCAGTTCGGCGAGCCGCCGGTGAACGTCAGGTCGACGGTCGCGTTCGGAGGGGCCGACGTATCGGGCACGGAGAAATTCACCGTGGTTGGCGACGTGGTGAAAGCGGCTGGAGTTGCCGCCGGTCCCGCAAACGTGACGGTCACCGTCTGCGTGACCATCTCGAGATCCTCGGCGAAGCCGAGCAACGTGTACGTGTCCGTAGTGGGTCCCGTGATGTCGCCGCGGCAAATGGTTGCCTGCAGCATCCCGAGCGGCGCCAATCTCGTTGTTCCGAAAAGCTGCTGGATATTGCCGCTGAAGTCAGTGAGTTTCGTGGATAATCCCAGAACTTCCACTCCGAATCCGGTCTGTTCCTGAATGGTCAACTGATGCGACCATTTGCAGGACGGATCCGCCGCCGCCGGGTTCTCCTGCACGGTCGCCGGCGTGGCGATCAGCTCAACCGCAGCCGACAAAGACGGAGAGGCGAGGAACGGCACTGTGATGTCCGCGGACCATTTCCGGCCGCCGCCGTCGATGCCATCGAAATGAAAATCGCGATTCACGGGCGGCGTCAGACCCTCGCCGAACAACGACGCTGAGACGGTCGCATTGGCAGCGATCAACGCGCTCCCAAAGTCGCGCAGCGGCTGTCCCACGCCGTTGATGGTGAAGTTCGTCAGCGTCGTGGCTACGCCGTTTTTCTCGCTGAGCGACACGGTATATGGCCAGATGTCACCAATCATCGTTGACTCTGCATACACCGGGTTCGGCGAAACGATGGGAACCACGAAGGAGCCGGAAGATGGCAACTGCAGTGTCGCCTTCGCGGAGCCTGATGATGGACTAAAAGCCCCGTCGCCGCTGTAATAAGCCGTCAACGTGCCCGAACCGGCGGCGAACACCATCGCGGCCACCGATATGCTGGCTGTCGCAGCGGCGCCATTGGCGCTCAGCACGGCCGACCCCAGCACCAGGTCGTCCGCGAAAAAGGTCACGGTGCCGGTGGGCGCGGTGTTTCCGCCGGAGGCGGAGACCGCGGCGGTCAACTGAACTGTGTCCGTCAGGGCGATGCTCGACGGGGTGATGCCCAGCGTGGTTGTGGTTGGCGTGCCAGGCGTCCACTCGTTCACCAGATGCGCCGCGTCCACCGACCCCAGGCCGGAAGCCAGATCGTATCCCGGAGACGCGCTGTAACCGACCATGCCATCCACGCATCCCACACTGCTTTGCGCACAGGGCTCCATGTTGTTGCCCGTGGTGACATCGTGGAACACGTCGTTGCTGGCCTGCGCCGTCTGGTAGAGCATGGGGTTGATGTTGCCCAGCCCGTTTTGGCCGAGATGCTGATTCAGCAGGGCGACCATCCCAGCGAAGATTGGGGTGGCCACGGATGTTCCGCCGTAGACTCCCCATTGCCCTTCCGAGTACACTTCGTAGCCGTCATGATCGGGCGACGAAGAGAAGGAGACATCCGGAAGATCGCGCGCATTGTCGTCGGGCACGCCGGGGCCGGTCTGCCATACCGGTTTCGGGAAGAGTGCGCTTGCTCCGCCGCCGCCGGCCGCCAACTGGTTCCGTTCCGCCGAGTCGTTCCACACCATCTCCGGGATCCACGAGAGGGCGGACGCGCTGTTCGCGGAGTTTGAGCCGCTCCAGTAATCGCCTCCGCCTTCGTTGAACTCAGTCCCGCCGACCGATGTCACTTCCGGGAAACTTGAGGGGAAAGAAACAGAAGGGCCCTTCGCCGCCTGCGGTGTTTCCGCGAATACGTCGCACGTGGTCGCGCCTGCGTCGCCGGAAGCCACCATCCATGTGATTCCCTGCGCCGAGGCCTGCTGAGCCACCGACCGGAACGCCGGTATCTGGTCGTATTCGCAACCGCCGTAGCTGAACGTGATCACCGGCGCCAGATTCTGGTCCACCGCGTATTGCGCGGCCGTGTAAACACTCTGCGAATAGACGAAGATGACGGTGGCGTTGCGCGCCACCGCGCCAATCCACTCCAGATCCAGATCCGCCTCGATCTCGCTGCCGTTGGTGCCCGGATCGGTTCCGTATTTCACCAGTTGGGGATCGTTGGGCGGCAGATTGTATTGTTGCCGGAACGTCTCAATATCGGTGATGTCCACGTCGGACTCGCCCGGCACCACCACTTTTTGCCCCGTGCCATCGATCCCCGCGTTGTACAGCGGCGCGATGTCGTAAATCGTTGCGAGATCATCCGGAACCAGAAAGTGGTCGTCTCCGCTGTTGAAGTTCGGTTTCGCGCGCGCCTTCACGTACAGGGGCTTCAGGCCGAAATCGTTGAGACCCTGAATTCCGCCCACGACGCCCGCGAACGCCGCGGGAACAGAGGGTACCGTCGTATTCGCATAATGATCCGTGCCGTCCACGCGATATCGATGAATTGCGGTACGAAACGCGCGCGAGATGTCGCCGGCACTGCCGCTGAACGTGATCCACGCGCGGCCGCGCGCAACGTCGTGGACCGTCAGCCCCTGCGAACGCAGCCATCCCGTCAGTTTTGCAATATCGCCGTGGCTGAGGCCGAATCGATCGGCAAACTGCTCCGGCGTCAGCCAGCGATGATAATTGATCGACGAAGGATCCTGTTGTTCGCGCAGAAACGCTTCCAGGCCGCCGCCCGGTTTTAACAGTAATGTTAAATAACTCAGACGGGTGGAAGCATCCAACGGTCCCTGATCGTACTGCGGTCGCGCTCGTGAACTGATCCGGCCTCCCAGGGGCACCATCTGCTGGGAGTCCACCGGAGCGACGATCCGGTCCGCAGCCACGGCGGCAACACCGACAAGGCACGAAGAAAGCAGGAGCGCGTTTGTGAAATTGCTCACAAAGCGTCGCATATAAAGCTGTTCCCGGAAACTGGCAGCACCATTATACAGAAAACGGGCTTCCGTGTATCCGCAATCTTCACTGCGCGCAGACGGGTGTATCCTGGTGGCATGCGATGCAACCTGCATGCAATTGTTGTCCTCTTCGCGTTTGCCCCATTTGCGATTCCCGCGCCGGCTCCCTCGGTCGAGGACGCCCGGCGATTCATGGACGCGGTCGAATCGACTCTCGACAAGCTGTCGGTCACCGACAATCGGGCTGCGTGGGTGAAGGACACGTACATTACCGATGACACCGAAATCCTGTCCGCCAAAGCGGATGAGGAGAATATTCGCCAGACTGTCGAATATGTTCATCAGGCGCAGCCATTCCGCGGGTTGCCGCTTTCGCCAGAACTGGCGCGCAAGTTCCTCCTGCTGAAGTTGTCGTTGACTGTTGCCGCGCCCTCCGATCCGGCCAAATCCGCCGAACTCACCCGCATCACGTCAGGCATGGAGGGAACCTACGGAAAAGGCAAGTACTGTCCGCCAGGCGGCGGCAAGTGTCTCGACATCGAGGATCTCGAACGCATCCTGCGCACCAGCCAGGATCCCGGCGAACTAAAACAGGCCTGGCTCCACTGGCACGCCATTGCTCCGCCCATGCGCCTTCCCTTCCAGCGCTACGTGCAACTGGCGAACGAGGGGGCGCGCGAGATAGGGTTTGCCGACACCGGGGCCATGTGGCGCTCGCAATACGACATGCCCGCGGACCGGTTCGCGGCGGAAACGGATCGCCTCTGGAATCAGGTCCGGCCGCTCTATCTTTCCCTGCATGCCTACGTGCGCAACCGGCTGCATCAGAAATATGGCGACGCACAACCCGCCAGCGGCCCCATTCGCGCCGACCTTCTCGGGAATATGTGGGCGCAGGACTGGAGCAACATCTATCCGCTGGTTGCCCCCGCGGACGCCGATCCCGGCTACGACCTGACGAAGATTCTTGAAACGCGCAAAATAGACGCCAGGCAAATGGTGAAATATGCCGAGCGGTTTTTCACTTCGCTGGGGTTCGCTCCGCTGCCGGAGACCTTCTGGGAACGCTCGCTTTTCGTGCGCCCGCGCGATCGCGAGGTGGTCTGCCATGCCAGCGCCTGGGACGTGGACGGCCAGGACGACCTGCGCGTCAAAGTGTGCCTCGAACCCACCGATGAGGATTTCATCACGATTCACCACGAACTCGGCCACAATTTCTACCAGCGTGCCTACGAGCGCCAGCCGTTTCTGTTCCGCAACGGCGCCAACGATGGATTCCACGAGGCCATTGGCGATACCATCGCGCTCTCGGTCACGCCCGAGTATCTGGTGAAGATCGGACTGCTCGATTCCGCGCCGCCGCCGTCGAAGGATATCGGGCTGTTGCTGCGGAAAGCGCTGGAGAAGATCGCGTTCCTGCCCTTTGGCCTGCTCATCGATCGCTGGCGCTGGGAGGTTTTCAGCGGCCGAATCACGCCGGACGAATACAACCGCGCCTGGTGGGATCTGCGGTTGAAATATCAGGGCGTTACACCGCCCGCGCCGCGCAGCGAAGCCGACTTCGACCCGGGCGCGAAATTCCACGTGGCCGCCAACGTTCCCTACACCCGCTATTTCCTCGCCGACATTCTCCAGTTTCAGTTTCACCGCGCCCTGGCAAAGACCGCCGGCTGTACGGGGCCGCTGAATCGCTGCTCTATCTACGGCAACGAGGATGCCGGCCGGCGATTCAGCGCCATGCTGGAGATGGGACAAAGCAAGCCCTGGCCCGACGCCCTGTACGAGCTGACCGGCCAGCGCGAGATGGATGCGACGGCCATTCTCGACTACTTCGCGCCGCTGCAGGCGTGGCTCGATCAGCAAAACCAGGGAACGTCGGTTGGCTGGTAGACGGAGGGGCCGAACTGTCTGGCTGCGCTCGCGGCACCGAAAGTTTTGGGCAGCCTCTACCGGTTCTGCCTTTGCAGTTCGACGAATTTTCGGCGCAGCCGCTCGAAGCCGTCTTCCGCGGCAAAGCGCACAGTCATGAAGCGTGGCATCAACGGACTGCCCGACTCCGTCTGTTCGCTGAACGCCGCAGTCATCTGATGCACCTGGCGCATGGCCTCGTCGTAGGAGCAGTTGACCACGCAGCAGAATTGATTCGGGCTGAGGCGGCCCACGGCGAGGCTGTCGCGCAGGTGTTCCTGGAGCCGCGCGGTGAAGGCTGCAATTGCCGCCTGACTCGCCTCGGGTCCGTGAAAGCGCTCAATGCGCGACAGATTAGCGATGGCGGCATAGACGAGGCAAAAGGGAGAGCCGCTTTCCATCTCCAGCTCCACGAATGCCTCGAATTCCTCGCGCGGCAGGACGGTCGCGAAACCAGGCGCATCCGGCCGGAAGACCGCCTTCTCGACTTTCTTCTGCAGGGTGCGGAGCTCATCGCGCAGCGCCACGATAACACCGTCCTTTTCGCGCTGCAGGTTCTCGACCTGTACCCGCAGGCGGGACAGCCCGCGCTGCAACTGGGCGCGCATCTGTTCCGGATCCGGAATGGCCAGAGCCGATTCCAGCTCCCGGAATTCGCGCTCCACGTCCTCGGCTTCGCTGTTGTCCCGTTGCGCCAGAGTGGCCAGCACATCCTGCAGTGCGTTGGAAGTGTTCTCCAGCTCGCGCAGAGCGCGTTCCACGGCTCTGGTTGCCTCATCGTGGTAGCGCACGGCGGCATCGCGGGCCTCCCCCGCATGCGTCACGATCTCCGCTGCAATGCCCGAGCCAATGGCCGATTCGATTTTCGGCCGCAGCCGCTCCAGACGGCGGTGCACCAGCAGCGCGGCGCCCGGCTCAGCCGCGTCCACCACCGACTCATCCAGCGCCCGCAACAACAGGGAGTGTGCTTCCGTCACGGCGGCAAGAACTTCCTGGCATTCCGAGATGTCCATGAACTGTCTGAGCGAAACCATATGGCGCGGCCTATGTCTCTTATCGCCTGGCAAGAGCTTTTTTCGAGGAGCCCAACGGACTTTAGTTCAGGAAGCCGCCGCGTAATAGCCCGTGCGCGACCTTAGTACTGCGTCCGGATGCCGCTGCCGCGCCTCCGGCGAGAGATCCACATGAATGCGCCGGAACTCGCCCGGCCGCGCCACCGGCGGCCGGTATGCCAGCGTGTAGCGAAAGCGGATGCGCTCAATCATGGTCTGCAGCGCGCTCTCCGGATCATCCGCCCGAATCACGTCCCCGCCGGTTTCTTCGGCCAGGTGATAAACGTCGGCCGGCGTGCTCTCGGCGCCGGGCGCCGGCGGACCAGGGCGAATCGCCCGTCCCACCACAATTGCGTTCAGAGAAGTCTCAGCCCGATACAGCTCGCGAATCACCACATCGTCGGGAAGCAGGTGATTGGTCGCCAGGTTATCGGTGATGATCAGAATCGCCCGGCGGCCCGGGTCCACGTGGTGGCCGTTCATCGTCTCGGAGTGTTTTTCGATCAGATCCGCGGCCACCAGGACTGCGTTGTTGATGTTTGTCGTGTAGCCGACATCATGACCCGTAATCGCCAGCGGGATCTGCCGCGCCGTCTCCGCCAGGTTGTCGCTGAAATCCTGATGCGCCTCCGCGATCTTCGCGTAGACCATGATGGCCACCCGGTCGCCGGGACGCAGCACGTGCAGCGCCGCCTCAGCATTGCGAGTGATCGTCTGCAGGTACTTCTGCATGCTTTCGCTGACATCCATCAGCAGCACCAGGGACGCTCGTTCATTGGCCTGATCGCAGGAGAGGATCTCCCGTGCGCGATCCTCGTCGGTGAGCACGAAATCTCCCGCTTCCAGACCGCGAATTGGCTCACCCGCGGGATTGGTCACCTGAACTTCCACGCGGACGTTCGACACGCCCGCGTGGAACGTCGGGGTCTCATCGTCGGCGGCCGGAGCGCCAGTGGCTAAGATAAGTAGCGCGATGAAGAACGTCATGGTGGGAACAGCCGGCCATATCGACCACGGCAAGACCGCCCTGGTCCAGGCTCTCACCGGCGTTAACACCGACCGGCTGAAGGAAGAGAAAGAGCGTGGCATCTCCATCGATTTGGGGTTCGCACGCCTTGATCCGGCGCCCGATCTACGCCTCAGTATTATAGACGTCCCCGGCCACGAAAGGTTCATCCGCAACATGCTGGCGGGAGCGGCCGGGATCGATATTGTACTGTTCGTGGTGGCCGCGGACGAGTCGATCAGGCCGCAAACTCGTGAGCATTTCGATATTTGCCGGCTCCTCGGAATTTCCCGAGGAGTCGTCGCCCTCACTAAGGCGGATCTCGTGGAGCGCGATCTTCTCGATCTGGCGCGCCGGGAGGTGGAGGAGTTCGTGAGGGGCTCGTTTCTCGAGAGTGCGCCGCTGATCGCAGTGAGCGCACGCACGGGCGCCGGAATCGAGGAATTGCAATCGGCGCTCGCGGCGGCGGCCGCATCGGTTCGCCCAAAGGATTCCTCGCGCTGGTTTCGCCTGCCCATCGACCGCGCGTTCACGATGAAGGGATTCGGGACGGTGGTGACGGGGACGCTGGTCGCGGGCGCTGTCGGCATCGATGACGAAGTGGAGCTGCACCCCGAGGGCAGGCATCTTCGCTTGCGCGGATTGCAGGTGCACAATGAGCCTGCGCAGACGGCGACGGCGGGCCAACGGACCGCGCTGAATCTCACGGGCATTGGGGCAGCCGAACTGCGCCGTGGGATGGTCCTGGCGGCTCCCGGCCGCTTCCGCGCCACCGTGCAGGTGGACTGTTCGCTCGCCCTCCTCCCCGATGCTCCGCCTCTGAAGCACCGCGCTCCCGTGCACTTTCACAGCGGCACCGCGGAGCTGGTGGGTGAAGCGCGAATCCTCAGCGGTCGCGCCGTCATCGAGCCCGGCTCCACGGACTATGTGCGGATTCTTCTTCGGGAACCCCTGTTGACGCTGCCGGGCGATCGCTTCATCATTCGCCGATTTTCGCCAGTCACCACCATTGGCGGAGGCGTTGTGCTGGACATTGCGCCGCCGCGCCGCGCTCCCGTCGACCGCCTCGAAACTCT
>Ga0335078_10008935_pt1 | contig 14885 bp, 9 predicted proteins | sample Lox_Sample_32_FD_206711 | JGI IMG/M metagenome (GOLD analysis project Ga0335078, IMG submission 206711) | Soil microbial communities from Loxahatchee National Wildlife Refuge, Florida, United States - Lox_Sample_3.2 | ecosystem: Environmental > Terrestrial > Soil > Wetlands | place: USA: Florida...
AAAAGACGATTAAAAACCTGCGGCGAGACAAAGTTGTTGTGCGGGTACATCAACTGAATGCGAATGAGAACGGCTTCCACCCCGCCCACCACAATGAAAAACAACGCGTACAGGACGTAGAGAACGCCGATCCGCTTATGGTCAAGCGTCGTCAGCCAGCTATGCAAAATACCAAGCCATGTTCGATCCATTGTCTCCACGTTCCCAATCACCATGGCATTCGCTGACATTTCCCCTGTCCTCGTGGCTAGCGGAGTGTCTCCATATAAGCGACGACCGCATCGAGTTCCTCATCGCTGAGCTTCATCGCCGGCATGAGGGAAGCGGGCTTAATGGCCTCCGGGTTCTTGACCCACAGCCGCAACCTCTCTTCCGTGTTCTGCGCGGCCCCTGAAGCAATCGTTTCGCGGCTCATCAGATGCGTCAGGTCCGGACCAAACTGGCCTTTGGCGACCGTGCCACGGATCGCGTGGCAGTTGATGCAGGCTGTCGTTTCGAAGACATGCCTGCCTGCCGCTGCCCTTCCATCCTGAAGAGCAGGCTGTTGCTGCGCATGCACCCAGGCGGCAAAGTCCTCGGGGCCGTCAACCGAAACGCGCAGCAACATCTTGGCGTGCTGCGTTCCGCAATATTGCGCGCATTGCCCGAGAAAAATTCCCGTGCGACGCGGATCCAACCACATTCGGTTCGGGTGATTCGGAATCAGGTCGGTCTTGCCGGCGAGCCGCGGAATCCAGAAACTGTGGTCGGTGTCGGCCGACAGCAGATTGAGAAATGTCGGTGTTGGGTGCGCCGGATCGCTGACCGGAATGTGCAGCTCGTTGGCCGTGACGATTCCAAGCCTTGGATAGCGAAACTCCCACCAGTATTGGTGGCCTACCGCTGTGACCTGGATGGCCGTCGGTGGCATGGCCGCATCCTGTACAGCGTGGATCACGCGCGCCGACGCCAGGAACAGCACGACTACGATCAGAATCGGAATGATGGTCCACGCCAGTTCGATTTGCGTGCTTCCCTAGACCTGGGCAGGTTCACGATCGCCATTCTCCCGGGTGCGGCGGAATTTGGTAATCGAGTACACCAGCAGTGTAAAGACCACAAGAAAGATAATTCCGGTTACAGTCAAAACGAGAAGAGAGAGATCAAAGATCGACTTTGCCGGCGTCGACTCAGGTGCGAAGATACTTGTCACGTTCGACGAGCTCGTAGTCTGCGCCGCGCCTCTCGCAACGCAGCCGATTAGCGGACCGAGTATCGCAAACACGTTCCATCCGATCGTGTTGGAGCGACAGTCCATCGCCCTCTTAACGTGCATGCCGTTGTCCACATTCGTCGCCCTTAACCTGGAAAGCCATGCCCAACAGCGGTAAGAGGTTACGTGGATCGCTGGAAAATCTCGCTGAGCCGTGGGGCAAATCTTCGGAGACAACAGTTAGTCACGTGACGAACCCTGAGCGGACGGACGGAATACACATCCAGGTTTAGCATCGCGAATGCGCGTGGGGATGAGTGGCAAAACCACTTCACTTTGGAATCACGTGTGCTTACATTGGGCTGTTCACGATGGATTTCGCCCGTCAAGCGATCGCCGCTGCGATTCTCGTCATGGTGACGATGACACTCCAGTGTGCCGGGATGACCGTTCTAATTCACTGGGCGAGAGAGCGCACCGCGCGCCTGACCTCGGGACTAAGCCCCTGGCTCTCTTCCGTGCTCATGATTCGCTTTACCGCAGTAATTATTGTCATGCATTTGCTAGAGACGGTTTTGTGGGCGGGCTTCTATCGTCTCCAATGTCTCCCATCATGGGAGGCTTCCTTTTATTTCTCCGCGGCCACGTATTCGACCGTTGGTTATGGAGATGTTGTACTTCCGCAGGTCTGGCGCGTGATGGGACCGGTTGAGAGCATTACTGGTGTGTTGATGTGCGGGATGTCGGTGAGCGCTCTCGTCGCGATTGCCGCTAGATTGATCGCTACCCAGGAAATCTTCCCACCTGAGCAGAACCCAAATGCCGTGAAGGAGATGACGATGCAAGTTGAGAATGCTGTGGTGCTAGAGCAGGGCGGTCAAGGGCTGTCGCTGTGAAAGCAGCGCGATTTGCCGCTACCGGGGATTGGCTGTTTGCCTCAACCGCACAACGCGGGAATCTTCCGTGGTCCTATGACCAAGTGTGGCGCATGTACCAGAAGGCAGCGACGGCAGCCGGTATCGGCGGCCTCGGGACTCACAGCCTTCGACACACGTACCGTTCTTGGCTTGATTCTGTGGGCACGCCGGTAGGCGTTCAACCGAAGCTCATGCGTCACACGGATGTCCGCACAACGATGCGCTACGGGGAATGCGTTCACGTCCGACATGGCCGAAGCCCACGGCAAAAATTGTGGGGCTTGCGCTCACCGGCATGGAAACGGCATTTAAGCCGATCTAACTTATTGAAGAATGGTGAGCGCGGAAGGAATCGAACCTTCAACCTACTGATTAAGAGTCAGTTGCTCTGCCAATTGAGCTACGCGCCCGCGCCAACAGCGACGAGAATTTTTGATTATATCATCGCGATGCGCCAGGCTCGATCCTTGAATAGGGATGGCTAGACACTGCGCCGCCCCCCGAGGTTCATCTCGTGAGGAAGACGAAGCTACGCCGAGATTGCTTCTCTTCCGCCGTCGCTTAGGGGACGATTGGAGGATCCGACGGGTTTGCGCTCCGGCATGACTTCCACGCTCGCCACGGCTCGCCGTTCCACCCTTCCGATAATCGGCCTCTCGTTCGTGCCCACAGCTGAGAGGGATACAAATCGGTTTTCATCCCACAAGCGATCAATCAAGCGGCGCTCGCTGGCTCGCAGAACTTCCTGCGGTAGCGAGGGAAAATTTCGGAATGTCCACGTTAACAACGCGCGCTCAAGAAAAGTCGGTTGCAAGTAGCGGGGCCCGATCGGCGTGTCCACCTCTAGGATGCCGTGGGCGAGTTTTTCAATCCACATTCTGCGGCCTGCCCGGAAACGTTGATCAAATGCTTACTGCGTTCAAGGCGGGCATTATTGCACCAAGTTCAGGGCATGGGAAGTGTTTTTATGAAAATAGGCAAATTATTTTTCAATTTGGCTCAACTTGAGAAAAGCTCCATTTCAAACCAGTCGCTGTCGTTGGCATCAGGAAGCTGTTGGTCGTTCGTCGTTTGGCCCTTCGGAAACGCCCTGAACGTCATTTTGACGCGCTTTCCTGGAATTCCTATAACGCTGGATTACATTCCCCTAAATGAGCTCCGGGAGCCGCTCGATTCGGTCCAGTGTGGCGGCCACTCCGACCCCTTTGCCGTCCGACTCCTCAACGCGGACTACCGTGGCCTCGCATAGGGTCCATCCTCCCGGCCCGAGTCCAAGGTTCGGTGGGAGCATCAGGACCAGCTCAAGCTTCGCTCCAGCTTCAAGTTGCGAGTTGGTGTAAAGGAAGATCCCCGACGAAGTCAGGTCGCGAGTCAGTCCCGACTGCTCGGATACACCACCTTCCCGGGCCCGAACCTTAACCGGAACCTGCACCGGAGTCCGGATTTGGCGGCGGCGCTCCGTGACGGCCTTTGCCCTGGAATCGTTGTCGGTGTTAGTCCGCTGAATGATACCTTCTCCCCCCGGTAAGCCCAGTTCTGGCCAGACCCGACCTCCGTTACGACGATCTCATTAAAACGAGATTCTCAGCGACACCTGGATGTCGCGCGGGCCTCCTCCGCCGAGGAACGGATTCTGATCGGCGACGTCGGGAGTCACGGTTACAGGGAACACACCCGTGCCACGGCCGGTCGTCTGATCAATCGCGCCATCCCACGTTACGTTGAAGCTCGGCAACAGCGGGTTGGCGAAATTCGGATGGTTGAAGATGTTGAAGAAATCGGCCGCCAGCTTAACCCCGACCCGCTCGGTCAGTTTCGTTTCCTTGGACAAGGAGAAATCGAAATTGCGGAAGTGCGGTCCGAAGAATCCGTTGCGCGGAGCGGACCCGAAATGAGCCCCGGCAAAGCAGGCCCCGTCGGGATAGTCCGGGCTCGCGCAGGGAACGGCGAAGGCGCTCAAGTCGAGAAAGTTTGCCGGATCGTCGGGTTTGATGACGGGCTTGGAAACCAAGTCGGGGCGTTCATAGAACTCGCCGGTATTGTTGAAGTCTTCATAGTCCAGCACGCTGAAAGGCATGCCCGTAGTCAACGAGACTACGCCGCTCATTTCCCATCCATGGGTGAGCCATTTCATGTCGTCACCACCGGGGATCCGGTAGGACCAAAGCCAACTGAAATGGTGGCGCTGGTCGAAACCGGAGTTGCTGTAGTCGCCGCGTGGGTTAAAGCTGTTGTCCGGCTGTGCCTGGAATGGTGCATAGTCTTGTCCGTCGCTTGCCGTATCGAGGGAGTGGCTCCACGTGTAATTGATGGTCGAGGTAAAACCGTGGAAATCGCGGATCTTCAGGCTGGTTTGAAGCGAGTTGTAGTGGGAGAGCGCGGCCGACTCAAAATTCAGGATGTAATAAGGCGTGTCGCCGAACGGACGAATCCCGGTCGCGGGATCGCCCTGGTTGAGATCGATGAAGCGGAAGAGCTTCCGCCCAGTCGAGCCGACATACGCCACCGACACTGCGGTTCGATGCGTGAGGTCCTGCTCGATGTTGATGTTGTAGTTCTGAACGTATGGCGTCCGCAGGTGCTGATCGACGGTGAAGACGTCGCCAGAACCGAAATCTCCAAACACAGGCGGAGCGCAGAGGGCGCTGTTTGGAATCGGAATAGAGTCGCCGCCGCAGGCCACTGGCGTTAGTCCATTCGTGATTCCGCCGTAAGAGATTGCCCTCGCCCCAATATCGTTGAATAGAGGTCCGGCGTTCGATGTCACATACGGAATCTGCCCGGCGAAAAAGTCCTGCGAGAAAGCGTCATAAGCAAGTCCGTAACCGGCGCGCAGGATGGTTTTACCAGTGCCGAAAACATCGTAGGCAACGCCGACACGCGGCGAAAAATTATTCCAATCTTTCGGGTAGAGGCTGCTGGGTCCGCCATTTGCACCCACCTGAACGAGATTGCCGGAAGAATCGAATATGCTGAACAGATTGTCTTTCTCGCCGATCACGCCGTAGTAATCCCAGCGCAGTCCGTAATTGAGCGTCAGGCGATGGGAGAGCTTGAAGTTGTCCTGCAGATAAAGACCGAAATTGTTTTGATAGGTGTGACGGCGGGAATCGCCTAAAGTTTGGCTGCCGCCGCTCGGATTGCCGGCAATAAAATCGTCAAGGGAATCGAAGGAGAGCTTGCCTCGATGGTTGAGGTCGAAATATTGATTGACCGAGGTGCGTCGATACTCGAAGCCGAACTTCCAGTTGTGCAGTCCGCGGTTGTAGGAGAAATTGTTCAAGTATTGCAGATTACTGTCGATGCGCCCGCGCGGATTGGATTTGTTTGCTCCGAGGCCAGCGAAGCCACCAACGCTAATGACAGGCAGGCCAAAATCCTTTGAGGTAAAAAAGGGATTGGCGGTGTTAAGACCAAGGCTGGCCGGATCGAGGCTTGAGTCCTGCGCAGAAAACTTTTCGGCGAAGCGGTTCCAACCGCCGCGAAATTCGGCGAGCAAGCGCGGCGATAGGACATGGGTATAGGAAAGCGAAACCACCTGCACGCGTGTGGGCACAACAGTGTTGAAGCCGGGCAGCACATTGCCGCCGACGATGGCTAGCGGCGCGCTTTGGTCGCTGTCGCCGAAGTAGTAGCGGCCGGTGAGAAGATCATCGCGTCCGATATGCTGGTCAATTTTCGCGATCATGCTGTCTAGGCGATTGGTGGACGGCGCGTTAATCTCTTCGTCTTCATCAGTGGCGGGTAGGGGACCCCATGGATTCGTATCCAGTATGTTCTGGATGATGGGGTTCACAACACCGCCGTTAAAAGCGATCGCATCGGCAATATCAGCCTGACTTGGCACCGTGGCTGGTGCCGGAAATCCAACCAGTTCGCGCTGTCCTTCATAAGCCAGGAAGAAAAAAGTCCTGTCCTTAATAATCGCCCCGCCCAGCGAGCCTCCAAACTGATTATTGTGAAAGGCATTCTGCGGTCCCCCCGCGGTGCCGGAGTCGCAAATGCTCCCGGTAGGACAATTGAAAAAATTCCGCGCGTCGAGCGCGTTGTTGCGGAAATACTCGAAAACGCTGCCGTGCAGCGCATTCGTGCCGGACTTGGTGACGATATTCACGATCGATCCGGAATTGCGGCCGTATTCCGCTTCGGTATTGTTGAGGATGGCTATTTCCTGCACCGCATCGAGGGGCAGGATCGTGGCGGGAATGCCGAAAACTCCGCCTTCATTGATGGCGTTGTCGTTGCGGAAACCGTCGTTCTCATCCGTGCCGTCAAGCATGAAATTGTTCGAGCGCCCGCGGTTGCCGTTAACGGAGAAGACGCCGAACGAGCCGGGGGAATCATTCACACCGCTGGCGTCGGCACTGGAACCGGGGACGGCGGCAAGCACTTTCATATAATCGCGCCCGTTGACCGGAAGGTCCTCCAGTTGCTGCGTCTCGATCGTGCCCCCGAGCGTGTTGCTGCTCGTCTCAACGAGCGGGACTTCGGCCTGAACCTCGACTTTCTCTTCGACGCGGCCCGGTGTGAGCGCCACGTTGGCGCGCTGCGGGCCTTCGACCGCAACCTGGATGTTGGTGGCCGTGGCGGTGCGGAACCCTTGTTTCACGACTGTCACCGAATATGTCCCAAGGGGCAGCTCGGTGAAGGTGTAATTGCCGTCGGAGTCGGTGGTGGCCTCCCGCACGAGGCCCGTGCCGGTATTGGTCGCCGTAACCCGGGCTCCGGCCACCGACGCGCCGCTTGCGTCCGTGACGATCCCTACGATTCCGCCCCGAAAAGTTTGGCCTGAGGCCGCCGCGCTCATCAGCAGGCAGGCGATAAGAATAAGGCGTTTCATTTGCTTGTTCTCCCTGGCCGCTTTCAGAAACAAATCGGGCTCCTCGCGCGGCAATTCCGAGTGATTTTTGGAATTGGGGAATTATAGACGAGTGCGCGGTAAAGGGGACTGATTTTATGAATGATGGAGACGCGCCCGCTTGCGCAAAAACCGAAGACTCAGAAGTTGAATGCCAACCCGCCCCGTATGGAACGAGCCGCCGACTGCACCAGGTAGACCGTCTGCCCATCACTGCTCACTACCGGAACGTACCCTTGAGCCAGCAGGTTGCGAATATCCAGGAGAAGCTCCATGTGCCCCGCTATCAACCTCGACGGAATCGGCTGCCGGATCGATACGTTGAGATATGGGTCGGCTGCACCTGGCGACGCATTGAACAGATCGACCGGAGTGATCGTCCGGCCCGCCGTGTAGCGATACGACGCAACCCAGTGCGTCTTCGATTTCGGAATGTTTCCGCTGAACTTCGCTGCCACCGCATGCCGGCGCTCTGGGCGGATGTAGTCGCGGGCATCCTCCAGCTGGATGTCGGGATGTGACAGATCGAGTACCCCACCGTACGCGTAATCGAGGGTTGCGGTCAGGTCGTCGAGCAGCTTGCGCTGAAGCACGGCCCGCACCCCGGCCGCCGAATAGCTATTGCCTTGATAGCTGAAAGTCCCCGAGTAGAGATCCGGAAGCACATCTCCAGTCTCGGCAGTAAGATCGCCCACCCCCGTCAGCACGGGATCAACAATATTGTCGGCATAAAGTCCGACCTGCATGCTGTTCTTGCCGATGCGCTGCGAGACCGAAACTTCCTGATGACGCGCTCGCTCCACCGCGGGCGTGAAATCGACCATGCTCATCCGTGGCCCGGCGGTGCCGGGATCGGAAGAGATCGCATCAAAGTGCTCGCCCCCAGTGGACCGATTTTCGAGACGCGAATCGGGAACCGAACTTGAGTATTGATATTCCAGAACCGTGTTCGGCGACAAATGCAACTCGATCGATCCGAAGGGCTTGAAAGCATGGGCCCGCCCCATGAATTCGATCGTCTGCAGCTGGCTCCCCAGCGTCATCTCGAGCATGTCACCCAGAACCAAGCGATCCGAACTGGTAACCGAGAGCGCTTGCAAGGTGGCGCCAGGCATGTTGTTCAGATCGGGTGAATTCAGCCGCAGCGCGGAGACTGACAATGAAGGTTCGAAGACATCGTTATAGTGGTTCGTATACGTTGTGCGCAGAATGGCGGCCGGATTCGGAGAACCGTCCATGGCATACCCGACGTCGCCGTTAACTCGCACCGTCCCCGTCGACAGCAGCGAACGCTCGACCGAGAAAGCGGCCGACATATCCGAGGGGCTGCCGAAACCTTCCCCAGGGGAACCCGCCAATAGCGTGACCTTCCCCTTTAGGTCGCTTCTGTTTTCCACGATCGCCGTCGAGCCATCCGGAAGCACGCGCAGGATGGGGCGATTCGAAATCGAGCGGAGCGTCCACTTCCAATCATCCTGATCGGCCTGCGTAGGCACCGTGACTAGCTGGATGGCCTCGAAGAGATTGGTCAGCGTTACGTTGACCATCAGCCTCGCGCCTGAGCGAACGCCGATCTTTTCCCGCAGCGTGGGCAGAAACGAAGGCGCGCTGACCTTGATGTTGTATGTGCCGGGTACCAGCGCAGCCAGAGAGTAGAAGCCGCGGTCGTCGGTGAACACCTTGCGCGCGGCCGCTCCGAGAATTTCCACCGCTGCGCCCATTTGCGGCGCGCCGCTGCGGTCACGAACGTATCCCGAGATAGTGCCGGCTGAGATTTTCGCCGACTCGGACCAGGCCGGAAGAGCCATGGTGACGAGCAGCGCGAGCAATCCAACCTTTCGCAACGTTTTTCGGCACGCGGCCTGGAACATTACGCCTACCTTTTGACGGGCCTGATTTATCGGCCTGGTTGAACGGCCTCGGACCCGGTCTGCAATTCGCAACAGTCTACTCTTTAATTCCTGGGTTCCTACTCGACCGCGAAAGTCGCCGTCGGGTCCACCGTCTGCTTAGACAGCTTGTCGTTTACCTTGATCTCGATCTTGTACATTCCAGGATGCAGGTTCGCCGCCGAAAGCGTCTTTTGCAGCGTCACCTGATCCCCCACGTTCCCCATCGTGTCGGTTGACTCGACCGTATGGATGACCGCCTTATTGTTAGCGTCGGTTACGTTGTACTCGACGGTGGCGGAAGGCTTATGAGTCTTCTCGTCGACCGTGAGATTGTAGACCTGCATCCAGAAATTCACCTTTTGACCGCGCTTGAAGAGGACCGGCTTGCCGTCCGACGATTGCACGCGCGGGCGAACTTTCGTCGCACCAATCACGAAGTTCCCCGTGCCCACGTTCTTCGCCGCCACCGGCTCCATCTGGTCCGCCACAATCAGAGAGGAGTTGCTCAGATGATCTTCGCTGAAATCCGGGATCACAATCGCGTGATTCCAGCTCCCCGTGCGGTCTCCATTCACGTCCTTCACTACCACGTCGAGACGGTACCGATTCTGGCTGATCTTCAGTGGAATCGCCTTCCAGTACACGGAAGAATTTTCTGCCGTCTTCGGCAGCAGTTCGACCGGAACGTCAACCTGAACCGGATCTTCGAAGGTCTGAACAATCTTCCCCGCCAGCGTCGTAACCCGCCCGAAGATGTTCACCGTACCCCGCATCACTCCATCTTTATTCTGGAACGTGATGTCACGGTTCTTGATCTGGATAGTGATTGGAACCAGCACCGTGTCGCTGGTCACTCGCACGAAGTCAGCGCGGACGTCGAAGGGCATCAGGTTCACGCTGATCTTGTGGCTGACTAGCTCTTCTAGGTCCTTGAACTTGACTGCGGGCGCCGCCTGCAGCTTGGCAAACTGCTCCAGACGGTCGAATTGCTTCGTCTGTAAATCGTTGTTGAACGGACCCTGGCCTAATTGTTCGAGGCCGCCGTGGTTGAAGCGGTCGACCTTGCTCGACATGCCCATCTGCTCATAGAGCGTAAGACCACCGTTGGGCGTGTACTTGAGTGCGTCTTTTTCCGAGCGGTCGATCGTCATGTGGTAGTCGTTGCACATGCAGGTGTCGACGAACTCGATGATCACTTCCTGGCCGATGCCCTCGATGTACCGATACCGCCAGGTTTCAAACGGAAACGTCGAGGTCTCGCCCCCGCCTTCTTCCTGGGGCCGCTCGTACGTGCCGCCGGAGGGGTGCGAGTCGATCTCGTCGGCCGGTCCGAAAACGATGTACATGTGGCCGCGGTCCGTCTTCCACCCCGGAATGCCCGCCGCGAAATGCTCGTTTGCATAGGCGATGCGCCGGTAGTGCTCCTCTTTAAACTCGTTCTCTTCGGTGTCGGGCGTCGGATCGCGGCGCTGCCAGAAAGCCTCGATAAATGAGTCCCGTTCCTCGTCGTTGGAGAGCAACATGAACGCCTTGCGCTCTTCATCGGTAATGATCCACGCGACGTCCTCGGACAGCCACTTCTTGTAGGTCTTGCTCAATTCGTGCTTCAGGGCCTTGGCGTTCGCCTTTTTCTGCGCTTCCGGGATCGGCCGCTTCAATGGGTCGACCTGGTTCTTGTCGTCTTTACTCTCAGTAGTCGGGCTCTGGGAAGCGGCCTGCTTGTCATCCGCCTGGACTCGGGAACCCGGGGCAAGAGCTAGCGCCATAACGGCGGCGGCTGCCCACGCCAATCCACGAAAACCGGGCGCTTTGCGAGCCCTGCCGCCAGCGCAGCCATTATTAAAACTGAAAGCGAACATAGAAGGGCCTACCTTAGAGAGACAACGATTCTATGATTCTATGTCGGTTGGATACAACTTCGCAAGGAAAAGAGGCCTGGGGCCGAAAGATTTTATGGACCGCTTGTGTCTAGTAAGGCCCTTAAGAATCCGTATTTTGCGATATAGAAGCCGGCTTTGCACCCCGTCCGCAATGCCCCCTGACTGCATCCCAAGTCAATGTGTTTCCCGCCTGCCCCGACCCCATGACACGCTATAATGACTTTCGGTGGTTGGGTCGGTGAGTCCCCAGTCGATCGGCCATTCAAAAAATCTAGAAATCGAGTCGTTGCACTTCAGCTTCTGGCCCACCGCTTCGGCAGCGGCGCGCGGGAACTTTGTCTCTCGTCGGAACGTAATAGATACAGGGAGAGCTGTATCAACTAGGGAAATAGTGGCCGAAGTTTGTCATTGATAGAACCGATCAACCGGTCAATCTGACGGTAGATTGTGGAACAGGACGGCTGGCAAGCTGATAGACCGCTCGGAAGAAACTGGCAGAATGAAAACCTGGAAAAAAGTATTGATCGGGGTGGGTGTCGTGCTGATGCTCGCCATCTTCGTGGGTGTCACCGTCTACCAGAGCCACAAGAACCTGGTGACCGTCCAGACCGGCAAAGCTCAGAAACAAAACTTGAGCTCGGTGGTCAGCGCATCCGGCGAGATCAAGCCCAAGACCTATGTCAACATCGGCGCCAACGCTTTCGGCAAGATCGTTAAGCTCCACGTAAAAGAGGGCGATGAGGTTAAGAAGGGCCAGGTGCTGGCCCAATTGGAGAATGTCCAGTCTTCAGCAGACGTCGACGCGAACAGAGCCTCCCTGCAAATGGCAGAGACAGATTACATAGCGGCCGAGGCCGCTTTGCGCACTTCGAACGCCGATTTAAATCGGGCCCAGTCGGACGCCAGCCACGCTCGGCTCGACTGGGAACGCGCCCAAGGCCTCTACAAGAGCGCCCTCATCGCCAAGCAGGACTACGACTCGAAGAAGGCGGCTTGGGAGTCCGCCGAAGCCGGCCTGGTGCAGGCACAGGCCCGCGTCGAGCAGGCCAAGGCGCAAAAAGATTCCGCGCAGAAGCATATTTCTCAAAATCAGGCGAACTTGACGCGCGTCTCTGACGTACTACAGAAGACGATCTACGCCGCTCCCTACGATGGCGTAGTCACAAATCTCCCAGTCCGCGAAGGCGAAACGGTGGTGATGGGGATTCAAAACGCGCCCGGAAGTACCCTGATGACGATTGCCGATATGTCGGTCATTACCGCGGAGGTCAAGGTGGATGAGACTGACATCGTCAACGTCAAAATGGGCCAGCCGGCCGAGGTCACGATCGACGCCATTCCGCGCAAGATTTTTCACGGCACGGTGACCGAGATCGGCGACAACGCCATGGTTCGTTCCACCGGAGTCTCAACCTCGCAGGCAACTTCAACCAGCGAGGAGGCCAAGGACTTTAAGGTGGTCGTCACGCTGAACGATCCCCCCGAGTCTTTGCGGCCAGGACTTTCCGTCACCGCCAAGATCACGACCGCCACCCGCAACGATGTGGTAAGCATTCCGATTCAGGCGCTGACGGTCCGCAATGCCGCCGACCTTGCGCCCAAGGACGCGACAAAAGGAAAAGGATCCGTACAGGCGGCAGCTCCTGCTCAGGCAACCAGTGCGGCAGCAAAAGCGAAAGAAGAAATTCAAGGCGTGTTCGTAATTCGTAACAAGAAAGCGGAGTTTGTCCCGGTCGACACTGGCATCAGCGGGGCCACCGATATTGAAGTCGTCAAAGGGCTTAAAGCGGGTGACGAAGTGATAACGGGAAGCTATAAGGTTTTGCGAACTCTAAAACCGGGAACGAGTGTCAAAGTAGACAACTCAGCGCCCTCAAAGGAAAAAGAAGAAGAAAGCTAGGCAGCAATCCCGTAGATATGGGGCCTGCCCCGTATCTCTTGCAACCTGAAATGCGGCAATTGTGCGTCTAACCAACGCCAGCATGGAACGTCCAAGAAAGAGCGGCCAGAGGAGCGTGCGTGCCCGAGCCGAATAAGGAGAAAGACATGGCGACTGCGGAGATCCTCTCCATGAACGGCCAGTTGACGGATACTGCGCCCGAGTCATGCATGATTGCCACTGAGGACCTGTGGAAGACCTACGACATGGGCTTGGAGCAGCAGGTGCACGCTCTGCGCGGCATCAACCTCCGCATTCAGCGCAACGAATATGTCGCTATCATGGGGCCCTCCGGATCCGGGAAATCCACCCTCATGAATCTGATCGGCTGCCTCGACTCGCCTTCCAAGGGACAATACTGGCTCAACCAGCAACTGGTCAGCGAACTCGACGACGACGAACTGGCGCGCATTCGCAATAAAGAAATCGGATTTGTCTTTCAGACCTTCAACCTGCTGGCTCGCGCTACCTCGCTGCACAACGTGGAACTGCCGCTCATCTACGCCGGCGTCCCTTCCGCCGAACGCACCGAGCGCGCCCGCGCCGCTCTGACCGCGGTCGGCATGGGAGACCGCATGAACCACAAGCCCAACGAGCTTTCCGGCGGCCAGCGTCAGCGCGTAGCCGTGGCCCGGGCCCTGGTCAACAATCCCGCCATCATTCTCGCCGACGAACCTACCGGCAACCTCGACTCGGCGACGGGCAACGAAATCATGGCCCTTTTCGACCGCCTCCACGCCGAAGGCAATACCATCGTCCTCGTAACCCACGAACACGACATCGCTGAATACGCGCACCGCATCATTTACATCAAGGACGGCGTCGTAGAGCGCGACGAGGTGAAGGAGCGGTAGTCTCGAGTCGGCCAGTCCTCTCAGCACTGTCATCCTGAGCGAGTCGAAGGACCCTATCCCCTCCACAGCCGCTCGCAGCGCCGCAGGAGTTCCTTCCACGGAGCAGGCCGGCATCCCGGCAAACCTCGCAGACTCACTTCCCTCGCAGCGCCTCAGCCTGTCTCTTCGCTCCCTCGGGATCAGACGAGAGCCTCGATACCCGTTCGCGGATCGCCGACGCTTCGTCGTTGCGTCCCTCATCCTCCAGTGCCTGCGCCAGCAGTAAATATCCGACGTCGGTGGGCTCCGCCGCCATCGCTCGGGAATAGTCCCGTACAGCTTCGGCAAAGTCGCCGTTGCTTTCTGCGATCAGCCCCAAGCCAATCAGTACCATGGGCATCGCGTGCTCAGGCTGCGCCTTGATTGCCTCCTCAAAAGATTGCTTTGCTCTTCCGGGATCGCCAAGCGAACGATAGGCCGACCCCAGGTTGCCATATGCGGTAGCACGAAGACCTGGATCGCCCGCATACACCGCCACCATCTGGTAGCGTTCAATGGCCGCCCGGAGATTTCCGTGTCCGTGGTAATACGTGCCGAGGTTCAGATTGGCGGGCAAATCATCCGGGCGAATGGCGAGCGCCGCCCGGAAGTGGACAACCGCTCCTTCCATGTCTCCCCGCCGCGCAAGATACTCGCCCAGCGAATCATGCGCGACATAGTTGTTCTCGGTCAAAGCGATAGTTCGCTCCCAGAATGACTGCGTGTCGTGCCAATAGCTAACTTGCCGGTAAGTGTGGAACCCGAGTGTGGCCAGACAGAAAATGGCGGGAACAGCGACCGTCAAGATTGAAAACCGCCTCGTCCTTTTCCGGTAAGCCGCAACGGAATCCGCTGCCAGCCAGGTCATCATCACGAACAACCCAATGAATGGAATGTAAGCGTACCGGTCGGCCATGGCCTGCGCCCCGACTTGCACCAGTCCCAGCATCGGCACCAGCACGCCCAGAAACCAAAACCAGCCAAACAAGGCATAGCCTCGCCCGCGAAAATAAAAAACGGCCGCGGTAATAAGAACTAAAAGTCCAAGCGCCGCACCAACTTGCCACAGAGGATAGAGCCTCGTCGGATGCGGATAGAGCGCCACCAGCCTCGCCGGCCACAATGCCTTCCCCAGATAGCGCGCATAAGCGATGACCGCCGTCTCCGAGCGCAACAGCGGGCTGTATTGAGTAAGGCTTTGAACAGCCCCTCCGGCCTTTTGCGCCTTGATGGTGATGACGGCACTCGCAATGGAAAGAATCAGAAATGGAACTTTTTCCAGAACGAGCCAGCCCAAAGAACGGCGCGGCGAACGCACATTCGGCCAACCCTGAA
>Ga0335078_10008936_pt1 | contig 14884 bp, 11 predicted proteins | sample Lox_Sample_32_FD_206711 | JGI IMG/M metagenome (GOLD analysis project Ga0335078, IMG submission 206711) | Soil microbial communities from Loxahatchee National Wildlife Refuge, Florida, United States - Lox_Sample_3.2 | ecosystem: Environmental > Terrestrial > Soil > Wetlands | place: USA...
CTGCCGGTTCTGGGGCCATCAAATCCGCGCGACGCCATCGGCCAGGGGGTCGATTCGTACGCGGACCCCTTCACCATCCTCGCGAACGAGAATGGCGTCACCGTGTTGACCACCTCGCGCCTGCTCGCCGACGGCGTCGATCAGCGCGCCCGCGTCCTCGACGTGCTCGAGGACATGGAAAAAAACTCGGTCGATTTCTACGCTGAACTGCGCAGCCTGTCGCAACAGCACCGCAACGCCGAGCTTCATCACGGCGCGGCGCCGCAGGAGAGTCCGAGCCTCTACGAGGACCCGCAGGCGCCGACCCCCGGCGAAAAGCGGCGCAGTCTGATCTGGTCGACACCGCAGGTCGCGGATCGCTGACCGGGCGCGGCGCGGGCTATCCGGTGCGCAACGCGGCCGTGCGATCCTCAAGCAGTTTGGCGAGGCCGTCGCCGCCGCTCTTCTGCAGGACCCCGGCGAATTCCGAGCGCCGCGTCGCCAGCTCGCTGATCGTGCCGCTGAGATAGACGTCGATCACCTGGAACGGGCCGCCGCCGTTCTGGCGCATCAGGTAGTTGAGCTGGACCTTGTCGCCGTCGGACTTGACCAGGCGCGTCTCGACGATGAGCCCGCTGGGGTTGGTCAACGGGTCGGCGTCGACCTCGAACCGCTCGCCGTTGTAGTCGTCGAAGCGGTTGGCGTAGACCGCGATCGTGTAGCGCGCGAACAGGTCGGTCAGGCGCTGCTGCTGCGCCGGCGGGAGCTGCACCCAGGCGGGTCCGATCGCCAGCCGGCTCATCAGCGGCAGGTTGTAGGTGTCGGTGATCGCCGGCGCCAGGCGCTGGTAGCGCTGGTCGAACGACAGGCGCTTGGCTTCCTTCATCACCGAGAGCAGGACGTCGTAGAAGTGCTGGATCGTGGCGGCGGGGCTGTCCGCCGCGCCCGCGCCGCGCAGCCACAGGGCGACCGGCAGCGGAGCGATGAGAAAGGCCCGTCTTGAAACCGACATGAGCGCTCGACAGTTAATGAGTGAGACGCGAGAGTGATACCAAACCTTGGCGCGCAAGACAGGTCAAAACCGCGGGGGTCGCCAGCGAGCGCGAAGGTGCCGATAGATTGGCGGTCATTGCCGCCGGGCGTCAGTTATGGCAGGGATAGCGGCGAGCCGCAGAGGATAGAAAGACGCGATGATTCGAGTTGTCCTGGCCCAACCTCGCGGGTTTTGCGCCGGGGTCGAGCGTGCGATCGAGATCGTCGAGCGCGCGATCGAGAAATACGGGCCGCCGATCTACGTCCGCCATGAGATCGTCCACAACCGCCACGTCGTCGAGCGGCTGCGCGCCAAGGGTGCGCGCTTCGTCGACGAGATCGACGAGATCCCGCCCGGCGCGGTCACCATTTTCAGCGCGCATGGCGTCGCCAGCGCGATCGAGACGCGCGCCGACGAACGCGGCCTGCCGGTCATCGACGCGACCTGCCCGCTGGTCTCCAAGGTCCATATCGAGGGCCAGCGCTACGCCAATCAAGGGCGCGAGATCATCCTGATCGGCCATGCCGGCCATCCGGAGATCGAAGGCACGATGGGCCGGATCACCGGCAAGGTGCATCTGATCTCGCGCCCGGAGGAGGTTGCCCGGCTCGCGGTCGCCGACCCCGACAAGCTCGCTTTCATCACCCAGACGACGCTCTCGGTCGACGATACCCGCGCGGTCATCGAGGCGCTGAAGGCCCGCTTCCCCTCGATCGTCGGTCCCGACACCAAGGACATCTGTTACGCGACGCAGAACCGCCAGCGCGCGACGCTGGAGCTTGCCAAGATCGTCGACATCGTGCTCGTGGTCGGCGCGCCCAACAGCTCGAACTCGAACCGGCTGCGCGAGATCGCCGCCGAGTTCGGCGTGCCGAGCTACCTGATCGAGGATGCGAACGCGCTCGATCCGCGCTGGCTGGCGGGCGTCTCAGCGGTCGGCATCACCGCCGGCGCCTCGGCGCCCGACGAGCTCGTCGAGGAACTCGTCGAGCGGCTGCGCGCGCTCGACGAGATCGAGATCCAGCGGCTTCCGGGTGTCACCGAGAACGTCCGCTTCCGCATGCCGATGCAGCTCGCAGAGCCGCTTGCCGGCAATTAGCCAAGAACCGAAGACGAGGGCTTATCGTGGCGATTCCGCTGCACCAGAAACTTCGCGTCGGCGCCTACATCGCGAGGCAGCACCTGCGGGGCGTGGAACGCTACCCGCTGGTGCTGATGCTCGAGCCGCTGTTCCGCTGCAATCTGGCCTGCGCGGGGTGCGGCAAGATCGACTACCCCGACCCGATCCTCAACCAGCGCCTTTCGGTCGCCCAGTGTCTGGACTCGGTCGACGAATGCGGCGCGCCGATCGTCGTCGTCGCCGGCGGCGAGCCGCTTCTGCACCGCGAGATCGAGGAGATCGTCCGCGGCATCATCGCGCGCAAGAAGTTCGTCTATCTGTGCACCAACGCGCTGTTGCTCGAAAAAAAGATCGATCAGTTCCGGCCCGACCCCTTTTTCGCCTGGACGGTCCATCTCGACGGCGACAAGGACGACCACGACCGTGCGGTCTGCCAGGAGGGCGTTTACGACCGTGCGGTCGATGCGCTGAAGCTCGCCAAGTCGCGCGGCTTTCGCGTCAACATCAATGCGACGCTGTTCGACAATGCCGACCCCGAGCGGATGGCCCGGTTCTTCGATGCGGTGACCGAGCTCGGCATCGACGGCATCACCGTCTCGCCCGGCTATGCCTACGAGCGCGCGCCCGATCAGGAGCATTTCCTCAACCGGCGGCGCACCAAGGAATTGTTCCGCGGCATCTTCCGGCGCGATCAAGGCAAGCCCCGAAGCCGCCGCTGGTCGTTTAACCAGTCCAGCCTGTTCCTCGACTTCCTCGCCGGCAACCAGACCTATCACTGCACGCCGTGGGGCAACCCGTGCCGCAATTACTTCGGTTGGCAGCGGCCGTGCTACCTGCTCGGGGAGGGCTACGCCAAGACCTTCCGCGAGCTGATGGAAGAGACCGACTGGGATTCCTACGGCACTGGCAATTACGAGAAATGCGCCGATTGCATGGTGCACAGCGGCTACGAGGCGAGCGCCGTGATCGACACCGTCAAGCGGCCGTGGAAGGCCGCCGTCGTCGCGCTGCGCGGGATCAGGACCGAGGGCGAGATGGCGCCGGAAATCCCGCTCGACCGCCAGCGGCCGGCACAATACGTCTTCTCGAACCATGTCGAGAAGGCGATGGAACGGCTTTCCGCCGCCGCCGACGATTAACCGGCCGGGGACCCGGCGCCGCCCAGCACGCTGCGCAGCGCGTGCGCCGGATCGACCAGCGCCGCCAGCGCCTGGCGCGCCTCGCGGGCGACGGCGAACAGCGTGGGAAGCTGGCGCGGCCGGCGCATCACCGAGCGCACCACGCGGCCGAGCGATGGCGTCCCGTCGTCGCGCAGCGGCGCCAGCGCGGCCGGCGGGAGGTCGCGCGCCGCCGGGTCGGCGATCGCGCGCAGCACGATGAAGGGGATGCCCAGCGCGGCCCCGGCGCGCGCGACGGCGGCGCTCTCCAGATCGACGGCGATGGCGCCGGTCTCCTGCCAGGCGCGCCGCTTGTCGCGCTCGCCGGCGATGACGGTCTGCGCACCGAGTACCGCGCCTTCGACCGCGCCGATGCGGCCGACCAGTTCGTCGATCTGCGCGCGCAGGCTGTCGCCGCCGACCCAGCGTCGGTCGCCGTCGATGACCTCGCTCGAGAGCACGATGTCGCCGGGCTTGAGGTCGGGCGAGAGCCCGCCGGCGATGCCGAAACTCACCAGGCATTCGGCCGCCGGTGCCGCCTGTTCGACGATCCGGACGGTGCGGTGGTGGTCGCCTGCGCCGACCACGGCCGACAGTCCGGCCGCCCGCGCGATCTTGGCCTCGGCCGCCAGGCCGGTCGCACAGAGAATCGTGTAAGCCAAGCGCCCCCGCTTCCGCCGGCACGTCATGACGGCCGGCGTCGCCCGCATCCCTACGCGATAATCGGTTGAATTGCCAGAGGATGTCGCCGCGGGCGACGGCGCGCGAGCTCAGATGCCGAAGGCGACGCGCGGCGCGTTCGCCTGCTTCAAGCGGCGATGGCGGGCGAGCGCCCAAAGCGGAAAATAGCGCCGATAGCCGTGATAGCGCAGGTAGAAGACGCGGGGGAACCCTACGGCGGTGTACCAGGCCTCGTCCCAGCTGCCGTCGGCTCGCTGGCTGTCGATGAGGAACGCGACGCCGCGTTCCACCGCCGGATGCGCCGCCTCGCCGGCCGCCATCAGGCCCAGCAGCGCCCAGGCGGTTTGCGACGCCGTGCTGTACGGGGCCTCGCCGCGCGGCGCGTCATCCCAATAACTATCGCCGCTCTCGCCCCACCCGCCGTCGGCGTGCTGGCGAGCGAGCAGCCAGGCGACCGCGCGGCGGATTTCCGGGGCGGCCGGATCGATGCCGGCGGCATTGAGCGCGACGAGCACCGACCAGGTGCCGTAGATGTAATTGGTGCCCCAGCGGCCAAACCAGCTGCCGTCGGGTTCCTGTGCGCGCTTGAGAAAACCGAGCGCGGCGGCGACCGCGGGGTGCTCCGGCCGGTAGCCGATCTGCACCAGGAAGCCCAGGCAGCGCGCCGAGACGTCGGCGGTCGGCGGGTCGAGCAGCGCGCCGTGGTCGGCGAACGGGATGTGGTTGAGCGCGAAATGCGTGTTGTCGGCGTCAAACGAGCCCCACCCGCCGCCCTTGCTCTGCATGCCGATGATCCATTCGGCCGCGCGCCCCACCGCCTCGCGGTAGAGGGCGCCGTCGAACCGGTCGAGCGCGAGCCCGACCGCGGCGGTGTCGTCGACGTCCGGGTAGTGGGGGTTCTCGTACTGGAACGCCCAGCCGCCGGGCCGCAACCCCGGGCGCAGCACCGCCCAGTCGCCGGCGATGTCGAGCACCTGCTTCGTGCGCAGCCAATCGAACGCGCGGCGCAGGCGCGGCGCCGGCACGTCGCCGACCTCCATCAGCGCATGGCCGGCAAGCACTGTGTCCCAGACCGGCGAGAGGCACGGCTGGCAGTAGTCGAATTCCTCGCCGTCGCGCACCACCAGCCGCTCCAGCGCGACGCGCGCGGCGGTGTAATGCGGGTGGTCGGGCGGATAGCCGAGGCAGTCGTACATCATCAGCGCGTTGACCATCGCCGGGAAGATCGCGCCGAGCCCGTCTTCGCCGTTGAGCCGCTCGGTGACCCAGGCGACCGCCGCGTCGACCGCCCGCTGCCGTCGGCCCTTCGGGAAATACGGCTCGACCGCGCGGACGATGCGGTCGAGCGCGACGAACAGCGCGCCGACCGCGGAGGGGGTCGACGGTCTGATCCAGTCGCGGATCCGGTCCACCGGCTGGGCGAACAGCTCGCCGATCGATATGCCGCGCGGGTTCTTGGCGCGCGGCCGCTTGGTCATCAGCACGAGCAGCGGCATCACGACGGTACGCGACCAGTACGAAACCTTGTCGAGGTGGAACGGAAACCAGTGCGGCAGCAGCACCATCTCGATCGGCATCACCGGCACCGCGTGCCACGGCACCTCACCCCACAGCGCCAACATGATGCGGGTGAAGACGTTGCTGCGCTCGGCGCCGCCATGCGCCAGGATCGCGGCGCGGGCGCGTGCCATGTGTGGCGCGTCGACCGGGTCGCCGATTGCCTTGAGCGCGAAATAGGCCTTGACCGACGCGCTGACGTCGAAATCGCCGCCGCGATAGAGCGGCCAGCCGCCGTGTTCGGCCTGCGTCGCGCGCAGATAGGGGGCGAAGCGCCGCTCGACGTCTTCGTCGATCGTGCCGAGGAAGTGCAGCATCAGGATGTATTCGGCCGGGATCGTTACGTCGGCTTCGAGCTCGAAGACCCAGTGGCCGTCGTCACGCTGCCGCGCCAGCAGCCACTCGGCGCCCCGGCGGATCGCCGCGTCGAGTGCGGCGGATCGCGGCGCATTGTTGCCGATCGGCACCTGTTCGGCCCTCATCGCTCCCATCTGCGCTCTCGTCGCTGGCTTGGCGGTGGCGGCTTCGGGCGCCGGGGCGCCGCGCGATCGCCGCGGCCGCGGCGAGGCCGGAGCGAATAGCGCCTTCGATCGTGGCGGGCAAGCCGGTATCGACATAATCACCGGCAAGCAGCAGGTTGTCCCATCCCGTTTCGGTGGGCGGCCGGCGCCGCAATTGCGCCGGGGTGGCGCGAAATGTCGCGCGCCGCTCCTTGACGATGCGCGACGGCGGGGTCGGCTCCGCGGGCAGGCCGAACGCCGCGGCGACGTCGCGCCAGAGCAGCGTGGCGAGCGCCGCGGAGGGCAGGTCGACGAGGCGATCGGCGGCGCTGACCGTCACCGAGACAATCCCGCGCTTGCGGAACACCCATTCCGCGGCGCCGCCGACCAGCCCGGCGAAGAGCGGCATCGCCGGCGGCGGCTCGATCCGGTAATGCGCGTTGACGATCGGCGCATGATCGTCGGGCACGACGAGCCCCGGCACCAGCCGCGCCGCGACCGGCGCGGGCACCGCCAGCACGACGCGGTCTGCGTCGCCGAGCGCGACCGGCTCGCCCTCGACGTCGAGACGCACGACCCGCCGGCCGTCGAAGCCGATCGCGCGCAGCCGCGCCGCGAAGCGAATCTCGGCCCCGGCCGCGCGCAGCGCCGCCAGCGCCGGCTCGACAAAGCTCTCCGACAACCCGTCGCGCGGCACCAGCGGCCGGCAGGCGACGGCGCCGCGCCCCAGCGTCTCGCGCAGGATGCGCCAGAACAGCCGCGCCGCGCCGTCCTCGGCGGCGGTGTTGAGCGCGGCGACAGCAACCGGCTGCCAAAGCCGGCGGAATAGCACGGTCTTCGGATCGAGACGGTCGACGATCGTCGCATCGCTGCCGGCGCTCGCCAGCCGCAGCGCCGCGAGATAATCGCAGGCGCGGCTGCCGGGCACGCGCCTCGCCGCCCACAGCACCCACCAGGGCACGGCGCCGCGGTTGGGCCGCAGCGTCCAGCGTTCGCCGCTCGCGAGATCGACGAACGGGACCGCCGCCTCACCCGGCCGCTCGAACGTATCGAGCGCGCCGGTCAGCGCGAGGAAGGCCAGCGCCGAGCGGTTGCCCGAGAGCAGCAGGTGGTTGCCGTTGTCGATGCGGGCGCCGAGTTCGGCGTCGAAATACGAGCGGCAACGCCCGCCGGCGTGCTCGGTGCTCTCGTAGAGCGCGACGCGCCAGCCTTGCCGGACCAGCGCCACCGCGGCGGCGAGCCCGGCCAGCCCGGCGCCGACGACATGCACCCGGCCGGCGTCGCTCATACCAGGCCGTGGCGCAGCACCAGCCACAATTTGCGGCCCTTCGACAGGCCGACCCGCGTCGCCGGATCGCGCCAGCCGTCGCGCAGCATCCGGTCGAGCATCGCGCGATAGAATGCACCCATCGTCGCCGCCGGCCGCATCGCACGGCGCGAGCATTCCGCCATCGCCGCCTCGGCCGCGTCGAAGTGCCGGAGCGCGATGGCGGCGAGCTCCCGGCATGCCGCCGGCAGCGCCGGATGGCGCAGCACGCTCGCCGGGTCGGTGCTGCGGATGCCGTGGCGGTCGAGGATCTCGCGCGGCAGATAGAGCCTGCCGCGATCGGCATCCTCGGCAAGGTCGCGCAGGATGTTGGTGAGCTGCAGCGCCCGGCCGAGCGAGTCGGCGACGCGATGCGCCGCCTCGCTCGGGTCGCCGAAGACGTGCACCGAGAGATGGCCGACCGCGCCGGCGACGCGCGCGCAATAGAGGTCGAGCGTCGCAAGGTCGGGAGCGCGGATGTCCTCGCGCGCGTCCATTTCCATGCCCGCCACGATGTCGTGGAAATCGCTCTTGCGCAGCCGAAAGCGCTCGACCGGCCCGACCAGCGCGCGGGCGATGAGGCGGTGCGGGTGGCCCGCATAGATCGCTTCGATCTCGTCGCGCCACGCCGCCAGCCCAGCGGCACGCTCGGCGGCTGGCCAATCGTCCGCGATGTCGTCGACCTCGCGGCAAAAGGCGTAGACCGCATACATCCCGTCGCGCCGCTGCTTGGGCAGCAGACGCATCGCCCAATAGAACGAGGTCCCGGCGGCCGCGACCTTCCGGCGAACGCTCTCGCGCAGCGCCCTCTCGTCGGGGATCGGCCCGACGCTGTCGAGGGCGGTTCCGCTCACCGCCGGCGGCCGCGCAGAATGCCGTCGAGGAGCGCGGCGGCGAAGTCGCCCTTGCTCAGCGCGACGCGCCGGGCGAGCGGGTCGCCGCGCCGCAGCCGCCGCGACAGCCGCAGCGCGAGCGCGACGATCGTCGCCGACTCCCAGCGCAGGCCGCGCGCCGCGACCCGGCCGGGCAGTTCGCGCGCGTCGACGATCAACCGATCGGTTGAATCTAGCAGCCGGTCGACGACCCGCCGCAACCCGCGGCTCGCGGCCGGCAGGGTCAGGTCCACGACGCCGATGCCCGCCTCGTCCATCAGGTCGAGCGGCAGGTAGACGCGGTCGAGGTTGCGGTAATCGTCGGCGCAATCCTGCAGATGGTTGAGCACCTGCAGCGCCGAGCACAGCGCGTCCGAGGGCGGCCAGGCGGCGCGGCTTTCGCCGTGGAGGTCGAGCAGCTGGCGCCCCACGGGCGAGGCCGAATAGCGGCAATACTCCATCAGCTCGTCCCAGTCGCGATAGCGCAGCTTGGTCGCGTCGAGCCGGAAGGCGCGCAGCACGTCGTGGCAGTGCTGCGCGCTGACCCCGGTCTCGGCAAGGCTCTGCCGCATCGCCGTCGCGGCCGGGGAATCGCCGCCCGGCGCGCCGTCGAGCACCGCCGCGATGCGGTCGAGCCGGCGCAGCTTGTCGTCGGCCGACAGCGCCGGGTTGTCGGCGATGTCGTCCGCGTTGCGTGCGAAGCGGTAGAAGGCGTGGACGTGGACGCGCAGGTCCTTGCGGATCAGGAACGATCCGACCGGGAAATTCTCGTCGCCACGGCCCTTGCCGGACGGCGTCTCGACAGCCGCCGCGGCGGGCTCCCGGGTTTCGTTAGTCGCGACGCTCATTGGAGATACCCGTTGGCGGCGAACCAGGCGACCGCGTCGGCGATCGCCTCGCGCGCCGGGCGCGGCGCATAGCCGAGCTCACGCTCGGCCTTCGCCGAACTGAAATACATCTTCTTGCGCGACATGCGAACGCCGTCGAGCGTGGTAAACGGTTCGCGCCCGGTGAGCCGCGCCATCATCTCGGCGCCGGCGGCGATCGGCAGCACCACCGCATACGGGATCTTGAGCGCCGGCGGCCGGCGGCCGGCGGCCTGTGCGACGCTCGCCAGGATCGCCGCAAGGCCCAGATTTTCGCCGCCGAGGATGTAGCGCGCGCCGATGTCGCCGCGCTCGGCCGCGAGCAGCTGCCCGGCGGCGACGTCGTCGACATGGACGATGTTGAGGCCGGTGTCGACATAGCCCGGCATCCGCCCCTTGGCCGCCTCGACGATGATCCGCCCGGTCGGAGTCGGCTTGACGTCGCCGGGCCCGACCGGGGTCGACGGATTGACGATGACCGCGGGCAGCGCGCGCTCGGCGACCAGCGCGTCGACCGCCTGCTCGGCGAGGAATTTCGAGCGCTTGTAGGGGCCGATCATGTCGGCCTCGCCGCTCGGCGTCGTCTCGTCTGCGACGCCGTCCTCGACCAGGCCGAGGGTCGCCACGCTGCTGGTGTAGACGATCCGCTCGACCCCCGCCGCCAGCGCGGCCAGCATCAGTGCGCGCGTGCCGTCGACATTGGCGTGGAACATTGCCGCCGTATCCGGGACCCACAGCCGGTAGTCGGCGGCGACGTGAAAGAGATAGCGGCAGCCGGCGACGGCGCGCGCGAGCGAGGCGGCGTCCTCAAGCGCGCCTTCGGCAATCTCGACATCGAGCCCGCGCAGGTTGCGGCGATTGCCGGCGGGCCGTGCCAGCACCCGCACCCTGTGCCCTTCGCGCAGCAGCGCGCGCGCCACCGCGGCGCCGACGAACCCGGTCGCGCCGGTGACGAGGGAGAGGCCCGGGGCAAGCGGCATCGGCCCTGTTTAATCGAAATCCGCGCAGGAATCGCGGGTGACGATGCCGACCGATTGCTGGTTGAACCGCGCCTTGTAGGCGTCGATCACCGTCTGGAGCCGTCCCGCGAGATCGGCGCTGCGTTTGGCGGCGACCAGCAGGACCTTGGTCGGGTCGTGCGCCGTCTGCCCGGTTTGCGGGTTGCGCCATTGGCCCTCGGCATCAAAGGCGGTGAACCCGTCGGGGAAGTTCCGCGTCACGATTTCAGCAGCGAATTTTGCCCATTCCGCGTCGGTCACAAACCCGCCGCCTTTGATCTTGCGGCCGAAAAACAGCTCGGCGACGAGCGTGCGCTGCTCCGTCGGCAACAGGCATTGGTACGGTTGCGCGGCCGAGGCCGATGGCGGCGACGGCTCGCGTTGCGCCGGCGATGGCGCGCAACCGGCAAGCGCCAAGAGCGCTGCGGCTATGAAAAAACGGCGCGCTATTCGGCCGCCGCCCCAAGGCTCTTGGCGGCGCCGGCCGGCTCGACTTTGGCGGCGCAGTACTTGAACTCGGGGATTTTGCCGAACGGGTCGAGTTGCGGGTTGGTCAGAATGTTGGCCGCGGCCTCGGCATAACAGAACGGCACGAACACCATGCCCGGCGCGACATTGCTGTCGGCGCGCGCCTTCAATTCGATCTGGCCGCGCCGTGTGGTGATGCGCACCGGGTCGCCGGCGCCGATCCCGAGTCTGCGCAGCTCGGACGGCGCGAGGCTCGCCACCGCTTCCGGCTCGATCTCGTCGAGCACCGTCGCCCGGCGGGTCATTGCGCCGGTGTGCCAATGTTCGAGCTGCCGTCCGGTGGTCAGCACCAGCGGGTATTCGGCGTCGGGCTCCTCGGCGGGCGGGATGATCGCGGCCGGCACCAGCTTCGCGCGTCCGCTCGGGGTCGGGAACCCATCGCCGAAGACGATCTCGTTGCCCGGTCTGTCCTCAGCATCGCACGGATAGGTGACCGAATCCTCGCGCAGCAGGCGCTCCCACGTGATGTTGTCGAGCGAGGGCATCGCCAGCTTCATCTCGGCGAACACGTCGGCCGGCCCCTCGTAGCGCCAGTCGAGCCCCATGCGCCGCGCGATCTCCTGGATCGTCATCAGGTCGAGCCGCGCGTTGCCGGGCAGCGGCAAAGCGGCGCGGCCCATCTGCACCTGGCGGTTGGTGTTGGAGACGGTGCCGTCCTTCTCGGGCCAGGCCGAGGCCGGCAGCACGACATCGGCGTATTTCGCGGTCTCGGTGAGGAAGATGTCTTGCACGACAAGGTGTTCGAGATGGGCCAGCGCGTGCCGCGCGTGCTCGACATCGGGGTCGGACATCGCCGGGTTCTCGCCCATGATGTACATGCCCTTGATCTCGTCGCGGTGCACCGCGTCCATGATCTCGACGACGGTGAGCCCCGGCTTGTCGTCGAGCGAGGTTTGCCACAGCGTCTCGAATTTTTGCCGCACCTCCGGCTTCGCGACCGACTGGTAGTCGGGATAGACCATCGGGATGAGGCCGGCGTCCGACGCGCCCTGGACGTTGTTCTGGCCGCGCAGCGGGTGCAGCCCGGTGCCGGGTCGGCCGACCTGGCCCGTCACCATCGCCAGTGCGATCAGACAGCGTGCGTTGTCGGTGCCGTGGGTGTGCTGCGAGATGCCCATCCCCCAGAAGATGATCGCGTGCTCGGCGCGCGCGTATTCGCGCGCGACATGGCGCAAGGTCTGGGCGTCGATGCCGCAGATCGGCGCCATCTTTTCCGGGCTGTAATCCTTGATGTGCTCGCGCAGCTTCTCGTAATCCTCGGTGTGCGCTTGGATGTACTGGCGGTCGGTCAGTCCCTCCTCGATGATCGTGTGGAGGAAGGCGTTGAGCATCGCCACGTCGCGCCCGGGGGTGAAGCGCAGCGTCTGCGCCGCATGCCGCACGAGCTGGTGGCCACGCGGGTCCATCACGAAGACCTGGGCGCCGCGCTTCGCGGCCTGCTTGAAGAAAGTGGCCGCAACCGGATGATTTTCCGTGGGCCGCGCGCCGATGACGATGATGACGTCGGCGTCCTCGGCGGCGGTGAACGGCGCGGTCACCGCACCCGAGCCGATCCCCTCCATCAGCGCGGCGACCGAGGAGGCGTGGCACAGCCGGGTGCAGTGGTCGACATTGTTGCTGCCGAACCCGGTGCGCACCAGCTTCTGGAACAGGTAGGCCTCCTCGTTCGACCCCTTCGCCGAGCCGAACCCGGCGAGCGCGCGCCTTCCGTCCCGGTCGCGGATCTTCAGCAGGCCGAGCGCCGCGCGATCGAGCGCCTCCTCCCACGTCGCCTTGCGGAAATGGGTGTAGGGGTTGGCCGGGTCGATGTCGGTATCGTGCTTGGCGACGCCGTCCTTGCGGATCAGCGGCTCGGTCAGCCGGTCGGGGTGGTGGACATAATCGAAGCCGAAACGGCCCTTGACGCAGAGCCGGTTGTGGTTGGCCGGGCCGTCCTTGCCCTCGACCGCGACGATGCGGTCGTCCTTGATCTGGTAGGTGAGCTGGCAGCCGACCCCGCAATAGGGGCAGACGCTGTCGACGGTGCGGTCGGGCGCGTTGGTAAAGACGCCGTTGGCGTCGACCTGGGTCGCCGGCATCAGCGCGCCGGTCGGGCAGGCCTGCACGCATTCGCCGCAGGCGACGCAGGTCGAGTTGCCCATCGGGTCGTCGAAGTCGAAGACGATCTTTTCGTGATGGCCGCGCGCGGCCATGCCGATCACGTCGTTGACCTGGACCTCGCGGCAGGCGCGGACGCACAGATTGCACTGGATGCAGGCATCGAGCTGCACCGCCATCGCGACATGGCTGCGGTCGGGCGCCGGCGCGACGCGGAGCGGGAAGCGGCTGTCGCCGACATCGAGCTTGTCGGCCCATTGCCAGAGCGACGAATTGGGATCGTGCGCGACCTCGCGCTTGGGCTGGTCGCCGATCAGCAACTCGAACACCATCTGCCGCGAGAATTTGGCGCGCTCGCTGGCCGAGTGCACCTTCATGCCGGCGGCGGGCTTGCGGATGCATGAGGCGGCGAGCACCCGCTCGCCCTCGATCTCGACCATGCAGGCGCGGCAATTGCCGTCGGCCCTGTACCCGGGCTTGGGCAGCCAGCACAGATGCGGGATCTCGGTGCCGAGCCGGTTCGCCACCTGCCAGATCGTCTCGCCGGCCTGCGCCTCGACCTCGACGCCGTCGAGGGTGAACTTGATCGGATCGCTCATGGCGAGCACTCCAGCAAGAAATCCACGCTCGCGCAGGCCGGGTTCGAAAATGAAGACGTCATGGCGGCCCCGTCAGTTCGGCGGCAAAATGCTTCAGCACCATCTTCACCGGGTTCATCGCCGCCTGACCGAGGCCGCAGATCGACGCGTCGCCCATCACCCGCGACAATTCCTGCAGCAGGTTTTCATTCCAGCGCGGCTGGCTCAGCAGCTTCACGGCCTTCTCGGTGCCGACCCGACACGGGGTGCACTGGCCGCAGCTTTCGTCCTCGAAGAAGCGTAGGAGGTTGAGCGCCACCGCCTTCATGTCGTCCTTGTCGGAGAGCACGACAACCGCGGCCGAGCCGATAAAGCACCCCTCGCTTTCCAAAGTGCCGAAATCGAGCGGGATGTCGGCCTTCGACGCGGGCAGGATGCCGCCCGACGCGCCGCCCGGCAGGTAGCCCTTGAAGACGTGGCCGTCGGCCATGCCGCCGCAATATTCCTCGATCAGCTCGCGCACCGTGATTCCGGCCGGCGCGAGCTTGACGCCAGGGTTCTTGACGCGGCCGGACACCGAGAACGTCCGCCGGCCCCTGCGCCCGTTGCGGCCCTCCTTGGTGAACCATTCCGGGCCCTGCTCGACGATGTCGCGCACCAGCCACAGGGTCTCGATGTTGTTGATCAGCGTCGGCCGCCCGAACAGCCCGACCTGCGCCGGGAACGGCGGCTTGTGGCGCGGCAGACCGCGCTTGCCCTCGATGCTTTCGAGCATCGCCGATTCCTCGCCGCAGATATAGGCGCCGGCGCCGCGCCGCAGGTGGATGCACGTGTCCCTGACGAGCCCGGCCGCCTCGATCGCGGCGATCTCCTGCGCCAGCACCGCGCGGCATTGCGGGTATTCGTCGCGCAGGTAGATGTAGGTGTCGGGCGCCTCGATGACCCAGGCTGAGATCAGCATGCCTTCGAGAAAGCGATGCGGGTCGGTCTCGAGGAAATGACGGTCCTTGAACGTGCCGGGTTCGCCCTCGTCGCCGTTGACCGCAAGCATTCGCGGCCCGGGCTCGGCCAGCACGAAGCGCCATTTGCGCCCGGTCGGGAACCCGGCCCCGCCCATGCCGCGGATTTCCGATTTTTCCAGCGCCTCGACCACGCTGTCGCGCGTGCGCCCGCCCGCCAGGCACGCCTCCAGCAATTTGTAGCCGCCGCCGGCGCGGTATTCGGCGAGCCCGACAAAGGGCGGGAGATCGGCGTGCGCGGGCCCCTGGGATATGGCGTGGGCGACGGCGTCGGCCACGCTGTCGGCCGTGGCGTGCTCGTGCAGCGCGTGGCCGATCGCGCAGACCGGCGCGTTGTGGCAGCCTCCCATGCACGGCGCCCGCACCACGCGCACCGCGTCGCCGAGCCGCGCATGCAGCTCGCCGATCAGATGCTGCGCGCCGAACAGCTCGCAGGTCAGGCTGTCGCAGACCCGCACGGTGATCTCGGGCGGCGGCGCCTCGTCGTCCATGACGATGTCGAAATGCGCATAGAACGAGGCGACCTCGTAAACCTCGACGAGCGCGAGACGCATCTCCTCCGCGAGTGCCGCGAGGTGGCGGGCGTGCAGGCA
>Ga0335078_10008937_pt1 | contig 14884 bp, 19 predicted proteins | sample Lox_Sample_32_FD_206711 | JGI IMG/M metagenome (GOLD analysis project Ga0335078, IMG submission 206711) | Soil microbial communities from Loxahatchee National Wildlife Refuge, Florida, United States - Lox_Sample_3.2 | ecosystem: Environmental > Terrestrial > Soil > Wetlands | place: USA...
CGATCCAGTGAGCCTGCCAGAACAGGGCAATCAGCGAGACGTCAGCGGATGGCAGCGGAAGTGCGGACTGCGCCACGTCAGCCGGATTCATAAGCGATGTCCTCTCAAGCAATGTCCTTCAACGCCGTCAGATACGAATGCGATGGCCTTTCGATCCTACGGCCGCGTCAAAGGCGCGGGCTGTCTAATGCCGGCGCGAAAAGCCGTGATCTGTCACATGGGAGGCCCGTCCAAAGCCGGGGCCGGATTCCCCTGCCATCGTGTCAAAACGAGGGCTTTTCGCGCGTCCTTTCGCCTCTCACCTGACGCCAATCGTGGTTAACGTCCGGTTACCAAAGGGGATTCTGCCTGAGGGAAATACCGGCCAACCAAAGGCTTAGAACGGCCCCAAGTGGCCGTTTTGGCGGCAAAAAGCAAACCGCCCGCCTGCGTTTGGCAGGCGGGCGGTGCGAGGGCCTCAAGGTCGTAAGGGGCAGATACGCCTTAAGTCCTGGTTCCAGTCTCAGTTCTGGGGATGATCGTCGGTTGGCGGCGGCGTCGGACGGGTACGGTGTTGCGCCATGAAGAGATCGAACTCTTCCTTGTCCTTGGCGTGGCGCAGACGATCGAGGAATTCGCGAAACTCCTTCTGCTCCTCCTCAAGCCGCCGCAGCGTCTCCATGCGGTATTCATCGAAGGCGCGGTTGCCGCTCGAGGGCGGGCCGAATGGGAAGCCGTGGCGCTCCATGCGGTTGCGCATCCGCTCCATCTTCCACTGCATCCGCTCCATCTTGTTGGCCCAGCGATCATGACGGTCGTGATGACTCCAGCAACTCATCTTTCTGCTCCCGAGTGTGAAAAAGAGAAGGGCAAGGCCGATCGGCCACCAGATGATGAAGCCGAGAATCGTCACGGCGATCCAGCCGGGATGCCAAGGCGAATGCAGCATGTGGGGACGTTCGTACTCTTCGGTGGGGCCGCGCCATCGATTGACATCTGCGGTGTAGGCCATTTCCCTCTCCATCACGGCGAATGCCGTTGTGAATGTAAATAACATTTACATACGTAAACCCTCCCGGATTTTTGTCAAGCGGACGGCAAGCGCACCCGCTCAAAAATTATTTCGGGCGGCCCCAAGGACCAGATGGAGGAACCGGCGGTGGACCCGGGGGACTCTTGCCCGCAGCCTCCGGGGTTGACGATCTGCGATCGGTCATAAACCCAAGTCCGCGCAGGTAAATCAGCACTTCGGCTTCCAACAGTTCCTCGGCAGACATGGGCAGTTTGCGCCGCGCGCCGTCTCCGCGGGCAAACAGCGAAGCCACGCCGTGCGACATCGACCAGATATGCAGCGCCATCATCAAGGCCGGCGGCCGCGGCGAGCCCGGCGGCGCCAGCGCGGCGAGCCGTTCGGCAGCCGCCCGGATCACCGCGAACGCACGCTCGGCCGCTGCCTGCAAGCTCGCGCTGACATCGGTCGCAAGCCCGGATTCAAACATTGCCGAATAGAATGCCGGCTTCTCGCGCGCGAAGGCGAGATAGGCCTTGCCGACCCGTTCGAACGCCGAGACAGTATCGGGTCGCCCGTCGTCCCAGGCCTCCGTCAGCGCGGACTCGAACTGTTCGAAGCCGCGCTCGGCGATGCTCGACAGCAGTTCATCGCGGTCGCGAAAATGACGGTACGGAGCGGCCGGACTGACACCGGCAATGCGCGCGGCATCAGCAAAGGTGAATCCGGACGCACCTTTCTTGGCGATCAGATCAAGGGCTGCCTGCAGCAGCGCCTCTTTCAGATTGCCGTGATGATAGCCGCGTTCGTTGCGGCCGGGATCCTTGCGCCAGCTCATGTAAAAGTCTTTTACATGAGCTGCTTGGCCCTGTCATGCCCTGCCTTGTGCCGGGCACCCGCGTCTTCTGCGAAAGATCAAGAAAAACGTCGATGGCCGGGCATAGGCGAGCGGAAGCGACGCCGTTCTTCGAACGGCTCTGCCCGGCCATAACGGCACATCGCCTAGCCGGCCGGGATCGGGAGCACCGGCATGATCTCCACGGCTTCGCCCGGGAAGATCGAGAAGTGCGGATGGTCTTCGAACATCTTCGCCGCCGCCTCGTGCGAGGCTGCGCGGACCACCGTGAAGGCGCCCATCGCGTTGGTGACGTCGGCGATGCCCTGCGCATCGACCTTCTTGGTCTTGCCGAGCGGGCCGCCCATCTGGACCAGGGAGGCCTGATTCTTCTCGACCCAGGCTTTCCACGCCGCGATACCTCGTATCTCCCTGGCTTTCCGCTCGCTCTCCGCCAAGGCGTTCCACGCCGCCCATTTCGCACTGGATTTGCTGCCAAGGAAGACCGCGAGGAAGGTGTCATTCGTGCTCATCTGATTTCTCCTGGTTTGCTGTGGTAGAAAAATTCGTCTCAGCACTGGGCCTGCATTTCGGTGAACCCGGCGGCTGCCTTCTGGACGTCGGGCGGAAAATCGGCCATCTCGAAAACTTGTCGAATCTCGATCGTCTCATTTTTGGCGGCCGGGCAACGCTTGGCCCAGGCGATCGCCTCCTCGCGCGATTTCACGTCGATCATCCAGTACCCGCCGATCACTTCCTTTGACTCGGTAAAGGGACCGTCGATAACGACCGGCTTGCCGCTCTCGAAAGAGACGCGAACACCCGTGGAAGGCGGGTGAAGGCCATCGAGCGTGATCAGAACGCCCGCTTCCTTCAGTTCATTGTTGTATTTCATCATCGCGGCGACGGCTTCCGCCGGCGGTGTGGCGCCGGGTGCAGCCATCTCGTAGCCCCGCGGGATCATCAACATCATAAACCGCATCTCATTCTCCGTTTTCGTTTCGAAAGGCCCCGGACAGGCCGGCGCTCCCACATAAGACGATTGATGCCGGGCGCTCCCGACACCGGCCCTGGAATTATTTCGCGGTGATCTCGTCGAGCGTGGTCCAGAAATCCGTAAATACAGCCGGCGGCTTCGGCGAATCCATGACCCGTTGGGTAAAGAGAATGCCCGTGAGCTGCGCGTTGGGATCAGAATACCAGGACGTCCCGTAGCCACCGTCCCAACCGAAGCGGCCGGGCGCTGCGAAGGAACCGTCGAGCCCGGTGAAGACGGAGAGGCCGAACCCCCACCCCCTGGTGCTGCCGAGGAACAGCTGCGACTCGCGCTTCTCGTCCGCCACGATGTGGTTTGTCGTCATCAACCTCACGGATGCGTCCGACAGCACCCGCGCGCTGCCGAGGCCGCCGCCATTGAGCAGCATCTGGGCGAAGGCGTTGAAATCGTCTGCGGTCGAGACGAGACCGGCAGCGCCGTTCTCGAAGATCGGCGGGTTCGAAAATCGCCCAGTCACCGGAGGATCGAAGACCTTCAACTGCCGTTCCGCGGAATCGTATATGTAGGCGGTGGTGTATCGATGGTGCTTTTCCTTGGGCGCGTAGAAGGCGGTATCCTTCATGCCGAGCGGCGCAAAAATGCGCTCGTTGAGGAATTCTCCGAACGTCTTGCCCGCCACACGCGCGATCAGCACGCCGAGAATCTCGCTGCCGGCGTTGTAGAGCCAGCGCTCGCCGGGCTGATAGATCAGCGGCAGGCTGCCATAACGGCGCATCAGTTCGTCGGGCGGAAATGATGGAAACACCGGCCCCGGCGCAAGACCTGCTTCCGCGTAGGCCCGCTGGATCGGAAGACGTTCGGGAAAAATCGGAACGATGCCAAGGCCACAATGGAACGTGAGCAGATCGCGAAGCGTGATCGCGCGCCGCGCAGGCACGGTTTGATGGATCAGCGCATCGAACCTGAGCAGCACCTTGCGATTGGCGAGTTCCGGCAGCCACTGGTCGACGGGATCGTCGAGCCTGATCCTGCCGTCCTCGACGAGGACCATCGCGGCTGCGGCCGTCACCGGCTTGGTCATCGAGGTGATGCGAAACAGCGAGTCGCGCAGCATCGGCGAGCCTTCGAAGGCGAGCCGCCCGATCGCGCCGGCTTGAACTTCGCCGCGATGGCTGACGAGCATCACGAGGCCCGGCAGATCGCCGCGCTCGACGTAACCGGCCATCACGCCGCGGAGGCGATCAAATCCTGCTTTCGAAAGTCCGCCCTCGCTCGTCATTCCATCGTTTCCTTGGCTTGTAATCTTCATGGCATCGGGTTCAGAGTCTTTGCCGGCAGGCAACAAAGCAGAGCTCCGCCTTCCGTGCTAGTGTCCTTGATGCGAACTTCGGAATCCGACAGCAGAGACGAGGCGATGAGAGCCAGGATGAGACAGGCATGACCGCTTCCTCGCACAAAGTCGCCCTGGTGACGGGCGCCGCCCGCGGCATCGGGCTTGCCGTGGCAAAACGCTTTCTCGCCGACGGCTGGCGCGTGGCTCTGCTCGACATCCTGGGCGAAGCGCTGGAAAAAAGCGTGACGGCGCTGGCTGCGCCCGGCGCCACACTGGCCCTGACCTGCGACGTTTCCGATGCTGACGCCGTTGCCTCGGCATTTGCCGCTATCGAGCGCCGCTTCGGAAGATTGGACGTATTGATCAACAACGCCGGCGTCGCGGTATTCGCACCGCTGATGGAAACCTCCGACACCGAATGGAGCCGTGTGCTCGCCGTCAACCTCACCGGACCATTCCTGTGCACCAAAGCGGCGGTGCCGTTGATGCGCCGTCATGGCGGTGGCGCGATCGTCAACATTACCTCGATCTCTGGACTGCGCGCGTCGACACTGCGCTCGGCCTATGGCACCAGCAAGGCCGGACTTGCGCATTTGACCAAGCAGCTTGCGGTCGAGCTCGCCGAATTCGGCATCCGCGTCAACGGCGTGGCACCGGGACCGGTCGACACGGCGATGGCTAAGGCTGTTCACAGCAAGGAAATCCGCGCCGACTACCACGACGCGATTCCGCTCAACCGTTACGGCCTCGAGGAAGAGCTGGCGGAGGCGGTGTACTTTCTCTGCGGCGACCGCGCGAGCTACATCACTGGCCAAATTCTTGCCGTCGATGGCGGCTTCGATGCGGCCGGCATCGGCTTGTCGACGCTTCGGGGCGCGAGGCGAAACGGTTAGGGCGGTTCCGACGAAGGTGCAACGGAACATTGGTGCAGGCTTTGCAATTACTTGCATATCAAAGGCCCTGCATGTGCAGAGAGAGGGGAGTTCCTGACATGCGTGCATTTCTCGCGAGCATTTGCGCTGCCGCAGTGATGTTGTCGGCCCTTGCCGCGCCACCCGCCCGCGCTGAAGTCAGAATCCTGGCGAGCCCGGGTGGACAGGTCGGCCCCTTTCTCGACCTGTTCGAAAAGGTGCGCGCCTCCGGCGAACGCGTCGTCATCGATGGCCCTTGCCTTTCCGCCTGCACGCTGGTGCTGAGCATGGTGCCGGCGTCGCGTATCTGCGTCACGCGCCGCGCCGTACTTGGTTTCCATGCCGCGCGTTCGATGGACCGGCGCGGCCGGATGTATGCCGAGCCGGAAGCCTCAGCGCTGGTGCTTCAAGCCTATCCGTCCGGCGTGCGCGACTGGATCGTTCACCGCGGCGGACTGACCTCGCGGCTGCTGCTGCTGCGCGGCCGAGAGCTTGCCGCACTTTATCCGAGATGCCGCTGAGCCGCGTCGGCTCCTCACATTCCTTCCAGCGGCGAATTGACCATCCACGGGATACCAAACCGATCGACGCACATGCCGAACCCCTTGGAGAAGAACGTCTTGCCGAAGGGCATGTTGAGGCTGCCGCCCTCGGCCAGCGCATTGAATTTACGCTCGGCTTCTGCCGGATCCTTGATCGTCAGCGACACCGCGAAGCCCTGTGGCTTGTGAAAATGTTCGGGCGACGAATCCGACGCCATCAGAACCTGGCCGCCGATCGACATGCGTGCATGCATGATCAGCTTCTCCCGGGCGGGCCCTGGCTTCATATCCGCCGGTGCCTCGTCCGCGCGCAGCAGCATCTCGATTTTTCCACCGAGCACCTTTTCATAGAACTTGAAGGCCGCTTCGCAATTGTCGTTGTAGAAAAGATAGGGATTTAGCATCGCTTCCTCCTGGGCTGGCGACATGACTATTTCTCGGTAAGCATCTTCAGGTTGGCGAGGCCGGCTTCGAAGTCCCTGCCGATCATCTTGTCGAAATCCATGAACACCTGCATCACCTTCGACATGAACGACGACGGGCCTCGCATGACCCAGATGACGTTGGTTGCGCTCGCATCGCGCTCGGGAACGAACGTGAACTCGGCCGTGTTGTGCGCTTCGAACGGCTTGAGGAAGTCGAGCTTGATCGTGATTTTAGACGGCGATGAGGCGTCGAGGATTTCCATGCGACCGGAACCCACATTCTTGTTCCCGTCCCACGCATAGATCGCGCCCTTGCCGCTCTCGGCGCCGCTATAGCTGCGCTTCAGCGCCGGATCGCGGTTTTCCCACGGCGACCACCTGGTCCACTGATGAAAATTGCTGATCAGCGGAAAAATGGTTTCCGCCGGCGCCCGCATCACCGCCGACCTCCGGATAGCGAACGTCGCCGGTTTGGTCGAAGCGAGGATCAGAACGATCGCGATAACGATCGCAAGGACGATGGCAACGATGGCAATGGTCTCAAGCATAGAGTACTCCCCTTCTGCTCATATGTATCAGCTTGCGAACGGCAACAGCGAGCGCAGCCGCCGGTCGCGCAGCCATAGGCCGCCCCACACCATCACACCGAGATAGAACCCGAACAGGATGTGGGTGAACAACGGACTTCCGATTCGTACATGCGAGGCCATTGCGCCGCCGAGATAACCGGTCATCAGGATCGCTCCGACGAACGACGTCGGCGGGAAAGCATAAAGCGCCGTGCAGATCAGGCTGATCGCACCCAGGCATCGCGCGAGGCTTTCGCTCGAACCATAGCCCATCCTGTCCATCGTCTCCGTGACGATTGGCCACGGCACGAGCTTGATCGCGCCATCGAGCAGCATGAACAGAATGACGAGACCGCTCACTGCGCGGCCAAGCCAGATCGCCGGCCTGGACAGCGCAGTGGCGGATGCTCCAGGCATGGCGGTCTCGACGTAACTGGCATCTCGGGTAGTCATGGTCGCGTCCTCTCTCGCGCATCTCGTGATCTCAAGACGAACGGGTGGATGGCCGGCCGACAGGCCCATCGAAATTATTTTTATTTTTCGCGGTGCGGCTGGCTATCGCGGATCAGCCGGTCCAGGTGCATGCGGATATGGGCGGCTTCCGTCGAGGTGTTGGCGAGCGCAATGGCGCGATCGAAGGCAACGCGCGCCTCCTCGTTGCGGTTGAGTTGCATCAGGAAGGCGCCGCGCACGCCGAAATAATGAAAGTAGTTCGAAAGCCGCTCGCCGAGCGGCTCGATCATCTGCAATGCCGCCTCGGGGCCTCGTACCTTGGATACCGCCACGGCGCGGTTGAGCGTGATGACGGGCGAAGGCTGCATGACCTCGAGCGTGCCGTAGAGCAGATCGATCTGCGCCCAATCGGTGTCTTCGGGTTTTTTGGCATGCGAATGCAAAGCCGCAATCGCCGCCTGCACCTGGTACGGCCCGGAGCGGCGGTGGCGCATCGCCTTGTCGATCAGCGCCTGACCCTCGGCAATCAATTTTTCGTTCCACAACGACCGGTCCTGATCTTCCAGCAGGACCAATTCTCCGTTGGCATCGAACCGCGCGGCGGCGCGTGAATGCTGCAACAACAACAGCGCGGTCAGGCCCATGATTTCGGGCTCGCTCTGGAACAGCCGGAGCAGCAGCCGCGCCAGCCGGATCGCCTCCTCGCACAGCGGTTTTCGGATTTCGGAAGTTTCGCCGCTGGCCGAATAGCCTTCATTGAAGATCAGGTAGACCATCGCGGCGACCGCGGCGAGCCGCTCATTCCGCTCGATCGCGCCGGGCGTCTCAAAGGCCACGCCGGCGTTTGCAACTTTTGCCTTGGCGCGGGTGATGCGCTGCTCCATCGCCGGTTCGGAAACCAGGAAGGCGCGCGCAATCTGCTTGACGGAAAGCCCGGAGACGATGCGAAGCGCCAGCGCAATCTGTTGCGTTGCCGGCAGTTCGGGGTGGCAGCAGATGAACAGCAGGCGCAGGATGTCGTCGCGGTAATGCGAGCCGTCGAGCCGTTCCGCAAGCTCCTCTTCGGCATCGTCGAGATCGGAAATCGCTGAGGCGTCGTCGGGCAGTGCTTCCTGCTTATGGGAGCGCCGCACCTCGTCGATCGCAGCATTGCGGCCGACCATGATCAGCCAGGCCGCCGGATCGCGCGGCGGACCGTTTTGCGGCCAGCTTTTCAGGGCGCGCAGACAAGCGTTCTGGAACGCTTCTTCCGCGGTATCGAGATCGCGAAAATAGCGCAGCAAGGCGCCAACCGCCTGGGGACGCGCCGAAGTCAGGGCTGCATCGATCCAGGTGGCGTCGGTCATTTCGCTCTCGCTCCCGGTTCGTAAAATCCCACGGGACGAATCTCATAGGCCCCGCCCGGATTGGCCGCGCCGAGATCGCGTGCGACGTCGACCGCCGCATCGAGGTTCTCACAGTCGATGATGTAGAAACCGAGCAGTTGTTCCTTGGTCTCGGCATAGGGGCCGTCCAGCACCAGTGGCGGGTCGTCCTTGCGCAGCGTCGTCGCCGCGGTCGTCGGCAACAGCCGCGCGACGGGGCCGAGCCGCCCTTCTTTCTTCAGCTTGTCCTGGACGATCATGAGCTTCGACATGACGTTCGCATCATGTTCGCGGGTCCAGGAGCCCACGAAATCCTCATCGTGATAGCAGAGTATGGCATACAGCATGGACAAAGGCTCCGTTGTCACCCAAGGACGGTCCAGAAAACTCGTTTCCGACACTGCTTACGGAAAATATTTTGCACTGAAAACCAGTCCAGATACTGTCATGGACGAAGTTCCCGGAGAGAAAATGCCAACGAAAAAAGGCACGCTGGCGCTGCTGATCCATGGCGTCACCGAAAACTGGTCGATCGAGCCGTGGAAACGCCGGTTCAACGAGGTCTGTGCGGACCGCCCGATCTGGCTGGCGACGGAGAAAGGCGGCGACCCGGCCGACGTGCACTATGCCGCGGTCTGGAAGCCCGCGCCGGGCGAACTGGCCGCATTTCCGAACCTGAAGGTGATCTTCAACCTGGGCGCAGGCGTCGATGCGCTAATGGCCGACAGGACCCTGCCGAAGGTGCCGCTGGTGCGCGTCTCTGTCGGCGATCTCACCAGCCGGATGACGGAGTATGTCACCCTGCATGTCCTGATGCATCACCGGCAGGAGCCTTACTTGCGCGACAGCCAGCGGCACAAGCGTTGGGCGCCCAGGCCGCAATGGTCGGCCGGCGCGCTAACGGTCGGGATCATGGGGCTCGGCACGCTCGGATCGGACGCTGCCGAAGTACTTGTGCGGCTCGGCTTTCAAGTTATCGGGTGGAGCAACAGCCCGAAGACGATCAAGGGCGTCGAATGCTTCCACGGCGGGGCCCAGCTCGATGCGTTCCTGCGCCGCACCAACATTCTGGTCAGCCTCCTGCCGCTGACGCCGGATACGCGCGGCATCCTCAATCGGGAGCTCTTTTCCAAACTAAGCCATTCAAGCCCGCTTGGCGCGCCGGTCCTGATCAATGCCGGCCGTGGCGGCCTGCAGAACGAAGCCGACATTCTGGCGTGCCTTGACGACGGCACTTTGGGCGCCGCCTCGCTCGACGTCTATCAAATCGAGCCACTGCCATCCGACAGTCCATTCTGGACCCATCCGAAGGTTGTGCTGACGCCGCACAACGCCGCCGACACTGACGCCGACGAGATATCCAAATACGTCGCGCGTCAGATCGCGGGCTTTGAGAACGGGCAGAAGCTAGAAAATCTCGTCGATCCCGACCGGGGATATTGAGGGACGCGCTCGCGTCGCCGTCCAAGTCTCATCCGCAGATCACGCCGATCGCGCCTTTGACGATGGCCTCGAGTTCCTTGCGCGGGACATGCGCTCGCGACCGGATTGCGATCGTGTGGATGGTCGCAGATGCCAGATGCGCCAGAACAACGGGATCGGCGGACGGCGGCAATTCGCCCTTCTCTTTGGCGCGGCGAAAGCACGATGCGAACGCCTTGTCGAGTTCGGCAAATCCGTGGAGCACCATCGCGCGGATCTCGGGGTCGGCGACTGCTTCCGAAGCTGCCGTCATCACCGTGAAGCAGCCCTGCGGCTCCGACGCATCGGCAAGATAAATGTCGAGCGCAGCCGCATAGATGCGCTGCAGCCGCTCGCGGATCGGGACATCCCCCCTGAAAATCTCGATCATCGCGGCGCGCGCATCAGTGCGATAGCGCTCATAGCTCTTGATGTAGAGCTCACGCTTGTCGCCGAACGCCGCATAAAGGCTCGGCCGGTTCATGCCCGTCGCCGCACTCAGATCGTCGAGCGATGTCGCGGCAAAACCGTCCTTCCGAAACAGATCGAGCGCCTTACCCAACGCGACTTCCGGTTCATAGGCCCGCGGCCGGCCGCGACGCTTTGGCGTGGCTTCAGGATTGTTTTCCGGAAGTCTTCTAGTTTTTTGTACCATTTCGCAAGAAATTCCTTGACCGGCTTTATATTATGCGAGATAGTACAAAAATCAACCGATCCGTCAGTCAAAACCGCGAGGACCCCATGGATCTCTATTTTTCACCGCTTGCCTGTTCGTTGGCGACCCGCATCGCGTTTTACGAAGCGGGCTTTGACGCAACCTACTTGGAAGTCGATCCGAAGACCAAGGTGGTCCAGAACGACGGTTCGGATTTTCGCGCGATCAATCCGCTCGGGCTGGTGCCGACGTTGCGTACCGATGACGGCCACGTGCTGACCGAGAACGCTGCCATCCTGCAATATGTCGCCGATCGTTTGCCGCACGCGAACCTCGGCACGTCACCGGGCATGGACCGAAGCCGGCTTCATCAATGGCTGTGCTTCATCGGCACTGAACTGCACAAGGGATTGTTCGTGCCGCTGCTCGACAGGAAGGCGCCGGCTGAAACCAAACCCTACATCCTGGGCAAGGGTCTATCGCGGCTCGATTATCTCGAAAACTATCTGAAGGGGCGCGAATTCCTGCTCGACCACTTCACGGTTGCGGACGCCTATCTCGTCACCGTCATCAACTGGACGATGGCGACGCCGCCGATCGAGCTCGCAAAATGGCCAACCGTGAAAGCCTATTACGAGCGGCTGCGCGCGAGGCCGAGCATCGCAAAAGCGATCGCCGAGGAGTTCGAATTGTACAAGGCGGAGATCGCCCGCCACAAGGCAGCGGCGTAGCACGTCTCTTTCGTCGTCCCGGCGAAGGCCGGGACGACGCCAAACTCAAAACGGACTGTCACTTAGTCCCGGCACGTCCTGCGGCCGCGGTCCCGGCGCCGGCCAATGGAACCGGCGGTCTTTTTCGGCAATCGCGATATCGTTGATGCTGGCCTCGCGCCGGCGCATCAGGCCGTATTCGTCGAACTCCCACTGCTCGTTGCCATAGGAGCGGTACCACTGGCTACCAGCATCGTGCCATTCATATTGAAAGCGCACCGCGATGCGGTTGTTATCGAATGCCCACAGATCCTTGATCAGGCGATAGTCGAGTTCTTTCGCCCATTTGCGCGTGAGAAACGCCACGATCGCGGAGCGTCCTTCGAAAACCTCGGAGCGGTTGCGCCAGCGGCTGTCCTCGGTGTACGCGAGCGACACGCGTTCGGGGTCGCGGGAGTTCCAGGCGTCTTCCGCCATGCGCGCTTTCTGCGCGGCGGTTTCTCGGTTGAATGGCGGCAGTGGCGGACGCGACATCTTGACCTCCCGGCTCCTTGGATGGCCCACGAGATTATCCCCGGGATCGAAGGAGTCGATGGCCCTGTTGCTATCGGCCGATTACGAGAACCAATCGCCGAAGGCTTCAACTATTCGAGATCGGCCTTCATCAGCACGCGGATCGATTTTGGAATCGGCTGCGCCCTGCCCTCGCTGATGAAGGCGACGCGCACCTCCGCGGCGACCAGCACATCGGTGCCACGCCGCACTTCCTGTCCCAGCACGATCGAGGCGCCTTTCACCGCGACCGGCCAGGTCACGACGTCGAGTACGTCGTCCATCCGCGCCGGCTTGAGAAAATCGAGTTTCATCGAGCGCACCACGAAGGCAAAACCGGGCGTCTCGGTCTCCACCTCCGCAAACAGCGCGTGCTGCTCGGCGCCCATCAGCCGCAAATGATTGGTGCGGCCGCGCTCCATGAAGCGAAGGTAGTTGGCGTGATAGACGATGCCGGAAAAATCCGTGTCCTCGTAATAGACGCGGATTTGCATGTGATGGCGGCCGTCACGAATTTCGCCATCGAGAATAGGTTGTGTCACGGGCGGCCTCGATCGCCGTTTTCAGACTTCGTGTTTTGCGAGAATTCTCAGCGTCGCGCAAGCGCGAGCTGGGAGGCTAGGATTACTTACGACAAGGCTACGAGACGATGAGGCCAGACTTTCCCAGCGTCACCTGTACGATTTCCGGCGGAACACCGAGCCGGAACGGGATGATGCTGCAACCAAGGCCGCCGGAGACGACGATGTCGCTGTTCATGCGGATATGGCCATAGGCCAGATGTTGTCCCGACGGCGATACCGGCGACCAGCCCATCAGCCGCACCTGACCGCCATGGGTATGGCCGGAGAGTTGAAGTGCAACGCGTGACGGCACGCGGCGAGCGACGTCAGGCTCATGCGCGAGCAAAATCACCGGGGCATCGTCCGTCACCTTGCCGAGCGTGGCGCCGAGATCGTCGACACCGACCCGCTTCATCGGACGAAATCGCCGCGCCGGAGCGTAAGCCAGTTGATCGCCGAGGCCCGCAAGCCAGAACGATCGACCCGCCTTGCTCAAGCGCTGGACATCATTTTCATAGACCGGAATGCCTGCGGCTTCGAGCGCGCGGCGGGCGACCGTCGTACCCTGCCCGTTGTGTTGAACCGTATGATCGTCCCAGTAGTCGTGATTGCCTAGGACGGCGTGCACGCCGAGCGGAGCCTTTAGACCGGCGAGCGCCGATGCCCATTCATTGGCCGGAATGAACCGCGTCACGTGCCGGTGGCCGGCGACATAGTCGCCGAGCAGGACAATGATGTCGGCTTGAAGTGCATTGGTGTGTTCGACGATTTCCTGGATTCGATCGAGCGACATCCAGGGATCGCAGGCATGAACGTCGGCGATGACGGCGATCTTGAGATTGAAATCCGCCGGCCACCGCGGCGGCGAAATCTGATAGCGGGTGACCTGAAGCTGAAGCTCCGGTTCGCTGAACCCATAGGCGGCCGTCGAGACCCCGGCAATGCCGAGGCCCGAAAATCCACGCAGGAAATGACGACGCGAGATCATGCAAAATGATTGTGATGTACTTTCCTGTATGATCAGGAAATGCAGCCGAATTGGGAGGCGCTTGCGCAGATACTGCGCAGTAACCTTAACTGCCCAAGCCCTGCGGCGCTAAGCATGCGCGGCGAGCGGCAAGACATGATCGCGCGTCAAGGGCGCCAGATGAATATCAGGCGGCAACGCCGGATCGATCCAGATCGCTTCGTCGATCTCCTGACCCGGGGAGATCGCACCCATAACATCGACGTGATAAAGATTGGCCTCGACGCGAAAGCCCGGCTCGTTGGCGGCCACCGCATCGAACATACCGAGCGGCCGCACCGAAGCCGGAACGACAAGGCAGCCGAGTTCTTCCGATATTTCGCGGCATAGCGCGGTGATGTCGTCTTCGCCGGCGTCAAGCTTGCCGCCCGGCTGCATGAAGGCGCTGGTGCCACGCTTGCGCACCAGCAGCACGCGCCCCGCGGCGTCGCGGATCAGCGCGGCAACGATTTTGATGGTGCGGGAAGCCGTCACTCGTTCTCCTCATCGTTGCCGAACAATCCGAACTGCGCCGGATCGCGCGCAGGTTCAGCGAGGCCAAGATGGCGGAAGGCATGCGAGGTCAACAGCCGTCCCCGAGGAGTGCGTTGCAGGTAGCCGCACTGGATCAGATAAGGCTCGATGATGTCTTCGATGGCGTCGCGTGGCTCAGACAATGCAGCCGCGAGAGTCTCGACACCGACCGGGCCGCCGCCATAGTTCATCGCGATCGTCGTGAGATAACGCCGATCCATCGCATCGAGGCCGGCAGCATCGACTTCGAGCGCGCTCAGCGCGTTGTCGGCGATCTTGCGATCGATCGAATCCGCATCCGCCGCAGACGCAAAATCGCGCACCCGCCTCAACAGCCGCCCCGCAATGCGCGGCGTCCCTCGCGCCCGTCGCGCAATTTCGTTGGCGCCGTCGTTCGTGATACCGACGTTCAGCACGCGGGCGCCACGGGTGACGATCTTCTCGAGTTCGTCTTCGGTGTAGAAATTCAGCCGCACCGGAATGCCGAAGCGGTCGCGAAGCGGATTGGTCAGAAGGCCAGCCCGCGTCGTGGCGCCGACCAGCGTGAATTTCGCGAGTTCGATCTTGACCGATCGCGCCGCCGGCCCCTCGCCGATGATGAGATCGAGCTGGAAATCCTCCATCGCCGGATAGAGCACTTCTTCGACCGCCGGACTCAGACGGTGGATTTCATCGATAAAGAGCACGTCACGCTCTTCGAGATTGGTGAGCAGCGCGGCGAGATCGCCGGCCTTGGCGATCACGGGACCGGAGGTGGCGCGAAAGCCGACGCCAAGTTCGCGCGCGACGATCTGCGCCAGCGTGGTCTTTCCCAGACCCGGCGGCCCGACGAACAGCACGTGATCGAGCGCCTCGCCGCGCTTGCGCGCCGCTTCGATGAAGATCGAGAGGTTTTTGCGGGCCTGCGCCTGGCCGACGAATTCGGACAGCGATTGCGGACGCATCGCCGTGTCACCGGCATCGTCTGCGCGGCGCTCGGGGGTAAC
>Ga0335078_10008938_pt1 | contig 14883 bp, 14 predicted proteins | sample Lox_Sample_32_FD_206711 | JGI IMG/M metagenome (GOLD analysis project Ga0335078, IMG submission 206711) | Soil microbial communities from Loxahatchee National Wildlife Refuge, Florida, United States - Lox_Sample_3.2 | ecosystem: Environmental > Terrestrial > Soil > Wetlands | place: USA...
GCATCGAGCTGGAACTCGATCACGTTCCCTACTTCCGCTAATGAAGGAAATAACTAACTCCTTAGTGAAATAAAACTATAGCCGGTCGACGGCGGTGCGCAAGCGTTCTTCGCTGGCGGGAGCGGGCACAGGCGGGCGCAGGCGGGCGGGAACGGGCAGGCGGGAACGGGCAGGCGGGAACGGGCAGGCGGGAACGGGCAGGCGGGAACGGGCAGGCGGGAGCGGGAGCGGGCGGGACGGGATTGCCCGCACTCGTTCTGGATCCTGTTACTGCCAGCACCATGACCAGCGGGCTCTCTGCTGACAATCCCGGCCGCCCGGATGCTGGTTTCCATGACGGCTACTTCCGAGACCCTCGTCGCGGTCGGTGGCGCGCGCGACCGCGCCCGCTGGGTGATGCTCATCGTGCTGCTGTGCGGGCAGTTCATGGCGCTGCTCGACGTGACCATAGTGAACGTGGCGATGCCGACGATCGGCCGGTCGCTGCACGCGTCAGGCGCCGAGCTGCAGCTGGTCATCGCCGGTTACACGGTGAGCTACGCGATGCTGCTGATCACCGGGGCGCGGCTGGGTGACCTGATCGGCAGGCGGCGGATGTTCCTGCTGGGCATCGGCGGATTCAGCCTCGCCTCGCTCGCTTGCGGGCTCGCGCCGGACGTGGGCGTGCTGATCGCCGCGCGCTTCGTGCAGGGCGCGGCCGCGGCCGCGATGATGCCGCAGATCATGACCGTGATCCAGCTGCGGTTCTCCGGGGCGGAGCGGGCGCGGGCGCTGAGCGCCTACACCGCGATCCTGTCCTCCGGGTTCGTCGCCGGACAGGTGACCGGCGGCGTGCTGGTGACCGCCGACCTGTTCGGCGCGTCGTGGCGGCCGGTGTTCCTCGTCAACGTGCCGATCGGGCTCGCGGTGCTGCTGATCCTGCCCCGGGTGATGCCTCGTGACGTGCCGTCGCGGTCCCGGCGGCTCGACCTGCCCGGCCTGCTTGCCGCCGTGCCCGCGGTGTGCCTGGTGGTGCTGCCGTTGATGCTCGGGCACCAGGAGAACTGGCCGGCCTGGTCGCTCGCGTGCATCGGCGCGGGCCTCGCGCTGGTTCCCGTCTTCCTGTACTCCGAACGGAGGGTTGCTTCGCGCGGCGGCCACCCGCTGCTGTCGGTGGCGGTGTTCCGCGCGCCTGGGCTGGTCCCTGGGCTCGCCGCGATGACGCTGCTGATGGTGACCTACGGCGGGTTCCTGTTCAGCTTCGCGATCCACCTGCAGGCGGGGCTTGGCGACAGCGCGCTGCGGGCCGGGCTCACCGTCGCGCCGTGCGCGGCGGCGTTCGGTGTGTGCGGGTACTTCTGGCGGCGGCTGCCCGCGTCGTGGCACCCGTTCCTTACGGTGGGCGGCGCGGCCGTCGGCGCGCTCGGGTACCTCTCGGTGGCGCTGCTGCTGCGCGGCGGCGGCTCTGGCGGGGACCTGCTTCTCCTGGTGCTCGTGGTGCTCGGCGCCGGGATGGCGGTGGCGTTCAGCCCGCTGGTGACGCAGGCGCTGGTGCGGGTGCCGCTGCACGAGGCGGCGGACGCAAGCGGGGTGCTGACGACGGTGATCCAGCTGAGCCAGGCGGTGGGGGTGGCGGTGCTCGGCAGCCTGTTCCTCACGCTGGACGCGCGGCCGGGTGCGTCGGCCGCCGTTTCCGGTCACGCCGTGTTCGCGACGCTGGCCTGGATCGCGGTGACGCTGGCCTGCGGCGCGCTGGCGGCGGTGCCGCTGGCGCGGACGGTGCGGGCGTCGGCGGGTGACCGTGGCGCGGACGGTGCGGGCGTCGGCGGGTGACCGTGGCGCGGACGATGCGGGCGTCGGCGGGTGACCGTGGCGCGGACGATGCGGGCGTCGGCGGGTGACCGTGGCGCGGACGATGCGGGCGGCGGGAACAGAGTTACGGCTGAGCCTGGCCAGCACTCGCATCGGCGCCGGCTTGGCATGACTGTGCAACAAGCCGCCTATAGCCGTATCGCTGTCACAACCATCCGGTGGAGCACCTTCGCCGGGTGAATACCGAACGAATACTGACGAACCAGTCAGCGGGCGGTCTCGGCTAGCCGGCCCGCGAGGAAGCGCCGTTCCGGCTCGGTCTGCGCGAGGTCGAGCGCCCGGCGGTAGGCATCGCGGGCCTCGGCGCCGCGGCTGGCGCGGCGCAGCAGGTCGGCGCGGGTGGAGTGGAAGTACCGGTGCAGCCGGGCCCAGCCGGTGACGCTCGGCTGGCCGAGCAGGACGGCAAGGGAATCCGGAACGGGCGCGCTGCCCGGTCGGTGTCCTCCGGCGGGCTGTAGACCAGCAACGCGTACTGCATGAGTCCTCCTGCCATGGGGCGGTGCCGCTTTCAAGTATCAGACGAACGGCGCCGCCGTGGACGGACAGCGGCCGCCGGCTGACTTTCACTCGGATTTTCCCTTCAGCGATGGTGTCCGTCAGGCGCTTGCCCGTTCGTCACTGCTGCAGATCCGCTCACCAGGGAGCGGTACCCGGCCGGCGTACTCGGCGCCGCCTGATCGAAGGGAACGGCAATGCCCGACATCCTGCACCGCCTCAGCATCGACGCCCCGCCGCAGCGGGTACATGACCTCATCGCCAGCACCGACGGCATCGCCCGCTGGTGGACCGGGCGGCCGCTGGCCGGCGAGCACGCCGTCGGCTCCAGCTTCAGCGTCTACTTCGGCGACGCCGAGAAGCCCGCCGCCGTCATGCAGGTCGTGACCGACGCCGCCGACCACGCGGTGTGGCGGGTCACCGAGGGACCGGACAGCTGGATCGGCACCCGGGTCACCTTCGCGCTTCTGCCCCGCGGCGACGGAGGCACCACGCTGCTGTTCACCCACGCCGGCTGGCAGGAGGCCAGCGAGTTCATGAGCGGATGCAGCACCAACTGGGGCGCCTACCTCACCAGCCTCAAGGCCGGCGCCGAAGGGGGCGCCTTCGCGGCGTACCCCGCCAGCGAAATCAGCCGCTGGGACTGAACACGGCCCCGCTTACGCGGTGCTCACACCGTGCTCACACCGTGGGCCGGCCCGGCGAGCAGGCAGACGCTCACCGAACTCGCCCGCCAGGCACTCGATGAGCTGCGCGGCGCGGCCGCCGCGCTCGGCTGACCGGCCGGCCGATGCCGGGCGCAACCCCGGCAAGCACCTCCTCGAACCCGTCGCAGCGCCCGGACGAACCCATCCAGCACCACGTCACCCAATAACCCTCCCAGGCAACTCGCTCCGCACCCCTTCGCCCCTCGGAGGCGGGGGCGGGGGCGGGGGCGGAGGCGGAGGCGGGGGCGGGGGCGGGGGCGGGGGCGGAGGCGGGGGCGGCGGCGGGGGCGGGGGCACCCATAAAACGCCGACACCTGACCTCTCTGATACCAATGACTTCTTAAGCACCATTTCTGCAGTTAAAAGCCATGATCATGAAGATTTGTTCGTGTTATTACACTAAAAAATCTTCATAACACCAAAACTCTTCCGCAAAAAGCATTCTGCTGGGGAATATTGACGCTATCAGGAGGCTCAGCGCCATCGCCGGCCCCGGTGTCCACTCCCTGAACGCCGCCCGGGACACGCCAGCGCCACCGGGGAGCTCTGCCGGGCGGGCACCGGGTGCCTGCGGCCACTGGTCTGCGGAGTTGGCCATCCAGGGAGTTGGCCATCCAGGGAGTTGGCCACCAAGGCGCAGCGTTTCGAGTCGCTTGCCGGGCAGGCCAAGGAGTCCGGCGACCAGTGGCTGGAAGCCGCGCTGTTCGCCGAGACGATGCCGAGGGTGGACGTGCCCTATGACCAGGCCAGGATGTCGCGGCGATCGCGGCGTTCTGGCGGGCGGCGGAACTGTTCGGCGGCGTTGGCAATACCGTGGCGCGGGTGCGGTGCCTGCGGTCGGCCGCCTGGGTTCAGTTCGGGATGGGCGAGGACGGGCGGCGGTCGGGCGTAGCCAGCCTGCGTTCGGTGCTTGGTGAACTTGAAGCCTTGATCCGGGGTGGCTCGACGGCGGAGGCGACGGAGGCGGCGCAGGCGGAGGCGGCGCAGGGGCTGGCCGGGGAGTGCGACACCACGGCTGAGCAGCTCGACCGGATGCTCAAGATGGCTGCGGAGGAGGGCGGCGCCGCCGGCTAGGCGACGGCACCGCGCCTCCCGGCGGCCGTCCGGCGCCGGCGTGGCGCTAGCAGGCTCTGTCCCGAGTAAGGCGTTGCGTGCGAGGGCGCTGGTCACGTAGGCGGCCATCGCCACCGGGAGGCCGACCGAGGGATCGGCCGGGGGATCGGCAGGGAGGCCGGCCGGGTGCCGGCGGGCGGCGGCCTCGCTGGCCGTGACGAGCACCTCTGCCGCGGCGCGCGCCGCGCGGCGCAGGCCGTCCGCGTCCAGCCCGGCGACCGTGGACTCGATGCCCGGCGGCAGGTCCGCTGGGTCGTGGTCGAGTACCTGCGACAGACCGTGCCACGGGTACAGGGCGCCGCGCGCCGCCGCCCACAGCGCCCAGATGTGATGACGCGCCTCGTGCAGCCGGCCGTGAGCCTCCCACGGCGAGCCCCGCCGCAGGTACTTGTCGACGTCGATCAGCGCGCACCAGCCGTGGAAGGCCCACTCCCTGACCTGCTCGCCGGTGACCGCGTACGCGGCCCCCGACTCCCCCGGCTCCCCCGGCTCCCCGTCGGAGGCGGGCACACGGGACGTCTGGTACAGCGGGACGAAGTCCGGTGCGCCGCCGCCGTGCAGCCGGGCATCAACCCCGGCCTGCGCGACCACCGCCAGGTCGAGCTGGGTGCCGTCGGCGAACTGCGCGAAGATCCGCCGGATGTGCTGGTCGGCTGGCCCGGTGCGGTGCCGCAGCACGTCGACGACCGTGCCCAGGTCCGGCAGGGCGGCCACCACCATCGCCTCGACGCTTCCCACCACCCCGGCGCCGGCCTCGCCGGGCGGGGCGTCGACGCCGAGCGCGGCGTCGATGTCGGAAAGGGCGTCGGCCGCGCCGCGGCCAAGCGAGCAGCCGACAAGCAGCGACGTTGCCAGTGGCCAGTTCTCGCAGCGGTCGAGCAGGCCGGTCATGACGCGCCGCTGCGCTTCGAGTTCGTCGGGCAGCGCGGCAAGCCAGGCGCGGCCCGGAGTCAGAGTCGTCACGGGCATGACCTTTCCTGCAGGAAACATGGTGGGTTGGTTACGGCTTCCTGCCGACTCCGGCGCAGCTGGCCAGGTAACCGATGGAGGCGGTCTCACCCTCCGGGCTGCCGGTCAGCAGGGCCCGCGCGTGGCGGAGCACAATCGGGTCGTAATCCACATACACGACCGGGCTCGGGCGCAATCGACCGGTGACGGGCGTTGTCAGGCGTACGCAGGCTGGGTGCGTGCTAAGGCCGAGTGACGCATGAGCCCGTCTATCTCAGGGTTCCTGACTATGAACCCGGCCCGCCGTTTTCCTTGCTCCCACTGACGCCGACGTTGCTCCGGCTGAAGCGGACGGGGATACGGAAATTCCAGCGCCAGGCCAGCGACCTTGTCGGCACGGTCGAAGACCACTTCCCCGATTGCCTCACCGCCCGCGAAAGCCAGCGGGACATCCACCAAGGTGTAACCACCGAACTGCCGGGCCGACGGGGTATCTATGCGCTCGAAGCTGCCGGCAGAATCCGCCACCGTCGCCCACTCGCGGGCAAGGTCCACATTTCCGCGCAAGCTCGCGTCGAACTCCCCGTCCACCTTCTCCCAGCGGCCCTCGATGAGGTCGCTAAATAGCGCGCACGCCCGATCCGCCGCACCGCGCGGGATGAGCTGGGTCATTGGCTCTCCTGTCCTAATCGGTCGGCCACCCTGATCTAGGCGCTCACTGTCTAGTCTGCTCCGTTGGTCCTCGCGGTTAAAGAGTCCTGGGGAATGATCCCCGCGAACCACGAAGGGCACCGGGGAATCGCCATCGGGACGGCAGGCTCAAAGGGCTTGGGGACGCGAACGGGGATCGTAGGAGGCGGTGTAGCCGAGGGCTAGCAACATCTAGCCGCGATCGTGCGCACAACCCGACTTGAAACGGTCGTTGTCCACGTACACCAACCTTTCCCGCCGGATACCGTCTCCCGCTCGACTCCCGTCGCGGGTAATGCTTCCGCGCCCGGCGGGCCCGCGCAACCCGGCGGTCAGGCGGTGTACCACCAGGTTCCGGCATGTACGTGCGGCCGGTCGGGGCGGTCCACACGTGCCATCCGGGTGTGGATACTGGTGACCGTGCTCGATGATGCCTTCCTCACTGACTGGTGCGACCGTTATCTCGGGGCCCGTCCCGCCCGCGTGCTGTTCCGTTCCGGGCACCTGTCGCAGGTCGTTGCCGTCGAACTGGCCGACGGCAGGCGGGTGGTCATCAAGGCCCGCCCGTCCGATCAGCGGCTCGCCGGCTGCACCGCGGTCCAGCGGCACCTGGCCCGCGCCGGGTTCCCCTGCCCGGAGCCCCTGGTCGCTCCCGTGCCGGCCGGCGGCCTCGCGGTCACCGCCGAGGCCCTCGTGCCCGGCGGCAGCCAGCTTCCCGCGGATGGCGGCGCGGCACCGTTCGCCGCGCTACTTGCCCGCCTCATCCGGTCCGCGCCAAGCCCGGCCGACGTTCCCTCTCTCGCACCGTCGCCGCCGTGGGCCGGCTGGGAGCACCCGGGGCCACGGCTGTGGCCGGACCTCGACGACCAGGGACGCGACCTCAACGGCACGCCCGGCCCTGCCTGGGTGGATGACGCCGCCCGTAGCGTCAGGGAACGGCTGCTAGCCTCCGCCGCGCCCGCGCGCGTCGGCCACGGCGACTGGGAATCGCAGAACATCCGCTGGACGGCCGGGCAGCCGCTGGCCGTGCACGACTGGGACAGCGTCATCGCCCAGCCCGAGACGGCCGTCGTGGGCCTGGCCGCCGCCGTCTGGCCGGCCGCCGGCGCACCAGGCGAGGCCGCCAGCGTCTCCCAGACCGAGGACTTCATCGCCGCCTACCAGCGGGCGGCGGGCCGGCAGTGGCCAGAGCCGGAAATACAGGACGCCTGGGCGGCCGGCCTGTGGGTCCGCCTGTTCAACGCGAAGAAGGACGCGGCCGACGGAGGCGAACCGCAACTCGACCGGCTGGCCGACGAGGTTGACGAGCGGCTGGCCCGGGCCGCGATGAGCCGCGGGTCCCAGAGGCGCTCATAAGCCCTTTATCGGCAACCAATTGCGGACATCAGCAGGAACTGGACTTAGCGGCTACATTCACCAGCGGCATGGAGGTCCCCGCCAGAGAAATGTTACCTTTCGTTTAATACAACATTTTCGCGCACGCGGTGCCTGGAGATCCCAGGAATCTTGGGGGCGGTTGTGCCTGAAACGGAAAATGCGGTCACATTTAAAGCGGCGATGGGCCAGTCGGTCAGGAACGTGCAGCAGTTCGTCATCGGTCCCACCGGGAGCGAGGTCGCGGCGGTTCTCGTGATGATGTTTGTCGTCGGCCTCGTCACGTGCCCGCTCGCGCTCTTCGCCGATGCCAGGGTGAGCGCTAACGGGCAAGCGCCGGTGAACCCGTGTGCCGGGCAGATCGTAGCGAATTCGACCACTCAGACGGCTAAGCAGGTGAAGGTGGGCGACGCCTCGGGCCAGGACGACTCGCTCGATGTCTACACGGGCAGGGACGGCGGTGCCGTCGAGCGGGTGTCGACGCCGCTTGCCGTGCAGAACGGCGTGCTGGCGCCCGACCTGTGCCTTGGCACCGTGGTTAGCGACCTCGTGCGCTCTGACGGCGAGGTGATCCCCTCGGACCAGGTCACAAGCTGGGCGATATCCGACAACGCGGGACTGCAGGTCTTCATCTACATCGAGATGAACCCGCGCTACGGCGGCGTGACGTCGGCAGGCGGCTACACGGGCACCGTGTCCATGGATGACGAGCGCGCGGTCGGCGGAAACATCCCAGTAGAGGTCCACGTCGCGTACCCGTGCCTGTGGCGCGCCTCGATGGTCTGTATCGCGGCGGCGTGGTGCGGCTTCTTCTGGGCCTGGCTCATCCACCTGAGCAGGGCGGACATCCCGACGGTGGGCAGGTTCTGGCTCTACATCATCCTGCAGCTCGCCGTACTCACCATCGTTTCGTTCCCCGTGCTTAACGCACAGGTCCTCACTAACCCGGACTGGACCGGGGACGTGAGCCAGTACATCGCTCTGGCTTCGCTGGCGGGCGGCGGTGCGCTGGCGACCACTCCCACGCTCCGCGCCCTGGTCGACCGGGCTGCCATCTTCATGCCGGGCGTTACCCCGAGCGTTACCCCGGGCGTTGCCCCGAGCGCGTCCCACGGGTCGTCAACCGCCGCTACCGACACGCCGGCGCCGGCGATCCCGGCTGGTTCGCCGGCGGGCACGCCGGCGGGCGGCGACGGCGGCAGCCTGCCCGCGCCGCCAGTTCCGCCAGTTCCGCCAGTTCCGCCGGCTCCGCGTGACCCGTTGGACATGTAGCCGGGTAAGACTTGTACGCCGTGTTCCAGGGGGCGAAAGCCACTGAGGCCGCGATCAGGGGCGCTACGCCGCCCCGGTGCCCGATGGTGTCCCGCATGTTCTGGTGTCCCCCGTGCTCCCCGTTGCTGAGTACAGGTTGACCCCGCTCCGTTGAGCTGGACTTGAGCGCGGGTTGAGCTATATTCGCGATGGCGAACGCGGTGTCCGGCGGGGTTCCTGCCCGCGCGAGCAATGAGCGTCCCGGACGGGCGGGCCATTGAGCGGAACGCTGACGACCTCGTGGCGCGGGTGCTTTCGTCGTCCTCGACCGCGCCGCACCTGCTCCGCGACCGGCTTTCCGGCTTCGAAAGGGACATGCGGGAGATTCTGACGCAGGCCTCTCCGTCGGGACGGTTCTCCGTGCGGCTGCCCGACAACATCCTGCGCATCTGGAAACTGCCGGCCTTACCACCGGCCTTACCGCCTTACTGCCGCCACCATAAAGATGGTTCAAGCGGTTAATAACATGAATTTCCGTTCGATAAACTGGACGTTTTGTCCGTTGTTATCGGACTGAAATGCGTTTAAAATTGGTTGCGCAGCCTGCAGAAGGCAGGCGGGCCGCCGCCTGTGTCACCGTACCAGCGGCACGTCCCGCCCATCATCCCATTCACGTAACCGAGGATGACCAATGAGGTCAATCATCGCCGAGGGAGGCGGCGCGCGCTCTCGCCTGGATCGGGTCGCGGCGGCAACGTGCGAGCAATTGAAGACGGCGCTCATCGTGCTGAGTGACTTCAGCCCGGACGCTTTTGACTACGCAATGGACGCGGCGGAGTCCGGGGATTCCGATCTCGCCGTGCCCCCGCGGGAGGCCGTGCCGGTATGTGCGATATGCGGTGACAATGTCGGCGTCTTCGTCGGGCTTGGGCTCGACTGGCGGCATTTCGCCGGGGACGGGGCGACGGCCGGCGAGCAGCGGGTCTACGACCCCGGGCACGTTCCCGTGGTGACCTGGCTCCTGGTCGAAGGGTTGCATGTATAGCGTCCGCGGGGAATGACCGCGGTGTGACCGATGCAGAATCGCCCGCGGTACCCGCAGAGCCTGCCGTACCCGCGGAGCCTGCCGTACCCGCGGAGCCCGCCGTACCCGCGATGCCTCCGCTGCCCGCGATCCCTGCGTCCGCGGGCGCGCTGATCTTCGACCGGGCCGGGCGGCTGCTGATACTCAAGCCGACGTACAAGACCGGCTGGACGATCCCCGGCGGGGTGATGGAGGCGGACGGTGAGACGCCGTGGGACGCGTGCCGCCGGGAGGTGCGCGAGGAGTGCGGGCTTGAGGTGCGCGGCGGGCGACTGGCGTGCGTCGACTTCCGGCCCTCCCGGCCGGAGCGGCCGGGCGGGATCAGGTTCCTGTTCGACTGCGGGGTGATCGGCGACGCGGAGCTTACTTCGGTTACCGTGCAGCCGGAGGAGATCGCCGAGTACCGGCTCGTGCCGCTCGATGTCGCGCTTAAGCTGCTCCGGCCGCCGATCCGGCGGCGGGTGCGGGCGGCGACGCGGCAGCGGCGGTGCGTGTACCTGGAGAACGGGCGCCCGGTGGACGGGATCCGCTGAGGTGCCGCCCCAGCTAGGTTGTGGTCGACTATATATGACAAGCGTCGTAGATGTATGAGAACATGACGACCATGCCACCCGGTACGGAAGTGCCTGCCCACCTGGGCGTGTTCACCCCGCTGGCTTTCTTCGACGGCCTTGGCTGGGTGCCGATCACGGGACCTCAGGCGGCGCCACGGGCCGCGTGCCTGAGCGTTACCGCGCACATTCACCTGCTGAACCCTGACCTGCCGCTTCGTGAGCTTGACGAGCGCGCCCAGGAGTCTATTGCGGCGCTCGAGAGCGGAGCGCGCAGCGTGACCGTCATCGACGAGTTCCATCGGGTGGACCGCGCGGATGCCGCGCACACTCGCGGATACTGATGGCCGCCCGCAAGACACAGAACGGGTGCGTGTTACACCTGGCCGTCCGCTTCACCGCCCGCGCCCTTGGCCGGCTGCCGGTACGTTCGGAGTCATGACTAGCCAGACCGAGAAGGCGGCGCGGTTCCTCGACCTGCACCGCAAGGGAAGCCCGCTATTGCTGCCGAACCCATGGGACCAGGGATCCGCGAGAGTGCTCGCCGCGCTCGGATTTCAGGCGCTCGCCACCACGAGTTCCGGCTTCGCCGCGACGCTTGGACGGCTGGACGGCTCGGTGAGCCGTGACGAGGCCCTGGCCCACGCCACCGCGGTCGTCGCCGCGACCGAACTGCCGGTCTCCGCCGACCTGGAGAACTGCTTCGCCGATGACCCGGCCGGCGTCGCGCGGACCGTCGCCCTGGCCGTGGAAGCCGGGCTGGCGGGCTGCTCGCTGGAAGATTTCACCGGCGACGAGGTCGAGCCGATTTACGACATCGGGCCGGCGGCCGAGCGCGTCGCGGCCGCCGCCGACGCGGCGCACGCGGGACCGGTGCGCCTGGTGCTGACCGCCCGCGCAGAGAACTACCTGCACGGGCGGCAGGACCTGGCGGACACGATCACCCGGTTGCAGGCGTACCAGGCGGCGGGCGCCGACGTGCTGTACGCGCCCGGGCTGACCAGCCTGGCGGACATCAGGCAGGTAGTCGCGGCGCTTGACCGCCCGGTGAACGTGCTCGCCATCGCGGGCGCGCCTCCGGTTGGCGAGCTCGCCGCGGCCGGCGTCAGCCGCGTCTCGGTGGGCGGCGCGTTCGCGTTCGCCGCGCTCGGCGCGCTGGCCGACGCGGCGACCGAGCTGCGCGACAGGGGCACCTACGGCTATCTCGCCGGCAGCGCCGCAGGCAGGCAGGCCATCCAGCGCGCCGTGTTAGCGGCTGCCGCTCACCGCGCTTGCCCGTGCGCAGGGTACAGAACGGGGGCGTGTTACACCTTGGCCCCCCGGTTCATCACGCTGGCCCGTTCCGTCTCGCCAGCACCGAGGGCAAGGCCCAAATAGGTGCCCTTACCCACGGTCTGAGACCCTCGCGTTCCCATCCGGCAACGGCAGTCACGGAAACCTCTCAGGGCAGCACGGCCGCCGCGGAATGAGTCACCTTTGCATAGCCGGTGACCGCTTTGCATAGCCGGTGACCGCTTTGCATAGCCGGTGACCGCGCGCGAGCAGCTTTACATAGCCGGCGGTTGGACATTTACCGCAAACCGGACGCGATTATGACCGCCCGCTATGCAAAGAGCGTTTTACATGGTCACCAGCTATGCAAAGCCTGCTCAGCCCGGGAAGGTCGCGCCGACGTAGAGGTTCCCGTGACTGCTGTTGACGACGGGAAAATGCGCGGATCTCTACGGTCAGCGGTCAGCGCGGGTGCCCCGGGCGGCGCCGGCCGGCGGATCATCACGAAGTGCGGCTGTAGTACTAAGTAGCTGACCCTGCCGTTAGGGTGCAGCCATGGCCTCATCTCTTGCTCGAAGCGCGCATAATGCCACCAACTCCCTTCACTCGCTGGTCTACTTCGCGCCCGAGACGGAGCGGGAGCTCACCCGCGTCGGCCTGCAGGCGGGGCAAATGTGCTACTTCGCGGGACGCGCGGCACCGATGGGCGCGGTGGGCAGCGGCGTGGTCACCGCGACCTTCTATAACTTCAGCCCGTGCCTGGTGGCCAGGTACATTCCCGCGGCCTGGGAACTGGCCAGCCCGTATGCCGTGGTCGGCGCCCGCTTCGCCGCCGCCGACGCCGCGCTGACCCGGCTGCTCGGCCCGGACGTCACCGGGTCGGCCGACATGACCGCCCTGGCCGCGGCGCTACGCGACGCCGCCACTGGCTGCGACGCCGAGGGCCGTCCGCTCTACGCCGGGCACGCGGACCTGGACTCGCCTGGTGCGCCGCACCTGGTGATGTGGCACGCCGCAACGCTGCTGCGCGAGCACCGCGGTGACGGTCACAGCTGCGCGCTGGCCGGCGCGGGGCTGAGCGGCATCGAGGCGCTGGTGACGCACGTCGCCACGGGGAAGGGGTTCAACCCGGAGTTCGCACGGGAAAGCCGCGGGTGGAGCCAGGACGAGTGGGACGACGCCGTCGGCGGCCTCGCGGCCCGCGGCGTGCTCGACGGCGACGGCGCGCTGACCCCGGCGGGACATGAGCTGCGCGCCCAGGTCGAAGACCAGACCGACCGGCTGGCGGCGGCGCCCTGGCAGCACCTGGGCGAACGGCGCACCGAGGACGTCGTGCGGATCGGCAAGGCCATGACGCGAGCCGTGCTGGCGGCCGGCGCCTTTCCCAGGGAAATCTTCGCCGCCCGGTGAGGGTACGGGTCAGCCGGTCCATGTGGCCAGGATGCCGGCCATAAGGCGGGTTAGCTCTTGGCTGCGTCGCGCGCGAGTTGTCCGCCGCGGACGACGAAGGTGCCGCTGACCAGGACGTTCCTGATGCCCGTCGTGGTGCGGGCGCAAGGCGGGCGGCCTTTGCATAGCCGGTGACCGCGCGCGAGCAGCTTTACATAGCCGGCGGTTGGACATTTGCCGCAAACAGGACATGATTATGGTCGCCCGCTATGCAAAGAGCGCTTTCCGTAGTCACCAGCTATGCAAAGCGGTCATCGCGGGTGCGCAAGACCGCGGCGGCCGACAGATCATCACGAAGCTGACACTCGGCCTGGCAGCGGGCTACGCTTGGCGGCGGAGAGCTTTGAGCGAGGTGCTTGATGGACGAATCTGACCAGTGCCGGGCGCTGCTGCTCATCGATTTTCAGGACGATTTCCTTGCCGACGACGGACGGATGCCTGTCGCACGAGACCAGGTGGAGCCGGTACTCGCGGCCACCAGGGCGGCGATCGCCCGGGCCCAGGCAAGCGGCGACCTGATCGTCCAGATCGGAAACGAGTTCAGGCCGCGCGACCTGCTCGGGAACCTTGGGAGACGAGGCGCCGCCATTTCCGGCCGCCAGGGGACGCGCTGGGACCCGCGGTTCGCCGCACCCGGCGCCGTCTACCTGGCCAAGTGGAAGAGCGATGCGTTCTGCAACCCGGCACTTGAGAAGCTGCTGCGCGAGCATCGCATTCAGGAGATCGTCGTGGCCGGGCTCTACGCACGCGCGTGCGTGACCGCCACGACAAGGGCGGCGCTGGCCCGCGGGTTTCATGTTCACGTTCTCGGCGACGCCGTCGCCTGCCGCAGCGACGCTTCGCGAGAGGCCGCCCTGGGGCGCCTTCGCGGATGCGGCGCCCAGGTCATCCATGAGGGCTCCTACCCGTAGCCGCAACCTCGAAGGCCACCGCGCTGCCAGGCCCCCGATCCCGCTCTTGACGAGGGCGCGAGGCGTCCGAAGAATGGCCGACATCGGCCAGTAACAGCCGGTTGCCGGCCGCAGCCTACCGCGGAGATTTCACGTGACCTCGAATGGCCGGGGCGCTTCGCCCGCAGCGGGGGCAATCGTGACCGCACTGGCCGACGCGGGGACGAGGGTGGTGTTCGGCTTGCCGGGCGGCGGGCCGAACCTGGACGTGGTAGGGGCCGCGGCAGCGGCCGGCCTGCGCTTCGTGCTCGCGCACACAGAGACGGCGGCGGTGATCATGGCCGCCAGCTACGCCGACCTCACCGGGCTGCCCGGGGCGGCGGTGGTGACCCGGGGTCCCGGGCTCGCCAGCGCGGTCAACGGCATCGCTCACGCGGCACTGGACCGGCTCCCGGTTGTGGTGATCGCCGACACGGTGCGACTTGCCGACGCGGCCCGCATCAGTCACCAGCGACTTGACCAGGCGGCCCTGGGGCGCGCGGTCGCCAGGGCCGTCGTCACCATCGGGCGGGACCGGGCCGGCGAGGCCGCGGCCGCTGCCGTCCGGCTGGCCCTCACGCCGCCGGCCGGCCCGGTGGTTGCCCTGATGGATGACAGCGCAACGTCAGACTACGCAGGCGCGCCCGGCCCGGAGCGCCCGGCCCGGGCGCCCGATGACGGCGGCGCGCGTGACGCGGCCGTCCTCGCACGGGCGCTGCGCGGCTCCCGCCGGCCGGTGATCATGCTCGGCACGGGGGCCATCGCGCATACGGCCGCGATCCGCTCGGCGCTGGCTGGCCGCGGTATCCCGGCCTTGCATACCTACCGTGCGCGCGGCATCGTGCCCGACTCAGCGGCGGAGGCCGCCGGCCTGGTTACCGGCGCCGCGATGGAGTGGCCGCTGCTGGCCGCGGCCGACCTGATCGTGGGGCTGGGGGTCGACGAGGCGGAGATGATACCGGCTGCCTGGGATTACCCGGCCCCGGTGCTGCTCGTGGCCGGGTACCCGCCGGGCCGCAAGGGACCGGCCTACTTTCCCGGTGCCAGGGCACTGGACATACCGCTGCCCGTGGCGATCGGCGTGCTCGCCGACGGCCGCCGCGGGCATGACTGGCCGCCAGGTGCCGGCCAGATCGCCAGGACGCGGGCCGCGCTCCGGTTGTCCGAGG
>Ga0335078_10008939_pt1 | contig 14883 bp, 8 predicted proteins | sample Lox_Sample_32_FD_206711 | JGI IMG/M metagenome (GOLD analysis project Ga0335078, IMG submission 206711) | Soil microbial communities from Loxahatchee National Wildlife Refuge, Florida, United States - Lox_Sample_3.2 | ecosystem: Environmental > Terrestrial > Soil > Wetlands | place: USA: Florida...
ATAGTAGGCGAGCCGCTCTTCCGGCGGAGCGCTGGGCGGCGGCCTCAACGCGGCGGCACGCGCCTCCGCCTCCGCGCGCGCAATGCCCGCCAGCGCCTCCGCATTCTCCTCGTCGCACGGATTCTCCCGTTGGAGAAGCTCAAAAATGGTCCGCGCCTCGGCGAATCGGTCGCTATGGTAAAGCACAAAAGCTTTGCCCTGAAGCGCGTCGTAGTGGTCAGGTGACGAGGCCAGGACTTCATCGTAGCGCAGCAGGGCTTCAAGGTTGTTGCCGGTGGCGGCCAGGGCGCGGGCCAAGGCCAGCCGGGCCTCTTCGTTCTCCGGCTCCAACCGGACCGCCTCGCGCAGCAGGTCAATGGCTTCTCCACTGCGCTGTTCCCGCACCAGGAGGCTTCCCAGTTCGATGCGAGGGGTGACCTCGCCGGGCTGGCGGGCGATCGCGCCAAGGTACCGCGCGATCGCTTCTCCATCCTGTCCGCAAAGAGCGAGAGAGCGCGCGAGTTGCAATTCGAGGGCCGGATCTATGGGCGACGACCGGAGAGCGCGCCGCTGGTCGGCAATCTCCTGCTGGCAAGACGCGGCGCCGGCACTCCCGACGGCCGGCGAGGTCTCCTCGGGGTTCAAGGCTCGCGCCGGACCCACGCCGAATACGACAGCGGCCAGCGCCACCATCGACATGGGCATGAAACATGCGCGAAGCGCAGCCATTCCCAGACTAACTTGCTTCACAGCCATCCTTATCCACCACGGCGCCGACGGCCCCCAGGTGTACCACACGCTCCCACCGGCGGAATCCGGCCAGGAACTGCACCACGCCTTGCAGGCGATAAAACACCACCAGTTGGCGGTAGCCCAGGCTCTCGAGTAACGCGTATTTGAGCAACGCCGCGAAGTCGCGAAACGACGGGTAGCGCCGATAGGTGATCTCTTCCAAAACGACCGCGCCCGTGGTGAGGAACGCGGCATAGGTGAGGCCCAACGCCAGGAACGAGAGGTAGAGGACCGGCGGAGCGAGCTTGAACGCGAACGCCAGCGGCACCAGCACGTAGCCCAGCGACTCCACCACGGCACCGAGCGCTTCCACATAAACGTGAAAGGGGAAGGCCAGCAGACCCAAGGTGCCATACCGGCGATTGAACATCATGTCCCGGTTTTTCCACAGCGTCTGGCAAAGCCCCACCTGCCAGCGGCGCCGCTGGCGGCCCAGCATGCGCGCCGAGGAAGGGCACTCGGTCCAGCATACGGGGTCGGGGGTGAACGTCATGCGCAGGCGCCGCTTGTTCTCCACCGCCCAACGGTGCAGGCGGGTGATGAGTTCGAGATCTTCGGTCACCGTGTCGCTGCTGAACCCGCCTGCTTCCGCCACCGTGGCGCGGTGATACACGGCGAAGGCGCCGGAAACAATCATGGTGGCTCCCAGCAAGTCCCACCCGGTGCGCCCGAAGAGAAACGTGCGCAAGTACTCCACCACCTGGAAACGCTCGATCCGCGCCGGCGGCAGCGCCACCTTCGCCACCCGGCCGTGGCGCACCTCGCACCCATTCAGGATGCGGACAATGCCGCCGCTGGCTGCCGTCTCGGAGGGCGAGCGGACGATGCTCTGCATGAGGCGCAATAAGGCGTCCGGCTCCAACACGCTGTCGGCGTCGAGGGTGCAGAAGTAAGGAGTACGGCACAAGTTGAGGCCGGCGTTCAGCGCGTCGGACTTCCCGCCATGACTTTTGCTGACCACCAGCAAGTTGGAGATCTGGAGGCTGCGGTAGAACCCGTCGATTTTGCGCGTGGGGAGCTGTGGCCGGTAGATCAAGCGAATGGCTTCCAGGCCGAACGCCGCGATCAGCACCGCCAGCGTCCCGTCGCTGGACCCGTCGTCCACCACGATCACTTCCAGTTGCGGATAGTCCGTTTTCAGAATGGCCCGCAGCGATTCCACAATCACGTTCTGCTCGTTCCACGCCGGCACGATGATGGTAACCGGAGGCGCCGCTGGGGAGTGACGCAACGCCTCCAGGCCCTGCAACGGCAACTCACGGCTGCGCAGCCAGACCTTCACCAGCGAGATGCCCATCAGCAGGCTGTAGACGCCATTGCCCACGAGAAAGTAGGAAATTATGACGAGGTTCAATACGCCGAGGCTGTGATGAACGAAGTGTGTCCACACGTCCAACGCTACTTTCGTAATGCCCTGTCCGCCACCAGTTCCATTTCGGCGTCGACCCGCGCCGTTGGGGGAACCCGGCGCCGGGCGTCGTCAAGGACCGCAAGCAGGTAGGCGCCGTGGCCGGCGCGGGCAAGTTGGGAAATGGCGGTAGAGCCGTCGCGGCTGGCCCACGCGTCGTAGTGCTCGGCAAGGACATAAAGCAGCCCTGCCCGCTGCATCTCCTCCGCAATCTGCTCGCGGCTGTAAAGGTCGGGCGAGCCCGGCGCCCGGCCATGACCGTTGCCGCGGGCCTCGTCCGGCCCGGCGTCGCCGAAGAAATGCCCTATCAATTGGCGCACGCCGGCGTCGCCCAGCGCAATCAGCGTCTGCGTGGCGGCCTCGCGCACCCGCCAGTGGCTGTCGGTGAGCATGCGGGCGACGCGGCCGGCCAGAGGCTGGAAGCGCGGATGGGCGAAAGCGCGCGCGGCGTGCAGCCGGACGAACCACGCTTCGTCACCCATCAGTTTCGCCAGCACCGACTCGGCCCGCCAGCCCGCGAGGTAAGCCATCACCGCGGCGGCGCGAGCCCTCACCTCAGGACTCGGATCAAAGCCCAGCCTGGTAAGAAACACCTCCGCCAGGTCTTGCGGGAAGTCTTCCGGGCCAAGAATGAAATGGGCCGGGGACGAAGACTCGGCGGCTGCGCGCCAGATCATATTGCGGATCACCTCGGTGGCCTCCACGCGCACTTGCGGGTGCACGTGACCGAGTAGCGGATCAAGTTCCGCCGCGCAGCGCAAAGGGAAACTGATCATGGCGGACCTGGTGGCCCGAGCCGGGGGGCCCTCGGTCGACTCATCGGCCGAGTCCGACGGCTTGCCGAGCGCCTGCCGCCGCAGCCGATCCACCAGCACCGGAAAGCTGGCAGGCTCGCGGATCGCGCCCAGCGCCCGCGTCGCCACCCACTGCACTTTCGGGCTCGGATCGTCCAGAGCGCGCACCAGCAACGGCCAGCTCGGCCGATGCGCAATCAGGCCGAGGTTCTTCGCCGCCCGCGCGCGGCGCAGGAACCGCAACGGCCGGAAGCGTTCAACTGCGGCGAGCGCGAAGGGTGCGGGCTGGTACTGCAAGTGGTCCTGCCAGAGCTTCACCAGTCCCAGATCTTCACATAACCGGCGTAGTGTGGAAATCTGGCCCTGTGCGTCGCCAAATACGGGGCCAGATGAGGGGCTGAAGGCGGGCTCGCTTTCCAGGAGCACAATCTCGAGCGCGCCGAGCTGGCCGGGACCAAAAAATTGCTTCAGGGCGGCGAGACCCTGCTCGTAACTCAACTCGCCTTCCAGCAGCAGGAACAGCAAAGGTGTCGCGAGGCGTCGGAGGTGGTCGAGGCGTCGCAACTGTTTCTCGCGCAGAAGACGGCGTCCCACCGCTACCAACACCAATAGGGCCGTCGCCAGCAAAACGACTCCGGTCACCAGAAAGACGGCGAGACTAATGCGTTCGGAAATAAACAAATCCATCTTACCTCTGCGAATACCGTGCCCAAACTTACACTCCGGATTGTGAGGACTAACCAGCGGGGCTGAAGTGACCGCCGTCACCTATTATTGTGATCTCTTGGAACGGCGCCCATGGCGACCCCGGAAGGCTTTAACCTCGCGGTTTCCATCACCAGTGCCAAGGGGGGAGGAGAATAGCGCCCGGCTTGGATTTCGCCGGCCAGAGACGTAGCGGGAACGACGAACGTCGGTTACAGCGCGATGCGAGCCCTGACGTCCGACGGCGAGGCCACTCGCTGAACGTACTGAGCGGAACCGCCCGCCCCTTCAGGAGCTTGGGGACGGAAACAGGTTGGGCTTTCCCTCGCCCGGGCCGTTGGCCTGAGTCGTGCCAGGTCGCGTTGTGCCAGGTTGCCCTTAGGGGCCAGGAAGTCCTGCTCTCCATTTGGAAATCACTCCGTCAAATCAGGAGACTACCATTCGGCTGGCCGTATGGCGCGCCGCCCGCAACTTGTTGGTGTCTCAGTTTGATGTAGCGGCGGTTTTACGCGGCCATTTTAGCGAGGTAAACTCGCCGCTACGTCATTAAACTGAGACACTATCCGCAACTTGCTGTATGCTCGCTCCTTCGGTTTTGAATGGAGGTGCCAAGTGAGAAAGTGGACGGAACTCGGGGCTCTACTTCTTGTCATTCCAATGTCTCTCTCCTTGGGTTTTGCTCAGTCCGGATTGCACGCGCCGACGCCGGAGGAGTCGATCAGCGTCAAGACGGTCGGCGGCCCGGCAATTTCGCCGGACGGTAAATACGTCGTCTACAGCGTCCGCGAAGCTGACTGGCAGCAGAACGCTTACGTCTCCCACCTATGGCTGGCCGACGTTGCCACCGGCCGGGTGTTCCAGTTAACACGAGGGAGCAAGTCGAGCAACAGCGCCGAGTGGTCGCCGGACGGACGCTGGGTGGCTTTTATCACGGAACGCGAGGCCGGGTCGAATCCCGAGCCCCCGAAGCCTGAGTCGCCCATGAAGCCTGAGCCGGCCCGGAAGGAAGATCAGAAGGAGGCGAAGCCCCCGGAAGACAAGCCGGAAGGTAAGCCGGCCGCCAGACAGATCTGGGTGATCTCTCCCGTGGGTGGCGAAGCATGGGAACTGACCAAGCACGAGACGGATGTGGGCAGCTTTCATTGGTCGAAGGACGGTCAGCACATCGCCTTCAGCGCCGCGCCCCCCGAGACGAAGGCCGCCAAGGACCGCAAGGAGAAGTACAGCGATTACGAGCTGTTTGAAAAGGACTTTACGCAGAACCAATTGTGGCTGGTGGACGTCGCCGCCGCGGAAAAATCACAAGCGCCGGTGAAGGCCACTGCCCTCACCACCGATAGCAAGCTGAATGTGGGAGACTTCGCTTGGTCCCCGGATTCCAGCCGGATCGTCTTCAGCGCGACGCCCAACCCCCTGCTGGCATTCTCCGACCAGAGTGATCTCTATCTGCTCGATCTCGGGCCCGGCACGGCCCGCACCATTCGCAAGATCGTGGCGCTCGACGGGCCGGAGTCGAATCCCGTGTTCTCGCCGGATGGCAAGCAGATCGCCTTCCGCACCGCGCTGGCCCAGAAGTACGATTACTACCTCAACAGCCACATTGCCACCGTGCAGGTGGACGCGGTGCTGGCGCATCCGGCCACCACAGTGGCGGACGTCACCGACCTCACGTCGAAATTCGACGAAGACCCGCAACTGATCGATTGGGGTCCGGATGGCATCTATTTCGCGTCGCTACAGAGGACCTCGATACACGTCTTTCGCATCGATCCGGCGAACCGCAACATCATGCGGATCACGAGGCCGGGTACGTATGTCGCCGAAGACGTCTCGTTCACGAAGGACTTCAGGCGGATGGCGGTTGCCGCCTCCGACGCCACCCACATGACGGAGATCTTCGTTTCCGCCACCTCGCCCTTTATGCCCCGCAAGCTGACCGATCTGAACGCACAACTCGCCGCATTCACCCTGGGCAGCGAAGAGGTGGTCTCCTGGAAAAGCCAGGACGGGACTGAGGTGGAAGGCATTCTCAGAAAGCCGGCGGACTATGATCCCGGCAAGAAATACCCGTTGCTGGTACTGATTCACGGCGGGCCTACCGGCATCTACCTGCCGATTCTGGACCCGGCGGAGCACACCTATCCGATCCAGGACTTCCTCGCCAAAGGAGCCCTGGTGCTGGAACCCAATTACCGCGGCAGCGCCGGCTACGGGGAGAAGTTCCGCTCGCTCAACGTCCGGAATCTGGGTGTGGGCGACATGTGGGACGTGATGAGCGGCGTCGACGCCATGATCGCGCGCGGACTGGTGGATCCGGCGCGGTTGGGAGCGATGGGGTGGTCTGAGGGTGGCTACATTTCCGCGTTTCTCACCACCCATACGGATCGTCTCAAAGCCATCTCGGTGGGCGCCGGCATCAGTGATTGGATGACCTATTACGTGAACACGGACATCACGCCGTTCACCCGTCAGTACCTGCACGCCACGCCCTGGGACGATCCTGAGATTTATGCGAAGACTTCGCCCATCAGCACTATCAAGCAGGCGCGCACTCCCACCCTGATCCAGCAAGGCAGCAACGACAAGCGCGTGCCCGTGCCCGACAGTTACGAACTCTATCGCGGTCTGCAGGATCAGAACGTGCCCTCAAAACTGATCTTCTACACCGGTTTCGGCCACGGCATCAACAAGCCCAAGTCTAACTTGGCTGTCCTGCGGGCCAATCTCGACTGGTTCAGCCACTACCTCTGGGGCGAGCCGATTCCCACCGATTCGCCGCTGCTCGGTTCGAGTGAGGCGAGCGACAAAGCACCTGAGCACGAGGGGCATCGTGCTCAAGATCCCTAGTTCGTCCCGTACCCGGCGAGAGATATCACCGGGACGACGTGAAGCAGGCCAGCACGGTGTGGACCAGGGTGCGGATTTGGTTGGAGCTATAGTGGGCGGGAAAGTCGGAGCGCGCCGCCAGCACCCGGTCGCGCATCAGCCCCTCCACCATTCCGACCAAGGCGGACCGTACGGCCTCAACTTGGAGATGGGGACGAAGGTGGCCCGCCGCGCGCGCCTGGCGCAGGACGCCGTCGGTGAGGCGGACAAACTCCCGGAATCCCTGCGAGATCGCCACTTGCTCGCCCTCTTTGCGCACGCGGCGGCCTTCCAGCAGCATCAGCAGCTTGATCTCGGGATCGCTTTCCAACGCGGAAACCATGACGTTGGCGAGCGCGTCCAGCTTCTCGGCCGGCGGGGAAGACGTTGCCAGGACCTCGCGGACTTTGCCGTTGATGTCCTCCCAGGAAGCATCGAAGATCGCCTCCAGCAGACCCTCTTTGCTGCCGAAGTACTTCATCAACTGGGACTCGCTGGTGCCCGCGGCGCGGGCGATGGCCGAGGTGCTGGCGTTTTCGTATCCGTGGCGGGCGAACAGGGTTTTGGCGGCGTTCAACAAACGGTAACGAGGGGAGTGCGCGGAGGCCCTGTCAACCGTGCGGACTGGTGCGCCGGCGTCAGGCATGAAGTGATGATAACGCTTTCGGAAGGAAAACTTCCAGCCGCCAACTGGGTTGTGTCCTGATTCCGCCCTGGGAGCTTACCGCCGACTGCGCCGCGTTGACAACCCCTCCTCTTTCCTGACAAACTGAAACGGCCAAGACGGGCTTTTTCAGTGATGCTACCGGGAATTCGAAATCAGAAGTTGAAACACAACTCAACGCTGGCCGGAAAAGCTTCTCTTGCCCGCCCTCTTGCACTCTGCTTCCTGCTTTCCAGCTTCTGTTTTTGGTGTTTTGGCGCCTCAGTGGTTCAAGCGTTCGCGGCCGGCAACGTCTTCCCGGCAGCACCCCTGGAGATCACTTACCATCTGCGCCTTGCCCGCCCCACCACCCACATCCTCGAAGTGGAAATCGACGTCGGCAAGGTGGACGAACCGGCGCTCGACTTCGTCTTGCCGGCGTGGGCGCCGGGCCGCTACGCGATCTACGACTTCGCCAAGAACGTGCAGGAGTTCGAGGCGCAGGGGGCGCAGGGCCAGGCGCTGCCGTGGTCGCAGCCGGACAAAGAGACGTGGCGCGTGGAGACGCAGGGCGCGGGCAGCGAGGTGCGCGTGAAGTATCGCGTCTATGCCAACGATCTTACCGGATCGTTCTCCCAGTTTGACTCGACTCATGCCAGCATCACTCCCGCCTCCATCTACATGTATGTCGCCGGCCACAAGCCGGACCCGGTGACGCTAGTCGTGGAACCGCCGCCGGATGCCGCGCATCCCTGGCAGGTGTTCAGCGGGTTCACGCTGGCGGCCGACCAGCGCACATTCCCGGCGCCCAACTACGACCGCCTTCTCGATATGCCGATGGAGGTTTCGAGCGAGTGCCTGGTCCGGCAGTTCGAGGACCACGGGAAGACGTTCCGCGTGGTGGTCCACAGCTTCGGCCAGCCGACCAAGAACCAGCCCCAACTGGCGGCCAAGCTGATGGAGGGCCTCCAGAAGGTGGTGGCTTCGGAAATGGCCATGATGCCCGCCCCGGACTTCGACCACTACACTTTTCTCTTCCATTTTGCTCCCGACATCCCCGCCGGCGACGGCATGGAGCACCGGAACTCCACCGCGATTATCGTTCGCGGCGAACTCTCCGACGACTGCGTGCGCGAGGCGCTGGAAACAGCGGCGCACGAGTTCTTCCACCTCTGGAACGTCAAGCGCCTGCGCCCAGCCGCGCTGGGTCCGTTTGACTACACGCGCGAGGACTACTCGCCTTCCTTGTGGTTCGCCGAGGGCATCACCAGCTACTATTCCTACCTCCACCTGCTGCGCACGGGCATCTGGAGCCGCCAGGACTTCCTCGATCGTCTGGCGGGCGAGGTCCACGACCTGGAGAACGACCCCGGGCGCGCGCTGGTGTCCGCCGAGAGTTCCAGCTTCCACGCCTGGTTCTACGATCGCTCGCCGCAGATGCAGGAGACTAATTTCGCCAACACCACCATCAGTTACTACAACAAGGGCGCGCTGCTGGGACTGCTGCTCGACCTGGAAATCCGCAGCCGCACCAACGGCCAGCAGTCGCTGGACGACGTAATGCGCTGGATGTACCAGAAGCTTTATGCGGCGCCCGCCGCCACTTACTACCTGCCGGGGCGCGGTTACCAAGAAAGGGATATTCTCGACGCGCTCAACACGGTCTCCGGCAGCGACTTCGGCGAGTTTTTCGCGCGGTACGTCCAGGGAACAGCGGAGTTGCCCATCGCGGAGGAACTGGCGAAGGTGGGACTTAAGCTCAACATCACCGTAGAAGCGGGCGCACCCCCGGACCTCGGCATTCTTTACCAGGAGGCGGACACCGGGATCAGAATCACGGCCGTGCGGCCCGGCGGCGCTGCCGATCGCGCCGGGTTGAGCCGGGACGACCTTTTGACCGAGGTCGACACGCTGTCGCTCGCCAACGAAGAACTCGGCACGCGGCTCAAGATGTACCACGCGGGCGCTGAGGTTCCCTTCACGGTGGAGCGTCATGCCTGCTGGATGCGGATCACCGTGAAGCTGGACCCGCCGGTCGCCGATGAGTATGCCATCGCGGGAGTTCCGTCGGCAACGCCTGCGCAGGTGAGTCTGCGGGAGGGATGGCTCTCGGAGCACCCGCTTAGCCAGAAGTAGTACCTAGGGAGGTAGCATGACTTTATTGGACGAACTGTGCGAGTTGGCCGAACGTCACAAGGACGCGCGGGAAGAGGAGCGATTGGTCGTGAAGATGGCGATCAGCCTCCTCGACCAACTGAATGATCCGCAAGGTACGCGTCCGAGGAAGGTGAGATTCACGCTGGACGAGTACATGCGCGTCCCCGGCCGCTGGGAAGTTGTCGACGGCCAGCTTGTCTCTTATTAGGGCCGACCTCGTGGACCCCGGTGGGGAAATTGCAGAATGGTGGCCGGGGGCGTCAGCACTCGGTTCGTCACGCACGTATTCTAGCGGACAGATGCTGAGCGTTTCGGTGTTACCCCGGACGCGATAAGGGTCAAGGAAGCAGGGAGGAGAGGAGCTTGTGAAAATCAGAGACCGAATTCGTAGCTGAACGTTCTGCTGTCACGATTCAATATCGGGTCATGTTTGGTTACGCTGGACGAGATGAGGGCCAGCAAAGAAGGAAGGAGAAGAAACTTATGGACACAGACCAAATGGAGATCAGAGACCGAATTCGTAAGCTGAGCGTTTTGCCATCGCGATTCAATATCATGCTGGAGCACGCTCTTCTCCGAGTCGAGGAGAAATCGAGAGAACACCTTTGCACAGTGGCGTGCGTAATATCGAACGCCACGTGGCAGCACTGGCAGTCGTGGAGATTGCCCGAAGACAACCGCCAGGAACATGAATGGGTAGTGTTTGCCAACGTTATGCAGATTGCGAAGAGTGAAGGGTTGACTTTGTCAAATCGGCGAATCGCGACAGCGTTTTGTTTTATTCACGATACATGTTCCATACGGAGGATAATGGAAGGGGATATTCGCGAGCTGCCCCCCGGGGAAGCTGCTAAATCAAAGCAAATGAGTAGCGAACGACGGGTTGCTCACATGAAGGGCGGCGCGGAAAACGCGGGGTTCCTGTTACGGCAGCTCAAGGATCCCGACACCCAGGAACCTCTTCTCAACGAACGGGAAATCGATCGCTGCGTTGCTATTGTCGCTAAACACGATTCGTGGAAGCTGGACAAACCTAAGCCGCCCCGGACAAAGGATCGCTTGGCGTTTGCGTGTCTCGAGGGGGATGTTCTATGGCCACTCCATCCGATCGGAGTTCTGGCAGACTTGGAGCGACCCAACGATAAAGGGGAGAACAAAGATCTCTTTGACCCGGTTAAATGGCGTGAGCAATTGGAGAGCAGCCTCAAAACCTTGGAGTTTAAACCCTATGGGACGAAGATCCCAGCGCGTGACTTCAAACACGGAACCATTTTCCGAACCAACGAAGGCTACCGATTGTATTCCGCCTGGAGAGAATTCTGGCACCTTTAGAGGTGAGAGAACGGCGCTGCGACGGGGCATGAGACGGTCGTTGAGATGGCATGTGCGGGAGAAAACAAGAAAAGGACTAATCAAACCTAGCAAGCGGTGAGCGCTGAGCGGTGCGGTCCACTGCTCGATTCCGCGACAGCCGATTCCATTGGTCGGTCTTCCTCTGCGAACCCCGAATCCCCAACCCCGAGCCCCGGTTTTTCCGCAAACCTGAATTCCCATGGTCTCCTTGTTCGGCCTCGGACACTGCCGTCGCAGAAACGGACACCCTAACTCCCCTGACGCCGGCCGACTTATTGGTTAAGCCTTCCTGCCTCTACCACTTAGCTGCTGCCGGAGCTTCGGCACGGCGGTTGCACCTATCCTCGGGGCTGTCCACGGTCGAGGAATTGACGATTGCAAGGCAGTAGCCAGAAAGAGTGTCTTGAAGTCGTCAATCAGGAATCGGGAATCGGCAATTCTTGAGAGGCACCATGTCGACGGTGGTCCAAGACATCAAATACGGCTTGCGGATGCTGGCGCGCAACCCCGGCTTCACCGTTTTGGCGGTGCTGACTCTGGCGCTCGGCATCGGTGCTAACAGCACGATCTTCAGTTGGATTAACTCGACTCTCCTCAATCCTATTCCCGGTGCCTCGCACACCAGTGAACTTCTCTCTCTCTCAAGAGGAGGAACCACCAGAAACCCCGTTTCGTTCTCTTACCTCGACTATGTGGACCTGCGTGACAGGAACCGGAGCTTTTCCGGCCTGATCGCGTCCGACATTCGCCCCATGGACCTCACCGGGACCGGCCAACCAGAGCGCGTCTGGAGTACGCTGGCCACCGCGAACTATTTCGATGTACTCGGCGTGCGACCGGTCCTGGGTCGAGGCTTCCTGCCTACAGAAGAACAGAAGCCGGGAGGCGCGCCCGTGGTGGTGATCAGCTACCGCTTCTGGCAGACCCACTTCGCGGGCGACCGATTGGTGATCGGTCGGAGCATCGAAATCAACCATCTCCTTTTCACCATAGTGGGAGTTGCCCCCCCCGCTTTCCAGGGAAGCCAGACCGGTTTGGTTTCCGACCTTTGGATCCCGATGACGATGGAACAACAAGTTGTTCCCGGCGGTGACCGGCTCCATCGTCGCTCCAGCGACTGGCTCGAGGTTCTGGGGCGCCTCGCGCCCGGCGTCTCGTTGCAACAGGCCCAGCAGGAAATGAACCTCCTGATGCAGCAGATCGCCGAGCAATTTCCCGACTCGCATCAGGGCCGCAACGAAGTAACGGCGTACCCGCTCTGGCGCGCGCCCCACGGCGCAAACGCCTATTTCTACATTCTGTTGCCAATGTTGATGGCCATCGCCGGAGTCGTGCTGCTGCTGGCCAGCGCGAATGTGGCTAATCTACTGCTCGTGCGATCGATTGCGCGGCGGCGGGAAGTCGCTATTCGAATGTCGGTCGGCGCCAGCCGCTCCCGGTTGGTCCGCCAGTTCCTGGTGGAGAGCCTCCTGTTGGCTCTGGTGGGTGGCGGTATGGCGATGTTGCTCACCGGGTGGACGGCGGGAACGTTCGCTCAATTCATACCTCCGACGAACCTGCCGGTGGGGCTGAACGTGCGAGTGGATCGCAATGTCCTGCTGGTGACCCTCGCCATTTCGATCATCACGGGAATAGTTTTCGGCGTCCTTCCGGCACTGCGCTCCTCCAGCCTGTCCCCGATCGCAGTTTTAAAGGAAGATTCCGGCACCGTCTCCGGCGGCTTCGAGAGGGCGCGACTGGCGAGCGGCTTGGTGGTGTCCCAGATCGCCCTTTCGCTGCTTCTGCTCGTCTCGGCCGGTCTTTTCATCCGCGGTTTTCGCAAGGCGCAGCGATCCGACCCGGGCTTCAATCCGGATCATGTCCTCGTGGCTTCTCTCGACCTCTTTCCCGCCGGCTACTCGCGTGCCCAAGGCCGGGAATTCGATCGCCAGCTCCTCGCCAAGCTCAGCGCGCTGCCCGGCGTTGAGTCCGCCACCCTGGCGGACTGGATGCCGCTGGGCTTGGTCACCGATTCGCAGACCATCCAGGCTGAAGGCTACGTACCGCAACGGCAGGAGTCAATGAATATCCGCGAAGCCGACGTGGGTCCGAATTACTTTCACACTTTGCAGATTCCGCTGATCGCCGGGCGCGACTTCACCTCCAGGGATACGGACAGCTCACAGCCGGTGGTGATCGTTAACCAAACGATGGCGGATCGATACTGGCACGGTCAGGATGCGATCGGCAAACGACTGGAAGCAGACGGAGAGTGGTTCACCGTGGTCGGTGTGGCGCGGACCTGCGTCTACGATCGATTCGACGAGACGCCGCAGCCATTTTTCTATTTTCCCCTCTCGCAGAACTATTCTCACACCGTGATCATTCATGCCAGGGTCCGGGGCGACCCGCTGGCGTTCGCGCCAGCGGTCGAAAAATCGGTCCACGAGCTCAATGCCGACCTTCCCTTGTTCCTCGTGGCGCCCCTCAACTCCACCATCGAGTTGGCGACCACCAATCAGCGCATCGCCGCGACCTTTGTCGGCGCCTTCGGCGTGCTGGCGCTGATTCTGGCGGCCGTGGGGATCTATGGCGTCATTGCCTATACCACCCGCCAGCGCACGCATGAAATCGGCATCCGCATGGCGATGGGCGCCGAGCGAGGCGACGTCTTCCGCCTGGTGCTGAACCAGGGTTTGCGTCTGACTCTGACCGGCCTGGCGATCGGCCTCGCGGCGTCGCTTGTCCTCACGCGCTTTCTGCGGGGAGTGCTTTTCGGAGTCACCACCACCGACGCGCTGACGTTCACCAGTGTGGCCGCGCTGTTGTGCGTGGTGGCGCTCGCCGCCTGCTATATCCCGGCGCGACGGGCAGCGACGTTGCAGCCAACGACGGCACTGCGGTACGAGTGACTGAACGATCGCAGATCGTGTCCGTGGTCCGTGGTTCGCTGGCGAGTACCAGTTTGGCGAATAAAAAGCGAAACAGCGACGTGAAGGTCGCTTAACCCTTGTGCCAGGTTAAACTTATGGAAAAAGCCACGATGTTATTGAAAACAAAGGGCCGTTTTTTGAAAGCCACGATGTTCATGAAAACAAAGGCAGTTAGCCGGCTGAGCGATCAAAGGTTGAGTGGTTACAAGGTTAGGAGGAGTTGCCAATGCGGACACTGCTTCAAGATCTGAAGTACGGCTCCCGAATGCTGGCCAAGAGCCCTGGCTTCACGGCGGTGGCCGTGCTCTCGCTGGCGCTGGGAATCGGCGCCAACACCGCGATTTTCAGTCTGCTCGACGCGGTTATGCTCAAGCTGCTGCCGGTCCAGAACCCTCAGCAGCTTATTTTGCTCAACTGGGCGTCGAAGGCGTGGCCAGAAGGCATGATGAACGACCTGGAGGGGAATTCCAGGGAGGACAAGAGCGGTCGCATGACCAGCACATCCTTCTCCTACGCGGCCTACGAACAGATTAGCGACCGCAGCCAGGTGTTTTCCAGCGTGCTCGCGATGGCCGGAAACGACAGCCAGTTGAATGTCGGATACAAGGGAGAGCCGGGTCGGGCTGAGGGAGAACTTATCTCCGGAACGTTCTTCTCAACGCTGGGTGTCCAGCCCTTCGTCGGCCGCGATCTGACCCTTGCCGACGATCGAACCGGCGCCAGCCCCGCCTGCGTCATCAGTTACGGATACTGGGAGCGGCGGTTCGGACGCGATCCGGCCATCGTCGGGCAGACCATCACTGTGAACAGTATCCCATTCACCGTAGCCGGGGTCGGCCCGCCGGAGTTTTACGGTGTGCAGCCCGGACGCGCGGTGGATGTCTGGTTACCCCTTCATTCCCAGCCGCAAGTGGAGCCTCGATGGACGCCGGAAGCCCCGCAACCAGGACCACAAATGGCGTTGCCAGCGGCGCAATCGCTTTTCCAGGCGCGCGACACCTGGTGGGTACTCATCATAGGCCGCCTGAAACCGGGCGTCAGCGAACCAAGTGTACACACTGAGCTTGACGCTATCTTCCAGCAAGGCATGGCGGCCGAAGTCAAACCTACGACTAAGCCGGAGACCATTCCTCACCTGGAACTCGAACCAGGAAGCAAAGGGCTCGACCAATTGCGTGGCCAGTTCTCCAAGCCGTTGTTCATCCTGATGACCGTGGTCGGGCTGGTTTTGCTCATCGCCTGCGCCAACGTTGCGAATCTGTTGTTGGCTCGAGC
>Ga0335078_10008941_pt1 | contig 14881 bp, 13 predicted proteins | sample Lox_Sample_32_FD_206711 | JGI IMG/M metagenome (GOLD analysis project Ga0335078, IMG submission 206711) | Soil microbial communities from Loxahatchee National Wildlife Refuge, Florida, United States - Lox_Sample_3.2 | ecosystem: Environmental > Terrestrial > Soil > Wetlands | place: USA...
CGCCGGCGTTGTTGACGAGGATGTGAAGCCCTCCGAGCTCGGTCAGGGTCCGGTCGACGATCTCGTCGACCTCGCGCGGATCGCTGACGTCGGCGACGATCGCGATCGCCCCGTAGCCGTGCCCGGCGCATTCCTCCCTGGCCTCCTGCAGCGTGCGATCGTCGCGGTCGACGAGCGCGAGCGCCGCGCCCTCGCGCGCGAACGCGGTCGCGATGCCGCGCCCGATCCCGCGCGCGGCCCCGGTGACGATCGCGACCCGGCCGGAAAGCCTTCCCATCACAGGCCCGACGCCGCGGCCCTCGCCGCGCGCGTCGCCTCGGGGTCGATGTCGCCGCGATCGTCGATCACGACGCCGTACACGTCTCTCGCGCGGTCGGTCGTGATCCACCCTTCGACGACGTCCGCGCGCACGAGCTCGGGATCACGCTGCAGCGGCTCGCCGTAGCCCCCGCCCGAGCAGCAGACCGAGATCACGGTCTCGCCGGGTGCGACCATCACCCGCTCGTACGGCTCGAGCGCGACGACCGTGCCGTCGGCAGCGCGCCGGAACTGGCCCGCCGGGGCGCCGTCGCCCCCGCCTCGGGCGCCGCGCGCCGGGTTGATGCTGCCGTCGCTCGCGTACATCACGTCCATCGAGGTCCCGACCGGTCCGTACTCGACGTATGCGGCGGGCGCGCCCCGGTGACGCCCGGGCCCCTCGCTGTCGGGGACGATGCGCTGCTCGAGGATCCGGATCGGCTGGGCCAGCTCGTCGATCTCGACGCTGTCGCGGAACGGCTGTCCGGCGTCGCCGATCCCGCCGAGCGTGAGCCAGCCGTCGGCATCGGGGCCGCCCGAGCCGCCGGTCACCCCGGACAGGATCAGCTGGTTGATGAAGGGGCGCCCCGCGTGGCGCGGGTCGGTGCCGCTGATCACGCCCCACGCCGCGGGGAGGCTGAGCCCGACCTCGGCCAGCCCGACCCCGTCGCAGAGCTCGGCGAGGCCGCGCTGGACGGCGTTCCCGACCCGGTCGGCGAGGTTGGTCGTCGCCACCGAGCAGCTCGCGGGGAAGCGCGGCACGCCCACGACGCAGTTCTCGCGGACCAGCACCGACAGCCTGCGGAAGCTGCCCGCGTTCGGCGGTACGTCGCGACCGATCGCGTTGAACACGCCGAGCATCGCCGCCGTCCGCGCGGTCGACTCGGTGAGGTTGAGCCCGCACGGCTGGCAGTCGGGGTTGTCGCGCAGGTCGATCTCGAGCCGCCCCTCGTCGCTTGCGACCTTGATCGCGACCGTGATCGGGATCCCGTCGGGCACGCCCGGGAACGGATCGTGCGCCGTATCGATCGCGATCTCGCTGGCGGGGAGCCGCCGGATCGCCGCCTCCATCCGCCGCTCGGAGTAGTCGAACCAGCCGCGCGTGTATGCCTCGAGCACGTCCCAGCCGAGCTCCTCGCCGAGCGCGAGCACGCGGCGCTCGCCGATCCGCGCCGCCCCGATCAGCGCCAGATAGTCGGCCCACCACTGGTCGGGGACCCGGATCCGCATCCGGCACATACGGATCACGTCCTCGGCGTCGGAGTAGTCGCGCTGAACGCGCACGCACGGGAAGATCGGCGCGCCCTCCTCATAGACGTCGCGCGCCTCGGCCGAGTACGTCGTCGGGACCGCGTTGCCGCAGTCGGCCTGATGGGCCTTCGCGAGCACCGTGAAGCGGTGGATCCCGTCGGCGTCGATCACCGGAACGAGGATCGTGTGGTCGGCGGCGTGCGAGTTGCCGTGGTACGGCGAGTTGTTCAGGAACGCATCGCCGCGGCGGAACTCGGGGTGGTGCTCCTTCATCGCCTTCGCCATCAGATCCGGGCCGCTGAGGACGTGGATCGGCTGGCTCTCGGCCATCGCCAGCAGCTCGTCGGCGCCGGTGATCACGCAGCACGAGAAATCCCGCCCGTTGTTGATCACCCCCGAGCGCGACGTGCGCAACAGCGTGTTCATCATCGCGAGCACGGCCGCCTCGAACCGGTTCGAGATCACCGCGAGCTCGACGCTGTCCAGGTTGTGAGAGGCGCCGGTCACGCGGCCACCTCCCGGCCGAGCTCCGGATCGGCTGCGCGATCGCTGCTCGTCGCCACCACCAGGCTGCCGCTTTGCGCGGCGACGGCTCGGGCGCCGGGCTCGATCACGATCGTCGTGACCGGCGACTCGACGATCGCGGGGCCGGCAAGCTCCTCCCCAGGGGCGATTGCGTGCAGCGACCTCACGGTCGTCTGGAGCGGATCCGAATGGCCGGCGAACCAGGCGAGCCGGGTGCCCTCGGCCCGGTTGGGCGCGGTGCAAGCCGGGGCGGCGGCGACCTGCGTGGTCTCGTCGAGCCGGCACTGGACCCGGGCCCGCCATCCGATCACCTCGATCGGGGAGTCCCGGTCGCAAGTCGCGAACACGTCCATGTGGTGGTCGTGGAAGTCATTCGCCAGGACCTCGACGTCCGCCGGTGAATCGAAGCGGCGGCCGCGGAGCGGGACCTCGAGCTCCCACACCTGACCGGGGTAGCGCGCCTCGGCGGCGAATTCGATCCGCGTCGCGACCGCCCCGGCGCCCGGACCGTCGGCGAACCGGCGGCAGCGGTCGTCGAGCTCTTGCAGAGCATCGGTCGCGGCCGCAAGGTCGAACGCGTCGCTGCGCGCGCGGAACGTCGCGCCGTACTCCGCGGTCAGCTCGGAGATCAGCGCCCCGACGGCGCTGAGGGCAGCGCCGAGATCGGGGAACACGACGCGCGCGCACCCGAGCCGCCTGGCGATGGCCACGGCGTTGATCCCCGCGGCGCCGCCCCCGGCGACGAGCACGGCATCGCGGGGGTCGATCCCGCGGCCGAGCGTGATGTCCTCGATCGCCCGCACCATGTGCTCGGTCGCGAGCCGCAGTACGGCAATCGACGCGTCCTCGACGGTGAGGCTCAGGGGGGTTCCGAGATCGCGATCGATCGCCCGTCGTGCCGCCCCGACGTCGAGGTCGATCGCGCCACCGAGGAAATAGCCGGGGTCGATGTACCCGAGCACGACCGCCGCGTCGGTGACCGTGGGGTGCACGCCCCCGCGCGCATAACAGGCCGGGCCCGGCTCGGCGCCGGCGCTACCCGGCCCGACCCGCAGCAGCCCGCCCTCGTCGACCCAGGCGATGCTGCCGCCGCCGGCGCCGATGCTCTTGACGTCGACCGACGGGAACCCGGTGAGGTCGCTCTCGTACTGCCGGCCGAGCCACGACTCGCGCGTCCAGGGAATCCGCCCGTGGCGGACGAGGCCGACGTCGTAGCTCGTGCCGCCGGTGTCGGCGACCACGGCGGTGGTGGCGTTCGCGTCGCGCTCGGCGTAGTAGCGGCCCGCGACCGGCGCCATCGACGGACCCGAGTTGATCGAGTGGATCGGCGCGGCGGCCATCGTCTCCGCGTCGAGAACGCCGCCGCTCGCGGTCACGACCAGCAGCCGTCCATCGAACCCGGCGTCCTTCAGGCGCGACTCGAGCGACGCCAGGTAGCGCGTCATCAGCGGCTTCAGCGACGCGTCGATGGCCGCGGACGCCGCGCGACGGTACTCGCGCAGCGACGGGTTGAGCGCGTGGGACAGTGTGTAGGGAACGCCGGGCAGGTGCTGCTCGAGCAGCTCGCCGACGCGCAACTCGTGCACCGGGTTGACCGTCGACCACAACAGGCAGACCGCCACCGCCTCGACCTCGCGCTCGGGCAGCCGGCCGATCAGGTTTGCGGTCGCCGCCTCGTCGAGGGGCGCGACGATCTCGCCGGCCGAGCCCACCCGCTCGGGGACCTCGAACGTCAGCGCACGGGGAACGTACGGGTCGGGGTAGCGGCGCGTGAAGTCGAACGGCCTGACCCGGCCACCCTCGCGGAACAGCAGGATGTCGGGATGACCGGCCGTGGTCAGGAACGCGGTCCGCGCGGTGGTGTGGGTGAGCACGGCGTTCGTCGCGTGAGTGGTCCCGTGGACGAACAGCTCGACGCGCCCGAGTAGCTCTCGCAGGTCGATGCCCAGGCTCCGCGCCGCGACGCCGATGACGTCGAGGACGCCGATGACCGGATCGTGCGGCGTCGTCGGGCTCTTGAACAGGCGGAGCGTCCCGTCCTCGTCGAGGACCAGATCCGTGAACGTGCCGCCGGTGTCCACTGCCACGCGCAAAACCCGAAGTCCTCCAGTGATTTGTCAGCCGCCCCACGGCGACCGGGGCAGTCGGCCCCCACGGCAACCGCCACCCGGGCCGAATGGTAGACCGTCGACAATGCCCGTGGGCGCGGGTAGCCCTCAGTAACCGCCGAGTGCCGCGCCACCGTCGACCAGCAGCGTCTGCCCCGTGATGAACGACGCGCCATCGCTGGCCAGGAACGCGAACGCCGCGGCGATGTCGTCGGGCTTGCCGGCGCGACGCACCGGCAGGCCGCGGGCCACGCGGTCGACGCCGTCGGGGCCGAGCGAGTTGACCGGGTCGAGGCTCTGAGGCGTCCGGATCAGACCCGGCGCCACCGCGTTCACCGTCACCCCGTGGCCCGCGGCCTCGAGCGCGAGGCTCCGCACGAGCCCGACGATCCCGGCCTTGCTCGCCGTGTACGCGGAGTGCTCGGCCCACCCGTGGCGCGCGCCGCTGATCGAGCTGGTGGCGAGCAGCCGGCCCCACCCGGCGGCGATCATCGCCGGCATCGCGGCCCGGAAGCACCGCCGGACGCCACCGAGGTTCGTGTCGAGGGTCTCCTCCCACCGCTCGTCGTCGAGGTCCTCGAACGGCACCGCCCGCGCGATTCCGGCGTTCGCGATCATGATGTCGAGGCGCCCGAACAGCTCCCGGGCGCGCGCGATCATGCCGTCGACGGACTTGCTCGAGCGGACGTCGGCCTCGACCACAGCGGTCCGCCGGCCGCTCTCGGAGATCTGAGCAGCGAGCGCTTGCGCCGCGGCCGACTCACCGGGGGCGACGGCGAGCAGGACGTCCGCTCCCTGGCCCGAGAGCGCGAGTGCCGTCGCCGACCCGATGCCTCCGGTCGCGCCGGTGATCACTGCTGCTCTGCCGGTCAGATCGAACACGGCACGCGCGAGCGAGTCACAGAATTGCCGTTGCGGTCGAACAGCCCCAGCAGCCGCGGGGCACCGTCGGCGAGGCCATCGAGGACCGCCAGCAGCGCGCCGTTGGCGCGATAGAGCTGGCTCCGGAACCCGAACACCACCGTGTCCCCGACGTTCGCACCCCCGCCGTCGAGCGGTCTGATCGCGTTGTACATGAACGCCGTCGGGTCGCTGGCGGCGAACTGCTGGGGCTTTGCCGATAGCGGGCGGCCGGCCGCTCCGTCGCCGGCGGGGATCGTCCCGAGCAACGCGTCATAGTCGAGCTGGTTCCAGATCCCGACGGTGTTGTTCGCGACCCAGGAGGAGGCGAACACGTACGGCACGCCATCGGCCACGTGCGAGACCTCGGTGACGTACGCCATCGCCGGAACCTCGGCCTGGTCGGAGAACGCGTTCGCCACCAGCCCGCCCACGAACGCCTGCCCCGGCTCGCAGTGCGTGGCCACGCCGGCGATCAGGCCGATCGACGCCGCGCAGATGTTGCCCGCCGCGTTGATGTGATCGACCTCGATGCCGAGCTCGTCTCGCACCCGGCCGGCGAGCCCGATCATCGTCTCGAAGTTACTCGTGGTCACCCACGCCTGCCGCCCCAGATCGAACCGGACCGCGGGATAGGTGGTGAACCCGGCGAAGCGAACGCCATCGAGGCGGTCGATGTGGGCGATCACCCACAGGGCATCTGACTCGGCCACGCCGCCGGCCAGCGAGCGGGCCACGATGTCTCGCGGACCGTCGACACGCAGAACCACCGGTTGAACCAGACCGTGACTTGCCGCAACCCGGGCGATGTGGTGACACTTCTCGAGCGAGTACACCGTGACGTACTGCGGGCGCGTGTGAGTCACCACGTATTCCACATCGGCCACGGGAATCTGGCCGAGATGTCCGACGTGGCCGACCGGAATGGCCAGCCGCTCCAAGGCGTACAGCTCCTCCATGTCGATCGCGAGCGCCGCGTCGAACCCGTTCGCGCGCACGGTGGCGCAGATCGGTGGGCACCGCCCGAACTGCTTGGCCTCGAAGAACGTGAGCAGCCCGGCGTCGTCGATGGCGGCGCCGACCGCCCGGCAGTTCGCGGCGATCGTGTCCAGATCGACGACGTAACAGTCGGGAGGAATCGTGCCCTCGCGATGGAGAGTCGCCGCGGCTTCGATCAGGCCCGGGTTACGGCGCGCCAGGGACGCGAAGAGGTCCACGGCGGCGGAGTCTATCCGCGACGATGGTATACAGTCTACGATCTTTCGGACCGCGGACGAAGGGGCCACCACGCCGCAGATCTTTGAGGTGATGGACCTCGCCACGCGCCTCGGCGTCGACCGGGTGATCGAGCCGCACCGGGCCGCGCCACAGGTCGCCGACCGCCTCGACCCCTCGCGTCCGCCGGGCGAGGCCGAGCTCGTGCTCGAGGTCGATTTCCTGAACCTCGACGCGACGAGTCACCGCCAGATCCGCGAGGCGTGCGACTCCGACCCCGTGCGGATGGCGGACAGGATCGCCGAGATCGTCGCCACACGGGGGAAGATGCACAACCCGGTGACCGGTTCGGGCGGCGTGCTCGTCGGCCGCGTCGCCCGAGTGGGCCATGCGTATCCCCCAGAACAGCTGGCCCCGGCTCCCGGCGACCGAATCGTCCCGCTCGCCTCGCTGAGCCTGATCCCCCTGACGCTCGCCGAGGTCGGTCCGCTCGAACCCGAGTCGCCGCAGATCCCGGTCCGCGGCCGTGCGATCCTGCCTCCGATCGTGCCGTGGTCGCGCGTGCCCGACGACCTGCCGCTCGCGGTCGTGGTGTCGGCGCTCGACGTATACGGCGCGCCGTCGCATACGCGCGAGCTGGCCACGCCCGGCGCGCGGGTCACGGTCATCGGGGCTGGCCGCGCCGGGCTGCTGTCGGCCGCCGCGGCGCGCGAGGCCAGCGGCGACGCCGCGAACGTCACCGTCGTCGACGTCCGCGGGGACACGCTCGCGAACGTTCAGGCGGCCGTCCCGGGGGTGAGGGCGGTGCGCGCGGACGCCACCGACGCGCTGGCCATGGCGGCCGCGCTGAGCGACGCCGGCGCCGGCGAGGCCGACCTGACGCTGCTCGTGGTCAACCAGGGCCGGTGCGAGCTCGCCGCCGTGCTCGCGACCGCGCCCGGTGGGGTGGTGGTGCTGTTCTCGATGGCGGCGAGCCTGACCGCGGCCGCGCTCGGCGCCGAGGGCGTGGCGTCGACGGCGCGCCTGCTCGTCGGCAACGGCTACGCGCCGGACCAAGGAACCTACGCACTGGACCTGCTGCGCCGGGACGAGCGCCTGCGCACGCACTTCGCACGGCTCGCGTGAGAGGGTGATTCGATGAAGCTGTACGCGTTCCACGCCGGCGGAGAGCGCGCCGACATGGCCGCCTTCGATCCGTTCGATCCCGAGGTCGGGACGAAGATCGACATCCCGTACTTCTTCTACCTGATCCAGCACGAGCGCGGGAACGTGCTGTTCGACTCGGGCGCGCACCCGTCGCTGGCGACCAACCCGCGGGAGCGCCTCGGCGACGAGGCCGACAACTGGGAGATCGTGATGTCACCCGACGACGGGGCCGCCGATCGGCTCGCGACCGTCGGCATCGACCCGTCGGACATCACCCACGTCGTCCAGTCGCACCTGCACTACGACCACGCGGGAGGGCTGTGTTTCTTCGCGCACGCGCCCGTGTATGTACAGCGCGACGAGCTCGCGTTCGCCTACTCGCCCCCGATCTACCAGGAGGGCCTGTATCTGAAGGCGGACTTCGATCTGCCCGATATCCACTGGCACGAGCTCGACGGCGAGCACGACATCTTCGGCGACGGCAGGCTCGTGGTCGTGCCCACGCCCGGCCACTGCGCCGGCCACCAATCCCTGATCGTCCGCCTAGAGAGCCAGACCGTGATCCTCGTCGCCGACGCCGCCTACCTCGTCGAGAAGATGCGCGCGCGGGCGCTGCCCGCCGGCGCGATGGTCTGGAGCCCGGACCACATGGTGGCGAGCTGGGAGAAGCTCGAGCGGCTCGAACGGGAGCTCGACGCAGCGCTCATCCCCAGCCACGACCTGAAGTTCCGAGAGCGGATCCGGATGGCCCCGGACCAATGGTACGAGTGACGTCGTCACTCGTTTGGCACTTCCACTCCCGCCGGCCGGGCGTGCGTGTACGGGTCCTTCGGCGCGCGGTCCTCTGAAAGTGACTCCCGCGAGCCGGTGACGAGCTGCTCGATCGCGTCGGCCAGGTGCACCGGCGCGATGTTGTAGTCGGCCCGCTCGACGCGAAGCTGGTGGGCTCGCAGGAGCACGTCGGCGTGCGTGTGGCCCGCCGGCGGTTCGAACCGGTACGAGGCGAGCTCGATCAGCAGCCCGAGCGGATCGGTGAAGTAGATCGAGTCCATGAACCCGCGGTCCTTGACCCCGCTGTGCTTGATCCCGCGCTCGTCGAGCCGCTCGACCGCCTGGGCGAACGTCGCCTGCGACAGCGCGAACGCGACGTGGTGGACGCAGCCCGGTTCGGTCGGGGTGCGCCGAGGGTCGGGCGTCCGCTCCTCGTTGGTGAAGACCGTGATCAGCCGGCCGTCACCGGGATCGAAGTACAGATGGCTCTCGGCGGCGTTGTCGAGGTTCGGCTGCTCGAAGACGAACGGCATCCCGAGCACGCCCTCCCAGAAGTCGATCGAGGTCTGCCGGTCGGCGCCCACCAGCGTGATGTGATGGACACCCTGGCTCTGGAGCTTGCGCACGGCGGTCACCGTCCTTTCGGGTCGGAGGTCGTGGCCGCGGGCGAGCGGCTCTCGCCGGTCGCGGCGGCAAGCCACCGCGTGGCGGCGGGGATGTGAGCTGGGTCGATGTGGTGGGCGGCGTCCGATTCGAGATAGGTGACGGGCAGGGCCGCCGCGTCGAGGAGCCCGTGCGCGCCCCGCGCGAAGCCGACGTCCATGATCGGATCCGCCCGGCCGTGCGTGATCAGCACCGGCGTGTTCGCGCGGGAGGCGAGGTCGGGCCGCCAGCCGTCGACCGTCGGAATGAACCCGGAGAACGCCAGGATCCCGGCCGGCACGGGCCGGTCGCCCGCAAGCCCGAGCGCGTAGCTCATCACCGCGCCCATCGAGAACCCCCCGAGCACGGTCTGCTCGGGCGCGATCCCGGTGCGGTCCCATGTCTCATCATGGAACGCGGCGAGCGCGCGGTAGGCGTCGTCAAAGGTCTCACGGTCGGGATAGCCGACGCGAGGGACGGTGTACCAGTGGTACCCCGGCCAGCCCGGCGGCGTCAGCGGCCCGCGCGGGGTGACGACGTGCAGACGACGCTCCGGGTCGAGCACGTCGGCGAGGCCGAGCAGGTCGCGCTCGTCGGCGCCGCGACCGTGGTGGAGGATCAGCAGGCCGGCGGGATCGCCCGCCGACGGCCGCTCGCGGTAGATGAGGCTCATCGCACTAGGCCTCCTGGCGTGCAGCCGCGCGCGGGTTGACCAGCGGGGTCAGACGGCGCTCGAGCAGCGGCCGCAAGTGCTCGTGCTGCTTGGGCAAGCGCAGCTGCTCCCCGAGGTGCTCGGGATCCTCGTCGACGGCGAAGCCGGGCGAGCTCGTCGCGATCTCGAACAGGATCCCCTGCGGCTGGGGGAAGTAGATCGAGAAGAAGTAATCGCGATCGATCACGGGCGTGACGTGCATGCCGGCCTGCGCGACGCGATCCTGCCAGCTTGCGTGGTCCTCGTCGCGCGAGTGCCAGGCGATGTGGTGGACGGTTCCGGCGCCCTGGAGCCCGCGCTCGGTCGCGGCGTCGTAGCCCCAGCGGAAGTGGCGCGTGTCGCCGTCGAGCCGGTACTCGCCGTCGGCGAGCTCGGTGAATCCGAGCGTGCCGGTCAGCAGGTTGCGGTCGGTGTCCGTGTCCCGGGCCATGTACGCGCGGGCCCCCTCGACACCGAGGATCGCGTGCTCGGCCGGCACCTCCGGGTGCTCGGCGCGCAGTGGCGGGTTGCCGTCGTCCGCGACCACGAGCTCGAGGCCCAGCCCGTCGTAGTCGGCGAACCCCAGCGACCGCTCACGGCGCTCGCTGCGATAGCCCCTGCCGGCGAGCCGCTCGGCCCAGAACTCCAGTGACTCCTCCGACGCCACGCCGAGCTGGATCGCGTGGACCATCCCCGCCCCAGGGCGGCCGGGCCGCGCGCCGGCGAACTCGAACCAGGTCAGGATCGATCCCGGCGAGCCCTGGTCGTCGCCGAAGTACAGGTGATACGCCTCGGGCGCATCGAAGTTCACGGTCTTCTTCACCATCCGCAGGCCGAGGACGTCGGCGTAGAACTCGACGTTTCGCTCGGCGTCTCCGGTGATCATCGTGATGTGGTGCATCCCATCGAGCCTCATTCGCTCTCCTCCAGAAAAGTAGTTGCAGTCGCAATCATAGCGCGGGGTGGTTGCTGGCGCAACTACCGACCCCTGAACGCGGTTGTGCCGCCTCGGCGCGATCTTAGTTGCGCACACAAGCAATATCTGATATAGTTGCACAGACAACCTGATCCGCCAAACCAAGGAACTGATCATGAGCACCATCACCCCCACCGCGATCGCCACCGGCACCTGGACCGTCGACCCGGCCCATTCGAAGGTCGGCTTCGCCGTCAAGCACATGGGCATCGCCACCGTCCGCGGAGAGTTCACCGAGTTCGAGGGCACGCTCGAGATCGGCGAGGACCTCTCGAGCGCGAAGGTCCGCGGCACGGTCAAGGCCGCGTCGGTCGACACCAACGAGCCTCAGCGCGACGATCACCTCCGCTCGCCCGACTTCTTCGACGCCGCCAGGTTCCCCGAGCTTCGCTTCGAGTCGACGGCGATCGAGGCGCTCGACGACGAGGAGTTCCGGATCGCCGGCAAGCTGACGATCCATGGCGTCACCAACGACATCGTCCTCCACGCCGACGTTCAGGGCACCGACATCGACCCTTGGGGCAACGAGCGCGTCGGCCTCGAGATCACCGGCCAGCTCTCACGGGGCGACTACGGCATGAAGTTCAACCAGGCGCTCGGCAGCGGCAACATGCTGGTCGCCGACAAGGTCAGGCTCACCCTCGACATCTCCGCCGTCAAGCAGTCCTCGTAACCGTCGATCATCTACCGGGCCGGCGCCACCCCGGCGCCGGGCCGGGCCCTCAGGAGATGGCAACCACCGACACGCTTTCATCGCACGAGCTCGCCGCATGGCGCGGGCTGCTCGAGGCCCACGCTCAGGCGATGAGACAGCTCGACGCCCAGATGCAGGCCGAGCATGGCCTGTCGGTGTCGGCCTACGAGGTCCTGATGTTCCTCGACGATGCCCCCGAGCACCGGATGCGCATGTCGGACATTGCTGAGCGCGTCCTCCTCAGCCGGAGCGGCTGCACCCGCCTCGTCGACCGGCTCGTCAAGCAGGGCTACCTGACCCGTTGCGCCGCCGGCGAGGACGGCCGCGGCCTCTACGCCCAGCTCACCGATGCCGGCCTCGTGAAGATCAGAGCCGCTCGCGTCACCCACCACGAGGGGATCCGGCGGTTCTTCCTCGACCACCTCACCGCCACCGACCAGATCGCCCTCGGCGACATCTGGACCCGCTTCCACGATCGCAGCACCTGATCGACCGTGTTCTAATTCGCGGTCGTGCCGGACGAGACCGCGATGACCGCCGCGCCGCAGCTGGCGCGGAGCGTGGCCCGGCTCGGCACCGAATCCGCGTTCGCGGTGCTGGCGCGGGCACGAGAGCTCGAGCGGCTCGGCCGGTCGATCGTGCACCTGGAGATCGGGCAGCCCGACTTCCCGACGCCCGAGCACGTCGCCGCCGCCGGCATCGCCGCGATCGAGCGCGGCGAGACCGGGTACACCCCGAGCGCGGGCCTGACCGAGTTTCGCGAGGTGATCGCGACCGAGCTGTCGCGGAGCCGGGGGATCGAGGTGGCGGCCGATCGGGTGCTCGTCGCCACCGGCGCGAAGCTGTTCCTGTTCCTGACGATCCTCGCGGTGTGCGAGCCCGGCGACGAGGTCGTCTATCCCGATCCGGGCTTTCCGATCTACGAGTCCGCAATCCGGTGGGCCGGCGCCGTGCCGGTCCCGCTGCCCCTGCGCGAGGAGCTCGACTTCAGCTTCTCGCCCGACGACCTGAGCGAACGGCTGGGCGCGCAGACGAAGCTCGTGATCGTGAACTCGCCGAACAATCCGACCGGCGGAGTCGTTCCGGCCGATGTCCTGCGGACGGCCGCCGACATGATCCTCGACAGCCCCGCCTGGGTGCTCAGCGACGAGGTGTACCGGCGGATCGCCTACGACGCCGAGGTCGCCTCGATCGCCGCGGTGCCCGGGATGCTCGAACGCACGGTCCTGCTCGACGGCCTGTCGAAGACGTATTCGATGACCGGATGGCGCTGCGGATACGCAGCCGTGCCAGAGCCGCTGGTCGATCCGCTCACGCGGTTCATCACGAACTCGGTCTCGTGCGTGCCCGGGTTCGTCCAGGCCGCCGGCGTCGCCGCGCTCACCGGCCCGCAGGACTGCGTCACCGCGATGGTGCAGGAGTTCCGCGGCCGCCGCGACCTGGTCGTCTCCGGGCTGAACGCCCTGCCCGGCGTCAGGTGCCGTGTTCCCCGCGGAGCGTTCTACGCGTTCCCGGACGTCTCGGAGGTGCGGGCCGCCGGGCTCGCCGACCGACTGCTCGAGGAGGCCGGCGTCGCGCTGCTCGCGGGCGAGGGGTTCGGCGCCGCCGGTGAGGGGCATCTGCGGATCTCCTACGCCAACTCCCGCCCGCAACTCGAGCTCGCGCTCGAGCGGATGGCGAAGTTCCTGACCTCAGCCTGATCGTCGAGCTCAGGCCTGCCCGAGCTCGCCGACGAACCGTTCGACGATCTCGGCCGGGGTCCGCCCGGCGATTCGCTGGTACTGGACCTGGGCCAGGATCTGAGGAGCCGGCGCGTCGTCGAGCTTCACCGGCAGCAGCTTGGCCCGCCCGCCCATGAAGCCGTCGTACAGGTTGCGGCACTCGTCCATGCAATACCCGCTGCCCTCGTAGTGCTCGGAGAGCAGGATGACCCCGATCGCCGAAGCGGAGAGCCTGCGGGCGATCTGATCCTGCCAGTACTCGCCGATCGGAAGGCTGACGTCGTCGCGGTAGTCGAACACCTCCTGGAAACGCTCGCGCAGCGCATCGCCGAACTGCTTGCCGATCGCCGCGTCCTCGCCGGCGTAGCTGAGGAACACCGGCTCCTTGCGCTTCGCCGCCGACTTGAAGTACGCGGTGGCCGCCGCCCGATCGCCGATCAGCTGCGCCTGCTGGGCGATGACCTGCAGCCGCTCGCGCACTCCCGCTCGGAGCTCGGGCGCCGTGGACCACCGGGTCACGTCCTTGCGGTAGCCAACGGTCAGATCCCCGAACAGCACATCCTCCATCGGAGACCCGGCCGCCTCACCGTCCGTGTGACCATCGGCACGGCGCACCCGGAGCACGGGTGTGAACTGCCCGAACAAGAACGCGGTCAACGCCTCGATCTTGGGGTCGCTCACGTCGGCGACGACCCAATCGCATCGACGGAGCTCGTTCAGGCAGGCGATGGTCAGGCCCGTCGGCAGCCGGACGGGCTCGAAGCCGTGGAGCGAGACCTCTTCCTCGACGACACCGATCGCGTCCACGCCGTCCGGGCTGCCGAACACCACGCCTACGCGCCCGTCCTCGAAGGGCGCGCCGGGCTGCGGTTCGAAGCGCTCCCAGAAACGCGCGACTCGCGCCTGCAACCGCGACCAGGACGGCGAGCCGCCCATCAGCGCGATCTCCTGGGCGTCGTAGGTGAGACGTTCTATGTCCGGAGGTGTCTGAAGCAGCCTTCCATAGCGCTGGTCGATGAACACGATCCCGGGCTTTCGAGCGCGGATCGCCATGTCCAGCTCGAGCCGGAAGTACCGCGCCTGTTGGGCCAGCGCGTCCTGGTCCCAGCTCGCGTCCGGCTCACCCGGCACCGGCCACACGCCCACGAACGCGTCGGCATCTCGGATCATCCGCTCGAGGCGGGTGGTGCTCGTACTGAACTTGCCGCGGTCGACGCGGAAGCTGATCGTCGCGCTCTTGGCGTTCAGCTCGTAGAAGAACAGGTTGACCGCAGGGGCGGTGTAGCTGTGGCTGAGAAAAACGCCTGCGACGCGTGAGCGGTCATTGCCGGATGACATCGCTCAGATGGCGTCGGCCATACCCTCCGACCGGGTCTCCACGCCGGCAATCCTATGCTGGCGAAACCGCCGGATGCAGCTGATTCGCAGTCGGCCGGGGCGCCACGCCGGGGCCGGCATCGCGTATGTTGAGCACCGATCGTGCCCGCCCCTGAGCCGCAGCCGATTCTCAGCCTCCCGACCGAGGCGGCGATCTTCCTCGTGCTGACGGTGCCGGCAGGATCCGAGGCCGATATCGCCGACGTCCTTGCCGACGCCTCCGGGATCAAGCGGTCGGTCGGGTTCCGCGTGCCCGAGGCGCAGCTGACCTGCGTGGTCGGGATCGGGGCGTCGCTGTGGGACCGGCTGACCGGCGGCCCCCGCCCCGCCGGGCTGCACGCGTTCCGCGAGCTCGCGGGCGCGCGCCACACCGCTGTCGGCACGCCCGGCGACCTGCTGTTCCACATCCGGGCGCACCGTTTCGACCTGTGCTTCGAGCTCGCCCAGCGGTTGACCGAGCGGCTGCGCGGTCACGCTCAGGTCGTCGACGAGGTGCACGGGTTCCGTTCGTTCGACGAGCGCGACGTGCTCGGGTTCGTCGACGGAACCGAGAATCCGGAGGGTGCG
>Ga0335078_10008942_pt1 | contig 14880 bp, 10 predicted proteins | sample Lox_Sample_32_FD_206711 | JGI IMG/M metagenome (GOLD analysis project Ga0335078, IMG submission 206711) | Soil microbial communities from Loxahatchee National Wildlife Refuge, Florida, United States - Lox_Sample_3.2 | ecosystem: Environmental > Terrestrial > Soil > Wetlands | place: USA...
TGCACACGAACTCGAGACGATCTATGTGATTCCGATCAAGAGTGATGGGGAACACTATGTGCATGAAGGCAAGCTGAGAGTATTTCGCAGCCGCAGTGGCGGAAACGAATGGGAGCCGCTAACCAAAGGCCTTCCGCAGAAGGATTGCTACGTCAATATTCTTCGCGATGCCATGGCCGTCGACTCGCTCGATAAATGCGGCGTCTACTTCGGAACGACCGGAGGCCAGGTCTACGCTTCGGCGGATGCCGGCGACAGTTGGAATCCGATCGTTCGTGATTTGCCGGCAGTGTTGTCGGTTGAGGTCCAGACGCTGGCGTAAAATGTCGGAGCGCAAAACAATTCGCGTGATTCTTCCCTTTCATTTGCGGAACCTGGCCCATGTAAGCAATGAGGTCACGTTGGAAATGGACGGACCGATTACCCAGCGTTCTGTTCTTGATGCGCTCGAAGCTCACTATCCCATGCTTCGGGGAGCGATCCGAGATCATGTGACTCTGCAACGTCGGGCGTTTCTGCGTTTCTTCGCCTGCGAAGAAGACTTGTCGCACGAATCGCCCGACGCCGCGCTGCCCGAAGCCGTGGCGTCCGGGAAAGAGCCGTTTATCGTGATTGGCGCCATCGCGGGCGGATAGTTAAACTTGGATTAATTATGTGTAGAAATATTCGACCACTTTTCAACTTCGATCCTCCCGTTACCGACGAGGAAATTCGGGCGGCTTCGCTGCAGTTCGTCCGCAAGATCAGCGGCTTCACGAAACCTTCGAAGGCCAACGAAGACGCGTTCCTGCACGCGATTGATGAAGTCGCCGAAGTTTCGAAACGCCTACTGCTGTCGCTCGAAACTCTAGCACCTCCGCGAAACCGGGACGAAGAAGCCGCCAAAGCCAAAGCGCGCGCCGTGGCTCGTTTCGGCGATTGAGTTCTAGGCTTTTCCATCTGCCCTTCTCACAGCTTGGATTTCAGCCTCTCACCGTATAATGGCGCATAGTCTAGGGCCTCCACATGCCGTCGTTGATGAAATTCCGCCAATGGCTGATCGCATGCGTGCTTCTGCTGCTGGTTGCCGCCGCCCTGGTGGCACTATTTTTGACTCGGGATCTGGGAAGCATTCAGATCACAGAGAACAAGAAGAAAGAAATCGTCGCGGCTCCGCTGGTCGACGAAACTCCGTTGAAAACGGCGAGATCCATGGGCAAACTCGCTGCCAGCGCTGACGAGCAACGGTTTGCCGATCAGGCGGAAGAACTCGCCGACAATGAAGTTGACATCGCGTATCGCGATGCTTCGCGAGATGCCACCGACCATCCTCCTCAGGCCAAACCTGAATTTCATGAGCTTTTTCAGCACGCCGGAGAGGTCGATTCTGAAGTAGACGATGACCAGAATCAAGTCAAAGAACTGCAAAAGCAGTTAGCCGCAGCCAGCGGCTCTCGCCAGGTAAGTTTGCAGGAGCAGCTCGATGTCGCTCAGGCACAGCTTGAGCTTGATCAGGACGAACTCGCTGATGCCAAGGAAGACCTGGTGCGATCGGGCGCAGATCCTGGCGCCCTGATCCAGAGGCAGTTTCAGGAGCATCAATCTGCGGAGCATGCCTCCGATCAGCAAACGGCGCTGACTGCCGGGGGCAGTGCTGCCATCGATTACCAGGCAGAGAATGTTATTGCGCAATTCGCTGCATGGCGGGCGCTGCGCGCGAAAATCGAGCAACTTGAGCAAGCAAAATCAGACGCTGCCCGAAATGCCGCGAACCTCGCCAAAGCTCATGACTCGCTTGACAAGCGTCTGGCCGCCGACAAGAAGGCGGCTCGGTCGGCACCCTGGCAGCAGCCGATCAGCGCGCCAAATACGATCTCCTCCGCGCCCACTTCAGCGGCTAGGGTCAAAGCGCTGCATCTTCTCTCGGATGATCAGAAAAATCTCTCCGACCTCGATAAACGAATTCAGGATGAGCAAGACCTGCAAACCGCGTACGCTGGCTGGATTGCTATCGTGCAATCGCATCAGCGAGCCGCAATGCACGGAATGGTTCAATCCGCGCTCTGGATTCTGCTGATCATCCTCTGTGTCTACCTCGCAGACCGGATCGTCGATCATTACATTTCGGAGGTCGGCTCCGAGCGTACTCGCCTGCATACTCTGCGCGCGGTGATTCGCTTTGCGGTACAAGCTATCGGCCTTCTGCTCATTGTGCTAGTGATCGTCGGCGCTCCAAACCAAATGCCGACGATTATCGGCTTGGCCGGAGCCGGCCTGACCGTCGCCCTGAAGGATTTTATCGTCGCGTTCTTTGGCTGGTTCGTATTGATGGGAAAAAACGGAATTCGAGTCGGCGATTGGGTCGAGATCAACGGTGTGGCGGGCGAAGTCATGGAAATCAATCTGCTTCGCACGGTGCTGCTGGAAACTGGGAATTGGACTTCAACCGGGCATCCTACTGGACGAAAAGTATCGTTCGTCAACAGCTATGCCATTGAAGGCCACTTCTTCAATTTCACAACCAGCGGACAATGGCTGTGGGATGAGATTCAGCTGCTGGTACCCTCCGAACTCGATCCCTATGCTTTGCTCGATACGATTCAACAGACGGTCGCGAAGGAAACCGAAAACAGTGTGCGCGAGGCCGAAGAAGAGTGGAAGCGGGTTACGAATCGTTACCGGGTTCGAGCGGTATCTGCCGCGCCCGCGGTAAATCTGCACCCAACCCCGTCCGGGATTGAAGTCCACGTCCGCTACATCTGCCGGGCCAATGAGCGTTATGCGCTTCGCGCGCGGCTCAATCAGGTACTCGTCCAACTGCTTCGTCGTAAGGGTATCGACGAAAAGGAAAGCGCCGCGTCTTTGCGCTCCTAGTTCTGGTTAGCGCTTCTGAAGTTCGCCCACAATTGCTGCCTTAGCGATTCCCGGCAGTCGCGAGTTTCGTAGGATCTCCTGCACCTGTGCCGTCGGCATCATCTTCGAAAATTCCAATGCCGCGTCGACGGGTGTCTTTTCACTTCGGAGCAACGCTATTCGTATATCGCGCCGCAATGACCACTTCGGGTGCTCGGTCACGGTGCGAACAAATCCGGCACTCGCAGACGCCGACAGCAGAGCTTTGATGACGATCGCTTCGGTGAGCCTGGGATTTTCCAGCGCCGCCTGCATCACGCGCTGATCGGAATCCAATAGCAACATTCCGGCGATTCGTCCTGAGGCTCGCCGGGCCAAGGACAATCTTTCGCCTGAAGAAATCGATTCCAACTTCTTGATCAGCACATCTTCTGCAGCAACCTTGATGTCGCCGGGAATAGTCGGCATCAGCGCCACTCGCATCAGATCGAAGGTAAACAGTTGCCTGACCAGCGCCACGGATACATAACGAGGAGTCTTGGGATTTTCAATGATCGCCAGCCTTACTTTGCGATTCTTGGCGATCGAAGTTTTGCTGAGTTTCTCAAGAACTTCTGCGGATAAGTCTGGCTGATGCAACAGAGCGAGAACCGCATCTTCGTCGAGCTCCCGAGCTTGCAATACGCTTGCGTGGGGATCTGCACCCATCGTTTCTTCGACAGAATTCGCGACGAGCGGCGGATCGAACGATTCGTCCGAATTCTGCTGGTTTTCGGCCATGCATTCCCCGCTGTGCGCGCCCCCTATCGTCCGATCGTGCCTTTGCGAGCCAGTTCCAGCGCGCCTTTCACCGGATCGACGACCTCTTCGTTCAGGTCAACGTTCGGATAAGTCAATCGCAGATTATTGTAGAAAACTCGGCGCACCAGGGCCGCATTACGGAAGACCCCGCCCGACATGGCCACTCGCACATCCTCCCCGTCGCGAAACAAACGCATGATGACGCTTTTGGCTAGCCCCGCCAACTCGGCCCCGGCCTGAGCCAGCACATCGTGCGCGGTCGCGTCACTTTTCTCGTCTGCCGCAAGAACCACCGGGAACAAAGCTGCAAAATCGGGTGCCGGTGAAGCGTTTGCCGCCATGATGATCTGCTCGCGCGTCTTCACATTCCAGGCACTCATGAGGCCTTCGAGCAAGGCCGCATTTTGGCCCTCGTCATAGGCCTTCATCGATGAAGCCAGCGCGGCACGGCCGATCCAGTGAGCAGATCCTTCGTCGGAGATCGCAAATCCCCAGCCACCCGCTCGCGCCGTCTGGCCGGCAACATTTCTGCCGTATGCGATCGATCCGGTACCGGCAATAACTACGACGCCCGCCGCACTGCCGGCAGCCGCCTCCATCGCAATCACCATGTCCCCGACGATCTCGACATCTCCTGAGACGATTCCGCGCACGATACGGCCGACAGACTCTGCGGTCTCAGCCCGCGCGCCTCCCGCGACTCCAACACAACTTCTCGTGATCTGCGATGGCTCGACGTTCGCGTCGTCGCATGCCTGCTTCACGGCAGCTGTAATCTCTTCCCGCGCTCTCTGTTCTCCGACCCGCACCACGTTGCTCGGACCCGCGGTTCCGCTCCCTAGGACTGTCTTGTCATCGCCTACGACGCAAGCCGTCTTGCTGCCTCCGCCATCGATGCCGAGGAAGATGCTCATGCCGTAGTTCTATCACACGCATGCACGCTGACCGATGCGAAGAACGATGCGGTGCACCTCTGTGTTCCCCTTGCGCACTAACTGGTCCCAAGCGCCGGAAATCCTAGTACCCTGAGATTTTCCAGCATGGGCCTGAACACATTTGATCTCGCGATCATCGTCATTTATCTCGCGGGGATCACTCTGTTCGGGCTGCGGTTCCGCAAGCGCCAACGTTCGCTGCGCGACTACTTCCTCGCCGACCGCAATATTCCGTGGTGGGCGATCGCGCTCTCGATCGTTGCGGCCGAAACCAGCACACTCACTATCATCAGCATTCCCGGACTTGCCTACGACACTAATCTGACTTTCCTTCAGGTGGTGTTCGGATATTTGATCGGTCGCGTGATCATCAGCTTCGTGCTTCTCCCGCATTACTTCCGTGGCGATCTTTACACGGCTTATGAGTTGATCGAGCGGCGATTCGGGCGGACTTTGCGGTCGCTGACGGCTGGATTATTTTTGCTGACGCGCGCGGCGGCAGAGGGCGTACGTGTTTATGCAGTGTCGATCGTGGTGGCGATTGCGCTGGGCACCGGCGAGATCGCATCGATCACAATCATTACTGTGCTGACGCTCATTTACACCTTCGAAGGCGGACTGGCGGCGGTCATCTGGACCGATGTGGTACAAACCGTAATCTATGTCGGCGGAACACTGGTCGGGCTGTTTACCATCCTGCACCTCGTTCCCGGCGGGTGGCCTGCGGTGCACAGCGTTGCTGCCGCCGCCGAAAAGTTCCGGGTGTTCGACTTCACGCCAGACTTCTGGCGTCCGTACACATTTTGGGCCGGACTGATTGGCGGAGCGTTTCTCACGACGGCGAGCCACGGCACAGATCAGCTGATCGTTCAGCGCTTGCTCGCCGCACGCAATCAGCGACAGTCCGTCACGGCCTTGCTCACGAGCGGGGTCGCGGTGCTGTTTCAGTTCGCACTGTTCCTGATTATCGGCGTGATGCTGTTCGCGTTCTATGCCAAGCCGTCATCGTTCTTCGGCCGCGCCGACCGCATCTTCCCCAGCTTTATTGTCACGGAGATGCCGCACGGAATTTCCGGGCTGTTGATCGCCGCGATCCTGGCAGCGGCGATGTCGAACCTGAGCGCAGCGCTCAATTCCCTTTCGTCGACTTCCATTATCGATTTCTATCTGCGGCGCAAGCCGCAAACCGACGAACGGCGAAGATTGCAACTGTCGCGCTTGGCAACCGTGTTCTGGGCGCTGATTCTGTTCGGGCTGGCGATTCTGTCGCTGCACAAAGTCGCGCGCGTGGTCGAAGTCGGACTGCAGATTGCGTCGGTCGCTTACGGCGCTCTGCTGGGCGTTTTTCTTCTTGGAGTACTCACTCGCAACGCAAATCAGCGCGGTGCGATTGTCGGCATGGTCGCCGGTTTCGCGACGAATTTGTATCTCTGGATATTCACCGCGGTTCCCTGGACCTGGCACGTGCCGATCGGGACGGCTGTGACGTTCGCGATTGGGTACGGCTGCAGTGAATTGAGAGTGCAGAGATCCGTCGACTCCGCACAGGAGTCGGACCACTCATAGCGCTGCTTGAACCACAGAGACACGGGGGTTCCGGAGGGATCGTGATGACGGGGAATGACAAGAAAAGGGGCAGCTTACGCCGCCCCAAAATTCGCGGGCGAGGGCGCCCGCGCCACACTAGCTATGTGCCTTCGGACCAGCCGGACAGGTACTCTTCTTGTTCCGGCGTGAGCTTGTCGATCTTGATGCCCATGGACTCGAGCTTCAGCTTGGCCACGCGGCGATCGAGATCGTCTGGAACTTTGTAAACTTTCTTTTCCAGCGTCCGCGCATTCTTGACCATAAATTCGCACGACAGAGCCTGGTCGGCGAAGCTCATGTCCATCACTGACGCCGGATGTCCTTCGGCGGAAGCCAGGTTGATCAAGCGGCCTTCGCCAAGAAGGTTGATCTTGCGGCCGTCCCTCATCGAAAACTCCTCGACGAAGTTGCGGGTCGTGCGCTTCGAGGAAGCCATCTTCTCAAGACCGGGAATGTCGATTTCAACGTTGAAGTGACCGGAGTTCGAGATAATGGCGCCGTCTTTCATGACTTCGAAGTGCTCTTTCGCGAGCACGTTCTTGTTCCCCGTAACCGTGCAGAACACGTCGCCGATCTTGGCGGCTTCCGGCATCGACATCACGCGGAAACCGTCCATCACTGCTTCCAGCGCCTTCGTCGGATCAACTTCGGTGACGATCACTTCGGCTCCGGCGCCGCGCGCGCGGCTAGCGAGACCGCGTCCGCACCATCCGTAGCCAGCCACAACAAATTTCGAGCCGGCGAGCAGGAAGTTAGTCGCTCGAATGATGCCGTCAATCGTGGACTGTCCGGTACCGTAGCGGTTGTCGAAGAGGTGCTTGGTGTCAGCATCGTTGACCGCGATGATCGGGAAGCGCAGCACGCCTTCCTTTGCCATCGCGCGCAGGCGGATGACGCCGGTGGTGGTCTCTTCCGTTCCGCCGATCACGCCCGGAAGCGCGTCGGTACGCTTGGTGTGAAGAATCGTGACCAAGTCTGCGCCGTCATCCATGGTGATCTGCGGCTTGTGGTCGATGGCCGCGAGGATGTGGCTGTAGTAGGTATCGTTGTCCTCGCCCTTGATCGCGAAGACCGAAATGCCGTGATCGCGCACCAGGCTGGCCGCGACGTCGTCCTGCGTGGAGAGCGGGTTTGACGCGCAAAGCACAACGTCGGCGCCGCCGTCGCGAAGCGTGATCGCGAGGTTCGCGGTCTCTGCCGTCACGTGCAAGCATGCGGACACGCGAACACCCTTGAGGGGCTGGTTCTTGATGAATTCTTTGCGGATGATCTGCAGCACTTTCATCGACTGATTGGCCCAGTCAATCCGCTTCTTGCCTAAATCGGCGACATCCATGGTTTTGATGTCGCACTGCACTTGCGTCGGTGTCGTTGCCATATGTCTCCTGTGGCCAATCGCCACTAGTTTTGAATTAGTTCTCGCGAACTTGTGAAATCGTTATTAGGATGCGAGGCTTCACGAACGTGGCTTCGCCCCGCTCAGGATCTCGGCTGCGGGCTTACTTTCGTACTGCCGCAGGCTCCTTCACGCCGGCATCACTCGCCAACTTGGCAGCCTTGTCCGTCGCTTCCCAAGTGAAGTCGCGGTCGTTGCGGCCGAAGTGGCCGTACGCAGCGGTCTTCTTATAGATCGGACGCCGCAAATTGAGCGACTCGATGATTCCCTTGGGCGTGAGCTTGAAATGCGCGCGCACCAGATCAGGAATGATTGTCGGATCCACCTTCGAGGTTCCAAACGTCTCAACCAGGACGCTGACCGGCTCCGCCACGCCAATTGCGTACGCCAGTTGGACTTCGCACTTGCTAGCAAGTCCGGCTGCAACCACGTTCTTGGCGATGTGACGCGCCATGTAAGCTGCGGAGCGATCGACCTTGGTCGGATCTTTGCCGCTGAATGCGCCGCCACCGTGACGTCCCATGCCGCCGTAGGTGTCGACAATGATCTTGCGACCGGTCAGGCCGGTGTCGCCCATCGGACCACCAATGACAAAGCGTCCGGTTGGATTGATGTGATATTGAGTGTCTTCATCGAGAAGCTGCGGTGGAATCACGGCCTGGATCACGTGCTTCAAAATCCCCGAGCGCAGTTCGTCGTTGGTGACTGTCTCGGCGTGCTGGGTGGAGATCACAACCGCATCCACGCGCATCACCTTGCCGTCGGGACCATATTCCACTGTAACCTGGGACTTTCCATCAGGCCGAAGGAACGGGAGGGTTCCATTCTTGCGAACTTCCGAGAGACGCTGTGTCAGCTTGTGCGCGAGGGAGATGGGCGTCGGCATGTAATCCGCGTTCTCATCCACGGCGAAGCCGAACATCATGCCTTGGTCGCCGGCGCCGCCAGTATCGACGCCCATGGCGATGTCGCCGGACTGTTTGTTGATGCTGGAAATCACGGCGCAAGTGTTGGAGTCGAAGCCATAGAGAGCGTTGTCATAGCCGATCGAGGTGACGGTGCCGCGCACGACACTCTGAAAATCGACGTAGGCTTTGGTGGTAATTTCGCCCGCGATCACCACGAGACCGGTGGCGGTGAGGGTTTCACAGGCCACGCGGCTGCCAGGATCTTCTGCAAGGCAGGCGTCGAGAATTGCATCGGAAATCTGGTCAGCGATCTTGTCCGGATGACCTTCGGTCACAGACTCCGAAGTAAATAAATAAGGGTTCTTGTGTGCCACTCCACTTCTCCTTTTTGGCGACGGGCGTTACGTCCGGCAGGGGGTAAACGCGGGGCCGGTACGGCTAGTTAGATTCTCTAAAAAGTTACCAGAGAAATAAGGCGGAAGCAATTACTTTAGCCCGGTTGCGCGAAGGCGACATCGAGCTGAGAATTCCTCATGGTGAATGGAATTAAGCAGCATTGCGTTGAGCAACTTGCAGCCGTTCTGAGCCATCCGAAATCCACTACAAACTTGCAACATTAGAGTCTATGGACTCTGGCTTACGGGCTTGCGGGAGATGGTCACCTCTAGACCGTCAGGGCCGAATTCCAGGGTCTTCACTTCACCCGGTTCACCCTGCGCCGGAAGCCTTTCTCCGTTGAATTCGAAGTCGAGGCCGCCTGCATTACCAGTCCGGACAACGATCTGTTTCGTGGCCCGGATGGATTTTTGTGTGCCTGCGGTGATGGTGTCCTGAAGAATTTGCTTGCCGTCGGCGGTGATGGAGATCCAGGCATCCTCGCGAGCGGCGATCTTGAGACCGAACAAGGCAGTGGGCGGAATGGTTGTGGCCGCACTGTTCGTCAGCACAGCAGAGTTTGTAGGCGTCTGTTGCGGACTCCTTGGCAGAGCACTTGTTGAGACGTGTTGCGCCGCGACTGGCGTTTGCTTGATGGTGGCGGGAACTGAAGTCTCCGGTGCGTTTGTGGGTGTGGTGGCCGGAACAGGGGCAGGGCCGGACTGCTTAGCCGTTTCTTCGCGCGAATAGAAACCCCATACGGCAAAGCCAAGCGCCACAACCAACAAGAGCAACGCGAGGGTGCCCCATGGAAATCCGCCGCTGCCGGGTCTTGGTTCGGGAGGAGCGGGCAACACGACTGACGCCTCGGCGACTGGCGAAGGAGGGCTGATGGCGGTCAAGTAATCCGCAATCGCCTCATCTTCGTCGGCTCCCACCGATTTCGCGTAGGCACGGATGAACCCTTTATTGAAGATGCCGCCGGGTAGCTGGTCGAACTGATCGTGTTCAATCGCCTGTAGAAAGCGGGTACCAATCTTGGTGGTAAGGGAGATCTGGTCGAGAGAGACTCCGCGCTGCTCCCGCTGCTTTTTCAACCGTGCGCCCAAGGATGGCAATGAACGGTCCCCCCGCTGCCCACCATTAAACATGATGTAGGAACGGTTCGCCAGAGGGGGTTCAGCTATCGCTAGCGTGCGTCCGATCGTAACAAGGGCCCGGCTGATGCCCTGTCCAAAAAAATCTTCGTTATCACAGACTTTGATTCGCGGATGTGAATAGGCTTCTCGCGAGGAGCAAACCATCTCCTGGCGAGCTGAGTCTTGCGACGGCCTGTAGGTTTTCGGCCGGGCCCTCCCCAACCTGGTCGAAGCCAGTGCAAGGGCATAATGTCCTCCCACTGGGCCGCCTATTGTCCAATCATTGAACCTTCTGCAAGAACGAAGGGGGCGCCATGCAATTGACTTCGGATCCAAGTTCCGGTCGGCATTTTTCCTCGTGCCTTCATCATCCTTTCCAATCGATTCGAGAAGCCACCGGACGCAGTCTGTTCTTAAGCTCAATCTCATCGCAGGTACAAAGTCGCGCCGCTGCTCGCGCAGACGGTTGAAGAACCGGCTGTCTCGCGCGTGATCTGACGCGGAACGTCCGCGGGCGAGAGCTATTTCCGAACACCAGAAGCGACGACGCATGGTCATCGTGAACTGGATTCGGAATCTCGCACTGAGTTTCGTAAGAGAAGTTTTATTCGAGCCCAAAAATTCGGGCGGAAAGGACTTATATGTTCTTAAGCGATTCGGATTTTGGCAGTTTCAAGATCGGCTTCCGTTGTCTAACGCTCCTGCTGGTAGTTGTGTTCGCGTTTGGAGCGATCGGGCAGGCACAGAATGTGACAATGACTCCGGCTGGCCCGGTGAATTTTGGCCAGGTGACGGTTGGAAGCAACACCACACAAACCGTAGTTCTCTCGATGAACACGGCCCTGACGCTCGCAAGCGTGCAGACAAGCGGTGATTATTCCGTGCAGAGCAATTCGTGCGGACTGAACACACCACTTGCGGCAGGTACAGTATGCAGCCTGCAAGTGCAATTCACGCCCTCGGTGCCCGGGCGGCGTTGGTTCCCGCTCCTGGTGACCGACAGCAATTCCATAAAGTATGCATTCGGCCTAGAAGGAGTGGGCCTAGGATCGGTTTTTGCATTCACACCGGGAATCATCAACACAGTTGCGGGCAAGGGCAATTATGGATATAGCGGAGATGGTGGTCCCGCAACGGATGCAGTCCTGTACGACCCGGAAGGCGTTGCCGTCGATAGCTCGGGCAATATTTATGTTGCCGAGGCTTTCAATGGGGTGATCCGGAAGGTTGACACAAACGGGATCATCAACACCGTAGCGGGCAACGGAATCACTGGATACAGCGGAGACGGCGGTCCAGCCACCAGCGCCGAATTTTATGATCCAGCGAGCGTTGCGTTGGACAGTGCGGGAAACCTCTACATCGCGGATACCAATAACACCGTCATCCGCAAAGTGGATGCCAATGGAATTATCACGACAATCGCGGGTACTGGCGGAAGAACATATACCGGAGATGGCGGTCCGGCTGTTAACGCCACGCTCTTTAATCCTTACGGAATCGCGGTTGGAAGCGGCGGGGTTCTCTACATCGCCGACACAGGAAATGCCGCCGTTCGTAAGGTGGACGCAAATGGAATCATCACGACCGTGGCGGGCACAGGGGTCCTGGGATACAGCGGGGACGGCGGCCCAGCAACCGCAGCGCAAATCGGATCAGCACACGGGGTAGCGGTGGACGGCGCCGGAAATCTCTATATTGCCGACAACTATAACAATGTTATTCGGAAGGTCGATAGCAGTGGCATCATCACTACTTTCGCGGGAAATGGAAGCATGGGAACCTCGGGAGACGGAGGTCCAGCAATCAACGCCCCACTGTACTATCCAGTACAGGTTGCGGCGGACAGCGCAGGCAACGTGTACATCGTCGATTCCAGCGAGCGCGTCCGAAAGGTCGACACTGCGGGAACAATCTATACCGTGGCAGGTTTCTTCCCGGCGTCTTTCTGGTACGGCGGTGATGGCGGGCCTGCCACAAAGGCGGAGTTTCAAACTCCATTCGGTGTAGCCGTGGACAACCTGGGAAACATCTACATTGCGGATCTGGGCAACCAGAGGGTTCGCAAGGTCGATGTGACAACCTCGGGTGTATGGTTCAGCCCGGTTAATGTGGGACAAACCAGTCCTGCGCAGAGCGTATTGATCTCGGACGTAGGAAACGAACCATTAAATTTGAGCTCGTTCTCTATATCGCCAAATTTCGAATTTCAGAGCGTAGGAAATGATTGTTCAGCGGGAACTCCGCTGGGAATCGGCGGCGATTGCTCGTTGGGAATGGTGTTTGTACCCAGCGTCGCGGGGCCGCTCACGGGCACTGTTACCGTCGGGGATGACGCTCTGAACAACCCTCATGTGATGGACGTGAACGGAGCGATACAGGTCGCGCCGACCGTTCTATTCATCGGAGCGCCGGGTATCGCATATTACGGTACGGTGTTTGAGGTTGCCGGACTAACAAATGCGAGCACTACGGCTGTGATCACAGCGACCGGACCCTGTTCAGTCAATGGAAACCTGGTGACCGTGACCTCCGGCTCAGGAATATGCATAACCACAGCAATATGGGCGGCGGACGCGAACTACACGGGTGCCACGCTCTCCCAGTACACGACGGCTATCAAAGCGACCAGCTCAGTTACGATTACTTCCAACACTCCGAATCCAGTGAAAATTGGACAAGGAGTCACCGTTGCATTCGCCGTGACCGGGAACGGAGTTCCAACGGGAAGCGTCACGGTTAGTGCTAACAGCGGCGAATCCTGCAATGGCGGCTTGACTGCAGGGTTGGGAAGCTGCACGCTGACGTTCAATGCTCTCGGGTTGAGAACCTTCACTGCTACTTACTTGGGGGATGGAAACTTCGACGGAAGCACGTCGCTCGGGGTAATCCAGAACATCCTAGCTGCCGGTGTGGATCTGATTGAGATTGGGCCCTCGGTGCTTACTCCAAATCCATTCTCAGGAGGCACCATCGTGGTAGTCGACACGACGATGAATCAGGGGATCAGCACTGCCGGCCCGTCGTGGACGCGACTTTATCTGTCCACGAATGGCACTACAAAAGGGACTATGCTTGGGACGAGAAGCGTGCCTTCGCTCATCGGAGGAGCGATTTCCCAAGGCAGTATCGTCGGCATTCTTCCCCTCAACCTGAATGGGACGTACTACATCATCGCTTGTGCGGATGATACGAACGCAGTAGTCGAAAGCAACGAAACCAACAACTGCAGTTTTTCGGCCGGCGTAGCAATCAGTGGCGCGGACTTGGCTGAGACGGCGGTATTCCCGACGACAACACCGGGAGCCGGAACCACTATCGTTATCTCGGACACTGCCTCCAACAAGGGCGGTGGTAATGCCGGGGCATCCTGGACCCGCTTCTATCTCTCAACCAATGGCACCACCAAAACCACAATGTTGGGCTCGAGAAGTGTGCCGGCACTCAATGCAGGCGCGACCTCCGGCCCGGTGAATACGAACGTAACTCTCCCTCTGAACCTCAACGGCCAGTATTTCGTGATCGCCTGTGCCGATGACACCAACGCAGTAGTGGAGAGCAATGAAACCAACAACTGCCTGGCTTCCGGAGCAATCCAGGTAGCGGGCGCGGACTTGGTTGAGGCTTCGGTCTATCCACCATCGAGTGCAGCTGCTGGAGGCACGATGTCCGTGATCGACACCGTAACCAACCAGGGTGGTGGAAACGCAAGCAATTCATGGACACGGTTCTATTTGTCGACCAATGGCACGACGAAAGGAACCGTGCTGGGAACACGGACAGTGCCAGCATTGATCGCCGGCGCTGGTTCCGGGCCAGTTACTACTAACTTGACGGCCCCCATGAACACGAGTGGCGTGTATTGGGTGATCGCCTGCGCGGATGACACTAATGCAATAACGGAAACCAACGAAACTAACAACTGCACGACGTCCAACGCGTTTCAGATTGCAGCTGCAGATTTGATCGAGAGCACAGTCAGTGCTCCGGTCAGCGGAGGTTCCGGCGGAGTCATCACGGTTACTGACACCACATCGAACCAGGGTGGCGGAAATGCGAACAGTTCCTGGACGCGCTTTTATCTCTCGACCAACGGAACAACTAAAAGCACAATGCTGGGATCAAGGAGCGTGCCAGCCTTGGCTACGGGCGTCAATTCGGGGCCAGTCAATACCAATCTGACGCTCCCTCTCAACCTTAGCGGCACCTACTACATCATTGCGTGCGCGGATGACACCAATGCGGTTGTAGAAAGCTACGAAAACAACAACTGCACAGCTTCGGGACCGATAGCTGTGCAATAACGCGGCCGCTTTTATTCAACGGGGTGGCCCCCACATTCGGGGCTGCCCCGATTTCAGCTAGCAGGATCTCAACCATTCCAGCCGGCGCAGGTAACCGATTGGCTGCCCTACCGTGTGCTTTATCTCTAAAGCAAGCTCTTGAAGGGACTTAGATCGTATCTTCGGGGGTACTGGTTACCAACGTTTCTTCCCCCCACTTTCGTGCCACTTATATAATTTTAGGACTCCCGCGGGAAGCTGAGGATGCAGTTGATGAGCAAGGCCATCGAGGCCGATCAGAACCGCCAGAGCCAGGAACTCGCCATATTCCACGACGTGGCCAAGGCTCTGACCTCGTCGCTGGACCTCGACTCCATTCTGCAAACCATCATGGAAAAAATGGCGGAATATTTCCGCCCCGATACGTGGTCGCTGCTCATGGTCGATGCGAATCGCGAGGACATGTATTTTGCGATCGCCGTGGGTACGGCCGCGGAAGCGCTGAAAAACGTTCGCCTGAAGGTCGGCGAAGGCATCGCAGGTTACGTCGCGAAACATGGCGAGCGCTTGATCGTGCCCGATGTTTACACGGATCCGCGCTTCGCCAAACGGATCGACGAGATG
>Ga0335078_10008943_pt1 | contig 14879 bp, 17 predicted proteins | sample Lox_Sample_32_FD_206711 | JGI IMG/M metagenome (GOLD analysis project Ga0335078, IMG submission 206711) | Soil microbial communities from Loxahatchee National Wildlife Refuge, Florida, United States - Lox_Sample_3.2 | ecosystem: Environmental > Terrestrial > Soil > Wetlands | place: USA...
AGGCCCGCCAACACTATGCTTGCCAGCGGAATGCCGACGGTCAGTGCCAGCAGTGCGAGACGCGCTTTGTCGATGGTCATCATGGAATCGCGTTCGCCGAACGGGCCTGTTTAGCATAATCATCAAATTATCCTAACAATATGATGAAAGTGGTTGCCTGACAGGGCTTGGCAGCCGTCGGAGAAAGCTCTTGCCAGCGAGAGCATCCGCTGGTTCCTCAGAAGATAGACCCGCACGGGCGGCACTTGCGGGATAGAGAAGGGGCGAATCGGCTATCGGCGCCTGGCACTCTTGCGCGCGGGTGGAGCCGGTTCGAAGAGGCCGATCAGGTTCCCCTCCGGATCCATTCCTATGTACGACCAACCCATGTCAGGGACCTGCATCTTCCCGACGACTTCCTTGCCGCCCGCCTTCTTGAAGGCAGCGATGTGCTGGTCGATCTTGTTGACGTTGATGTAGTTCTTAGGGGTGTCGCTCGGTCCCGTCTTCTTGTACATCCCGCCGCCAACGCTCTTGCCCCGCGGTCCGGTGGTTATCAGCCAGTACTCCATGTCTGGCGTCGGCGACTTCTCGAACTTCCAGCCGAACACCTCTGAATAAAACTTGGACAGCTTCGCGGCGTCCTCGGCTGGGATTTCGAAGTGGGCTACGCTCTTTACGACCATAGAACCCGAAATCGGCGGGCGCTATTTAACGGCTGTCGCCATATTCAATATGGAGCCCAGGGGCGCCCCCGAAACCATCGTCGAAGCGCGCTCCAAGATCCGGGACGATGATGGCTGATGATTAAATACGCATTCGGCACGAAAGCCCCCGATTGGAGCCCCCCCTGAGCTGGCTTCTCAGTGAGGATCAACCGTCAACCAGGTACCTCGCGTTGACACGCCTTCTCGGCAAGTCTGAGAAGGACGAAGAAGTGGTGGCTGCGAGAAGCTCGCTCACGAATAGAGGATGGGCGGCGGAGATTCTCGCGCGGCAGTCGGCCAAAGGGACCTGGGAGGACACGAACGGCCTCTACACACCCAAGTATCTGTCGACCAACTGGATGCTGCTCGTTCTGTCGGACCTGGGCTTGAAGAAGGACGACCCAAGGATATCGAAGGCCTGCGAACTGTGGATCAACAAGTTCTCGAAGAAGGACGGAGGGTTCGGCGCGGACGGGGCAAGCAGGAGCCACCTGTGCGTCGTCGGGAACACTGCCAGAGCCCTCGTCAAGTTCGGATACGTCGGGCACCCGAGTGCGAAGAGGGCTTTCGAATGGATGACGGAGAACGCGGCCGAGAAGGGAGGCTGGTCGTGCTTCGGCAGTGGAAGGAACCTAGACTCGTGGGAGCCTATGAGCGCCTTCGCGGTCTACCCCAGGGAGAAGTGGACCAGGGGCATGAAGCAAGTCGTCGAGAAGGGTGCCGAGTTCTACCTTGAGAGGGAGATGCACAGGCAGGGGGGTCACTATGAACCGTGGTACAGGACGCACTACCCGGTCCACTACTACTACGACCTGCTGGTCGGCCTTGAGTTCATGACCGCCCTGGGCTACGGTGGAGACAGGAGAATGGGACACGCGGTGGACTGGCTCAAAGAGCGGAGGCGGCCCGACGGCAGGTGGAACCTGGACGGAGTCCATCCGGACGTCGAGGGCGGGATGCGCGAGTGGTACGACAGTCACCCCGGGAACAGGCCGACGCCCTTCGCTCTCGAGAAGGTGGGGGAGCCCAGCAGGATGGTAACCCTCCGGGCGATGGAGGTCATGCAGCGACTGGGCGCGCAGTCGTGATCCGTGAGAACGAGTGCAAAAGGAGCGGGAGTATCTTCGGCGCCAGGATTGGGGTAGAAAGGCTCGTCAGCCGGCTGGTGGGGGCGAAGCACATTGGGGAAGTGCAGCCGTTTCCGAAGATCCCTGGTGTGGTCTACGAGCTGTAGTATCCGGGCCTACTCGGGGAGCACGAGGCCATAGGCGACGTCGTCGATGTCGCCGCCTTCATTGACGAAGATGTGCCTCGTCTGAGTGAACTCCATCATCCCTTCGAGGCCGAGCTCCCTGCCGATTCCGCTCTTCTTGAATCCGCCTCTGGGCGCTGCAGCCGACAGCAGGTGGTACTCGTTCACCCACACCGTGCCTGCCTCGATCCTCCCCGCCACCCGCTTCGCCGTTTCTCTGTCCTTGGTCCAGACTCCGGCGGCCAGGCCGTACTCGGTGTCGTTGGCGATGGTCACCGCCTCGTCCTCACTCTCGAACTCAAGCGCGACCAGCACGGGCCCGAAGACCTCCTCCCTGGCCAGAGGCGTGCTCTGGGGGACGTCGGTCAAGACGGCAGGCGGATAGTACAGGCCGTCTTTCGGCACTACCTGGGCGATGAGCTTCTGGTAGTAGACGTGCGCCCCACGGTCTATGCCTCCCTGGACCATGGCCTCGATCTTCCGCTTCTGCTCTTCGGTGGTTATGGCGCTCACGTCGGTTTCCATGTCGAGCGGGTTGCCGGCCCTCATGCGCTCCAGCCCCTCCTTCAGCATGGTCAGGAACCTGTCCCTGATCGAAGACTGTACGATCAGCCTGCTGCCGGACTCACAGAGCTGCCCCGAGTTCAGGTAGATGCCGAAGAGCACGCCCTTCACGGCCTTTGCGAGGTCCGCGTCTGCGAAGACGATGTTTGGGGACTTGCCGCCCAGCTCCAGGGTGAACTTCTTCACGCCCGAGGATCCCGAGACGAGCCTCTCGCCCGTCGCTGTCGATCCGGTGAAGCTAATCATGTTCACCTTCGGGCTCGCGACCAGGGTCTGCCCCACCGATGGCCCGCTGCCTGTCAGAGTGTTTACGACGCCGTCGGGGAACCCGGCCGCCTTGATGTCCCGGGCGAGCTCCAAGGCGGTCAGGGGCGTGTGGTGGGACGGCTTCAGTACCACTGTGTTGCCTGTCAGGAGGGCAGGTGCGAGCTTCCAGACGGCCATAAGGAACGGCACGTTCCAAGGCGCTATGGCGCCCACGACGCCGATGGGGGCGTACTGGACCATGCCTCTGGTCCCCGGGAACTCCGGGTGCAGGATCTCCCTCGGGGCTGGAAGCTCGGTCGTGGTGGCGAAGTAGTTGATGTGCTCGATTCCCAGCGGGATGTCCATCATGGTGCTCTGCCGTATTGTCTTGCCGGTGTTCAGCGATTCCAGCTGCGAGTACTCAGCCGACCTGGACTGAATCAGGTCTGCCAGCTTCTGGAGGGGTGCCTGCCTCTCCTTGAGGCTGGTCAGCGACCAGCCCTTGAAAGCCTCCGAGGCGGCGTCTATGGCCTCCTTCGTCTTCGCCGAGTCTGCGAGCACCACGGTTGCGACCACCGATCCATCGGCGGGGCTCCTCAGGGTGGTCTCCTCGCCCTCGAAGTCTTCCCGCCCCGCGATGAAGTTCCCGTATCGACCGGTCAATCTTCAGTCCGCCCCGTAGGCCTCCAAGAGGAGGTTCCTCAAATCCGTTGAGCCAGAGTCCTTCGGGTTGGTGACCATGCCCGTCGACTCGGAGGCCGAGGCGACCAGGGAGTCCAGGGAAGAGAGGAAGGCGCCTCTGTCGACCCCGGCTTCCTTGCCGCTTCTCGCCTGGCGGATGGCGCCCATGAAGCTCTCGAGCGAATCTGCCAGCTTCGCGTCCCTGTACTTCTCCGGCACTATCCGGTTGAGGCGGTCGTATCTCTCGGGGCACGCGTCGTCGTTGAACCTCGCGACGTGAGGTAGGAACAGGGCGACCGCCTTCCCGTGGGGCGTCTTGAAGCGGGCCCCCCAGGCGTGGCCCAGCGCATGGACCAGGCCTATCTGAGAGTTGGAGAATGCGAGGCCGGCCATGGACGCGCCGATGTGGACCTGGTTCCTCAGCTCGAGGTTCTCCGGGTCATTTATCACTCCTTCCGCTCCGTCCATGACCAGCTCGAGCGCCTTCTCCGCCATCGCGTCCGAGAACGGGTTGCGCCAGGTGCTGCCGTAGGCCTCCACCGCGTGAGCCACGGCGTCGGAGGCGGTGTTCCTCGTCTGCTCCAGAGGCAGCGAAACGACGAACGTTGGATCGAGGATGGCGTAGTCAGGGAGCACCTCGGGGGAGGCTAGCTCGTGCTTCCGCTTCTCGCCCTCAACAGACAGCACCGCGGCCCAGGTGCACTCCGAGCCCGTGCCGCTGGTCGTGGGCACGGCCATGAGCCTGCTTCTCTTCCTGAGGCCGAGGTTGACCAGCGGGGTGATGTCGTAGACCGTGAGGTCGGGCCTCTCGTACAGGCAGAAGAGTATCTTCGCGGTGTCGATGGCGGAACCGCCGCCGACGCCTACGAACCAGTCTGGGGAGAAGTCCCTGATTCGCTGGAGGTTGGCCGTCATCTCGGAGAGTGGGGGCTCCTCCGACACGTCGCCCACCATCAAGGACTCCGCGCCCTTCGGGAGTGCCTTCTGCACCCGCCCGGGGATGTCGGTCCGGAGAAGGTTCCTGTCTGTGACTATCGCCGCTCTCTTGATATCAAGGGTGGAGATGAAGGAGGCCGAGTCCTCGCCGAATACAATCTGTGGGGACCGGAAGAACCACATTCTCCAGCATCAGAACTCGGTCTGCACGGTCGCCGCCGTGCTGACCATCTCCTTGGCGGCCTTCGTGAACCTCATGATCTTCATCATGGAGCCCTGGAGCTTGAACTTGCCGGTGAGCAGCCCCTGTATCGGGTCTATCTCTTTGTTGATCAGCTTCCTCCAGTTATTGTATGGGCCGATGTACTTGTACTCGGGGGTGGGCAGTTCGGCCTCCGTCAGAGAGAACTTCGCATCCTTGCACTTTCCGTGGTAGAGATCGAGGTACATGTACGCGTCCTTGTCGAAGGAATCGTCCTTCTGGACGACGAAGGTGATAGCCCCCTCCCAGTTCATGCCCGCGTCCGCGTAGCTCGCGTTGGCGTTGAGCTTCTCCATGTACTCCTTCGTCCACTCCTCACTCGGGAACTTTGCCATTGTCAGTCGAGTCCGGATTCTCGGCCTATGTGAAAAGCGTAGCGGCAGTTCCACGAACGGTTCCAGCGAACTGTCGAGCACCCGCTCTGGCTGGCGACGAGTTCGCGGGAGGGGTTCCCGAGACGGAAAGGTATAACCGAAGGCGGCGTTCGTCGCCACCGGGTTCAATTGTCGTCGGGCGCTGAAGTGGGGAAGATGGCCGGGAAGGTCTGCATGGTCACCGGGAGCAGCTCGGGGATAGGCAAGTACACGGCGGTCGGGCTGGCCAGGATGGGGGCCACAGTGGTGATGGCGTGCCGCGACCAGAGCAAGGGAGAAATCGCCAGGGAGGACGTCCTCAGGCTGAGCGGGGCCAAGAAGGACGACGTGGACGTCATGCTCGTCGAGCTGGCCTCGCTGGACTCGGTGCGCGAGCTCGCGAGCAACTTCAGGAAGCAGTACACCAGGCTCGACGTCCTGGACAACAACGCCGGCCTGATCCTCGGCAAGCGCACGGTGACCAAGGACGGACTGGAGACAACCTTTCAGGTGAACTACCTCTCACACTTCCTCCTGACCAACCTGCTGCTCGACGTTCTCAGGGCCAGCGCCCCCTCCAGGATAGTCAACGTCTCTTCCGACGCCAGCCAGAGGGGGAAGATGGACTTCGACGACCTCCAGGGTGAGAAGGACTACGGCGCGATCCGGGCCTACGGGCAGTCCAAACTGGCCCAGGTTCTCTTCACCTACGAGCTTTCGAGGAAGCTGCGGGGAACCGGGGTCACGGTCAACTGTGTCCATCCGGGCGTGGTTGCATCCAACTGGGGCAGGCAATCTGCCGGGGCTATGAGCTTCGTCCTGAAGTTCGCTGGACCTTTCTCGCTCAGCCCGGAGAAGGGCGCGGACACGTCCGTCTACCTGGCGTCGTCGCCCGACGTGACGGGAGTGTCCGGGAAGTACTTCACCAAGAGGCAGGCGGTTTCTTCGTCGAAGGAGTCCTACGATGAAGCCGAAGCCAAGAGACTCTGGGATGTCAGCCTGAGCCTGGCGAAGATAGACCCCTGGTAGGGACGACGAGGCCGCCGAGACTGCTCTAAGGAATCCGACGGCGCGCCTTGCGCAGGCCCGGTTCGCGCTGGCCCAGTTTCCAGCAGACCGACCCGCGCGGCATAGGATTTATCACGCTCTCAGAGTCGCCATCAACCCTCGGGCATTGTCACCTGCGGGGCTGCAGAGGATAGTGGAGGAGAACGCCTGGGAGTTCTTCAGGACCATGCTGGGGAAGGACTTTCACACGGGGAGGAAGGCCGTGTGGTACATCTCAGGGCTCGACTCGGCATTCTTCAACGGGGTTTTTGACGCCAAGCTATCGGGACCGATAGATGACGAGATCCGGCGGATAACGGGGAGGTTCAGCGCCCTGAACCTTCCCATGACCTGGTGGGTGGGTCCGTCGTCCAGGCCCAGGGACCTGGGGAAGAGGCTGCTTCGGCGCGGCTTCGTCCTCGAGGACCGACCCCGGGCCATGTCGGTCCGGGCGGACCAGGCCAGGGTCCCGCACTTCGCGGGCGATCTGCGCATACGACTTGTCCAGTCTCCGGAGGAGCTGAAACAATGGTTCGACGTTTGGGCCGGATCCTTCGAGTTACCGCACCCGATTCGAGGAGGCCTGCTGAAAGCATTCCAGGAGAAGGGATACTCCGCGGAATCGGACGTGCTGAACTTCGCCGGCTACGTCGGCGAGAAGATGGTGGCCACGGTCACCCTGTTCGAAGGAGGGAGGGCCGCCGGTATCTACAACGTGGGTACTCTGCCCGGATTCCGGAACAGGGGGATAGGCAGCGCTATGACCTGGGCCTCGCTCCAGGAGGCGAACGAGAGGGGGCAGGAACTTGTGGTCCTGCAGGCATCGGAGATGGGATACCCAATCTATAGGAAGATGGGCTTCAAGGAGCACTTCCGGTTCGCGGGCTACGTTCTTGAGCCAGCGGTGCCACCCGGCAATCAGGCCTGAACGTTGCAGACTACGGGTCTGTGTTTCGCGACGAAGTCTTCGTCCGGGTTTTCGGCAACCTCTAGATGCACTTCGACGCCGATGGACCGAGACAGTGCCCCCTCAAGCCTCCTCTCTGAGTCTCTTCCAATGGTCGTCCCTCGCCGGACTTTCAGGAGGAACTCGTCGACCCTAAGCTGAACCAACTGGTAGTCGCGGACGCCGATCGATTCCTCGACCGTTTCGGCGGCGTCGACCGGCGTGATTCTGCCGCCCTCCGATGTAACGAGGCCGTCGGCCGCCCGCCCCCTTATCTGGGCGACCCTGGTCAACCAGGAGCCGCATTCGCAGACGCCGGAGTCTGCGAGCCGCAGGATGTCCCCGTTCCTGCACCTGATGAGCGGCATAGCCCTGTTGTGCAACGTTGTCAGCACCAACTCTCCTTCTTCGCCGGGGCCGACGCGCTCGCCGTCTTTCATTACCTCGAAAACTAGGTAATCCTCGTGGAGGTGGATGCCCCTGCCGTACGAGCATTCCATTCCGAGGGGCCCGAACTCCGCCGCGCCGTATCCGATCAACACCGGGCAGTCAAACAGGTCGGCAAGCAGCGCCTTTGCCCTGACCGTCACCGTCTCGTTCGCGAGCAGCACCGCCTTGGGCCGAAGGACGACCCCCTTGGCTTCGGCGGCCCTACCGACCCGAACGAGCCTCGACGGGGTCGATATCACGAAATCCGGTCGGATTCTTGCGAGGGCTTCAGCGTCGTGCACCGGATCGAGTATGTCGCTCCAAATGGGGAAGAAGTTCGGCAGCAGTCTCATGAGTCGACGGCCGAAGGGAAGCTCCTCCGAGATTGTTATGGGCCGCTCGGGTTCCCCCGGGTAGGAGGTGCGCCTCCAGGTCCGCTCCGGGGGCCACAGCGAAGCGGTCCTCAGCCAAGGCATCACGCCGGCCACTGTGATCTGCCTGATGTGCAGCGCCGCGAAGACTGCGAGGTACTCCTCCGTCCAAGGGATCTTCAACGGCACTCCCGTGGTCCCGGTGGTCCTCCGCGTATAGACGGCCGGAACCCCGACCGCCCTGAGCCTGTCCTGATCCTGAATCAGGGTTTCCCGAGAGAGGGCCGGGAAGGTCTTGAGCTTGGCTGGGTCTTCGAAAACGCTCGGGACCGCCCCGATCGAACGAAAGAGATCATGGTAGTAGGGGACTTGCTCATAGGCGTGCGCGAGCAACCTCCTCAGTCTCCTTGACCGAAGCTCGTCCAACTTCTCAGGCGGTAGCAGGCGCGTCCGGGTCGATTTCGCGAACTCTGCGGCGAAGCGCATAGCCATCATCGGCGAGTTGCCGACTCTCAAGGTTGGTACTAGACGTCGATTCGTTTTGACTTAAATGCGCGCCATGGGTCCAATATCGGCGGCGAGGCCGGACTCGGTCCTGTCCGCCACCTGTTCTCGTTTCTGCGGCTCAGCATTAAAGTCGCGACACTCTGCGAGGAAGGACCCGCATGCAATCGCGGTCCCTGCTCTGGGCAGTTCTGGCGGCCGTTCTAGGATTCCTCGCAGTCACGGGCGTCGTGTACTTCTCAGTATTCTCCCTCGGGAACCCGCTCGCATTGGTGCAACAGACCCTACGGACCGTCACGCCTTCTCAGATTCAATTCCTCAAGAGCTACTACCGACAGAGCTACCCTTCATGGTTGTTGAACATCCTCTTTGGTAATCCAGGCTCTTCGCTCTACGGTGGCAATCTCGCAAGCAACATCGCCTCCTCTGAGGGCGCGACCCTTGAGCTTACACTCCTTGGGTTCCTGATTGGAGCGGTTGTGGGTGTTCCCTTCGGAGTCCTTGGAACGAGGAGGTCTGGTTACCCAGCGCGAGTCGTGGCATTGCTGCTCCTCGCCGCCCCTTCGTCCTGGATCGGGGCCGAGCTTCTCACGACGTTCTCCGTCCGGAGTCACATCCTGCCTTCGTCAGGGATGCAGTCCCCCTACCCACCCTACTGGTGGGGCAGCTTATTCGGAGACCAGCTGTCCCACCTGATTCCCCCGCTGACGACTGTGGCGCTTGGCAGTTTCGCGGTCTTCGCCGTTCTCGCTGGTTTCGAGGCGCGGCACTTCAGGAGTTTCCCATTGCGTTGGGCCATAAGGGCTGTCGCCATGAGGACCGTCGGGCGCTGGGGCCCGTGTTCACGATACTGCTCGGCGTGGGGGTCGCCGTGGAGACGACCTTCGGGTGGCCAGGGCTGGGGTACAGGGCCGTCGAGGCGTTGACCCTTTTCGACCTTCCGGCGGGGGCCTCAGACTGGGCGATACTCGGTCTGTTGGGGCTGGCTGCAATCGTAGTCGGAAGCTTCGCGTTCATCCATCGTTAGGGCGCGACTGCTCTCATTACAGGCACTGTTATCTGTAAGAGTAGGCGCCTTCCAAGGGATGAACCAGAGTCGCTTTCTAGACTGAGATTGTGTAATGCAAGCCCCATGCATGCATGGTTTCCGGCTAGTTCGAGAAACTCGCTGTTTCCATGGGCGGAACGACTCGAGATGCCTGTTCTTGGGTCAGTCAGCGGCTATGGAGAAGTGGTAGCTTGTGCCGCCGGAAAGATGCTCGGACACGGCGTAAGGGAACGAGTTGATGCTCAGCAGCCCCGGATAGGTGCTGAGGTAGGGCGCGGGGTTGTTGGTGGAGGTGTCGACGCCTTGCATTGGGCCGGCGCACGTCAGGGGGACCGTGAAGTTCACGGGGACGGGCGTGCCGAAGCCGAGGGTCAGTGCGGCGCCGGGCGGCCAGGCCGCGGTGATCTTGAAGGTGTAGCCGTAGGTGACTGTTCCGTGGCAGAAGCCCGTCGTGGTCACCGTCATGGTGCCTGTGCCGCTGCCGAAGCCGGTGTAGTTGGCTGGGTTGACGAAGAAGCTGAACGAGCCAGAGGCCACCTGCACGGAACCGTATGTCTGCACGGTGTCGTTGGAAAAGACTCTCTCGCCGCTCGGACCGATCGGGTTGGTGTAATTGTACACCCCGCTGTAGCGCTGGTAGGCTGTGGTCGCGCCGGAACCCGAGGTGGAGTAGGAAGGAAGCGGGAACGTCGCCGTGGTCCTTGTGGTGAGAGTCGTCGTGCCGGACGCGGTGTTCGGGGCACTGGTCTTCCCGGTGAAAGTGAAGACATAGGCTGCCCCTGCGACTACGATGACAAGAACTACAAGAACGACGATTACGATGGTGCCGATGCCCTCTCGACCGTGATTGGATAGCAAGACAAACACTCTACCCCTGCAGGGTGATGGTTCCTATCTCAGCGTACTGGCATCCGGAAACCTGGTAGGTGCCCGAGCACGGCGACCCGCCAGCGGACGTCGTGTACGCAATCCAAAGGCTGCCGTTGTACGTCTGACCCGCAGCAGCAGCGCCGGTCGCATTGAGGGAGTGGACGGTCACGTCATGGCCTGAGTTCAGCATGTTGCCTGTAAAGTCACTGGAGTCAGCTTGGAAGTATGCCCCTCTTGGCACCAGTGGGTTTCCGTTCACGTATGCGACGGCGACGTTGTACCATGTCGATCCAAAGTTCTGCCCAACGCTGGGGACGGTGATGTCACCGGTCGCGGGGTTGTACGATATGTCGTTGCCCGGGTGCCCGCAATCGGTCCGGAGATAGGGGACGCAGGTGTTTTGGTCCGATGGCGCCAAGTAGATGCCGTAGATTTCGTAGGCGGCAACGGCGATTATTGCGACGACGACTAGCACTGCGACGATCTTGGCGGTTCTTCGCATGGCGGCCGCCCGTCTATCCTTCGGTGACTTCGTTCAGCTCGTCGGCAACCAGGCCGTGGGCTTCCCTGTGGACTCGTTCGGCAGCTTCCTTGTTCGGGGCGTCGACCAGGCAGAAGACCTTCTCGGACTTCTCGTCTACCCAGTACCGGACATAGCTGACGCCGTACTTTCCTTGAACTTCAAGGTCCTTCTTGTGGGCCTCTGCGACGGCTTCCTTCGTCACGCCGTGCACGTGCTTGTGGACGTCGAGGTAACGGGGCACGCCGCTTAGGTCCCGGTTATCGGCTGTATTGGGAGCGGCTCGCCCTTCTCGCCGGCCGAGCAACCGCAACCCGCCACGTGGCCGCCGCGCCTTAGTGTGCCCTTGTAGAGACCGTCCTCCAGCTTCCTGCCGGTCTTGGCTTCCCACGCCTCGATGGGCATGCCGTACTTCTGCTGAATCTTGTCCCTGTACCACTCCGGGATGACGTTGAAGCTGCAGAAGGGTATGATCCTGAGGTCCGGAGTTAGGTAGTGGATGTCGCAGCGCTGAAGCCTCTCCTCGTCCTGGTTGTATTTGTCTTGGAAGTGCATCATTCCCAGGAACATCGACTTCAGGTGGAACTGCCCCACTGCCGCATAGTCGTGCTTGACCAGCGCGTCGGTGAGCAGCTTCGCGAACGAGAGTCCAGCCGGCTGCTTCTTCCGGTCCACGAACGAGGATATCTGCGTCAGCACCTTGGCCGCCACGATGTAGCGGTTGGTCCCGGAGTAGATCTCGTCGGACTTCTCTTCCAGGTACTCGATGAGCCCCCTGATGTCCACGAAGTTGGTTATCTGCGACAGCTTCTTCGTCTCCTGGTCCTGGAACACGTAGGTCCCGGCGCCGCAGGCGAAATGGATGGAGAGCTCGTACTGCTCCCTCTTGGTGAACGCCTCGATGAACCCCGTCACCGGCGAGCACGAAGGCACGGGGAACCAGCCGTCGGCGTCTATCTCGCCGTTGGTCTGTTCCTCAATCCTCTCGATGCAGTCGGGGATTGTGATTCTGTACTTCAGCCTCTCAGTCTTGGTGAGCCTGCCCGTCAGCGACACCGGCTGGAAGTTCACCGCGTGGACGACCCCGATGTTGCGCTTCCCGAAGTTGATTATGCCGCCCAGCTCGTGGTCGTTGATTGACTTGATCACCGTCGGGACCAGCACGACGCCGATGCCCGCCTTCCTGCAGGCCTCGATCGCGTAGGGCGCCTCCCAGTGGTTCTTCGGGTTGGTCTTGGGGCTCACGCCGTCGAAGGACATGTAGAGGTTGGACACTCCCGCGTCGCGAAGCCGCGGTGCGAGCGATGGGTCCAGAGCCAGGTTGATGCCGTTGGTGTTGAGCTGGATGTGGTCGACCCCCTCCTCTTTCATTATCCTGATTATGGTGGGCAGGTCCTCTCGGATCGTCGGCTCTCCGCCGGTGATCTGGACCGAGTTCCCTGCGACCGGCCTCTCGGACTTCAGGGTCCGTGCCATCTCGCGTATCTGATCGAGCGTCGGCTCGTAGACGTACGCGCCTTCAAGCCCCTTCTTTACGTAGAAGAAACAGTACCAACAGGTCAGGTCGCAGCGGTTCGTCACTATGATGTTAGAAAGGCCCGTGTGCGACAGGTGGTTCGAGCATAGCCCGCAGTTGGCCGGGCAGGAGCAGACGTCGAGCGGCACGTTGGCCGCGTGCGTACCCTTGCCGTCCTTCCAATAGCGCGAGAACTGCGAGTAGAGCTTGTAGGAGCCGAAGTACAGCTCCTCGGTCTCTCCATGATCGGGGCAGGTCTTGGTCATGAAGACCTTGTTGTCCCGCTCGAAGACTATGGCGGGGAGGATTCGGTTGCACTCGGGACATATGGACTGGGTCTGTCGGATGAAGTTGCCCTTGGCAACCTCCTTTCTCAGCTCCAGCGAAATATCTGCTACCTGCGTCAAGGTAAGAACCTTCTGCGCGAAGCGGATTTAAGTCTTTTAACTTCTATGAGGGTAAGAAGTGAAATGGCCGAAGCCGCTACGATGCCCCGTTGAGCAATTAGAGATGTGACGGAGTTGCTATTTGGCTTTCTTTGCCTTCAGCTTCTCGCCCCGGTACCTTCTGAACTCCTTGGCCGCAGCCTTGTCCACCTTGTCCAGGCTGGCGAGAACGACTTCCGAGAGTTCCTCCGCCGTTACTTCGGCCTTCTTGGCGACGCTCCTGGTGACCTCCTTTGCGACGCGCGCCGCTTCCTCGGAAGTTGCCCCCGCGCCCTTGACGCCCTCCTCGACCTTCGATTCCAGATACGTCTCCCAGCTCTTGTCGCGCTTGTGAACCTTGGTCACTGTGCTCGTCGACTCCGCCGGTTGGTGTCATTTGGCCTTTTCCGCAGAAAGTGCGCCTATCGCCAAATGACGAATTCGTCAGACATCTTAAATATCGACCTCTCGTTCGGCCGCCCGTTTGCCTGTCAAGGTCCGGCTCGCAGACCCCCTGAGGCAGTACACAGGGAACAGAACCACACTCATGGTTGACTCGTGCTACACCATTGCCGACCTCATTAGGAGCCTCGACAGGGAGTATCCGGGCATCGGCGGAAGGATTCTTGACGACCAGGAGAACGTGAGGAGATTCGTGAACGTGTTCCTTAACGGCGACCTCGTAAAAGGGCCCCCAGAGAAGGCAGCCATCAGGGGCGACGACGAGGTCTTCATCATACAGTCGGTAGCAGGTGGATGATTATGCCAGGCAACAAAGACGCAGACCTGATCCTTGTGGGGACCAGGAAAGGGGCATTCGTCTTCACGTCCAAGGACGGGAGGCGGAGCTGGAAGATGCACGGGCCGTACTTCGAGGGGACCGACGTGTTCCACATGGTCCACGACGGCAGGTCCGGCACGACCTACGCTGGAGTGAGCAACTACCAGTGGGGCCCGCAGATGATGAGCAGTAGGGACCTGGGCGAGACCTGGAAGGAGAGCAAGAAGCACCCGAAGTTCCCGAAGGGGTCAGGATGGTCGGTAGAGCAGCTATGGCACATCGAGCCCGGAAGCGAGAGGAATCCCGAGCGGCTGTACGCCGGGGTGGCCCCGGCGGGGCTGTTCGTCAGCAACGACAGCGGTGACACCTGGAAGCTCGTCAGCGGGCTCACAAACCACCCGACCAGGAAGGAGTGGACGCCCGGAGCGGGGGGAATGTGCCTGCACTCGATCCTGGTCGACCCGCGCAGCCCGAAGAAGCTCCACGTGGGAATCTCGGCCGTCGGCGTGCTCTATTCGGAGGATGGTGGTCAGAAGTGGAGTTTCCAGAACAAGAACGTGAGGGCCGGCTTCCTCCCAAACAAGTACCCGGTTTTCGGTCAGTGTGTGCACAAACTCCGAAGAGTGAACGGCGAGCCTGACACGCTCATTCAGATGAACCACTGCGGGGTCTATAGGAGCACCGACAATGGTGTGGCCTGGAAGGAGATCACCGAGAACCTCCCGTCGGACTTCGGCTTCTCGATAGCGCTGGATCACAACGTGAAGGGAAGGATCTACGCCATAGTTGAGAAGGGCGGGGACAATAGGACGCCTCCGAAGGACCACTTCGCGGTTTGGATCAAGGAGGGGAGCCTTCCGTGGAGGAAGGTCGAGAAGGGCTTCCCGGACCCAGCATACTTCGGCACATACAGAGAAGGGATGGCGAGCGACCGCGAGGACCCCTGCGGCGTCTACTTCGGCACGAACACCGGGTTGCTGTACGCGTCGAGGGATATGGGAGAGTCCTGGACCAGGGTCGCGGAAGCCCTGCCGCCCATACTCTCCGTGACAGCAGCAAGAGCCTAGACGGTCGGACGCCTAGGTTCGCCGCTTCGACTTCGCGTCGGCGGCCCTGACCGAGACGATTTTGCCTCCCGCCGTAACGACGATCACGGCCGAGCACGTCTTGCACCTCATGTACCTGTTCTGCCCCTCGTCGGTCTTCTCGGATCCCAGGAACTCGAGCTCCTCGTGCTTGCAGGAGTCCACGTTCGGCCTTTCGCGCCCCGTCAATTATACATTTTTAACGCGAGCATAGCCGCCGATTCGTCCGACATGAAAGCGGCTTCCCGGGAATACGTGGGCAAAAACTGCAATCTTCAGCTGCTGGCGGACTCGATCGAGGAGAACTTCACGACCCAGGGCTACAAGACGCAGTCGGGGAAGACCGACCAACGTTGG
>Ga0335078_10008945_pt1 | contig 14877 bp, 14 predicted proteins | sample Lox_Sample_32_FD_206711 | JGI IMG/M metagenome (GOLD analysis project Ga0335078, IMG submission 206711) | Soil microbial communities from Loxahatchee National Wildlife Refuge, Florida, United States - Lox_Sample_3.2 | ecosystem: Environmental > Terrestrial > Soil > Wetlands | place: USA...
TCGTCGTGGTGTCGACCAGCGAGCGCAAGATCGGCCACCATCGCGACACGATCAGCTACGGCGTGCGGCAGGTGCCGGGCGTCGAGCGCGAGGTCACCCGCGTCGCCGGCGACGAGCTCGGCGTGCAGGTGGCAGGCAGCTCGGCGACCGGCTGGCCGGCCAAGTTCGAGCGCCTCAGCGTGCCGATGACGCCGGCCGAGGCGGCCGACCGCAGCGGGCTCGCCGTGCTGTTCGTCGCGCACCTGCAGGAGCCGATCTTCGTGACCGGCGAGTACGTCCAGGAGCCCAAGCTCGACGATCCGGTCGAGAAGCACCTGACCGTCCAGGCCATCAAGATCGCGGTCGACTGCGCGGCGATCTACGACCGCAAGACCGGCCGGCTGATCCACCCGCTGATTCCCGCCGGCGGCTGAGGCGCCAATCGCTTTGTCCCCGCTGGGGCCGTCGCGACCCTATAATCGGCGACGTCCGACAACACGGGAGCCCGGGCCAACCATGACGAGCCCGTCGACACGAGACCTCGTCAAACAGCTGACGACCGGTACGCGCCGGGCGGTCGGGTGGGGCGCGGGCCCCACTTTCACCTGTCTCGCGCCGATCTGTCCGTTTGCGATCGACTATCTCGTCGACCCCGATCCGGCGCACCACGGCGGGACACAAGGAGGCGTCACGGTTTCGCCGCCGGCCCGCCTCGCCGCCGAGGTGAGCGCCAACGTTGTCGTCGTCGTCTTCGCGATCGAGCACGCCAACGCGCTTCGACAGATCGCAGCTCTCGGCCATCTCGACAGCGTGATAGCCTTCGATCCCGACGTCTTCGACAGTTTCCGAATCATCCGGCCGGGGCGAGCGGTCGAGAACGCGCGCGCCTTGCAGCAGGCGGTGGCCCGCCTCACCTGGTATCACAAGATCGACCTGGGCGGCGTGATCACGCCCGGCCGAAACTACGACTTCACCTGGGCCGGTATCCGCAGGACCCGGAACCACATTCCCTACGCCGGCAAGCACGTGCTCGATCTGGCGAGCTGGGACGGCATGTGGGCCTTCGAGGCCGAAGCGCTTGGCGCCGCATCGGTCGTCGCGACCGATGTCCTGCCTACCGCGTTGCCGAACTTCCTGCTCTGCCGGGACGCTTTGGGCAGCGCTGTCGTGCCCTACTACAACGTCACGCCCTACCAGTTGAGCCAATCCCTCGCGGTAGAGCGGATTCCCGAAGGGGACCCGTTCCATCCCCGCCGGTTCGACATCGTGCAGCACCTGGGGTTGCTCTATCACCTGCGCGACCCGCTGCTGTCGTTGTCCCAGGCGCGCAGCATGCTCGACACCGGCGGCCATCTGCTGCTCGAGACCGCCGCGATTCCGGACATGACCCAGTCCTACATGACCTTCAATCCCCAGGAAGACGATCGCTATCGCTATTACGAGGACGCATCGACGTGGTGGATTCCGACCGCACTGTGCCTCCGCGAAATGCTGCATACGACCCACTTCCGCGTGGTTCAGGGCACCGAGACCATGTTCCAGGAGCATCCGATCGTCGCGCGCATGGCGTTGGTCGCCGAAGCGATCGCGCCCGACCCCGTCAGCTTGCTGGGCCGGGAGATGCGTCGGACCTTCCGCAATCCCGGTTTGGACTTGTAGCCGTCATGCTTGGCCACCCGCGCCCGGTCGTGGTATGTCGAGGCCGCGCCGCACCCGTAGCTCAGCTGGATAGAGCGCTGCCCTCCGAAGGCAGAGGTCACAAGTTCGAATCTTGTCGGGTGCGCCAGCTTCTCCGTGTCGCGCGCCGGAAAGCGCCGGCGAGTTGGTGATGCCGAGCCGCAACATTCGCTTCGGTGGCTTGCCCACGTCGGCGCTCGGCTCAGCCTCAAGCCGCGCCTGTTCGTCGGTTAGACGCTGGTCCGGGCCGAGCCGCCGGACCACAGGCGCGCCGGCCAGAGGCCGATGCCGGAGTGCGCCAGGAATCGACGATACCGCAATTGCTCAGCCAGGATGACCTCCGGCCCCGGCCCGCGGTGGTCTTCCCGTTCGATGGCATTGATGTACGTGTTCTGCTCGAACAGCTCGCCATCGTCGGCCAATGTGCGGTCGATCAGGCTGGCATAGCTGCGCACGACCTCGGGCGGCATCTCGGCGAACGATATCGTGTTGATGGCGAGATCGAAGCGCCGACCGATGAGCGTCTCGGCCATCGTGTTCACGAGTAGCTCTATCTCCGCCCCGACCTCGGAGCTGGTTCCACCGGAGAGCCGCACCGGATGCGTGGGTCCGAGCTAGGCGGTCGGGATTGTGAGGTGGCGCTGCTCGGCGACAGCGAAGAGTCGTTCAAGGTACCGGCCTTCGCGATCGCGTGCTTCGGGCATCGTGCCTTCGGCGAGCAGCGCCAGCGTGTCGATGATCGTATTCACGAGCTGGTCATCCGTCAGGCGGCGGATACGCACCTCGTCGAGGTGGACAACAGTGTCATTCGTGATCATCCGTCGCCTCGACTGAGCGTTAGGCCAGGACAGTCGGGTGCCGCCGCTGGACGGAGCGATCGGCAGTGGCCGGGACATGGGCAGACTTGCAAGGTTAACCGCGCGTGAACCATAAGTAGCAACTCGTTTCGCTTGACGAGGGATCGTGCTTGACACTTTAGAATTGCGGTCACAACAAGTCCGGCGGGTAAGCGGATGGATTCCGAGAGCGCCGACGGTGAGGGTCGGAAGACCTACTCGGTGAAGATCGGCCCACGTAGGACGACGATCAAGCTGGAGCGCGAATTCATGTCGGCGCTGCGGGACATCGCGTTCGACATGGGCGTCTCGGTCGATGAGCTGTGTATGCAAGTCGCGAACGATCGGTCTGGGCAGCCGGGCAGCTTCATCTCGGCACTGCGCCTCTTTGTGGTGAATTATTATAGGGTCGCGGCGCAATCGACGACAGAGCTCGAGTCGCCTGACCAAGCGATGCTGACGAGGGTCGTTAGCGGTGAGTATCTCGTCAGTCGACGGTTGCTGAACGATGATGAGGCAACAGTGGATCTTCGCCGGCTGCTGATGTGGTGGCGCGCGCGCCAGCCGCGGCGTCGCGGTTTGCCGGCGGATGCGACGATCGATCCAGACTTCGTGAGCAAGCTCGGACTCAGCGGCCTGATGCACTCGGTCGATGCGAGCACCTCCGATCCGTTCGGCTACCGGTATCGGGTCTTTGGTCGAAAGGTCGCGAGCGTGTTCGGCGATGTGGAGGGGTTGCGGATCGCGGATGTGCCGGGCGGCCGCGGTTATCGGGAGGCTGCCGCCGAGGACTATTTCACCGCGATGACGACAGGGGCGCCGCGGCTGCAGCAAGTCGAGGTCCTGATGGCCAAGTCGCCGCGGCGTCGCTACCAGCGGTTAATTCTACCGTTCGTCGGCCCCAGCGGCGATCCAGACGTGCTCCTAGTAGCGGTGCGCTATCGCTCCGCGGGACAAAATTTGGGAAAGGCGCTTCCCGTTCGGCCGAAGGATGATCGCTAAACTTTTCGTGACTTTGAGGCGGATCGCCGGCTTATATACTCGGGGGCAGAGGCGCATCGATGAAGGCGACGGCCGCGGACATCGGCAATTCGCGATTAATGACCTTTTCGATCAAGGTCGGGGGCCGCTGGACGACCGTCCGGCTCGAGCGTGAGCTCATGCTCGCACTCGAGGACTTGGCGCGCGGCATGGGTCTCGGAATTCACGAGCTCTGCACCGAGATCGCGCTCGATCGGCCGGAGGGCAGCTTCACCTCGGCCTTGCGCGTGTTCCTGGTCAATCACTACCGCCGCGTCGCCGCGGCCAATGGATTCAGGTCGGGCCCACGCAGGGTCGAGGCGACGGCGTCGTGGGCGGGCAGCGAGTCTTCGGTAAGGCGCCGGGTGATCGGGGTGGGCGCGGGCGATGCGTCGTCCGAACTCGTGAGTTTGTATCGGTGGTGGGAGGAACAGCGTCCGGCGGGAGACGGACGGGTGCCGGCGCACCACCACCTCAATCCCGACGTGCTGAGGAAGTTGCGGCTCGGCGGCTTGGTGCACACGGTCGATGCGAACTTCGCTGATCCGATGTCCTATCGGTTCCGCGTGTTTGGTCGGACCGTGGCGACGGTCGGAGGTCGGGACTTCGCCGGGTTGCGCATAGCGGAGGTACCGGGGCGCGCCTATCGGTTAGCTGCTGCCGAGGAGTACTACACGGTCGTGACGACGGGCGCGCCGCGGTTGCATGAGATAGACGCGTCGGTCGGCAATTCCCGACGCGTCTATCAGAGGCTGATCCTGCCGTTCTCAGGAACTGGACGCGGGCCGGACACTCTCCTGGTCGCGGTGACGTACAAGGCGCCGGGTCTCGGCGGCGAGCTGGTCCAGAATCTCCGCTCGTGAGATCCACGGCAGGTAGAACCGGTCGGATTGGTTGGTGAGTGGGTTCCAACCGTCGATCGCCAGTACCATTCTCGGATAGCCGTAGCCGGTCACTGCGGTGATCGGCAGGCCCTTATCGGCGAGCACGCCGTGAACCAGGCCGCAGTGCCAGTCGACGTCGAAGTGGCGGAGGGAGGCGCAGCGCGCGAGTCGGGTGAGATAACCCGACAAGCCGTGCTTGCGCCATTCGGGCTGGATCCATAGGCCGCCGTGGGTCCCGACCCGACCGGCGATCAACGGCATGTCGGCGGGAACGGCCAGGTCCAGCAGCCGGCGTGGCCTGTGGCTGTACCACAGGCGCTGGGTGCGGATGAGGTCGACATAGTCGTCGGTCACGAAGAGGCGGTTTGCGATGCAGGCGATCGCCGCGCCGTCGGAGACCTGCGCAAGCTTGATCCAGAACGCGTTGTCGGCCGAGAGTTCGCTCTCGGCGGGATCGAAGGTCGGGTTGACGACGCCTGAGCTGTTGGGAGCCTGGCGCATCATCTCGGCCCACCCAGCCATGTCGGTGCTGAAAGTCGGCGCAAGGCCGAGGTCCATGAGCGCCGCAAGCATGGCGTCGAAACAGGATTGGATGATCTGCTGGTCGTGATCGAGGATAAGGGTCGGAGTGCCATCCATCGTTCGATCTCCATTCGAGGTGTCGCGCAGGTGCGCTAGACGAGAGGCTACGGACACACGGGTGGTGCGCGAGCGCTCATTACGATTGTAGGGATCCATTGCGCGGCGAACTGGGGGGATGGCGTGCGGCGGTGTGAGGCAATCATCGACGGCGCGCTAAGACGGAGGTAACCCGTACAAGTCCAGGCGGTCATTCCCCGCGATGGACGTCGTCGTCGCTTTCGAGAGCCCCGTGCTGTCCCGGACGCCAACCTGAGGCACTACCAAGACCCTCGACCCGACCTCGACCCCTGGTTCCGACACTGCAGGCTCGGAAGCGGCTCGAGGGACTTCACTCGGCCACGCGCGATGCTCTGCCGAGCATGCTGGAGCTCGGCCTCGACCTCATCGTGGTGGTCGACGAGGACGCTCGAGGTCAGCGTCGGCGACTGGCTCGGCCCGACGAGGCAACTTGGCCCGGCGCTTGGGCTTGGTGGAGGGGTCCGGTCGCGCGTTTCACCCGGTCCGGGCGTGGGCCGGCCCCATTCTAGAGGCTGGGTGCCTCGGCGGGATCACCAAGCAGGGTGACCGCAATCAACGACGGATGCGCGTGATCGGCACAGCGCCATGGCGCGCGTCGGCCGGGCGGACGATCGAGACGGCGCCGCTTGCCGCCAGCGTGCGGTCAGACCAGGATCGACCGTGGACGAGGTGTGAGATCAAAAACAGCGAAGGGAGGACGGCATGGCTCGTCGCACGCAAGCGCAGCTGACGCGTCGCGCGGTCCTGGCGGGGATCGCCGCCAGCGTACCGGCGCCGGCGGTGCTCGGTCAGACGAAGTCCAGGTACAGCGGCACGACGATCCGCGGCGCCGCGTTCTCTCTGCCGTTCCACCAGTACCTGAAGGACTACTTTCCCGAGTTCGAGGCGGCGACCGGCATCAAGGTGTCGTTCGATATCCAGGCGTTCCCGGTCTACAACCAGCGCATGGACCTGGAGCTGTCCACCGGCGGCTCCAGCTACGACGTCGTGATCGTCACCTTCATCTACCAGAACCGTTGGATCGGCGCCGGCTGGGTCACCGATCTCGACGAGTTCACCAAGGATGCCAACGCGACGCCAGCGGACTGGGACGTCGCCGACTTCGTGCCCGGGGTCGAAGCCTCCATGCGCGACGCCAAGGGCCACACCTATGCCTATGGGGTCGAAGCCGGCGCGATGATCCTCAACGTCGCGCGCGCCGACCTGCTCGACAAGGCCGGCCTCGCGCTGCCGACCACGATGGACGAGCTGATCAAGGTGTGCGACGCCGTGCACGGCAAAGAGGGCGTCGCCGCCTGGACCGCCGACAAGCTGCACCACTGGAATTGGCCGCCCTACCTGCAGGCCTCGGGCGGCCGCATCTTCAAGGACGCTCCGAAGAACTTGACGCCGCTCCTCGATAGCCCCGAGGCCGCGAGCTCGGCTGCGTGGTACGCCAACCTGATCACCAAGTACGGGCCGTCGGGCATCCTGTCGTTCACCGACGACCAGGCGATGCAGTCGCAGCTGTCGGGCCGCGCCAACATGCGCACCAACGCGATCACCTGGGGTCTGCCGCTCGCCACGGATCCGGCGAGCACGGTCAAGAACACCGTGCGCTACGGCATGGTACCCGCGGGTCCGGCAGGCGACTTCCCGGGCGTCGCCTGCCACGGCTTCGGTATCCCCGCCGGGTCGCGCAACAAGGGCGCCGCGTGGGAATTCATCAAATGGGCGCTGTCGAAGGAGATGCTGACGCGCCTCGTCAAGGAGCACGGCTATCCGAGCGTCTGCCGCCGCTCGGTGATCAACAGCGAGCCGTTCAAAAAGGCGATGACCTTGAACGGCCAGGACGTCGCCGCCCTCTACCTCAAGGTGCTCGAGCAACTGGGCGACGGCGCCTATATGCGCTACCGCACCGTGCCGGTGTTCCCGCAGGTCGGCGACAAGATCAACCGGGCCATCGAGGCGATCGCGACCCACCAGATGACGCCGCAGGACGCGCTGAAGCAGGCGCAGCAGCAGGCCGTCGAGGCGATCAAGCTGGGCGGCTACAAGATCGATCTGTGAGCGGCGCGCTGCCGTCGGCCTGGGGCGCCGCCGGCGCGGCGCCGGAGCGGCGCGCGAGCCAGGCGCGCCAGCGCCGACGCTTCCTGACCTGGTGCCTGGCGCCGGCGCTCGCCGTGCTGTTCGTCATCACGCTGGCGCCGACGGTGTATCTGGTCGCGACCAGCTTCACGCCGCTTAATCTGACCAACCCGGCGACCGCGTGGAACTTCAGCCAACCGCTGCAGAACTACCGGCTGCTGGCGTCGGACGAACGCTTCCTCAATTCCCTGTGGGTGCAGGTCAAGCTGTCGTTCTGGACGGTCGGGCTGCAGATGGCGATCGGCATCGGCTTCGCGCTGCTGCTCAATCTGCGCTCGGGCCTCTTGCGCGCGCTGCGCACCGTCTTCCTGGTGCCGATGGTGCTGCCGCCGATCGTCGTCGCGATCATCTGGAAGGTGCTCTACACGCCGGACATCAGCCCGGCCTACTGGCTGTTTGCGGCGCTCGGCTGGAACCTGCCGAGCCTGATCACCGATCCGAGCTGGGCGCTGCCGGCGATCATCGCCGCCGACACCTGGGAATGGTTCCCGCTCACCATGCTGATGGTGCTGGCGGCGCTGCAGACCGTTCCCGAGGAGCTGGTCGACGCGGCGCGCGTCGACGGCGCGACCGGCTGGCAATCGACCCGCCACGTGCTGCTGCCCTACATCCGCGGCACCCTGATGGTGGCGGCGCTGTTCCGCCTGATCGACAGCATCAAGGCGTTTCCGCTGATCTACCTATTGACCGACGGCGGTCCGGGCTCAGTCACCGAGGTGACCAACTACTACGCGTTCGAGCAGGCGTTCAACTTCTCCTATCTCGGTTATTCGAGCGCGATCACCGTCGTGCTGGTCGTCGCGACCCTGGCGATGAGCTGGCTCCTGGTGCGCACGACCGGTTGGGGCGGCGGTGGCGAATGAAAACTGACCGCGCGATCGTCTACGCGCTGGCGATCGGGCTGGCGGCGCTCGTGCTGGCGCCGTTTCTGTGGCTCGTGCGCATGTCGTTCGAGACCAACGCCGAGATCTTCGCGTTCCCGCCGCACCTGTGGTTCACCCCGACATGGGACAACTACGCGGCACTGTGGCAGAGCGATTTCCGCGCCTCGTTCGTCAACAGCGCGGTCGTCACGGCGGCGTCGACCCTGCTGTCGATGCTGGTCGGCGTGCCGGCCGCGTACGCGCTGGCGCGCATGCGCGCGCGCTCGGACACGCTCAGCCTGTGGATCATCGCGAGTCGGCTCGCACCGCCGCCGGCCTTCGCGATCCCCTACTTCCTCGCGTACCGCGACCTGCACCTGATCGACACCCGCTTCGGCTTGGTCGTCATCTATCTGACCTTCAACATCTCGTTGGTGATCTGGCTGATGCGCTCGTTCTTCGAGAACACGCCGCGCGCGCTCGAGGAGGCGGCGTGGATCGACGGCGCCGGCTTCTGGCGCGCGCTCGTCAGCGTCGTGCTGCCGACCGCCGCGCCCGGGCTGGCGGCGACCGCCATCCTCTGCTTCGTGTTCTCGTGGAACGACTTCTTCTTCGCCCTCATCCTCACGCGCACCACGGCGATGACCGCGCCGGTCGCCGTGGTGAATTTCATGAACTATGCCGGTTGGGAATGGGGCCGCATCGCCGCGGGCGGCACGATGGTGATGCTGCCCGTCCTGATCTTCTCGCTCGCGGTCCGGCGCTTCCTGATCAACGGGCTGACGGCGGGCGCGGTGAAGGGATAGACGCGACGCGTCGCCAAGACCGCGCGCCTCACGGCGCGGCGTCGACGCCGAGCGCGGCGAGCAGCGGCGCCAGCAGCGCACCGTAGGCGCGCCAGCGGCCGACCGCGCTGCGATAGAGCGGCTGGCGCACCTGCCCGGCGCTCGCCGTGCGCACCGGGCGCGCGGCACGGTGGAAGGCGAGGCACGCATCGTCCCACGCCAGGCCGCAATGCGCGACCAGCTGGCGCGCCTCGCCCTCGAGGTCGTCGATCACGGCTTCGTAGCGCACCTCGAGCATGACGCCGGCCGGCAGCACGCGTGCCCAGTGCGCCATCAGGGTCGCGTAGGCGCGGTAGTAGCGCCCGAGCTCGCCGAGCTCGTAGGCGTAGGGCTGGTCGCCGACGAAGTTCTTGGTGAAGCACGACAGGCAGGTGTCGATCGGATCGCGGCGCACGTGCACGATGCGCGCGTTGGGCAGCGCCAGGTGGATCAGGCCGACGTTCGGAAAGTTGAGCGGCAGCTTGTCGGTGATGCGTGGCGCCGCCGGCGCGAGCGCGCGGGCGCCCGCCAGGTAATCGCTGCCGAGCGCGCGCAGCATGTCGGCCGACAAGCGCGCGACCTCTTCGGGCAAGGCCGGCTTGATTCCGTCGGGCAGCGCGACGCGCAGCATCGCGCGCGGGAAATCCTCGAGCTCGCCGCCGGCGTGGACGTCCGGGTGGCCGGCCAGGATCTGCTCGACCAAGGTGGTGCCCGAGCGCGGCATGCCGACGATGAACACCGGCACGGGCGACGGATCGCCGAGGCCCTGCAGGCGGCCGAGCAGCGCGGGCGTGTACGCCTCCTGGATCAGCGCGAGCTGGCCGAGCGCGGCCGTCTCGTCGTAGGCGATCGCGCGGCGCTTGAGCGCATTGGCATCGAGCAGATGCCGGAAGGCGCGCGCGGGCTCGCCCAGATCCTCGTAGGCCTTGGCCAGCGCGAAGTGCAGGTTCGCCTGGTCGGCCTCGGCGTAGGCGCCGATGTCCTGCGCCAGCGTCTCCATCGCCGCGAGGTGCGGATCGTCCGGATCGACGAAGCGCTTGCGATCGACCAACAGGTGATAGAGCTCGACGCGCCGCGGCGCCAGCGCGAGCGCCGCCTCGATCGCCTGGCGCGCCTCGTCGGCGCGGCCGAGGATCTGCAGCGCCGAGCTCAGGTTGCGGTGATCCTCCGGGCGGCGCGGATCGATCGCGATGGCAGCGTGCAGGCAATCGACCGCCTCGCCCTCGCGTTTGAGCTGGATCAGCGCGTGGCCCTTGTTCGACCACGCGGCGGCATGGCGCGGATCGATGGCGAGCGCGGCGTCGAGGCTGGCGATCCCGGCGTCATGGCGGCCCAGCATCGACAGCACGTTGCCCCGGTTGCTCAGCGCCTCGACGAAGCCGGGAGCGACGGCGAGCGCGCGCTCGTAGCTTGCGAGCGCTTCGTCGAAGCGCCCGAGCCCGGTCAGCGCGATGCCGAGATTGTTGTGCGCATCGGCGAAGTCGGGCTTGAGCGCGACCGCCGCTTCGTAGCAGGCGCGCGCCTCGTCGAGCGCGCCGGTCGCGCCCAGCATCACGCCGAGGTTGTTGTGCGCGGCGGCCGACGCGGGCTGGAGCGCGACCACGCGCCGGTACTGCTCGGCGGCTTCGGCGGCGCGGCCGAGCGTCAGCAACGCGCGCGTCAGATTGTCGAGCGCGGGGAGAAAGTCGGGCTCGAGGGCGAGCGCCGCGCGATAGGCCGCCAACGCCTCCTCCAGACGCCCGGTCGAATGCAGCGCGACCGCGAGATCGTTGGTCGCCTCGGCGGACGTCGGATTGCACGCGGTTGCGCGCTCGAGCAGCGCCACGGCGTCGTCGAACCGGCTCTGGCGCAGACGCAGCAGGCCGAAGGCATGCAGCGCGCCGAAATGATCGGGCTGGCGCGCCAGCACCTGCTCGTACAGCCGCTCGGCGTCGGCCAGCATGCCGCGCTGGTGCAGCGCGCGCGCCCGCTCGAAGGCCGACGCCGCCGGCACCACGCCCGAGGGTTGGCGACGCCGCGTCACGGGGTCGCGGTTCCGCCGCGGCACGCGCACCGGTCGGCCATGGATCCGAACCGGTCGCCGTCCCTGTGGCTCGGTGCGATCATCGTGCCCGCGATCGTAGCGCCTCGGCGCGGCCCGCCGACGGCCGCATGGTACCGTGGAACCGCGACGTCTGTCCCATGCCGTGCCGACGCCGGAGCGCTGTCGTCGCGCTTGGCGCCGTCGGGTGTCGTGCCATACTGGCCGTCGTGATCGCGCGCGTCGTCATCGTCGTTTCCGGCATCCTGATCGCCGCGGCGTCGGCGCGCGCGCAGGCGGCGCCGCCCGGGCCCGGCTGGATCACCGACACGCGCACCGGCTGCCGCGTCTGGAATACCAACCCCAAGCCGAACCTCACGGTCAGCTGGAGCGGACCCTGCCAGAACCGCATCGCGCAGGGCCACGGCGTGCTGCAGTGGTTCGCCGACAATCGTCCGGCCGACCGCTACGAGGGCGACCTGGTCGCGGGAAAATTCGACGGCCAGGGCAGCTACATCTCGGCCGACGGCTTTCGCTACGACGGCGGGTGGCGCGACGGCCGGGCGAACGGCCGCGGCGAGCTGACGACGAAGAACGGCGACTTCAGCGGCACGTGGATCGAGGGCTGTTTCCGCGACGGCGATCGCCGCGCCTGGGTCGGCGTCGCGGCATCATCGTGCAAATGAGCGGTCGGCTCGACTCAGGGTCCCTGATCGGCCGCCGCGACGTCATGGTGCGGACGGGTGCGCTGGGCGCCGCGCTGCTGACGCGCTCCGCCTGGGCCGCGCCTGCGGCGCCGCTGCTCGCGCGCGCGATCCCGCGCACCGGCGAGCGCCTGCCGGCGGTCGGGCTCGGCACCGCCGAGGTGTTCGACAACGACGACGCCCCGACACGCGACGCCGCCGCCGCGGTCGTGCGCGCGCTCGTCGAAGCGGGCGGCCGGCTGATCGACACGGCGTCGTCCTACGGCGATGCCGAGCGCGTGCTGGGCGGCGTGCTCGCGGCCGGCCACTGGCGCGACCGGATCTTCATCGCGACCAAGCTCGAGACCTCCGAGCAGAGCGAGCTCGATCGTTCGCTGGCGCGGCTCGGGACCGCGAAAGTCGACCTGCTGCAGCGTCACAACGTGCGCGATCCGCAGCAGTCTCTGGCAGCCTTCAAGGCGTGGCAGGCGCGCGGCGTGTGCCGCTACGTCGGCATCACGTCGACCAGCCACCGCGCGTTCGACGCGATCGAGGCGGTACTGCGCCGGGAGCGGCCGGATTTCGTGCAGATCGACTACTCGATCGACGACCGCGAGGCGGAGAAGCGCATCCTGCCGGCGGCGGCCGAGGCCGGGGCCGGCGTGCTGACCGCGCTGCCGTTCGGGCGCGGCCGGCTGTTCCGCGCGGTGCGCGGCCGGGCGCTGCCCGACTGGGCCAAGGATGTCGCCGAGAGCTGGGCGCAGTTCTTCCTCAAGTACCTGCTGGGTGACGAGCGCGTGACCGCGGTGATCCCCGGCACACGCGATCCGGCCCACATGGTCGACAATCTCGGCGCGCTGCGTGGGCGCCTACCCGATGCGGCGCTGCGCCGCCGCATGGCAAGCTTCATCGACGCGATGTAGCGCGAGAGAACCGGAGCCTTGGCATGATCGAAGATGCCCTGGCCGGGCTCGGCATCTGGTTCACCCCGTACGCCTGGGCCGGGCATGTGCTGCTCGGTTCGGCGATCCAGGTCGCGGTCGCGCTGCCGTTGCGCTGGGCCGGACTGCGCGCGGCCTGGTGGCTCGCCGCCGCGGTGTCGATCGGCTTCTGGTGGGGCCGCGAGAAGATGGAGTTCGAGTTCGGCTTGAAGGCGGCCGCGCACCTCGACACCGTCGGGCCGTTCTGGTACCGGGGCTGGCTGCCCTTCGAATGGGACGGCGCCAGCCAGTGGCAATTCTTCGCGCCGGCGCTGGCCGCCCTCGCGGTCGCGGCGCTGCTCAGCCGGCGCGCGTGACCGGCGCGCGGCGCGCGTCTCACGCCGGCCCGAACGGCGCCGGCGGCACGATGCGCCAGCCCGCCGCGGCCTCGTAGGCGCCGGCGATCGCAAGCACGCGATCCTCGCGCCCGACCGGCGCCATGACCTGAAGGCCGATCGGCCGGCCGGCCGGGCTGGCGCCCATCGGCACGCTGATCGCCGGGCAGCCGGCGAAATTGGCGAGGGCGGTGTAGGCGCTCTGGTTGTCCGGCACCTTCTGGTCGAACCGGAAGGCGACCTGCGGCGCGGTCGGCGTCACGATCGCGTCGACGGTGGCGAAGCAACGCTCGAGCTCGAAGGCGGCGAGCGCGATGCGGCGGTCGGCCTGCATCAGGAGCTGCGCGCCGGCGCGCTGGCCGAACTCGAAGAAACCGCGCATCTCCGGCGAGAAGCGTTCGGGCTCGCGCGCGAGCAGCGGTCCATGGATGAACGCGCCCTCGACCTCGACCCGCACCAGCAGCGCGAGACGGCCGCGCGCCATGTCGTAGGTCGGCAGCGCGACCGTCTCGATCGCGGCGCCGAGCCGGTCCAACACGGCGCACGCCGACCTGAACGCTGCCAGGACCGCAGGCTCGGCCGACTCGTCGTCGAGATCGCGCAGCACGCCCAGCTTGAGACCGGCCAGCGATGCGGGCGGACCCGACAGCGCGAGCGGCGGGAACCTGCGCGCTTCCGGACTCTCGGGATCGAAGCCGGCGAGCGCCTGCAGCACGAGGGCGGCATCCGCCACGCTGCGGGTCAGCGGGCCGACGTGATCGAGCCGGTAGCTGAGCGGCACGACGCCGCGCGGGCTGACCAGGCCGTAGCTCGGCTTGAGGCCGACGACGCCGCAATAGGCGGCCGGCAGGCGCACCGAGCCCCCGGTATCGGTGCCGAGCGCCGCCGCGCACAGACCGGCGGCGACCGCCGCGCCCGATCCGCCGCTCGAGCCGCCCGGCGTCAGGCCGGGCGCGCGGTCGGGGCCGTGCGGATTGAAGGTGCGGCCGGTATGCGGGTTGTCGTTGGTGGCGCCGAGCGCGCCCTCGTGCATCGCGAGCTTGCCGAGGATCACCGCGCCGGCGGCGCGCAGGCGGCGCGTCACCTCAGCGTCGTCGGTCGGCACGCGCCACGGCGCGGCGCCGCCGAAGCCATTGCCGGTCGGCATGCCGGCGACGTCGATGTTGTCCTTGAGGGCGACCGGAATGCCGTCGAGCGGCCCCAGGCGTCGTCCGGCGGCGGCGCGTGCCGCGGCCGCCTCGGCGGCGTGCATGGCATCGTCGGCGCACACGGCGACGAAGGCGTTGAGCGCGCGGCCGGGCCCCTCGATGCGCGCCAGCGCCTGGCGCGTCGGCTCCCGCGCATCGAGCGTGCGCGCCTCGAGCGCCGCCGACAACTGCGCGATCGACTGGAACGCCAAATCGGTCATCCGGTCACGCTAGGCGCTGACGAACGACTTGAAAAGCCGCAGCGGCACGCCGTCAAATCGGCGGCGGCAAGCGGAGAAGCGGCAATGACCATGATCACGACCGACGACGGCGTGCGGCTCCACGTCGAGGAAGCCGGCGCGGGCGACCCGATCCTGTTCGTGCACGAGTTCGGCGGCCATCACCTGAGCTGGGAGCCGCAGCTCCGTCACTTCACGCGGCGCTACCGCTGCATCACCTACGCGGCGCGCGGCTGGCCACCCTCGGACGTCCCCGACCAGCCGGCGGCCTACTCCCAGGCGCGCGCCGCCGACGACGCAGCCGCGGTGCTGCGCGCGCTCGGCGTTCCGCGCGCGCACGTCGTCGGGCTGTCAATGGGCGCCACCGCCGCGCTCGAGCTCGGCATCCGCCACCCGGCGCTGGCGCTGTCGCTGACGGTCGCTGCGGGCGGCGGCGGCGGCACCACCGATCCGGCGACGCTGCGCAAGTTCCGCGAGGAGTGCCGGGTTGCCGCCGAGCGCATCGAGCGCGAGGGTCTGGCGGCGTTCGCCGAGTTCTACTGCGCGACGCCGTCGCGGACGCC
>Ga0335078_10008946_pt1 | contig 14876 bp, 16 predicted proteins | sample Lox_Sample_32_FD_206711 | JGI IMG/M metagenome (GOLD analysis project Ga0335078, IMG submission 206711) | Soil microbial communities from Loxahatchee National Wildlife Refuge, Florida, United States - Lox_Sample_3.2 | ecosystem: Environmental > Terrestrial > Soil > Wetlands | place: USA...
GGAAAAGATGACGACGGACGCGGGGCGCCCCGTCGGAGACAACCAGAACTCCCTCACCGTGGGGCCACGGGGCCCTGTGGTTTTTGAGGATTTTCTACTCCTCGAAAAGATGGCCCACTTTAACCGTGAACGCGTTCCTGAGCGCGTGGTGCATGCGAAGGGGGCAGGAGCGTATGGCTATTTCGTTTGCACGAACAAAGACATGCCGAAATACACCCGCGCAAAGATGTTCAGCGCCGTGGGCAACAGGACACCCCTCCTTATCCGCTTCTCGACGGTGGGCGGTGAAAAGGGCTCTGCGGACACGGAGCGTGACCCGCGCGGGTTTGCGATCAAGTTCTACTCCGACGAGGGCAACTGGGACATGACGGGCAACAACACCCCTATTTTCTTCATCCGCGATCCGCTGAAGTTTGGAGACTTCATCCACACCCAGAAGCGGGACCCGCAAACCAACCTGAAATCGCCGACGATGATGTGGGATTTCTGGTCGCTTTCTCCGGAATCGCTGCATCAGGTGACCATTCTGTTCTCTGACCGCGGGACGCCGGACGGGTACCGGCACATGAACGGCTACAGCAGCCACACCTTCAGCTTGGTCAATGAAAAAAACGACCTTTTCTATGTGAAATGGCACTTCAAGACCAAGCAGGGCATCAAGAATTTCACCCGTGAACAGGCGGACGAGATGCGGGGCAAGGACCCGGATTACGCCCAGCGCGACCTCTTCGAGGCCATCGCCCGGGGTGACTACCCAAGGTGGCGGGTGTGCGTGCAGATCATGCCGGAGCAAGAGGCGGAGACATATCACATCAACCCGTTCGATTTGACCAAGGTTTGGCCGCACAAGGACTACCCGCTGGTGGAAGTGGGCGAGATGGTGTTGAACCGCAATCCCGATAACTACTTCGCCGAGATCGAGCAGGCGGCGTTTGAACCCCGAAACATCGTGCCTGGCATGAGCTTTTCGCCGGACAAGATGCTGCAAGCGCGGCTGATATCTTATCCCGATGCGCATCGCTACCGTCTGGGAGTCAACTACGACACGCTGCCGGTGAACAAGCCGCAGTGTCCGGTGCATACCTATCACCGGGATGGAGCAATGCGTTTTGACGGCAACCATGGGGGCGCGGTGAACTACGAACCTAATAGCTTCGGCGGTCCAGCGCAGGATCCTGCGTACCGGGAACGGCCCAGGCTGGTCAGCGGCGTCGTGGACCGCCACGATCATCGTTCGGACAGCGATTATTACACGCAGCCCGGCAACCTCTTCCGGCTGATGGACAGTTGCGAGAAGGAGCGGCTCATCGGGAACATTGTAGCGAGCATGAAGTCGGTGCCTCAGCGGATTCAGGAGCTACAAATCCAGCACTTCTATAAGGCTGACCCGGCGTACGGGACTGGCGTGGCGAGAGGGCTGGGGCTGAACGTTTAAAGGGTCGTGGCTTGAGTTGCTAGGAGAAAGTCCTTGCCGATCGCGTGATCCACCACGAGTCGCAAATGGAGCCCGTGAGAGAGGCAATTTTGCGAGGGAGTGTGCAACCCGAGCCTGAGAACATGGCTTTAAAAATCCTGACGATGGAGGAAGTGCTATGCCCAAGACTGCGGTTGGATTGTTTAAGAATCCCGACCATGTGGACGAGGTCGTCCGCGAGATAGAGGCCCTTGGCATTCCCCGGAACGAAGTCCGCACGTTGGAGGAGCCCCGAACCTTCGAGGTTAGCGGTGTGATGAGCTTCGCTCGACTCGACTTTGAATCCCACTTGAACCGGACCCTTATCACGATCGGGGCGACCGAGGCTGAGGCACAGACTTATGTTGAAGGATTGCGACGCGGAGGGGTTCTGGTCTTCGCGACTGGTTCGGATGAGCAGGTGGATGCGGCGGCGGCTATCCTGAACCGGCGCGGTGCGGTAGGGATCGAAGAGACTATTGGTCCAGAACCGGATTTGCCCCTTGTCATCGGCGACAGCGCGGCTCCGCTATCCGATACTCCGGTCTTGGGTGGGCACGTCGGGCGGATCCCGCCGCGTGGCGTCGCGTATTTCGCCTGGTAGTGCGACTGAAGATTGAAGACTTGAGTTGTGAGGAGAACATCCTTGCCGACCGTCGAATCTACCACAAGTCGCGAATTAAGCATCTGCGTGTTCGATTGCGAGGGAGGCGCGCTCATTCGCCTGAACGGCCGAATATCCATTGGCTCATCGCCAGGGCTTCGCAATCGGCTCCTGCAGATACTCGACCGCGAGTCCCTTTCGACACTCACGATCGACCTGACGGCGGTGACGTATATCGATTTGTCGGGAGTAGCGACGTTGGTCGAAGCGCTGAAGATTTCGCGCCGCCGCAAAAGCCTCCTGCAGTTGCGTGGGTTGCGTGATCGTCCTCGTTATTTGCTTGAGGTCACAGGCCTGATAGGTCTCTTCGAAACTAATGGCCGCATAAATGACTCGTCGGCCTCAAGGGTTCTTTGATGGCAACCTTCACGGAAGGCGTCGGAAAAGCCACTCTCAAACACCTCGACTATGTCGGAGGGCTGAGCATTCAGTTGTGGGCGGCGGTCCGTGCGCTGGGCGCGGCGCTTCCTCTCGTAGGAAATCGCTATCGCTGGAAGGCGACGATCGGCCAGATGCTCGAGATCGGCTTAGATGCGGTGCCGATGGTGAGCATTATGGCGGTCTGCTCTGGGTTCATTCTCGCCATGCAAGGGGCATCAGAGCTCCGCCAGTTCGGAGCCATGCACTATGTGATCGATCTAGTCGCGGTTGGCTTCACGCGCGAATTGGGCCCCCTTCTCACCGCCATCGCGGTCAGCGGGCGGTCAGGATCCGCATTTTCTGCCGAGATCGGGACCATGATGGTGACCGAGGAGGTCGACGCACTTCGGGTCATGGCCTTCGAGCCGGTCGAATTTGTGCTGGCGCCAAAATACCTTGCCGCACTCATAACCGTGCCCTGCCTCAGCATCCTTTCCAACGTCTTCGGCATTCTGGCGGGTGGGATCTTCATGTTCTTCAGCACGCATCTGGGTCTGGGGCTCTATCTGCGTTATGCGTTGACCTCGATCCAATTGCGCGACGTTCTCAGCGGCCTCATCAAGAGCGTCGCATTCGCCACTATTATCGTCCACGTGGGTTGCCTGGAAGGATTCCGCGTGCGCGGGGGACCCGATGCCGTGGGCCGGTCAGCCACCGCAGCAGTTGTCAAGTCAACATTCCTAGTGATCGTCGCCGATGCTGTCTTCACCGCCATCTTCTATTTCACTGGGGGACGCTGATGGCGATCATCTCGATTCGCGATCTGGTGGCCGAATATACCGGTCGGCGGGTGTTGGACAAGCTGAGCCTGGACATCGAGCCCGGAGAGACCATGGTGCTGCTCGGGGGCAGCGGCTCGGGCAAGAGCACACTGCTGCGGCACATTCTTGGCCTGGAGCGTCCGGATTCGGGCAGCGTCTCGGTGAAAGGAACTGACATCACCCGCTGTTCCGAGGCGGAACTCAAACGGCTTCGGCACTCCATCGGCGTCGCATTTCAGAGTGCCGCTCTGTTCAACTCCCTTTCGGTCGAGGACAACGTTGCCCTGCCTCTGCGCGAGCACACCGCGCTCGCACCTTCGATCATTGACCTGATGGTTTGGATGAAGCTAGCCGTGGTTGGCTTGGCAGAATTCGGAAAGCTCCACCCCCAGGAGCTTTCGGGTGGAATGAAAAAGCGTGCGGCGGTGGCACGCGCCCTCGCCCTCGATCCGGAAATTCTGGTGTTTGATGAACCGTCCGCGGGGCTCGATCCGATTGTGGCGGCGGAGCTGGACGAGCTCATTCTGGTACTGAAACAGGCATTTCAAATGACCGTCATCGTGGTGACTCATGAGCTGCCGAGCGCTTTCCGCATCGCCGATCGCATCGCCATGCTCTACCAAGGATCGTTTCTCGCCGTGGGAACCAGGGACGAAATCAGAGCAAGCACCCATCCCAGGATTCGTCAGTTTCTGGACCGTGTTCCGGAGAGCACAGCGCAAGCTCTAGCTCTGGAGACCCACTTCGAAAAATACCTGGAATGGAAGGAGGTGAAGCGGTGACCACAGAAGCAAAAGTTGGGGCCTTCGTCCTCGCGTGTCTCGCAATCCTAACGGGTACACTCATCTATTTGCTCAATGCACAGTTCCGCGGGGGAGGTGTGCACTATCGGACATACCTCCGTTATGCAGGAGGCCTCGAACCCGGCAGTTCAGTGCTCTTCGGGGGCATCAGTGTTGGTAAAGTCACAGCCGTCAGGCCCTGGGCGGCAGACCCGACCCGCATCGAGGTTCTGTTGGATCTCAAAGAGGGAACGCCTGTCAATGAACAATCCAAGGCGAAGATCGGTTCAGTAAGTATCATGAGCGAACCTGCCCTGGTGGTGAGTACCGGCAGCAATACTGCCCGGCGCCTCGCGCCCGGCGCATCGATTCCCTCTGAGGAGGCCGCCAGCCTGGATGATATCACCGGCAAAATGGCTATCGTCGCGGATAATGCCAACGGCCTGATTACGCAGGTGCAGGGCGAAATCGGGGATATCAGCGGCGACGCCCGAAAACTGCTCGCCAACTTGAACTCTATTACCGGCTCGAATAATCAGCAGCAAATCGCAGCCGCTTTGCGGCAAGCCAATGGGATACTGGCCGATGAGCGCCCGAAAATCAATCACCTCACCGATCAGTTATCGGCGCTGACTCAGCACGCTGACACCGTCGTTGGAAAAGGCGGCCCTATGCTGGACCATGCCGATCACACGATCACAACTATTAACGCCACCGTCGACGACTTGCATGATCCGATTCGCAAGGATCTGGCGGATCTTCACAACACCCTGGACGAGGCAAGGGGTCTTTTGGCGAACCTGCAGATCATGGTGCGGGTCAACGACTCCAAGGTCGACGACACGATCGAAAATCTTCGAATCGCCACCGAGAACCTCGACCAGTTGACGGATTCACTGAGGCAAAGGCCGTGGAGTTTGATCCGCGTCAAGCAGCCCGAAGACCGCAAAGTTCCGCGGTAGGAAGAAGGGATAAATGAGGACACGTCTGACCGCAACCTGCGTGGTGCTAACCCTGACAGCCATGCTGACTGGCTGCATGGGTAGCGCCAAATTTCCAACCTATTACACCCTTCAAGTCCCGTCGGCGCAGCTCCCGCCCGATGCGGGGGAGCATCAGGCATCCGTCGCAGTGCGCGAGTTCAGGTCGCCGGCTTACCTCCGACAAGGGGCCATTGTTTATCGCGCCTCGCCGGAAGTCGTCGGGTTTTATCACTATCATCGCTGGGCTGTTGACCCGCGCGAAGCCTTGACCCAGGCTATCGAAGATCGTTTGCGCGCAAGCGGCAGGTTCGCCCTGGTGAAGTCCTACGACGGGCGTTCGGATGTGGATTACATCCTCAGCGGAAGCCTTGAGAAGCTTGAGGAGGTTGATTACGAGCGTGGAGTGAAAGTGGAGGTTGCACTTTCCGCGCAGATGACCGACCTTCGCTCCGGCAAGACCGTGTGGGCCAATCGCGCATCGGAGGTCACGGAAGTCGACAAGCGATCCTTCCCTTCGGTCGTGGCGGAAATGAGTCTCGCTTCCGACCGAGCGGTACAGAAGCTCCTGGCATCTCTTAACGTCTCTGCCGGAGCGAAGCCTGGGGCGCAGTCTGATCTGCGCTAGCCAACCGAGGCACCGCTTTTATGCCGGTTGCTGGCGCCGCCCGCGGCTAGAGCTGATTGAATCCGGCTGGAGACGGGCGTATCAGTTAACCGTCTCGCTCCGGACGTTGAATTGCCTCGTCGCGGTTATAACGTCGCTTGGCCACAGGGAAGCCAGGCAAGCCGTATGATTTGAGCCGATGGCCTTCATCGTCCAAGCCGGTGTGGCAGTTCTTCTGGTTATGCTCACACTCACATTTCAGAGCACAGCAATGGCGGCACTCATCCATTGGGCAAGAGCTCATTTCGCAAGAGCTGCCCGCCGGATCGGCCCTCTGCATTCCGCTCTACTCCTGGTTCGTTTCAGCGGAGTAATCTTCGTCTCGCATATATTCCAGGCACTGCTGTGGGCCAGCTTTTATCGTTGGAAGTGTTTTCGATCGTGGGAGTCAGCATTCTACTTCTCAACAGCCAGCTATTCGACGGTGGGCTATGGAGATATTGTTCTCTCAGAGAAGTGGCGGAACCTGGGACCGGTGGAAAGTGTCACCGGCGTGCTCATGTGCGGACTTTCGGTAAGCCTGCTGTTCGCTATCGTGACCTTTCTTGTTCAGCATCAGGAACGGTTATTGCCGGACGCGGCCAAACCGAATCCTGCAAAAACTGAAGAAGAAGTCCTGATAAACCATTAAGTAGATGATGAAAACGTCCGTGGCCTCGCCCTTTTTGGGCGGTACAGACCAGGTCTGCCATAACCACACTCGACCGCCGGACGGCCCGCAGGAGCATGGCTTTTTCTCCATCCCGCCACGACTCGGCGCGGCAATTTGAACTAAATCTTATCGAACAGCATTAGCAGGGACACGAAAGGCAGGTAGATGATCGACGCCGTGAGGAGTTGGCGCGCGATCGCGTTCGATCTCATTAGGGTCAATCGCACTCCGTAGTACAAGAAACCCACGCTCAGAAGTAGAGCCCCCACCAGGTAGAAAAAACCGGCGTGGCCCAGCAATGCGGGAGTCAGACTCAGGGGGATCAATGCCAGGGATGGAACCACGCTTTGCCATGCCATGAACGGAACTCTTCGTCCTCCAAAAGGAAGCACCTGGTAGCCGGCGCGAGCATAATCCTCCCGATACATCCAGGCGATCGCCATAAAGTGAGGGAACTGCCACAAAAAGACGATTCCATACAATACCCAGGCCTCCAAGCTCAATTTTCCCGAAGCGGCCGCCCACCCGATAAGTGGGGGCATCGCGCCGGGAAATGCACCGACCAGGGTACACAGCGGCGTCTTTCGTTTGAGCGGAGTGTAAAGAAACAAATAGCTCGCCAATGTCAGGACCGCGAGCAAGCTGGCAAGCAGGTTAACCGCGACCGCCAGGTAGATGCCGCCGGCTGCAGAGAGCAGAACTCCGAACCCTAGAACATTCCGGGGGCGCAGCGTGCCCGCCGCCAAGGGCCTTCGCCAAGTTCTCCGCATCTGGGCATCGAAGCCCCGTTCAATGTATTGATTAAGGGTTCCCGTTCCTCCCGCCACCAGCAACGTTCCCAGCAAAGTATTGGCAAGCAGCAGGTATGGAAAGGGATGGGCATGATTCGGAAGAGCCAGGCTAAAGCCCGCAAGGGTGGTGATGGCAATCAGAAGATTCACTTCCGGCTTTGTCAGCACCCAATAATCGGCGAAGGCTTGCCACAAGCGGCGTCTCTCGACAGGTGCAACCTCCAAACTCCCGATGGTGGCTTCCGTTGCCATCTCTAGACGACCTCCAGATCTGCGGAAGCTGGGCGCCCAACGAGTCCGCCCAATGCAACGTGGGCTTGATCCGTGGGGGCTGTCCTGGCCGGTGAGAGTATCTGAATTGTGATGATGACTGCGGGGATCATATAGATGAATGTTGAGCAGAACCACATCAGGGCACCCGCGCACTCCTGGTCTTGAAGTGGTGACATGTTGAAGCGGCCCGGTGTAGCGAGATAGAAGGGGTAGACGACACGCCCACAGAAGGCCAGAAAAGCCGAAAGAATATCGCACGGCAATGTGGCCATGAATAAATAAAGGGGAATTCGCCAGCGAGGCCACAGGGCGACACTCGGCCACGGCTGCACGACCGGCCACCAGAACAGAAGCCCCGTCACTATAAAGGACGCGTGTTCGACCAGATGCCATAAGTGCGACCGGAATGCCAGGCCAAACACCGCAGGCACGTGCCACCCGATCAACACGGCCATCGCTGCCAGCCAGGTAAACACTGGATGAGTGAGGACATGGCCGAGCTGCGCCAATGGCGGCCAGTGCCAAATTCGACTTCGCGTTGCCCGAACGAAGCGTCGTGGGATGCCGTTCAGGAACGGCAAGGTTGGAGCGCCGAGAAGGATCAAGGGAGAAGCTACTCCCATAATCTGTAGATGCTGGATCATGTGGATGGTGAGCAGGTCATGATCGCGCATCATTAAGGGCGAACCTGCGGAAATCCAAAGCAACAACAGTCCACTCATGAAGAGGGATAGTCGCCACAGCGGAATCGCGTTCGGAACGGAACCCCTCAAGCGAAACCATCCCCGCGCGTAGACGAGTGCGCAGAGGATCAAGACGAGCGTCAGTGGAATCGGGAGGGTCCAGGTCGCATCCGCGGTATGAAGGGCACAGTACATGGTTGACCTATGGGTGCATAGCGGAGGATCACCGTCCGCTCGCCTGGAACTCGTTAGTTAGGGAAGCATCACGAGCGGGCGCTTGGCCGGCCGGACGCAGGGTGCCCAGGAACGCAACCAGAGCCGTCACCTCCGGCGGGCTCAGATTCTTACCATACGCAGGCATGTTGCCCCGGCCCTGCAGCACCTGGCGTATGAGCTGGTCGGTCGTAAGCCGGGTCGCTACCGCATCGAGCGCCGGACCTCTCTCGCCGCCTCCGCCACCCAAGGCGTGGCAGTTGCGGCACTGTTTGTCCTGAAACACCAACGCACCCTGCCGCTCGAGCGGGGACCGGCCGTCCAGGTAACGCGCCGGTACGGGTGCCCCACTCCAGGCATCCATCTTGGGAGACCACGGGGTATAGCTCGCGAGCCGGGTGAATGCTCCGAGTGCGACGGCCACGAGCAGAACTGTAAGAACGGCGATCGGTCGGCGCCTCCAGCTTTTCTCGCCCTCGCCGGCAAGAAAAGGTACCGACAAGAGTACCCCGATGCCGATCACGGGAGCCACCAGCAAGAACGGGGTTTCAAGCTGCGGTGGAAGCAAAGAAAGGAGGGCATAGAGCCACAGGAAAAAGAAATCCGGGCGCGGAGCCGTTTCGATAATCGTGGGGTCCGGTTGGCCGGTCGGCCCGAACGGTCCGAAGACGGCCGCGCAAAGGGCCACCGCCAGCAGAATGCAGGCAGCAAAGATCAGGTCCTTCCAAATCGCATCCGGCACGAAAGGCACGCCGTCTTTGTGCACCAGCTCTTCGTACTCCTTCAGGTAGGTTTCGCGCCGCACGAGCCGCCCCGGCATGGGCCATTCATTGATCCCCAGCTTGAGGACCATGAACAAGTGCAGACCCACCAGTCCCAGAAGGGTCCCCGGAATTACAAACACATGCAGGGTGAAGAACCGGGAGAGTGTATCGCCGGCGATGATGGGGCCGCCCAGCATCAGGTGGACGATCCAACCGCCGATAACCGGCACGCGCCCGGCGATGGAAGCGCCGATACCCAGACCCCAGTAGGCATCCTGGTCAAAACGCAGGACTTGACCCGTAAATGCCATGCCCAGCGTCAGCAGCAGCAGAAAAACCCCCACCACCCAGGTGAATTCCCTCGGATACTTGTGCCCTCCAAACAGGAACACCTGAATCAGGTGGATGAGCACCAACGCCACCATGAAGTTGGAGCCCCATCCGTGCATGGCGCGCAGAAACCAGCCCAGGGTGAGGTCGTGGTTGAGCGTCTGAAGACTGTTCCAGGCCTCGGCGGCAGAGGGGACATAAACGAGCGCCAACAGAATGCCGGTAACAACCTGAAGAATGAGAACGGTAAAGGCGGCGCTTCCGAAAACGTAGAACCAACTGGCGCTCGACCGCGGCACGCGATGGAACGCCGTCTCGCGGATCACTCCGCTGAGCTGCAGGCGGTGATCCAACCATTCGCCAATAAGAGCTATCCAACGCATGGCTTCCTCCCTCCGACGACCGCTCCGGCGTCGGCCGCGAGAGTGGGCAGGGATCCCGCCCGGATCAACAACCGATCCCCCTTCACCCGGTACGCGTATGTAAATAGCCCACGCTCCGGCGGTCCGGAGGCGCGGGAACCGTCGGCATAATAGACCCCGCCGTGGCACGGACACATGAAAAGGCCGGATTGAGCGAACCAGCGGACGGGGCATCCAAGGTGCGCACAGTTGATGGCAAACACTTGAAAAGTCTCGCCCGTAAGCCGCCGGACCCAGCACGGAATGTCGCCCGTCTGGCCGTCCCAGGCGCGCACAAAGGGATTGCGGAAAGTGGCCAGACGCGTTTGGCCCTCCGGGAACTGGCCGAGCGCGCCCAGCAACACCCAGGTATCGGATCCCTGACCGGCTGCTTTCCCCAGTAAAGGTGAGAGGAGATAGCCTATAACAGGCATTGCCAGCAGAGCTGCAATCCCCCCGTTAATCAGGATGCCCAGCTTCATCAACGCGCCACGCCGGGATAGCTCTTTGGGTTCGCTCATGGGTGTCCTCCTGTTAGCATTCCTGGAATCGACATAATGGACTGGCCAGAAGACTTCGGCCGCTGTGCGATAAGCCAAGCCGCTACGTCAGAGATTTCTTGCGCGGTCATGGGTCGGCCGGGAACGTTGTTCCGCCAATCCGGTGCGCCACGGTCGGGCACCCCCACGATGACGGTGGTGCGCAAAGCTTGGTCGCTCACTAAAGCGAGATACGATCCATCGACAATCGAGTGGGCTTTGCCAGCTCCCTTGCCGCCAGGCCCATGGCACGAGGCACAGTAGGTTTGGTAAACGCCAGCGCCACGTGCTGCATCGCCGGGTACGGAGACTTGGTAGGGCGGCAGGCTGACTCCCGCCAGAGCGCCCGGTTTCGCCCAACGCGTCCGCATCTGCTGCACCAGCACATCAATCTGACGGTCCGTCAGCGTCCCGCCGGCACTGCGTGTGAACGCCGGCATCAGCGTACCGGGCACGCCGTTGGCCGTAAGCCGCCTGATGGTGGCGTCATCGACCAGCGCTAGGTAAACCGGATCGGCAAGAGAGACGGCAGGGCCACCCCTGCCCTCGGCGCCGTGACAGCCGGCACAGTTTTGCTTGTAAAGTGTCTTGAAGTCATGCACGTCGTCTGGCCGAACCACCTCAGGACCCGGCCCGGGCCGGCCGGGCAATTGCTTGCAGCCCACCAGGGACAGAACGGCGAGACCCACGGCTAAAGCCAACAGCGGTTCGGGAGGCAAGTATCGGCGGTTCATCGCCCATCGCTCCTTCCGTCCTTTTCATCCATGATCCCGGGAGCCTCGATGCCCGCCAGGATGGCGAACGGCATATACTGGCGAGTCCGCACACGTTCCTGGCGCACCACCACCAGTCCGGCTACCACGCCAAAGCCGATCTGCGAGGCCACGAACCATCTCCAGTCGATACGCTGGTTCAGCAGAGGGTTGATGATCCCGAGACTCGTATACAGCAGACCCGACCACATGAGAGGAGCGAGAAAGCCGCCTAGCAGAATCGGCCTGCGGGGAAACATCGGCAGCATGACACCGTAAACAAGGCCGACGAGCACGGAGGTCACCAAGTGCAAGGCAGTGGCAACTACAAGCAACGGGGGTTGAAACGAAGTGAGCTGTTGCATCGGCAGGTGGAGTGAGTCGGCGTAAACTACTGAGGCCAGCAGGTTGATGGGGTACCAGATGCTGCCGTGCGTAAGAACACCATAAAGCGAGGCCAGCACCGCCATGGCGACGCTTCCGGCGAGCCCTCCCTTGATCCCCGCCGAAACGGGATATATCTCGATGGGGAGACGAGCGCGGTGCATCTCGGGAGCTATTTCCATCCGCACCACTTCGTGCCGCTCGGTTACGATGGGCGCAGTTTCGGGTGCTACCGGCACGATCTCAAACTGCTCGTGGGGCAATACCTGACTGAACCAGCCAACCCACCCCGCTGCCGTGAGGATCGCCCCCAGCGCGCTCACGGCAACGCTCGTTAGCAGACCGGCAAAGAGCAGGGTCGAGCCGAAGGCGAGAACGAGCGGCCACGGGGTGGGTGCCGGCACCTCCAGGCTCGCCGTTGTGCTTGTTTCTTGTGGATTCATAATCTGCTCCAAATCCCTGTTACCATCAGCCGTTATGGCCTCGTTGGCCCTGGGTTCAGTTCACCTTCCGATGATATAAACCACCGTGAAGACCACCACCCACACGACGTCCACAAAGTGCCAGTAAAGCGATAGAACATCGACGCGGTAGATGTGCTCCTGTTTCACTTTCCCGGCCAGAGCAAAAGCCATCACGACGCCCAGTCCCACCAGGCCCACGATTACGTGGAAGGCGTGGAGCCCGACCAGAGAGTAGTAAGTCGTTCCAAAGAGGTTAGTGGAGATCGTCAACCCGTCCTCGTAGATCAAGTGGTACCACTCGCGTCCTGTCCCCACGAGAAAGACCACCCCCAAAGCGAACGTCAGAAACCAAAAAAACCTGAACGCCGCGTTTTTCCCCCCGCGCAGGGCGCCGACCGCCAAGTGAATCGTCAGGCTGCTGGAGAGCAGGCAGATAGTATTGAAGAGGGGAAGATGCAGCACCTGCCGGGGCGTCGGCCCACTGATACTCTTGCCGAGGTAAAAGATGTAAGCGACCACAAAGATGGTGAAAATCGCCAACTCGGCGACAATGAGAGAGAACATTCCCACGCGCCCCTTCGAGGGCAGTGTCCAAGGCGTCTCAATCGTGGATATGGCTAAAGGCTGCGTGCTCATCAGATGTCCTCTATCGGTTCAATTACGGGTCGAGATGGGTAATACTCTCGATCGAAAAGCATTATTCGTACTTCCAGTCCGGATCCTCGGGGTGCTTCAAATCCCACAGCGGACGCCGGCTCCTGACCTCGGGCGCGACCGAGAAGTTATAAGCAGGCGGCGGCGAAGAGGTGGCCCATTCCAAAGTCCAGGCGTCCCAGGGATCGTTCCCCGCCACCTTTCCCTTGAAGTAGGACCGGATCATGTTGAACACGAAGAACAGTACCCCCGCGATTTGGAACAAGACGCCTATCGAGACAATCAGGTTCCAGATTCCCCAACCCCGCCCCGGTTCGTAGGTATAGATCCGGCGTGGCATGCCCAAAATTCCCGGGATGTGCATAAAATCGAAAGTCAGGTGGAAACCGATCAGAAAAAGCCAGAAGTGCCACTTGCCCAGCGTTTCGTCGAGCATCCTTCCCGTCATTTTGGGATACCAGTAATAAAAGGCTGCGAAAAGCGCGAAAAGGATTCCACCGACGATCACATAATGGAAATGAGCAACAACGAAATACGAGTTGCCGAGCTGCCAATCAAACGGCGCGACCCCCAGCATGATTCCGGTCAGGCCAGCCAGGAGGAACTGGAACAAAAAACCCAGGCAGAACATCATGGGTGTGGCGTAGCGGATCTTCCCGCCCCACATGGTGCCCAGCCAGTTGAATATCTTGATCCCGGTTGGCACTCCGACCGCCATCGTGGTCAGCACGAAGAACGCATTACTGTATGAGGGCATACCGATCGTGAACATGTGGTGAGCCCACACGCTCATGCTGACAAAGCCGATGCCCACCGTCGCCGCGACCATGACCGGATAGCCGAAGATGGCCTTGCGCGAGAATACCGGCACGATTTCAGAAACGAAAGCAAAAGCGGGAATGATGAGGATATAGACCTCCGGGTGACCAAAAATCCAGAAGAAGTGCATCCAGATTGTGGCGGACCCGCCTGCCTGCGTATCGAAGAAATGCCCGCCCAAATAGCGGTCGACCATCAGCATAATCTGTGCAGCGGTCAGGGGGCTGACGGCAAACAGCACCATGCCGGACATCACCAGGTTGAGCCAGGCCAGCAACGGCATTTTGCCTAAGGTCATCCCGCGGCAGCGCATGCAGATGATAGTAGCCAGGATGTTGATCGCGGTCCCGATGCTGCCGAAACCCGAAACCAGAATTGCGATGGTCCAATAATCCGTGCTGTGCCCTTTGGAAAACGCCGTAGAAGTCAGCGGCGCATAAGCCCACCAGCCGGTATCGGGCGCGCTTCCAGCGCCATACAACCCGTCACCACCGATGAAACTGTAGTAGAGCAGTACGCCTCCCATAGCGGTCATCCAGAAACTCCAGGCATTCAAGCGGGGAAAAGCCATGTCGCGCGCCCCAATCATCAGCGGCACCAGGTAGTTGGCAAACCCGAAAAGAATCGGCATGGCAACAAAGAAAATCATGGTGGTGCCGTGCATGGTGAACATGCGGTTGAATACCTGGGGCGAAACAAAGTGCGCATGCGGAACCGCCAACTGAATGCGTATGACTGTGGCTTCGATCCCGCCAATGACCAGAAATAGCAGGGCATAGCCGATATACATCAGGCCCAGCCTCTTGTGGTCGACCGTGATCACCCACTCGTGCAAGGTTTCGAGCCAAGTGCTTCTGGTTTCCTGGGGCAACCTGATTGAGATCGAAATTGGTATGGTATCGGACGCCATCGCTCTCCTCGTGACGATGAGTTTCGGACGCCGCTCGTTCGGCTCAGTGCAGCGTCAGCAGATAAGCGGTCAATTCGTCGAATTGCTGTTTCGTCAGGTTCATGGCCGGCATCAATGATCCTGGCTTGAACGCATCCGGATTCTCAACCCAAAGCCGAAGGTTCGCGGGCGTGTTGGGCACGGCTCCGGAGGCGATCGTGTCACGGCTCATCAGATGGGTCAGGTCCGGCCCAAATCGTCCCTTCGCCCCCGTGCCGGCCACCGCGTGGCAGTTCATGCACGCCGTACTCTCGAACACCCGGAGACCCTCCGCCGCTTCAGCATCCAATGAATCGTTGGCTGAAACCTGCTTCTGCTGCGCCTGCACCCAACGGTCAAAGTCTACCCGCGGTTCGACGTACACTCGCAGCAGCATCTTGGCGTGCTGTGTGCCGCAGTATTGCGCGCACTGGCCGAGATAGACGCCGGCCTCGTGTGGGTCGATCCACATGCTGTTGGAGTGGTTGGGGATCAGGTCTGT
>Ga0335078_10008947_pt1 | contig 14875 bp, 14 predicted proteins | sample Lox_Sample_32_FD_206711 | JGI IMG/M metagenome (GOLD analysis project Ga0335078, IMG submission 206711) | Soil microbial communities from Loxahatchee National Wildlife Refuge, Florida, United States - Lox_Sample_3.2 | ecosystem: Environmental > Terrestrial > Soil > Wetlands | place: USA...
CCGCCGCTCCATCGCGGTCGATGACATGGACGTTGGCGCCCGAGGCGGCGAATTGCCGGCACGTCGCCGCGCCGATGCCGCTGCCGCCGCCTGTCACCAGCACGGTCTTGCCCGAGAAATCGGCCATGCGTCACTCCTGTCAATGCGGCGGCAGCACGCCGCCTGGCTTGAGCAGATCCTTGAGGTCGTCGTAGCTCAGCCGGCAATCGTGCGGGCCGGCGACGTAGGGCGTCACCAAATACGGATCGAACATGATCGTGACCCCGTCCTTGTCGATGGCCCAGTGCTTCGTGTCTTTGACCACCGTGTCGAAATCGGGGTTGTCGAAGAGGCCCCAATCGTTCTTCTCGGCTTGGGCCTTGCACAACGCCGAGACCACCGGCACCGCCTTTTCTGGATCGGCGAGAAAATCGCCGAGCGCGACCGCCTTGTCGGTCGCCGGGTTCCACAGCAGCGCCACCCGCCAGTTGTTGGGATGCGCGCCGCCGGAATACTCGCCGAACTGAAAGGTGACCGAGACCAGCGTCGGCGTAAGCCACATCGTCTCGTAGGTCGCGTCGTAGGAATTGCTGCTGCCGTTGAACTTGTTCGGTGCGTTCTGCCGGTATTCCGCCAATGTGTTTTTGCCGTACGCCGCGTCGTGCGCCGCCGCGTTGAATTTTGGCGCGGCGGGTTTGGCGAATTGCGGATAGATAATCATGATGTCGTAGGCGCCCTTCTTCGACTCGGCAAAAAAGGCGGGCAGCAGCGGCGGCGCGCCCGCCGCGCCGTTATCGCCCTCGCCGACGAGAAACTGCCGCCGCGTCTGCATCGCCGCCAGCAAGCATTGCGTCAACTCGGCGTCCTTCTTGTCGAAACACCCGCCACTGCGCCCGTTGATCCAATTCTTCTGGTCGGCCTTGAGCGCCGTCTGCTGCGCTGCTGGCAAGGCCTTCAGCAAATCCGAATAGGCCTTGCTCACCGCCACGTCGGCGGCCGCGAGGTCAGGGCTGGCGCAAATCGCCTTTTCAGACGCCGTCGACGCCTTGGCGCAATCGAAGCTTGGTCCCGCCGGGGCGCTTGCCTGCGCGAACGCGGCACCAGAGCACAGCAAAGGCGGCAGCACGGCCCAAAGCGTCCAGCGACGGCCTATCATGTCCCCTCCCGATGGCGTGGCGATCATAGCGCGCTGCCTCGCCGCCAGCGATCGGCTATGCTGACCGAGCCTTGAGAGGAACGCCGATGACCTATGCCGCGCCGCTCGCCGACATGCGCCTCGCGCTCGACACGCTCGGCGATCTGCCGCCGGACGTAGCCGAGGTGGCGGACGCGGTACTGAGCGAGGCAGCCCGCTTCGCCGAGAACGATCTGGCGCCGCTGAACCAGACCGCCGACCGCGTCGGTAGCGTGCTCGAAAACGGCGTCGTGCGCACCCCGCCCGGGTTCCGCGAGGCTTACCGCAAATTCGTCGATGGCGGCTGGAACGGCCTCACCTGCGAGCCCGAGATCGGCGGCCAGGGGCTGCCGCTGGCGCTGGCGGTGCCGCTGACGGAGATGTGGAACTCGGCCTGCATGGGCTGGGCGCTGTGCCCGTTGCTCAACAGCGGCGCGGTCGAACTGCTGAAGACCCACGGTTCGCCCGAGCAGAAGCGGCTCTATCTCGACAAGCTCGTCTCGGGCGAATGGCCGGGCACGATGAACCTGACCGAGCCGCAGGCCGGCTCCGACCTCGGCGCGCTCAAGGCCCGCGCCGAGCGGGCGAGCGACCCGCGCTGGGGCGAACATTACCGGATCACCGGACAGAAGATCTTCATCACCTACGGCGACCACGACCTCTCGGACAATATCGTCCATATGGTGCTGGCGCGCCTGCCCGACGCGCCGCCGGGCAGCCGCGGTATCTCGCTGTTTCTGGCGCCGAAATTCCTCCTCGATCACGACGGCAAGCCGGCCGAGCGCAACGACATCCGCACGTTGCGGCTCGAGGAGAAGCTCGGCATCCACGCCTCACCAACCTGCGTGCTGGCTTATGGCGAGGATGGTGGGGCGATCGGCTGGCGCATCGGCGAACCGCATCGCGGCCTCGAAGCAATGTTCACGATGATGAATACCGAGCGGCTGCTGGTCGGGGTACAGGGGGTCGGCATCGCCGAACGCGCCTATCAGACCGCGCTCGCCTATGCCCGCCAGCGCGTCCAGGGCCAGCCCATCGGCATGCCGCGGCCAAAGGGTACTGACTCCGCGACGCCGCCGATCGTCCACCACCCCGACGTGCGGCGCATGTTGCTGTCAATGCGTGCCGGGACCGAGGCGGCCCGAGCGCTTGCCTATTACGCCGCCGCGGCGATCGACGCCGCCCGACGCGACCCAAAGGCGCAGCGCCGCGCCGAGCTGCTGATTCCGATCGTCAAATCCTGGTGCAGCGACAAGGGTATCGAGATCGCCTCGACCGGCGTCCAGGTACATGGTGGCATGGGGTACATCGAGGAGACGGGCGCCGCGCAGCATTACCGCGACGCGCGCATCGCCGCGATCTACGAAGGCACCAACGGCATCCAGGCCGGCGATCTCGTCGGCCGCAAGGTTGCGCGTGATGGGGGCGAGGCCGCGCGCGCGCTGTCCGCGGAGCTCAGGGCCGATCTGACCGCCCTGTCCGGCAAATTCGCGCCGCTGAAACAGCCTCTCGCCGACGGGCTTGCGGCGCTCGATGACGCAACCGCCTATCTGGTCGAAACCGACCCGGCGCTGGCCGCCGCCGGGGCGGCACCCTATCTCAATCTCTTCGGCACGGTTCTGGGGGGCGCATTGCTGACGCGGCTTGCGGTGGAAGCCGAGCGCCGCGACCACCCGCTGGCCGACGCCAAGCTCGCTACCGCGCGGTTCTTTACCGAGCATGAACTCGCCCGCGCACCCGGATTTCTCGCCGCGATCAAAGGCGGTGCTACCGTCGTGGAGTTCGACCCGGATCAATTGTAAATCGCGCCGCGCATGCCGGTGACAGCCGCCTCGGCCAACCGCGCCGACAACATCCGGCTCGGCATCCTTTACATGCTGGCGTCGGTGTTTCTCTTCTCGATCCAAAACGCGATCGGCAAGTGGCTGGCGCAGAGCTACCCGATCCCGATGTTGGTATTCTTCCGCAGCTTTGTCGCGCTGCTGCCGTCGTTCCTCTTGGTCATGCACGCCGGCGGACCGAAGGTCATGCGCACCAACCGTCTCGGGGCCCAGTTCGGCCGCGCCGTGATCTGGGGCGGCTCGAACGTCGCTTCGTTCTTCGCCTATCACCTGCTACCGCTCGCCGACGCGGTGGCGCTGACCTTCGCCGCGCCGCTGTTCCTGACCGCGCTGTCCTATCCGATCATCAAGGAGCGGGTCAGCCGCGAGCGCTGGATCGCGGTTAGCGTAGGCTTCGTCGGCGTGATTGTCATGGCACATCCCAGCGGCGCCGGCAGCGCGCTCGGCGCCGGAGGCGCGATCACCTGCGCGGTATGCAATGCAGTCGGCACGCTAACCGTTCGCGACTTGTGCCGCACCGAGCATTCGGCCTCGATCGTCACCTGGACGGCGGTGTTCATGACGCTGATGGCCTTGCCGGCGCTGCCGTTTTTCTGGAAGACACCCACGCTATTGGATTTGGCGCTGTTCTGCTCGATTGGCCTGATCGGCGGGGTGTCGCAATATTGGACGACCCTGGCGCTGTCGCTCGCGCCGGCGGCGGCGGTGTCGCCGTTCAACTACACGGCGCTGATCTGGGGCTCGATCATCGGCTTTGTCATGTGGGGCGACCTGCCCACAACACCCATCGTCATCGGCTCGGCAATCGTGACGCTGACGGGGCTCTATCTGCTGCGCGCCGAAGCCCGCCGCCGGCCGAGGCCGGCGGCGGCGGCGAAGCGGGCGGCTGAGTAGCTACTCCGCCGCTTGCGGCACCGGCTTGACGTCGGTCGAGTATTTGAGGTGGACCGGCGCGTTAAGCTCGAACGGGTCCTTGAGCCCCAGCTCCTTGCCGATTTCGCGCATCGCCGGCATCACCTCCTGCCCCAGGAGCCGGATACAGGTGCGTGCGTCGGCGTCGCTGACCGTGCCGTCATTGCCCCAGATGCCGTAGATCGACGGGCGCGTCTCTTCGAGGACGCGGCGCAGCTTCGGAATGACCGTCTTCGGTGTGCCGAAGAACACGCGGCCGTCGGCGACCTGCTGCTCGAAGGTCGGGCGGCCGCGCGGATTCTCCGCCCGCCCGACCGCGAATTCGACAAAGTTACGGCGCAGCGTCGGCGAGAAATAGCCCGACGGGTTCGCCCAGACGGGGTGCGCGAGGCCGGTGAACTCGCCCTGCATCCACAGGAACTGCCGGGCGTTGCGCTCGGCCTTCTCCTCGCTGTCGGAGACATGCACCTGCTGCAGGTAGCCGCGGTTTTCCGGACCGGACTCGTAGCCGACTTCGCGGGCGGTCTCGTCGTAGAGCTTCCAGATGTTCTTGGTCGCCTCGATTGAGGTATTGAGTGCGATGTAGGGGTAGCGCTGCTTCGCCGCCCAGATGATCGTCTCCTTCGACAGCACGCCCGGGATCCAGACACGCGGATAAGGCTTCTGCAACGGCACCGCCCACGGGTTGACGACGCGATGCTGGTAATGCTTACCCTCCCAGCGGAACGGGCCGGTGCGCGACCAGGCAGCAACCACGAGGTCATGCGCCTCCTCGAAGCGCTCGCGGTTGAAGGCGGGGTTGACCCCGGTGGCGAGCTGCTCCTGGCCGCCGCCGCGGACAAAGCCGGAGACGAGGCGGCCCTTCGAGATCATGTCGATCATCGCCAGCTCTTCGGCGAGGCGAACCGGGTTCTCGGCCAACGGCAGCGGATTGCCGAGGAGCACGATCTTCGCCTTCTTGGTCACTGCGGCGAGGATCGAGGCAAACACGTTGCACTTCGCCTGCATGCAGAACGGAGCGTTGTGGTGCTCGTTGAGCATGAAGCCTTCGACGCCCTGCTCCTCGGCGTAAATGTAATGCTCGAGGTACTGGTTATAGAGCCGGCTGCCGGCGACAGGATCGAAGTGCTTGTTCGAAAACAAAAGCGCGGTATGGCCGGTTTCCAGCCCGATATCGGCCGGATACGCGGACATCGGCTGCTCGGTGAAATACATCACATGCATGGCTGTCTCCTTTCGCCCTCGAAGGCGACTGATCTCGCGGGTTAGTTTACGTCGACGAAGCCAGTGACAAGGCGGGCGAGCGCGTCCGGTTGTTCCATGTCGACGCAATGGCCCGATTGGGCGACGATTTCAAGCCGCGCCTTCGGCAGCGATTTCGCGTAAAGCTCGCCGGCGCTTTTCGGGACGATCTTGTCGTCGTCGCCCCAGACCACCAGCGCCGGCGCCTTCACCCCACCCAAGAGGTGCGGCAGGCTGGGGTTGTACATGTAGGGCTTCCAGGCGACGCGGAAGCTCATCTCGCGGCACAAGTCCCAATTGACCAGCTGGTCGGTCGAAACGTCGCCATAGACCCGCTCGAACGCCTTCGGGTCGTGGAACCCGGCCTTGGCGTAATCGATGTAGCTGACGATCGCTTGATCGGCGATGTCGCCTTCCGGCGGCTTTATCCCCATGGCGCCGACCAGCACCAGCCGGTGAAAATCACGCGGCGCCAACGCCGCCATCTCGGCGGCGATCCAGCCGCCAAAACCGAGACCAACAAGGCTGGCGCGCTCGACTCCAAGATCGGCGAGCAGCCATTGATACAACGCGGCGATGTCGCGCGGGTGCCGCAACCACTCCGCCCGTTCGGAACCCTCGCTGAAGCCGGGGTGAACTGGCACGATGACGTCAAACCTGGCGGACAGCGCCTCGTAGAACGGCAGCTTGTCGAGCGTGCCGATATCGTGGTGCAGCACCAGGACCGGGCGGCCGCTGCCGCCGCGTCCAATTCTCAGCTTGAGCCCACCTAGATCGATGTTCTGCTCGGTCCACCCGGCCATCGCCACTTCCCTCGCTGACTGATGATAAGGGTAGCCATGCTTTTCGCCTGGCCGCAACCGCCGCCTCGCGCAAAGCCCCTTGCGCGAGGCTCAACGCTCCAGACCCTGTGCCGCATCGACCAGCCAATCCGCCAGCCAGCGCGCATGCGACCGGCGAACCAGCAGCCGAAAACGCGGCGTCTCATCGAGCTGGTCGAGGATCACCGGTACCCGGGCGAGCAAAGTCTGCCCACAGTGGTTCGGCGCGAACGCGCGCGGGTGCAGGTCGAGGCTGCAGCCCGCCGCGATGAGCGCCCGCGCGCCGCTGCCCGAGATGTCCAGAGCGACCCGGCTCGCCGAGAGATCGGTCACTGCGGCACGGCGGCCGGCGACGGCGCGCTCCAGCCGCGGCAACAGGTCGAGCGCTTCGCCCTCGGCCGTCACCAGCCATTCATCGGGGCCGAGCCACAACACGCGTACCGCCCCCATCGCCGCCACGCGGTTGGGCACCAGCGGTATCGGAAGACCGGCGAGATAGGCTGGGAAGTGCGGATGGAGCCTCAGCCCGATTTGGCTCAGCGGCCCCAGGTAGCCGATCGAAACGAGCGGCGATGCGCACAGCAATTCAGCCATCGCGGCGTGAGCCTTCCGGATCGTAGAACATCGGCGCGCAGATGCGCGCTGGGGATGCGCGGCCAAGATGCCAGGCCCACACCGGTTCGCCATGCCGGGCGCGTCCGCCCTCCACCAGCGCGAGTGCGAAACCGCGGCCGATGCGGGCGCCGAAATAGCTCGACGTTACATGGCCGAGCATCGCCGTCGAATTGGGCGCGGCGATCAGCTGCGCGCCCTCGGGCAGGATTACCGCCGGATCGTCAGGCAGCAATCCGACCAACTGCTTGCGATCGAGGCGCGCGGCATCACTGCGATTGAGCGAACGACGGCCGAGGAAATCCTTGTCGGGCGCGACGACGAGGCCGAGATCGATAGGCGTCACCGACCCGTCGGTCTCCTGGCCAACCATGAAGTAACCCTTCTCGGCACGAAGCACATGCATTGCCTCGGTACCGTAGGGTACGGCGCCGACTTCGATCAGCCGTTGCCACAGCGCCAGCCCAGCGGATGAAGGCACGTTGATTTCGTAGCTGAGCTCACCAGAAAAGCTGACGCGGAAAACGCGGGCCGGGATACCGGCGACATCCGCCTCGCACATCGTCATGTGACGAAAGCCGGCGAGGTCGAGTCCGGGCGTCAGCGCCGCCAGCACCTCGCGCGAACGCGGCCCGGCCAGAGTCAGATTGACAAATTGTTCGGTCAGCGAAGTGCAGAAGACGTCGAGCTCGGGCCATTCGGTCTGCAACCACTCCTCGAACCAGTCGAGTACGGCGCCGGCATTGCCGGTAGTCGTGGTGACGAAGAACCGGTCCTCCGCCAGCCGCGCGCCGACCCCGTCGTCGAACACCATGCCGTCGTCACGGCACATGACGCCGTAGCGGCAGCGGCCCACCCCAAGGCTCTGCCAATGGTTGATGTAGATGCGGTCGAGAAACCGCGCCGCGTCCGGCCCCGACACCTCGATCTTGCCGAGGGTCGAGCCATCGAGCAGGGCGACCCCGTCTCGCACCGCGAGGCACTCTCGCCGCACCGCCTGATCCATGCTTTCACCCGGACGCGGGTAATAGCGCGCCCGCTTCCATTGCCCGACATCCTCGAACACCGCGCCGGCGGCGACGTGCCAATCGTGCATCGGGGTGACACGGACGGGATCGTAGAAGCGTCCCCGCTCGCGCCCGGCGAGCAGGCCAAATGCAACCGGGACATAAGGCGGACGGAAGGTCGTGGTGCCCGTTTCGGCAATCGCGCGCCCGAGCTCCTCCGACAGCAGCGCGAGGCCGGGGATGTTGCCGGTCTTGCCCTGGTCGGTGCCCATGCCAAGCGTGGTCCAGCGCTTGACGTGCTCGATCGCGGTAAAGCCCTCGCGCGCGGCAAGCGTGATATCCGCGGCGGTGACGTCGTTGTGCAGATCGACGAAGCTCCTGCGGCCGTTGTTTCCTGTGGGGTTCAGCCACATTACCTGAGCCGGCGCTTCAGATGCCGGCGCGACCTCGGGGAAGGGAAGATCGGCGCCGGCAAATCCGCAGGCCGACGCCGCGCGCTGCCCGGCATCGGCGCCCTCGGTCAGGCAGGCGGCGAGGTCAAAGCTGCCCCGCGCCGCGCCGGCCGGCTCGATGTTCCCGTCCGCCAAGCCAGGAACAAAGGCGGAGAGGGCTTCGTCATAGCGCAAGCTCCCCGCCGTCTGCGCGAAAAGGTGCACCGCGGGGTTCCAGCCGCCGGACACGGCGAGCAGATCGCAGTCGACTTTCGTTGTGCGTCCTCCAGCAAGCGAGCTGGTCGTCACACTCCGAATTCGCCGGCGCCCAATCGTGCCGACCACCGCATGCTGGGAGTGGAGGGGAATGTCGCCGATCGACAGCTTCGCCGCCGATCCCGGCTCGGCGCGGACATCGACGATAGCCGCGACCTCGACCCCGGCCCTCTTGAGAGCCACGGCGGCGTGATACGCGTTATCGTTGTTGGTGAAGAGAACCGCACGATGCCCCGGCGCGACGGCGAAGCGGTTCACGTAGCTCTCCACCGCGCTCGCCAGCATAACCCCGGGCCGGTCGTTGCCGGGGAACACCAGCGGGCGCTCCAGCGCCCCTGCCGCCAGCACCAGGCGCCGCGCGCGGATATGCCACAGCCGCGGTCGCGCGCCGCGCTCTGCCGCCAGCAGATAGTTGCCGTCGTAGCGGCCGAACACCGTGGTGCCGGTCAGCACAAGCGTTTCCGGCAGGGCCGCTAGTTCTGTCGCGGCTGCCTCGATCCAGCCCGGCTCGATCTGCCCCGGGCGCCGCAACAAGCTGCCGCCAAGCTCGCGGTCGGCTTCGGCGAGAATGACCCGCGCGCCGCCGCGGCTAGCCGTCAGCGCCGCCGCCAGACCCGCCGGTCCACCGCCGACGACCAGAACGTCACAATGCGCGTGGGTCTTGTCATCGCGCGTGGAATCCGGCTCGCGCGAGGGGCGGCCCAGACCCGCCATGCGGCGCAACAGCGGTTCCCAGAGATGCCGCCAGAGCAGCGGCGAGCGGAAGAACATCTTGTAGTAGAACCCAGCCGGGAACAGGGGGGCGAACCAGCCGAGCGGCGCGGCAAGGTCGAAACGGAGTCTCGGCCAGGCATGCTGGCTCTCGGCGACGAGGCCCTCGAAAAGTGCGATGTCGGTCGCCCGCTGGTTCGGCTCGTCGCCGAGCCGCACGAGGGCCGAGGGCTCCTCCATCCCGGCGGTGAAGATCCCGCGCGGGCGGTGGAACTTGAAACTGCGCGCGACGAGCCGCACGCCATTCGCCAGCAGCGCGGAAGCCAGCGTGTCACCCGGATGCCCCTCGTACTCACGCCCAGCGAAGTGGAAGCGGAGCGTCCGACTCCGGTCGATGCGCCCGCCCTCCGGCAGACGATACGGTTGAGTCACGGATCGCCGCCGTGCGAGCCCGGCGGTAAGCTCCCAGGGGGCGGCTTCTCGCCGATCTTGTAGACCGCGACGATGCGATGCGAGACGGTATCGCGCAGCAGGTTGAACCAACGCCGGCAGCCGGCCTGGTGAACCCAGCGCTCAGCGAAGAGCGCCTTTGGGTTGTTGCGCATGTAGAGATAGTCGGCCCACGCGACATCATCGACATTATCCGGGTCGGCGCGCGAGATGTGCGCCTCGCCGCCATAGCGGAACTCGATCTCGTCGCGCTCGCCGCACCACGGGCAGGGGATCAGCAGCATGTCAATGCGCCACCGCCGCGGCGCCGTGTTCGTCGACCAGCGCACCGGTGGTGAAGCGATCGAGCGCAAACGGCGCGGCCAAGGGGTGCGGCTCGTCGCGCGCAACGGTATGGGCGAAAACATGGCCGGCACCCGGCGTCGCCTTGAACCCGCCGGTGCCCCAGCCGCCGTTCATGTAGAGCCCGGCGACCGGCAGCTTACCGATGATCGGCGAGGCGTCGGGCGCGACGTCGACGATACCGGCCCACGACCGCATCAGCTTGAGTCGGGAGAATATGGGGAACAGCTCGAGCGCGGCGGCGATTTGCGCCTCGATAATATGGAACGAGCCGCGCTGGGCGTAGGAATTGAAGGCATCAATCCCGGCGCCCATCACCAGCTCGCCCTTGTCCGACTGGCTCACATAGACATGCACGGTGTTCGACATGACCACGCAGTCGAGCAGCGGCTTCACCGGTTCGGACACCAATGCTTGGAGCGGGTGGCTCTGCAGCGGCAGACGCACCCCGGCCATCGCCGCCAACACCGAGGAATGCCCGGCGGCGCAGATCGCCACCTTGTCGGCGGAGATGATGCCGCGCGTCGTCTCGACCGCGGCGACCCGGCCGCCATCGGTACGGATGGCAGTCACCTCGCAATTCTCGACGATATCGACGCCCAGCGCATCGGCGGCGCGCGCATAACCCCAGGCGACCGCGTCGTGCCGCGCCACTCCCCCGCGCCGTTGCAGGGTCGCGCCGAGCACAGGATAGCGCGCAGCGCCATCGATGCTAAGGACGGGACAGAACCGCTTGACCTCGGCCGGCTCCAGCCATTCAGCGTCGATGCCGTTCAAGCGGTTGGCATTAACCCGCCGCACCGCCTCGCGCACATCGGCCAGTGTGTGCGCGAGGTTTAAAACCCCGCGCTGCGACAGCATCACATTGAAATTCAATTCGCCCGACAGGCCCTCCCAGAGCCTCAGCGAATGCTCGTAAAGGCGCGCACTCTCGTCCCATAGATAATTGGAGCGAATGATTGTTGTGTTGCGCCCGGTATTGCCGAGGCCGATTGCGCCCTTCTCCAGTACCGCGACGTCGCGGATGCCGTGTTGTTTGGCGAGGTAATAGGCTGTCGCCAGCCCGTGCCCGCCGCCGCCAATGATGACGATCTGATAGCGCGGCCTCGGGGCCGGCTTGCGCCACAGCGGCTGCCAATGACGGTGACCCGTCAGCGCTTGCCGAGCCAACGCAGCGAAGGAATAGCGCTGCACCTATGTCTCGGCCGGCAAGCCGGCGGTCAGGGCAACGGCGTAGCCTCCCTGCCAGATGATGTAGAAGAGGAAGACGCCGGCAATCTCCCATGTCACCACGAGTGGGACCAGCAGACCGAGCGCTGATGCGGCAATCACCGAACGGTGCAGATTGAAGCCGAGCGAAAGGGCCTTGGCCGAGCCACCCAACAGTGCGCCGCCCGCCGCGCCGGAAATCGCGCCAGCGAGCGCCATTGGCAGGTTGAGGAAGTCGATATCGAGCGCGTCTCCGAGCCGATCGGTCAACCAAACGCACAGGAACACTGCGACCGCGTTGCCGACGCCGGACGCAACCGCGAAACCGATCAGACGGCCCAGGTCGATCCGTCTTCGCCACCGCTCCCAGGCGATGAAGACAACGCCGAAAATCGTACCCGGAAAGAGATACAGGGCCGCGTCGACCCCTTCGCAGCGGCTGGACACGCGGAGACCGAAGCAATAGCCCGCCACCTTGGGCGCCGCGACGTCGCCCAGATGAAAGACGACGACGCTTGCGGCGGCAAGGAGGCCGCTCGCCGCTCCGATCCCGAGAAACCACCACCGAGGCGCCATTGCGGGGCTCAGCCGCGCTTTACCGGCATCTCGATAGCGAGCAGCCGCGCGGCGTTCCCGCCAAGGATGGCCCGCCGCTCGTTGTCGTCGAGGCTTTTAGCGCCTTCGATAAAGCCGATCGGATCGACCTCGCCCATGTCGGCGGGGTAATCGGTGCCGACGAGGATGTGGTCGGCGCCGTATTCCTCGACCAGATATTGCAGCTGGTGATGGGTGTAGACGAGCGCGTCGAAATAGAGCCGCTTCAGATAGGTCGTCGGCATGTGATGGAGGTGGGTGCAGGTGTCGGGGCGCGCCGAAGCCGCGTGGTCGATGCGGCCCGAATAGGCCGGCAGGTAGCCACCGCCGTGGGCACAGACGATCTTGAGGTTGGGGTAGTCCTGCAGCACCCCGCCGAAGATCAGGTGATGGACTGCAACGGTCGTATCGAGCGGGTTGCCGATGACATTGGCGAAGTAATGGTCGTGGAAGCGCCGCGCCTCGGTGAACCCATCCGGGTGCATGAAAATGAGCAGGCCGAGCTCCTCGCAGCGCGCGAAAATCTTGCGGAACCGTTCGGCCGACAAATCCTCGCCGGCGACATGGGTCATAATCTCGATGCCGCGGAATCCAAGTGATTTGTGCAGCCTATCCAGTTCCCGCACCGCTAGATCAGGCGCCTGGAACGGCACCGTGCCAAGCCCAACGAAGCGGTCAGGGTACTTGCCGCAAATCTCGGCGATGAAATCGTTGCAGGCCTGTGCGGTGGCGAGGCCGAGATCGGGGTCCGCGCCATAATAGGTCTGGCGCGGCGCCGGCGAGATCGCCTGGATGTCGATCCCCATCAAATCCATGTCGGCGATGCGCTGCTCGGGCGAGCGGCCCTGCTCCATCGTACGCACGCCATTGGCGCGGTTCTGCGCCTGACTTGGCGGGCTGGCGGCGGTTTCGAGATACCATTTCGAGACCGCGTCGTTGCCTTCGACCATATCGGCCGCCTTGTCGCTGCGGACATGGCAATGGATATCGATGGTGAACCATTTGCCGCGGGCGTGCGCCGGGCCGGGAAAGCGGCCGGGAATGGGCGTATCGGGCGGCGTGCAGGTGAACAGCATCTTCCTCGGCTCCCTGTGGCTGACGCGATCTTAGCCCGATTTTTCAAGTTTACGGCACGGCGATGCGCGGCCATGCTTTCGCCAACGATCATTCGTGGAGGAAGCCATGCCGGTCCGTCTCGTCATTTCGTTCACCGCCGAACCCGGCAAGGCCGCCGAGCTGGCGAAAAACATGCAGGAGCGCTGCATTACCTCGGCCAAGGACGCCGGCTGCCGCCAGTTCGAGGTGTTCCAGAGTGTCGGAAACCCGGAGCGCTTCTGCCTCCTCGAATTGTGGGAGGATCAGGCTGCGCTCGATGCTCACGCCAAGCTCCAGGCCGCGCGCCCACCGGTCCCGGCAGGGCTGCGCCAGGGCGGTGGCGAGCGCGAGGACTACACCTACAACCGGACCCGCTAGCCCGAGTGGAGAGCAAGCAATGAAGGTCTCGTTCTTCGAAACCGGGCGCTATCAGACACCGGTGCCGTTGCCCGCCGAATGGCCGGCAGCGCCGGCAAACTACTCGCCCGAGGCCGGCGACAAGGCCTATCAGACGATGATCGAGCGGCTCGAATTCGTCGAGAAGCTCGGGTTCGACTGGGTGAGCCTCTCGGAGCACCATTACTCGCCGCGCATCCTGACGCCGTCGCCGATTGTCTCGGCCGCATACGTCGCGGCGCGGATCAAGAAGCTGAAGATCGCGCTCCTTGGGCCGATCGTGCCGCAATCGAACCCGATCCGCGTCGCCGAGGAGTTGGCGATGGTCGACACCATGTCGCAAGGCCGCCTCGTCGTCGGACTGCTGCGCGGCACCAGCAACGAGTACCTCAGCTTCGACCTCAATCCCGCCGAGGGCCGTGAAAAAACCGACGAGGGCATGGAGCTGATCCTCAAAGCGTGGACCGAGCCACAGCCCTTCGGTTGGCAGGGGCGCTATTTCCAATACCGCACCGTCTCGGTCTGGCCGCGCCCGCTGCAGCAGCCGATGCCGCCGACCTATGCCCTCGGCACCAGCAAGGAAAGCTGCGATTTCGCGGCGCGCAACCGGCTCGGGCTCGGCGTTTCGTACGGTCCGTTTGAGGTGATGGCGAAATCGACAGGCTATTACCGCGCGCAGTGCAAGGAATACGGCTGGGAGCCCGGGCCCGATCACATCATCTACCGGGCCAACATGCTGGTCGCCGAAACCGACGCCAAGGCCGAGGAGCGGCTAAAGGCCAATCCCGGCGCTGCGCCGTTCCCGATGCGCCCGGCGCTGCGCGAAGCAATGCTCGCTGTCGATAAGCGCAATATCGCCGGCGAGGCGCGCCAAGCCAATGTCGGCGGGGTGCTGCCGGTGACCTTTATCGGCGGGCCGGACACGGTCGTCGAGCAGATCAGGCAATGCCGCGAAGTGACCGGTGCCGGGGTGCTCGACCTGTCGCTAACCAGCCCCGGCTCGGCCGATCTCGACGCGTTGATGGACGCGCTCGATCTGTTCGGGGCCAAGGTGCTGCCGCATATCCGCGACATCTGAGATCGCGGATTGCCCATGCGAAAGGCGGAGCCTGAGGCTCCGCCCTCCTTCGCTTTGACACCAAACCGGTTCGCGCAGACAGGTCAATCCTTAGTGGTGCCAGCCGTGGTGCCAGCCCCAACCGCCGTGCCAACCCCAACCCCAGCCGACATGGTAAAACGGCCGGTAGTAGCCATAACCGTAGTAGGGGTAGTAGGCGGGGTAGGGCTGATACGCATAATTCGGATACCAGTACCCATTATACCAGTAGGCCTGAGCCGGCGTCGTATGGGAGCCGAGCGTCAACATGGCGACAGCGGCGACCGCCGTGCCCATCGCCGTACGGCGAATCCAGCCGGTCTTGGCGGGGGAGGTCGTGGCCGAAGCGCTGTTCTCGATCGTCGTCATCTCATTCCTCCATCCGGGCTGCCGGCTCACGCGTCGGGCGATGAGCGGTCTTTCGCAACCCGATAAGTTGGAGATGTGATGCACGGCGCCGCTTCAGTGTGACGTGGCTTACACAAAATGCGCTTTTTTGGCTAAGCGAGGTCGCCCGCGTCGCCGGAATGACGAGACCCTGGCCTCGCCGGGATAAACCGGCCCGCTTCGACAGGCCGGGTCAGTTGTACTTCCACTCCCTCTCAAAACGGGCGTAGCACTCGCGTTCGCCGGGCATCTTGACCCAGCCGGCGAGCAGGCGCGGCGTCACGAGGAGCAGCCGGTCCT
>Ga0335078_10008948_pt1 | contig 14875 bp, 12 predicted proteins | sample Lox_Sample_32_FD_206711 | JGI IMG/M metagenome (GOLD analysis project Ga0335078, IMG submission 206711) | Soil microbial communities from Loxahatchee National Wildlife Refuge, Florida, United States - Lox_Sample_3.2 | ecosystem: Environmental > Terrestrial > Soil > Wetlands | place: USA...
ATGCAGTATTCCTCTCTGGAATTGGGCGAGGATATCGATCCCCTGCTGCGCAGGTATCTGGGTGAGCTGGTGGAGGTGATTGCTCGCTATCTGGAACCGTGGGTCAGCAAGGGCGAATTGCGCAGCCCGAGCGCCAAGACGCTTGTGCTTTCCCTGGTTGCCATCATCCTGAGCCAGCGTTCCCTTCAAAGGCTTTTCGCGGGGGATGGTTCCAGCGCCGATGCGCTTTTCAAGGCCTACGCAGAACATTCGGCGTGCGAATAGAGCTGTTCCACAGTTAACTTGCCCTTTGTGGTCCTGTGAAAGGCGGTGTTGGCTTCTACACCAGGAAGCCAAGAATCGCTTTCCAGGGCCCGGATGAGGAAATCGCCACCTGATATCGCGTTCTCGCGAATAGCAACTCTGGAACCGCTGTAGGCAATGCTTCTCCGCGGCCATTCATGCACATCCTGCACGTGATCGACAGTTTTTCTCCTGCAACCGGCGGCCCGCCGGAGGCCGTGCGGCAACTGATCAGGGCGACGCGCGTCAACGGCACGGGTGCTGAGGCGGTTTGTCTCGATCCTCCGCAGGCGGAGTTTCTCAACGGATTGGATTGCCCGCTGCACGCTCTCGATCAGTCCTTTCTGGGCCGGTACGCCTATTCGCCTCGTCTGTGGAACTGGCTGAAGGCAAACGCAGGACGCTTTGACGGCATCATCATGCATGGCGCCTGGACGTTTCCAGGTTCTGCGGTCCGTGCTGCGGCTCGCCGCGCGCAACGGCCCTATGGAGTTTTCGTGCACGGCGCGCTCGACCCCTGGTTCAACCGCCAGTATCCGCTCAAGCACGCGAAGAAGTTGCTTTACTGGCCATTGCAATACGCGGTCCTGCGCGACGCCGCGGCGGTCTTTTTTACTACCAAAACCGAGCGCGACCTGGCGAAGACGAGCTTCCGGCCCAACCATTGGAAGAGTGTTGTGGCCCCGCTGGGGATCATTGAGGATCAACTGGCCGGGCGGGACGCGGCAGCGCAAGTCGAGGAGTTCTATCGTGTGCTGCCCGGGTTGCGCGGCCGGCGCTTTTTGCTGTTTCTGGCGCGCATTCACGAGAAGAAGGGTTGCGACCTGTTGGTTGAGGCGTTTGCGCAGGTGGCGGCCGCATTCCCCGTGATGCACGTGGTCATGGCCGGCCCCGACCAAGTGGGCATGCAGGCCAAGCTCGAGACCAAAGCGGGACAGCTTGGCATCGGGGAAAGAGTGCACTGGCCCGGCATGATCGGTGGCGATGTAAAATGGGGCGCATTACGCGCATGCGAAGCTTTGATCCTGCCTTCGCACCAGGAGAACTTCGGCGTTTCCGTGGCCGAGGCACTCTTGGTGGGGCGGCCGGTGCTGCTCAGCTACGCGGTCAATATCTGGCCGGAGATTGAAAACGACGGCGTGGGTCTGGCGGATGATGACACGCTCGAAGGCACGGTGCGGCTGCTCGAGCGCTGGTTCAGCTTGCCTGCGGCGGAGCAGGCCGCGATGGCGGCCCGCGCACAACCCTGTTTTGCCGGGCGCTTTTCGCTGGCGCGGACGGCGGCGGCAATCAACGAAATATTTGGTTCTGTCAAGGTTGAGAATTCGTAGTAGAAAACCGGCCTGAAGCCTGCGAAGCTTCGGACGGCTCGAGCGGCAATCCTGCGGGATTCCATGCCCCGTAACCTGCTATCTTGATTTGCTGATTGGTTAGGAGCTTTCATGTCCCTTGAACCTGAGGCGGGGGCCCAAACGGGCCAGCCGGAAGAGAATCCGACAATCCTTGCGACGGGTGAGCGCTCCCTCATCGATGTGTGGCGTGTGCTTGTGAAGCAGCGACTTACCGTTCTGGCGGTGATGCTTCTCTCGCTTGCCGTGGCAGCCTGGCACGCGTTTCGCACGCCGCCGATCTACGAAACGATTTCGCGCGTCGAAATCAAGCCCAATCAGATGGCCAACGGGGAACTGGAGCTTTTAGAAGAGGAAGACGCTACCGCGCTGCAGACCGAGGTACAGGTGATCCAAAGCGACGCTGTGCTCTACCAGGCGGCGCAGAGTATCGGCCTTCCCCGCCTGCTCAGCAAGAATGGCGTGCTCCCCGATCGCCACACGACGATCGCCGTCATGAAGGGCGGGCTCTCGATTTCCATCCTCCCCAATACGCGGATCCTGGAGATTCGCTATCTCGGCACCAACCCCACGCTTTGCGCGGAGATCGTGAATGGGCTGGTCGATACCTATTCCGACGAGGGTTTGAGAGTGAGTTTTGAACGCACGGCGCACGTGTCGGACTGGCTGGAAAAACAGCTGGACACTCTGAAGCAGGACGCGGCGGAATCGCAGCGCCAACTGGCCGATTATCAGAAGGCGCACAACATTGTGGGCGCAGATGAGAACTCGAATCTCACCGTGCAGACCCTGGAGCACATCAGCGGCGAACTGGATGACGCCGAGGCAGACCGGATCATGAAGGAGTCGCGCATGCGCGATTTCAATGCCCTTGATGGGCGACGATCCCACGATCGCGACGCTGTACACCCAGCTCACCAACCTGGAGACGCAGCGCGCTCAACTGGCGACGAAATACGGCCCAAAGCACCCCGCGATGCAGGAGATCGACCTTGCGATCAGCAAGGTTCAGTCGCAGATCAACAAGGAAGCCGAGCTGGCTCGCAAGCAGGTGCAGGATGAATACGAGGCCGCGGCGAAATTGGAGAATGCACTGAAGAATCGGCTTGCGGAGCAGGAAGATGCGGCCTACAAACTCAACGAAGATGTGGCGCAGTACGCGATGCTTCGCCACCAGGCGGAGCTGACCCGCAACCTCTATGACACGCTGCAGTCGAACCTAAAAGAGGCGACCATCAGCGCAGGCATGTCCGCGGCCAACATCACCGTAGTGGACCGCGCCGATGTCCCAGTGGCTCCTGTGGCGCCGCGAAAGGGCATGATCCTGTTGCTGGGGCTGGTGGGCGGCCTTGTCGTCGGATGCGTGCTCGCCTTTGTGATCGAATCGATCGACGATCGGCTGCGCACGTCTGAGGAAGTCGAGCATGCGTCGATGCTGCCCTCGCTTGCGGCCATACCGCATATGGCGTCCGGACCGGCGTGGAAGAAGGGCGAAAGCAAGCAGGAGGGAATTTCTGGAACGCAAGTTGGGCAACCAAATCTGATCACCTTGTGGGACCCGAAGTCGAACGGCGCAGAAGCCTATCGCAGCATGCGCAGCGCCTTGTTGCTCTCCTCGATTGACAACCCGCCGCGCATCATTGTGGTCACGAGTTCCTTCCCTGCGGAGGGCAAAACCACCACCGCACTGAATCTCGCGATTGTTCTGGCGCAAAGAGGAGAGCGCATCCTGCTCGTGGACGCCGATCTGCGCAGAGGCAGTCTGCATCACGTATTCAAGATCGCTAACCAGGGCTTCGGCCTGTCTGCCGTGCTCACGAATCCGGGATCGTACAGGGATTTGCCGGCTCCCCTGCCGGAGTTGCCTACGCTGCACGTCCTGCCCACGGGTCCGCGGCCGCCGAACCCAGCGGAGATGCTTTCCTCCAATCGCATGGAGGAGCAGATGCGGCAGTGGACACAGCAGTTCGAAAGGATCGTCATGGACACGGCGCCTTTGCTCGCTGTCTCGGATACGCAGGCCCTGGCCGTGCGTGCCGATGCAGTGGTGCTGGTGGCGCGCGCCGGCTTGACGCGAAAACGCGCCCTAATCCGGGCGCGCGATCTGCTGTGGCGCGTGAACGCCCCTGTAGCTGGCGTGGTCGTCAACGATGTTGACCTCCGCCTGGAGAACTTCTACACCTACCGCTACGGCATGTACGCCAAGGATTATTGGTACGGATATCGTCAAAACGTAACGTCTTCGAGCCGGGCCTACGGATATGAAGATGAGGAGAAGGGGGAATAGCATGGCGAAAACATTGGCGCGCGCGATGACGTTCTGTTTTCTTTTGTGCGCACAGACCATGGCCGGGATGGCTCAGCAGGCGAGCGCGGCCCCGGCAAACGCTGTGCCGCCCCTGAGAATAGGGTCTGGAGATCTGATTGAAGTCTCCATGTTCGAAAACCCTGATCTGTCCGGCCGCTATCGTGTCGATGAGAAGGGGGACATCGCAGTTCCTTTGATCGGTCCCGTTCACGTGGCGGATTTGACCGCGGACGAAGCGGCGACGACGATTGAAAAGCTCTACGTCGAGGGGCAGATTCTGCTGCCCGCCAATGCCCACGCCACGGTCTTCATCGAGGAGTACGCCACGCAGGGTATCACCATCAACGGAGAGGTGAAGTCGCCGGGAGTGTATCCCGCGCTGGGCGTACATAGGCTGAACGATCTGATCGCGGTGGCGGGAGGCATCACGCCGCTGGCCTCGTCGGATGTCGTGATCACGCACCGCAACGATCCGGGAAACCCCACGACCGTCGAATACAATCCGGCGGCGCTCAAGCCCATCATCGCCGACGTACAGATCTTCCCCGGCGATTCGATTCTGGTCCCGAGAGCCGGCGTCGTGTATATCGTGGGCAACGTCAACAAACCCGGGGAGTACGTGCTGAATGGCCGTCAAATGCTGACCGTCGAGGAGGCGATCGCGCTTTCCGGCGGCGGCGGACGTGCATCTGCGATGAAGCGCGTGCAACTGGTGCGAACCCTGGATGACGGCAGGAAAGAAGCAATTACGATTCCTGTGAATCTGATCTATAAGGGCCAGGCTCCCGACGTGGCTCTGAAAGACGGCGATATCCTGTACGTTCCCACCAGCAATGGCAGACTCATCACCGAGCAGGCCATCAATTCGGCGCTGGGCATCGGTACCAGCATCGCGATTTACAGGACGACCTACCAACAATAATTGCGGGAAGAAGCGCGCCGCTGCGCATCGCCCACACTCTGACTGGGCTGGCAGCACAGAGGCACACACCGCAAGACCGGGCTGCCGGCGGAACCGTTTCCGCGAACGCTGCGGCCAAGTTCGATGTCGACATGCCGGAAAATTGCCAGATCATTCAGATTGTTCCCCGGATGACGCCGATGCATTGCGGAGTCAGCGATGGATGCCTTTTGCTGGCCCGCGAGCTTGAGGCGGAGTTTGGCATCAAAACCGCCATCGCGGTATTGAACGCAAAACAGACGCATGACGTCGATCTTCCCATCCGGTACGGTTCGCCGGGTCAACTGCTCGCGATGTGTCTCGATTTGAGCGAAGGTGAACCGGGATCTTTGCTTGTGCATCTGAGCGGGTACGGATATTCAGCAGATGGAGCGCCGACACTGCTTGCCGAGGCGCTCGAAAATGTGAAAGCCGACGGGCGTTTCCGCATTGCAGTCTTCTTTCATGAGCTGTTTGCGACGGGAATGCCGTGGAGGTCGGCGTTCTGGTACTCGCAGCGGCAAAAAAGAGCGGTGCGCAGGATTGCCGGAGCCTGCGATCTGGCGGTCACGAACACGCGCAAATATGTGGACTGGCTGAAGCGGGAAACCATGTGGCAGACTGCGGCGCCGATTCAATATATGCCCATGTTTTCCCTGGTGGGAGAGGCTTTGCAACCGGTTCCACTGGCAGAGCGAGAACCGGTGATGGTGGTTTTTGGGTTGAGCGGGACAAGACTGAACGCGTTTCGCGAGCTTGCGACGTCGGGCAACTTGCTCAAGCAACTCGGCGTTCGGGAGATCGTGGATATCGGCCCCGAATTCGAGGCGCCGGGGGAAGTTGAAGGGATCCCCGTGAAGCGAATGGGAGTTCTGACCGCGGCGGAGATCGCGCGGCAGTTCTCGCGAGCGACTTTTGGTTTTCTCTCGTATTCGCGGATGCCGCTGGCAAAATCGGGGGTGTTCGCCGGTTACTGCGCTCATGGCGTGATTCCTGTGATCGGGAGACATTTTGCCAGGCAGACTGACGGTTTGGAGGACGGAGTCCATGTGCTGGGCGCGCATACCGCCCGAGCGGCGCAGGAACGGGGATTGGAATCATGCTCCGTCGCGGCTTGGCGCTGGTACGCGGGGCACAGGCTGCACGACCACGCGGCCCTCTTCGCGCGCTGGATGGGCGAATCGACGGAGGGGATGGAATCGGCGCCGCAGAGCACAGGCCGCAAACATGAATAAGCCTCGCGTCCTCGTCTCGCACCCGACGGGCAACCAGAACGTCCGGAACGCCCTCGAAAGCCTTGCCGAGCGCGGGATGCTGGCGGAGTTCTGGACGACCGTTGCCTGGGATGCGAAAACTCGCTGGAGCCGGTTGCTGCCGGCAGGGATGCGGACGCTGCTCGAGCGGCGCGCGTATGCGGAGGCGCCCAGAGAGCGCGTGCGGTGCGTTCCCTGGCGGGAGTTGGTTCGTCTGGGCGTGAAGCCGACATTGCTGAATGGTCTGCTGACTTCCGGGGAGCGGCCATTTTCGATCGTTGGCGTCTACCGGCACTTCGACGCCAAAGTGGCAAGGCGGCTGCGCAGCTTGCGTCCCGATGTGGTGTACGCCTATGAAGGCGGCGCGAGAGAGACGTTCCGCGAAGCCAGCCGCCTGGGTATCAAGACAGTCTACGAACTGACCAGCAGCTATTGGTACTGGGTACGCAGACTCCATAACGAGGAAGCCGAGCGCAGCCCGGAGTTTGCCGGACTGCTGCAAAACCTGGCCGACTCCTCACGGCATCTGGAGTGGAAGGACGAAGAGCTTGCCCTGGCTGATCACATTTTTGTTGCCAGCGAGCATGTGCGGCGGACGCTGGGTGACGCCGTTCCTCTGGGAAAAATCTACGTGGTGCACTACGGAGCTCCGGCGATTCGGCGACGCGAACGGATGGCAACGGAGTCCGCGCGACCGCTGCGGGTTCTGTTCGTCGGCGGGCTGGTCCAGCACAAGGGAATCGGCTACCTGCTGGACGCGATCGATCGCTTGGGTTCCGAGGTCGAACTCACGCTTGTCGGAACACGGTTCCGGGCTAATCCCCGCGTGGATGAAGCGCTCCGCCGCTGGCGCTGGTTCGAAACTCTGCCGCACGGCCGGGTGCTGGATGTCATGATGGATTCGGATGTCCTTGTGCTGCCCTCGCTGGGCGAAGGATTCGGCATGGTGGTTACCGAAGCCCTGGCCTGCGGGCTGCCCGTCATTGTAACCCCGAACGTGGGCGCCAGCGATCTGGTTCACGACGGCCAGGATGGCTTTGTGGTGCCGGTGTGTTCCGCCGACGCGATCGCCGAGCGCTTGCACACTCTCCAGCGCGACCGGGAACTGCTGGCCGCAATGTCGCGGCAGGCGCAGGCCACCGCGGCAGAGCAGTCGTGGGAGAGGTATCGCGGCAATTTTGCTAAGACTTTGGGGGCCGTCCTCCCGTGATTGCAAGAAGGCAATTCCCGGCAAAAAAGCGCAGCAAGATGCCGCTGTTGAAGAAGCTCTTCTGGCTCTATTTTCTCTTGCTGATCTTCGAGGGCGCGCTGCGCAAATGGGTGGCGCCGTCGCTTTCCGCGCCGCTGCTGCTGGTGCGCGATCCGGTGGCGCTCCTGATCATTATTGAAGCCTATCGTACAAACAAATGGCCGCAACGCTGGTCGGTGATCACCGGAATTCTGGCCTGCGCGTTTTTCATTCTCTGCGCCTTGCAGATGATTCTGGGAAATAACTCGTGGATTGCCGCGCTTTATGGACTGCGTTCCTATCTGCTCCCCTTTCCCGTGGCCTTCATCATGGGAGAGAACCTCGATGCGGAGGACCTGCGCAAGTTCGTCACCGCCACATTGTGGATCATGCTGCCGCTGACGGCTCTCGAGGTGGCGCAGTACGTTGCGCCACAGGGTTCGTTTCTGAATGCGGGCGCTTATAAAGGCGCTGAGCAAATCTACTACGTCGAAGAACACGTCAGAGCCTCCGGTACATTCAGCTTCGTCGCGGGACCGACTTTCTACGATGCCATCGTGGCAGCGTTTCTTTTTTATGGCCTGATGCGCGAGAAATTCGCCAGGAAGTGGCTGCTTTGGGCGGCAGTGATCGCACTGGTCATCTCGGTTCCGGTGGTCGGGTCCCGTACACTGGTCGCCGAATTGGCAGGTGTTGTGGTTTGCGCGGGCATTGCCGCGCTGTTCGGGATAGCGCAATTCATCAGGGCGATCAAGGTCGTGATCCCGCTGCTTGCGGTTTATTTCCTGGTCTCGCTCCTGCCAGTTTTTTCTTCGGCTTCCCAGAGTCTCCAATCGCGGTCAATCAACGCATATACCGCCGAAGGAGGCGTGCGGCGCGCCATGGTGGAGCGAACATCCGGAACCATCATCGAGGCGCTGATCAGGACGGACTATTCGAGGCATCCGATAGGGATTGGCATGGGTCGTGGCGCCGCGGCGGTTTCGGCGCTCGCCACAGGGAGGGTGCAGTTTATCGCAGGCGAGTACGAGTTCATCCGGGAAATGACCGAGCTCGGCGCCTTTCCGGGTATTGCGTTCTCGCTCTTTCGATTTCTGCTCGCGCTGAGCCTCACCATCTCGGCTGTCAAATGCGCCCAGCGGCAGGAGCCGCTTGCCCTGCTGTTGACAACTTCGCTCTTCGCCACGTTGTGTTTCGGTACGCTCGAGCAGCCAACGGATCAGGGATTCATGGTGATTTGCCTGGCATTTGCCATCGCGGCCATCCGGCGCAGCGGGGTGGACGCTGAGAGAACGACCGCGCGCACAGCTGTTGCGGCCCCGCCGCGACCCGGGAGACGCATCCAGGCGCGTCCTGGCTGGGGAAGCGTCAGGCCGCGGTGATCATGCTTCAAGACGGCAAGGCTGCAACCATCCCGACAACTGGACCGCCCGGGGCAAGCCCATCGGTTCACCTCGACGCGCTGCGCGGATTTGCGGCATTCTGTGTCCTGCTCAACCACTGGCGGGATGCCCTTTTCGTGGATTACGAGGCGATTGCGCGGCACCATCCATTGACGGGCGCAGCGTATCTGGTTGCCGGGCTGGGCCACCAAGCGGTCGTGGTTTTCTTCGTACTCAGCGGTTTCCTGGTCGGCGGCAGTGTGTTGCGTTCCGTACGAACCGGGAATTGGTCTTGGAGAGCTTACCTGCTGGCGCGGCTCAGCCGGCTTTACGTGGTGCTTCTGCCCGCATTGCTGCTTGGAGGCTCGCTCGACTGGCTGGGCATGCATATGCCGGGCACCGAAGCCGTCTATAGCGGCCATTCGGGAATGCATGCGCTGATGGTAAACGTTCACAGCACATTGACATGGCCGATTCTGGCGGAAAACGGCCTGTTTCTGCAAACCATCGCTCTGCCCGTCATCAGCCGATATCCGGTGCCGACTTTCGGTTCCAATGGGGCGCTTTGGAGCCTGAGTTACGAGTTCTGGTACTACTTGGCCTTCCCGTTTCTGGTTTTTCTCATGGCGGGGAGCCGTTCCTCGAAGATGCGCTTCCTTTCGTGCCTCGTGCTCGTAGCCTGGGGATGGTTTGTGGGATCGCAGATTGTTTTGTTGGGCGCGACCTGGCTAATGGGAGCATTGATCACCTTTCTGCCGGCCTTTCCGTTGCGCCGGAAGTGGACGCGTGGACTTGCGATTGTCCTCGCCCTAGCCCTTTTTGGCGCAGGGCTGGTGCAGGGTAAATTGCTGGGCACGCTCGCATCCGATCTGGTGCTGGGCTTGGCCGTGACCCTGATGATTTGGGTGACGTTGCACTGCGCCACGATGCCTTTGCCCACAGTTTACGTGCATGTGGCGCACCGGGCAGCACACTCCTCCTATACGCTGTACCTGGTGCATTTGCCCATGCTGATTTTCCTTAAGGCCTCTTTGCACCTGCCGCGCGCCTATCCGGGCTGGCATGTGTACGTTGCCGGCGCAGCAGTGCTGATGGCCGTCGTGTTGTACGCCCAGTTGATCTACGAGGCATTCGAAAAGAACACGGATCGAGTGAGGGGTTGGATTCGGCCCTATGTGATGAGTCGCCGTGCGGCCTGACTGAACCAGAAGAACCTCAACCCATGAAAATTCTGATCTTAAGCGTGAATTACTGGCCGGAAGTGACCGGCATCGGCGCCGTGACTACTTATCGCGCGGAGTATCTTGCCGGCGCGGGGCACGATGTGGAAGTGTGCACTACATTTCCGTACTATCCGGATTGGAAGGTCCCGCCCCAGTATGCGGGAAAGCTGGGGCTGATCGACGAGCGCAACGGAGTCCGGATCGTTCGCAGTTACGCCTACATTCCCATCGCAGTCACGCCGCCGAAACGCATCCTGTTCGAGGCCAGTTTCGTCGCCGGCCTGACGCTCCGTGCGTTGATGCGCAAAAGGCCCGACGTGCTGCTCGTGGTTTCGCCACCGCTCGGTCTGGCCGCGACAGCCATTCTGTTGAGCCGCCTGTGGAGTGTGCCGTATGTCTTCGACGTGGAAGACCTGCAGCCCGATTCGGCCGCGGATTTGGGGATGCTTCCCAAGTGGGCAGTGAAACTCCTCTATAAGGTCGAGAACGCGGCCTATCGTCATGCGCGGCTGGTCACAACGCTCACGCCGAGCATGAGACAGAAGATCGTCGAAAAGGGATTTCCCGAAGACAAAGTCGAGGTTCTGGAGCCGCGCATGGACGAGTCGCTCGTCGATCTCGAGCCCGAAGAAGGGCGCGCTTTCCGACGGCGTTATGATTTGGGAGAGAAGTTCCTGTTGACGCACAGCGGGAACATGGGCGTGAAACAAGGCCTCGATGTGATTCTCGATGCCGCGGCTCTGAACCGCGCCGATGACTCCATGCTGTTCCTGTGCGTGGGCAATGGCGCGGATTGCGAACGCATCAAGCGCCGGGCCAGGGAGATGGAACTGAACAATGTGCGTTTTCTGCCGCTGCTCGACGAAAAGGATTTTCGGGGATTGATGGCGGCCAGCAATATCTGCCTGGTGACGCAGCAGCAGGCTGTTTCGGAGATCGTTTTTCCGTCAAAGATTGTGAGCTATCTTGCGGCGGGACGTCCTATGGTTGCATCGGTCGATCCTGAGTGCGAGGTGGCTCACATCACGCGCGAGTCGGGAGCGGGCAGGGTGGCCGAGGCCGAGAATGCGCGGGCGCTACTGCAGGCAGTTCGCGAGTTGAGAAATGCCGATCTGCGCAAGGCCGGCGAAAATGCGCGGGCTTACGCATGCATGCGGTGGTCGTCCGCGCGCGTCCTCGGTGCGCTGGAGCGGAGCCTTACAGTGGCTGCAGGGTCTGCGATGAGCCCCCTGGCCTGGAAAGGATACAAGCCATGAGCGGCGCGAGGGCAGGATGTGCCTTTTCGATCGCGGTTCTTGCGGCGATCGTTCTGCCCTGCGCGGGGATGGCGCAGATGCGGCAGAGCGGAAACCAAGAGCAGGAGCAGCAGGCTGTGAACCGGCAGAGCGCCAGCGCAACCTCATCGAGTGCTTACACTACGGCTACATCCGCGTCGGCGAATCCGGCCGGGGCAAGCAGCGACACGGCAAATCCGGCTGGCGTGAGCAGCGGAGCCTCGAGCTGGATAGCGGGAAAAGGAAGCTTCGGAATCACAAGCAGGATGCCGGCAGGCTCGAGCGCAGGCGCGAGAAGCGGAAGCTGGGCTGCCGGAAGCGGAAGTTTCGGGATGAAAGCTCAGCCGGGCGGAATCTGGAGGGAAACCGGCGGCGGATCGCTGGGGACACAGGGGACAGCTTCGATGAAGACTCCCGCGGTCCAAGGATTTGCTCCTGCGGCATTTCCCGGTTTGTCTGTTACGGCGCCAGCGGCTGTGAGCGCTCCCGGTAGAGCGCGATCCGGCGGAGGTCTGGCTTCACGTTCTCCTGCGGGCGCGCGTTCCACCACAGGTGCGCGCTTCGGGGCCGCGAATGGTTCTCGCACCGGCGGTTTCAAATCCGCCGGCAGCAGAACCACTTCAGTCGGCTCGCGGGGTCAGACCGGCTCACAGAGCCGCATCGGCCAGGGCCGCGGATCCAGTGCAAACCCCTCCATCTTCCATAACAGAACGCCAGTGCCATCGGCATTCGCTCCGCCACATTCCTCTTCCACGACCGGCATGCACGAATCGGGAACCGGAGGCGGAAGCAATCCGTAGGATCCGTTCCTGCCGCGCGATAGAGGCGCTTTGCGCGTCGATTGCGCGTTCAATGGCGGGTAGACTCGAGCGGAGCTGCTTGGGCAATGCGTGAAGCGTGGCGCTTCTCCCAGATTTTGGCATCCACGAGAAAGCGGAACCAGAAAGTTTGCAGTACCCAGAAGATGAAGCCCTCGGTTCCGTCGAGAAAGCCTCGCCGGATAAAGTAGCGGTACACAAACAAGACAAAGGGACGCACGAAAAGCGGCATGCGGTTGTACTGCTGGCGGAGAAACCGCTTGCGCTCGGCGGGATTGCCCCGCGCGTCCGGTTTGAGGCGTCCGGCCGCTTCTTGGCTGTCCAGTTCCCCGACCTCGCCGTCGGCCCAACGATTGTGTCGGGCGATCCACTCGGTCAACGGCATGCGAACGTCGTCGATCATCGTGCCTGCCAGTTTGCCGGTGGCGCCACTCGCGAGCAGGAAGTGCTGGTCGTATCTGCGGTCTTCGCAGCGCCCGACGCCGCTGCGAAACAGACGCAGATGCCAGGTCGGGCTCACGCCTCCGTGTCGCAGGACGCGGCCGAGAAAGCGCAGGTAGCGGGCCAGAAAGTATCCGGCGTGTTCAGGCTCTTCGGGAAGTGCCAGAATGGCCGCAACCAGTTCATCGTCCATCCACTCATCAGCATCGAGATGCAGTTGCCATGGCCGCGAGGCGGGCAGATTATCGATCGCCCAATTGCGCTGCGCGCCATAGTGCTCAAAAGGGTGCTGGACGACGGTGGCTCCGAAACTGCGCGCCAGCTCCACGGTCCCATCCTTGCTGAATGAGTCGACGACGAAGATTTCATCGGAGACCCGGCGGGCGCTCGCGAGCGTAGCGCCGAGCGTAGCTTCAGAGTTATAGGACAAAAAGATTACGGTTGGCTGCATAACAACGATGGTAGCGCACGACGACTCCGAAAACCTGAGCCAGCCGCAGCCGGAGGGAGGGTCTGCCGGACCCCGGAGCGATCAAGCACGAAACTCGCTGAAGGTTTTGTTAGTGGGGAATTATCCGTTCGACGGATCGACGAGCATGCATATCTGGTCGAACGCATTGCTGCGCGAGCTTCGCCAGCGCGATGTCGATGTCGAGATGACCGCTCCGCAGCCGAAGTTCGGCAAGATCAAACCTTCGGTGCACGGCGTGGGCAAGTGGCTGGGATACATCGACCGCTTCGTGATTTTCCCGCGCGCTCTGCGCACTGCGGCCGCGGGGGCTGACGTCGTGCATCTCTGCGATCACGGCGGCGCGATGTATGCCCCGATGATCAATGGCAAGCCGGTCCTCGTCACGTGTCACGACATGATTGCGGTCCGCGGCTCGCGCGGCGAGTTGCCTGGGCTGCGGTCTTCGCTCTTCGGTCAATTCCTGCAACGCTGGATCTGCCATGGACTGAAATGCGCGACACGCGTGGCGTGCGTTTCCCGCGCAACCTTCGACGATGCGCGCAGGATTCTCGGGGAAGAGAAGAATCTCTGCGTGATTCTCAACGGCCTGAACTATCCGTTTCAAAGTCTTGCGGAGGAAGAAGTAGAGCGGCGAATCGCGGGGCTCACCGCGATTCATGCTCCCTTTGTTCTTCATCTCGGTTCCAACGCGGCCTACAAAAACCGCGAAGGCGTGCTGCGGATTTTTGCGCAAGCGTCCGCGGGAACCAACTTGCAGCTGGTGATGGCCGGCGAGGCACTCGATTGGAATCTGACTCGACTGGCGCGCGAGTTGCAGATTGAAGACCTCATCGTTCAGGCGATCAAGCCGGAGGTGGTCTTAATCGAGGCGCTCTACAATCGCGCCGTGTGCCTGCTCTTCCCCTCGCGCTATGAAGGCTTCGGCTGGCCGACCATCGAGGCCCAGGTGTGTGGCTGTCCGGTCGTAGCGAGTGAAATTCCGCCGCTCGTCGAAGTGCTCGGACAATCGGCTGTGTTCAAGCCGGTGGAGGATGAAGCGGGCATGGCTGAGGCCGTGCGCGGGCTCGCCTCCGACCGCGAATTCCGCGACGTGCTTCGGCAGCGTGGTTTCGCGAATGTGCGTGAGAGATTTCAAACCTCGCGCGTGATGGAGGAATACGTGTCGCTCTATCGGGAGCTTGCACAGAGGAGCATTTAAGCGATGAAAGTGTATCTGGGAGCGATTCGGGAAACGGACCAGGACGATATCCTGCGGTCCCACGCCGCTTTCTCCAGGCGCAACGAAATCGCGTCGGACCCCTCTGCCGCCGACCTGATTCTGGTTTTTGGCACCTCGGCGCGGGAACCGCAGATGCTTCTCGAATACGAACTATACAAGGCCTTTCCTGATCGCTGCGCCATTTATACCGAGGACGACGATTGCCTGCCTCTGACTCCGGGCGTGCATACCAATGCCCCGACGAGCCAACACACGCGTATCGGCCGCATCTTCAACTACGCGCACATCACGCGCAACGGACAGTTCCAGAATCGCTTTCTCGAAGAGACGACCTCTTCTGTTCCCATCGGAATGAGAACGGAAAAGCGCTATTTCTTCACGTTTCAGGGCGGGTCCACCTCGATTCTGCGCAAGCGGCTATACAATCTGAAATTCAACCGCAGCGATGTGCTGATCGAGAACACTTCGGCATACTGGCACTGGGACAAATCGCAGCCCGACCGCCTGGAACGGCAGCGCCGCTATGCGGAGACGCTCGCGGCATCGCACTTTGTGCTTTGCCCGCGCGGGGCCGGCGTGGGCAGCAGCCGCTTCTTTGAGGTGATGGCGGCAGGCGTGGCGCCAGTGCTCTTGTCGGATAACTTCGCTTTGACGCAGGGGCCGGAGTGGGACAGGTTTCTCATCCG
>Ga0335078_10008949_pt1 | contig 14874 bp, 13 predicted proteins | sample Lox_Sample_32_FD_206711 | JGI IMG/M metagenome (GOLD analysis project Ga0335078, IMG submission 206711) | Soil microbial communities from Loxahatchee National Wildlife Refuge, Florida, United States - Lox_Sample_3.2 | ecosystem: Environmental > Terrestrial > Soil > Wetlands | place: USA...
CACGCTCGATTTATAAAGGGCACGACGGAGTTCAGATGACTGGCACGATTGATCAGCCGTTGAGCCGCAGCGAGATACGAACGCTGGTGCGTCCGGATCACGTCCATCGCCGCGCCTACGCGGACCCGGAAGTGTTTGCGCTCGAGCAGGAGCGGATTTTCGGTCGGCTGTGGCTATACGTTGCTCACGAGAGCCAGTTGCGGAATCCGGGCGACTTCGTCCGGACCCAGCTGGCCCAGCATGAAGTGCTGGTGACGCGCCATCAGGACGGCAAAATCTATGTTCTGCACAACCGCTGCCCGCATCGCGGCGCCCGGCTCTGCATGGTCGACAGCGGCACAAGCCGGCTGTTGACCTGCCCCTATCACGCCTGGGCATTCCGCCCGGACGGCACGTTGGCGGCCGTGCCGCATCCCAAAAGCTACCCGGCGAACTTCAGTCTTGCCGATCCGCAGAACCATATGCAGCGGGTCAGGAGCGTCGACAGCTATCACGGCTTCGTGTTCGCCAACCTCGACGACAGCGCCGCGCCGCTCACCGAGCATCTCGGGCCGATGCGCGAGGTGATCGACAACCTGATCGAACGGGCGCCCGACGGCGAGATCGAGATTGCGGATTCCAGCTTCACGCTCGAGTATCACGGCAACTGGAAGCTGCACATGGAAAATGCCAACGACATTTTCCACCCGAGCTTCGTGCACAGCTCCTCGGTCGCGCCAGCGCGCGCCGCGCCGGCGAACGCATCAATCCTCGATCAGGATCAAACCCGCGAAATGCTGCTGGCCAACGGCTTCGGGCCAACCGATTGGGAAGGCATCCAGCTCACCGGACTCGCCGGCGGCCACACCTTCATGACCAGCTTCTACAAGAAGGGCGTGCTGGTGAACGAACAACAGGATCCGGTGATGCAGCGCTACCGGGCCGCCCTGGCTGGGCGGATCGGCAGCGAGCGGGCGGCCGCCGTGTTGGCCATGAACCGTTTCAACAACATCATCTATCCCAATCTCATCATCAACGCGCAGCAGCAGCAGATGCGCGTCACCATTCCGCTCGCCGTCGATCTGACACAGGTTCACGTGCATTGCTTCCGGCTCAAAGGCGCGCCTGAGGAAATGTTTCACCGCGCCATCCGGTTTTTGACCACCATCGGTTCGCCCGCCTCGATGATTTTCTCGGACGACGTAGAGATGCTGGAGCGGTGTCAGCAGGGACTGGTCAAACAGGCCGGGCCGTGGGTCAACTTCGAGCGCGGCCTCGGCAACGATCGGCGTGAAGGCAACGGCAGCATCGGCGGCGCGGCCAGCGAATTGCCGATGCGGGTCCAGTTCGAGGCCTGGGTCAATTACCTCACTCAATGACACTCATGACATTGCCCTATGAAACCCAGCGCGATGTCGAGCTATTCCTGCTGCGTGAAGCGAAACTCCTCGATACCGGCGAGTTCGAAGCCTGGCTCGCGCTCTACGCCCCGCACGGTATTTATTGGATGCCGAGCAAGCCCGGCCAGACCGACCCGAAGGGCGTTGCTTCGATCATCTACGAGGATTATGCGATCCTCGCCATTCGGGTGCGGCGACTGCTTGAGGCGCGGGCACTCGTGCTTACACCGATGCCGCGCACGACCCATCTCATCAGCAACATCGAAGTCACGCCGGGCACCGACGGCGAATTCGCCGCCGAAGCGGCCTTCATGTGCATTGAACACCAGGGCGACCAGCAGCGGCTCTATTCCGGCCGCCACACCCATCAACTGGTTCGGCAGAACGGCTCGTTTCGCATCGCGCTCAAACGCGTCGAACTCATCGATAGCGATGGCACGCATTCGCCGATGACCATACCGATTTGAGTTTGGTCCGGCCGCTAAAGGAGAAAGAAATGACGGCGAAAGATATCAGCACGCTTAAGCTTGGTCCGATCGGCGATCGGGTGATGTACGAAAATGAGATGGTGCGAGTTTGGGATTTTGTGGTCGAGCCCGGCAAGAGCAAGGGCTGGCACCGGCATGATCTGCCTTACGTGATCATCCCGATGACTGACGGCGACATTGAGCTTGGATCCGCGCTCACCGGGGACATTGAACGGCCCAAGGGTAAGATCGGCGAGCCGATCTGGCGCGACGCCGGCGAGTTGCACGATCTTCGCAACGTCGGAAATGCGAGTTATCGGAACATCCTGGTCGAGATCAAGCAGCGCTGATTGCGGCCCGGCGTGCTTCAGTGCGACGGGTCAGCGTGCTTGGCCCGGATCGCGAGATAAGGGTCCCAGGCGCACGCCGAGGCCGCGAGCACCGCATAAGCCCCGGCATCGAAAAATGCACTGATGCGCTCGGTCGTGTTCACCCCGCCGACGGCAAGCACGTGAAGATTCAGCTTGTCGCGCTGAACGATCTTCACCGCGGCTCGCACGCATTTCATAGCAACATCGAAGGTCGCGCCGCCCATCATGCCGGCATATGGGCGATCAGCACCAAATGCCAGCGCCCCGCTTTTGTCGACGATCATGCGGCGCGGCGCGTTGATCATCACCACACCATCGACGACGCCGGACAGGCCTTGCAATAACCCGGACATTTGCCTGGGCTGTTCGATTGGCCCGACCTTGACCAGCAGGGGAAGCGATCCAGCCGCGTCGCGGGCGGCGCGCGCGATTTTTCCCGCCATATCGACGTCGAGGTAGAGCTGGCTCTCGCGCTGGCCAACGTTCGGGCACGAGAAATTCAATTCGACGACCTGCGCGCCGGCGTCCCGCGCTTCCGCCGCGAGCGCGCTGAAGTCTGTAATGAAATCGGTCTTACTGCTGCCGGCATCGGCCGTGCCAACGACCGACACGATCAAAACCTGGCCGGCCAGCAAGCGTGCGCGGCAATTGCGGATATCGCGGCGCCAAAATTCGGGCGCGCTCGAGGGCATGCCGATCGATCCCGCGGCGGTCGCCGCTCCTGGTGCGACGGGGATATCGCCGAGCGTCTCAATCGGAGCATCGGCATTCGCCAAGACGCTTGTTTCATTGAGGTAAAGCCAATTCGGCGGCGGATGCGCGCGCCGTTCGCGGCTTCTTATCGTTTTATACGTCAGCAGATCGAAGCCGAGCCGGCTGTAGAGCTCGAACCATCGCTCGTTCAAGACCAGGCTCGCTGCGATGCCGAACCGGGATGCAACGGGATAGCCGAGAAAATCCTTGATCGGCGTCACGGGAACGTCCGCGTAGGGCCCGCGGAAGCTGGGCCCTGCGGCCGCGTTTTGCTCGAAGCTCCAGTCGAACCGATAGAGTGGTGCCGTCAAAGGCGGCAGAACGATCGAAGACCTGCGTGCCACATACGATGCAGTGCTGACGTCAGCGGCCATGGGTTCCTGATCCACATCGTTCGGCAAATCGCAATTTGCGATTGCTGAAACCAAGCAACGCTCCCGGAAGTGAGCTGATTATCCCTCGGCGTCGTTCACCGTCAAATGGTCGCGCCGGGCCGCCGTTTTCTCGGGCTTGCAATTTACGTAGGATGCCAAACTGCGACGGAGATGGCACGTCTTTTGCCACATCGACCACGAACGTATACGACACAGAAGGCAAAAGTTTTACAGGGGACACGCGATGAAACCGCTCGTCTATCTGAAGGGTCTGGGCTGCGGCTTATTGACCGCCGCGTCGCTCAGCGTCACCGCGTTCGCCGCCGAACCGTTCGTCGTTGGCGTTATCTCGCCGATGACCGGACCGATGGCCACGGTGGGTGCGCAGAGCACGGCCGGTCTGCAATTATGGGCCAAGGCCTTGAATGCGGCGGGCGGCATCAAAGGCCGGCAGATCGAACTCGACGTCTGCGACGATCAGGGCACGCCGGAGAACGCTGTGACCTGCGCCCGGCGCCACATCGAGCGGCACGCCGCCATCATTCTCGATAACTCCATCAGCTCGACCATTCGCGCGATCACGCCGCTCCTGAAGGACGGCCCGGTGATGGTGGTGGTTTCTCCGATCATCGATCCCGATCCGAAGAGCTACGTCTTCCAGACCAGCGCGTCGGACGTGGAGATCACCAGGGCGCTGCTGGCTTATCTGCAGGCGAACAAGATCAGCAAGCTGGCGATGATCGCCTCGACCGATACGACCGGCGAAGCCAACGCCAGCCATGCGCAAAAAGTGTTTACGCCGGCCGGAGTCGCGCTGTCACTGGCGCGAATCGATTTGAAATCAAACGATGCCTCGATCCAGCTCGCCAACGTCGTCAAGGACAACCCGATCATCTATTCGGCGTACTCCGGGGCGGGCGCCGCGACGGTCGTCAAAAGTTTCAACAACCTCGGGCTCACAATCCCGTTCGTACTCAGCAACGCCAATTTATCGGACGCCTTCATGGCGCTGATCAAAAACGACATGCCGCCGCGGCTGCTCGGTCTCGGTCTCAATTTCATGCTGCCCGAACTGGTCACCGATCCAGGCGAGCGGGCCCGGCTGCAGAAATTCCGGACCGCGTTCCAGGAAGCGCAAAAACAGCCGCCGAGCCTACTGGCCCTGATGGGTGTCACCCTCGCCGACACCGCTGAATCCGTGCTTCGCAACGTCGAAAATACCAATGACGCCGCCGCCGTAAAAAAATATCTGGAATCGACGCCGATCCAGAGCATTGCGGCGATCCGGTTCTCGCCCGAGAGTCACGTCGGCGCCGGCGCCAGCACGATATCGGTTGTCGAATACAAGAACGGCCATTGGACCAAGGCTGATCCGATCAAATAGTGTCGGGCGCCGATCTTTCACGGAGGCGTTGCGACTTGCGTAGGGGCCGATGAATCCGCTCACTCAGGCAATCATGAGCGGAATCATGATGGGGGCCGTCTACGCCATGCTGTCGATCGGTCTGGTGATCGTCTACCAGACCGCGCATGTCATCAATCTCGCTCACGGCGAAACCTACTCGATCGCCGGCAGCGTCGTGGCAACCGTCGCCGCGGCACAAGTTCTGCCGATCTGGGTTGCGATTCTTGCCGCCATTGCCGCCGCCATTGTGTTTTCAATTGCGGTCGAGCGCTTCCTGCTGCGGCCGCGGCACGCCTGGTCGCACAATGCGTTGATCCTGATCACACTCGCCGCCGCGCTCTTCATCCACGGCGTTCTCTACACCCTGATCGGATCGGACGCCGTTTCGTTTCCGCGTTTGGTGTCAGGTGCACCGTTTCGCATTGCCGGCGGCGCGCTGCCGCCGCAAGGTTTGTTGCTCGTCGTGGTCGGCTTTGTTCTGGCGCTCGCCGTACCGCTGTTTCTGTCAGGCACGCCGCTCGGCCGGCAGTTGCGCGCGGCTGCCGAAAATCCCGATGCGGCGCAGCTGATGGGCGTCAATGTCGATCGCGCGCGTGTTCTGGCGTTCGGTATCGCCGGCGCTTACGGCGCCATTGGCGCGGTTCTGCTTGTGCCGCTGGTCTCGGTAGACTTCCATACCGGCCTCGACATGACCATGCGCGGCTTCATTGCTGCTGCGCTTGCCGGAATGTCGCCGCTGTGGGCCATTCTCTGCAGCCTTGGTCTGGGCCTTGGCGAGGCCTTCGTAACCACCTATTTCGGCACGCTCGCCAAAGACCCGATCGTATTTTTCATTCTCATCGGCATTGCCGTGTGGCGCAGCAGAAACATTCGCTTCGGCGGGACCCGACGCGCATGAAGCCAAGCCGAATTGTTTTGGCCATCCTCGTCATCGCCGGAATTGTCGCACCATTCACGGCGCTGATCCCCGGATGGACGGTGGGACTGGCAACCATCGTCTATCTCAACGCCTTGTCGGCGATTGGTCTTAATCTCATCTTCGGCGTCACCGGGATGCTGGCGCTCGGACAGGCAGCCTTCATGGTGGTGCCGGCATATTGTGTTGGAATACTGGATAATTTCGGCATTCCCTTTTTTGTCAGTGTTGCCGCAGGCCTCGCCGTTACTCTCGTTCTGGCAAAATATACCGGACGCCTATTCGTCAGATTGCCGGGCATTTATCTCGCCGTCGGCACCTTGGGCTTCGGCTACTTTGTCGAGGGCGTCGCACGCGGGTTCCCGTCATTTTCGGGCGGTGCTTCCGGTCTGATTTTTGAGCGCGGGCGCGGGATCGGCGATCATTTCTGGTATGCGATCGCGCTAATCGCGCTGATCGCCGGCATGTTCATCTACATCCGTCTGGTCCGGGGTGCGTTTTGGCGGCGCCTGCGCACAATCCACCATGACGAACTTGCCGCCGCCGTACTCGGTATCCATGTCGGCAAAACCAAAGAGCGGGTGTTTCTGATCGGGGCCGCTTTCGCGGCCGTGGCCGGCCTGCTCAAGGCCTACTATGTCGGCCTTGCAATTCCGGAAGACGGCGGTGTCGACCGGTCGCTGGAGCAGCTCGCCATGGTGATGGTCGGCGGCCCCGGTTATTTCTTCGGTCCGCTCTTTGGCACGGCCGTGCTGCAATGGCTGTTCGTGATCACAGGATATGCCCAGAGCTACGTTTTGCTGGTCTACGGGGCAGTGTTTCTCGCAGCGGTCCTCTATCTGAAGGACGGCATCGCCGGTTGGGTCGCCAAGGGATGGCATGAACTCGAGCGGAGGCTCGACGGACCGAAGACTGCGGTGACCACGGTGACCGCGGTGACTGCCGCACCGCCGGTCGCCGCGAATTTGGCTCAACGGGGAGATCTCAGGCGTTCCGGCAAGTGTCTCGAAGTTTCAGATATCTCCAAGCGCTTTAAGGGCGTGCTGGCACTTGATCGCGTCGGCTTCAGCGTGGATTTCGGAGAGATATTCACCATCGTCGGTCCGAATGGGGCTGGGAAATCCACGTTGTTCAACATCATATCGGGTATCGAGCCGCCAAGTGGCGGCGAGGTGAAGGTTGCCGGCAACGATGTCGACTCCTTGTCGATTTCAGAGCGCGCCCGTTTCATCGGCAGATCGTTTCAGATCGCACGGCTGGTGCCGGATTTGACCGTCGTCGAAAACGTCTCGGTGCGTCTCGACCAGATCGCGGCAAATCTGACTGAAAGCCAACGGCTGGCCACAGCGCACGAGCAAATCGCTTCTTTCGGCCTCGCGCGCGTCGCCGACACGGTTGTGAGCAAGCTGTCCGCCGGACAGCATAAGCTCGTCGATCTGACCCGGGCCGCAGTCGGCAATCCGGCGCTCGTGCTGCTGGACGAGCCGGCTGTAGGATTAACCGCTGACGAACTCGAACACTTAAAGTCGCTGTTGCTTGAATTGCAGACGCGCGGCTCCGCGGTCGTCATCGTCGAACACAACATCGAGTTTGTCGCTGAAGTTGCCAGACGGGGCATTGTGCTCGACGGCGGACGGCCAATCGCATCCGGTCTGACCACTGAAATCCTGGCTGACGAAACAGTCCGGGAAGCCTATTTCGGTGCGCTGCTATGACTGCGCCAGTTCTCAGGATCGAGGGGTTGAGCGGCGGCTATTCGAGGCTGCCGGTATTCCGCGATGTTCACATCAGTCTGGCCGCCGGCGAGACGATCGGAATCTGCGGTCCCAACGGCGCAGGTAAAACCACACTCCTCAAGACCGTTGCCGGCCTCCTGCCTCCACTCGCGGGGCTTGTTGCGTTTGACACGCGAACGCTCGGCGCGACAAAGGCCTACGAGCGGACCCACGCCGGCCTCGTCCTGGTACCGGAAGGCCGGCAGATTTTTGCTTCGCTTACGGTCAAACAGAATCTGGAGCTGAGCCGTGCCGCGCGGCGCATCAGCACAGCTTCTTATCCGCAGCGGCTCCACGACGTATTGGCGCTGTTTCCAAAATTGCGCGAGCGCCTCGATCAGCCCGGCGGCGCGCTCAGCGGCGGCGAGCAGCAAATGCTGGCCGTCGGTCGGGCGCTACTGCTCGATCCAAAGGTGCTGATGCTGGATGAGCCTACCCAGGGACTGGCGCCGATCATGGTTCGGCAGGTCCTGACCGCTCTTCAGGCGCTGCGCGGCAAGATCTCGATCATCGTCGTCGAACAAAATCGCGGGTTTCTCGGCGAACTCGCCGACACGATATGCGATATGCGCGGCGGCATGCTGTTTCGTGACGCGGAAGCGACGGCGCGCGCAGTCTGATCGGCGATGTCTGATCGCGAAACCAAGGCGCAAATTTCCTTCCAGCTCAACGGCACGTCCGTCTCGGTGCGCGTACCGGCCCGGCTGAACCTGGTCGACCTGCTGCGCACTGAATTTCGGCTGACCGGCTCGCATGTCGGTTGCGAACACGGCGTGTGCGGCGCCTGCAACGTCATGCTCGACGGCGTCGTCGTTCGCGGCTGCCTGACACTTGCGATCCAGGCCGATGGCCGAGACGTTGTTAGCATCGAGGGACTGACGGCAAATGGCCAAATCCGCGATTTGCAGGAAATATTTGTGCGGCGAAACGCACTGCAATGCGGCTTTTGCACGCCGGGAATGCTGTTGACCGCGGCGGAATTGCTGGCGCGCGAGCGCACCCCGTCTCGTGAGCAAATCCGCGACGAGATCAGCGGCAATTACTGCCGCTGTACGGGGTATCAGGCAATCGTCGACGCCATCGAGGATGTTGTTGCACGGCGAAACGGCCGGGATGCGCCCGAACCGCTCACCGAGACGCGCGCCTTGATCGGCGCATCCAGGCCGCGACAGAACGCGGCGCGGCTGACGGAAGGCCGCGGCACCTATACGGACGACATCGCGCTCCCCAATATGGCGCATGTTTTTTTTCTGCGCAGCCCGCACGCCCATGCCCGCATTGTGTCAATCGATGTCGGTGCTGCGCGCGCCGCACCCGGAGTGATCGCAATCTTCACCGGCGCTGACCTGGCCGCAGTCTGCCCGGCGTGGCAGACGCGGCTGGCAATGATGCCGTCGCATCATTCGCCACCGCAGCCGCCGATCGCCATCGACGAGGTCGGCTGGCAGGGCGAAGCGGTTGCTGCCATCGTCGCCGCTACTCGGAGAGAAGCCGAAGACGCTGCTGAGCTGATTGAGGTCCAGTGGGAAGATCTCCCCGCGGTCGCCACTCTATCGGAAGCGCTCGCTCCGGATGCGCCGCTCGTCCACACGGCGATGACCAGCAATCTGGCCATCGACCATCGTATCGAATCCGGCGACATCGCCAAGCATTTTTCCGAAGCCGCCGCCATCGTCGAACACAGTTTCCGCTTTGAGCGGCAGACGGCCGTGAGCCTCGAACCACGCGGCATCGTTGCATCGTTCGATCGAAATCTCGGCGAGCTCACCATCTACCAGTCGCACCAGGCGCCGTTCCAGATGCGTGAGGTGTTTGCGGAACAGCTTGGTTTAAGTCCCGAGAGCGTAAGAGTGGTCGTCAAGGATGTCGGCGGCGGCTTCGGCCTGAAGCTGCATGCCTTCGCCGACGAGATGGCGGTCGCCGCCATCGCCACGTTGCTTCCCGTTCCCGTCAAGTTTACTGCCGATCGTCTGGAAGCCTTTGTCAGCGACGCTCACACGCGCGAGGCGGATGTTCACGGCCGTATGGCGCTCGACGCAACTGGCAAAATTCTCGGCTTCGAGATCGACATGCTGGCGGGTTTCGGCGCCTATTCGATCTATCCGCGCAGCAGCGTCGGAGAAGTTATTCAGACGCTGCAGATGGTAGGCGCACCTTACGAAATAGGCGCTTATCAAGGACGGGGCCGCGGCGTATTCCTGAACAAGCCGCCGACCGGCGCCTATCGCGGTGTCGGTCAGCCGCTCGCCTGCACGATCACCGAGCAATTGGTCGATCTGGGCGCCGCCGCGCTGCAGATCGATCCGGCCGAACTTCGCCGGCGCAACTACCGGCGGACGGGTCCAGGCATCGGCAAGACCATCAACGGCATTGTTATCGAAGAACTGTCGCTCGACGTCTGCCTTAGCACCATCCTTAAGCGCATGAACTACGGCGAGCTGCGCGAACACCAGCGGGCGCTTCGGAAGATCGGTGTCTTCAGAGGCATCGGGCTATCAACTTTCGTCGAGATCACCGGCGTCGGTTCGGCGCTTTATGGCTCCCAAGGCTTACGCGTGGCGGCCAACGAAAACTGTCGCCTTATGCTCGACGGATCTGGGCGGGTGCGGTGCGAGACCAGCATTACCGATCAAGGCCAAGGCACTTCGACCGGCATTGCGCAGATCGTCGCCGACGAATTGGGAGTTCCGATCGACGCTGTCAAAGTGGTGACGGGCGACACCGCCATCGTGCCCTACGGCGGCGGCGCCTGGGCTTCGCGCGGCATCACGCTTGGCGGCGAAGCGGCGCGGCGCGCAGCGCGCTCTCTGCGCGAGAATGCGTTGGAGATCGCAGCCTCACTGTTGCAGCAACCCGCATCGGTGCTCTCCGTACGGGACGGATCGGTCGTCAATGCGGCCGGAGCCGAGCAAATATCGCTCGCCGAAATCGCCGCAGCAACCCGGTATCGGCCGCACACGATTCCGCTCGACGAGATTCCGCCGCTGGAAGTTGTCGCAAGCTACGTTCCGCAGTCTGTCCCGTATGTCGTCGCCAACGGCGTCCAAGCCGCGTCGGTGGAGGTCGATCGGGACACCGGCGTGGTCAAGCTCCTGGATTTTTGGATCGCGGAAGACTGCGGGCGTGTCATCAACCCGCTGCTTGTGGACGAGCAGTTGCGCGGCGGGGCCGTCCAGGGTATCGGCGCCGCGATGTACGAGCACTGTGCGTACTCGGCGGAAGGGCAACTCCTCAATGGCAGCCTCGCGGACTACCTGGTGCCGATGGCCTCGGACATGCCGGATATCGACATCGCCCACGCGGCAACGCCGACGAGGACGACGGTGCTCGGCGCAAAAGGCGTCGGCGAAGCCGGCACGGTCGGCGCACCCGGCGCGATATGGACCGCCGTGAACGACGCGCTGCGGCCGCTCGGTATCCAGGTCAAGCAACAACCGATTACGCCGGACCACATCGCCGGATTGCTGACCAAGAACAATTGACTGCTGAGCCGGACAGAAGCGCGACAGCTTCAGCCGGCCGCGGGCGAGGCGATGACGCCTGATTTTTCGTGCAACCGGCGCGAAGTGTCGGTGCCGCTTTTGTCAACCAGAACCAGCGGCGCCGAGGCGACACGATTGCGACCGTCGGCCTTGGCGCGGTAGAGCGCCCGGTCCGCCGTCGCCAAAAGCGTCGTCAGACTCCGCTCGGCTTCGCCCGCCATAGCAACCCCGACGCTCACTGTGGCGTTAACCTCCAGCCCGGGAAACTGCATTGCCGCGAATTCACGGCGCAGTCGCTCTGCGATCTGCAACGCTTGCGCCATCGATACGTCCGCCACCAGACAGGCGAACTCCTCGCCACCGAGGCGGCCGAACAAATCCCGCGACGTCATCGATGTAGCAATCAGCGTGCAGAAAGCCTGCAGCACGAGGTCGCCGACGTGATGACCGGCGGTGTCGTTGACATTCTTGAAACGGTCGAGATCGAACAGCAGGAGCGCTGCGGAACGCCGATCGGCGAGTGCCGCTTCAAGCAATGGAACGCCGCGATCGAAGAAGGCGCGGCGGTTGGCGACGCCGGTCAGCGAGTCGGTCAGCGCCGCCTTTCTTTGTTCCAGCTCCGCCCGCTCCTTGGACATGGCGACGCGCAGAAACGGCAGACAGAAAGTGGTGAACAAGGCCTGAAAAGCCAGGATGGTGATGATCATGCCGTGCGGCTGACCGGAACTGACTGAAACCGCCAACGCACCGGCAAACGGTATGCGCAAGAAAAGAAAGCATGCGTGCGAAACGACCAGCGCCATCGTCGGCCAGCGCGAAATCAGTTCTCGGTCGCGCGCGTACCAAAGTTCGCGCGCGCTGAGCAGCGCATAGCTGCCGACAATGGCAGACACCAGCGCAACCCACGCCGTCGGAGATGCATCAAAGCTCTTGAACTGAAAGGCGCCAATCCAGATTGCCGCACCCGCCCCAACGAGGGGGATATGGACGCGCCGGCCTTCGAACGAGCGCGCGCCGGCCCACATCATGCCGTAGGCACCACAGACCAGTGCATTCGCAAGGCAAAGCGACCAACCATGCGGCATGAGAGCGGCTGATCCGAATAGCGCCGCCGCCGAAGCGCCCATGAGGTAACCGATGCCCCAAAGAGCCAGCGCCGTGGTGCCGCGGTTTTGCAGCCACGCAAAGATCAGCAACAGACCGCCTGTCGCCGACAGGAAGACCGTGATGACAAACAGCGTCGGCAGGTCGATGACAAAGTGTGAGGCGGGTACGGTGGGCACTCAAATCCCCGGACGCGTTTCGCGAGCGAGCCTGGGAGTTGGTACCATCCCAGTCCTGAACTCTCATTGAAGCTTTGCTTAAAATTGTAAGCATTCCGACGGAGCCGCTATCGCGCGGTTCACTTTCGCGAGCGCGGCTAACCAACTGCAGTTTTGTTAGGGTGAATATTGCGTTGAGCGCAGAGGTCGGCTCGCTCGCGGGCCGGCGGGGCAAGCAACAGCCGCTATTTGCCCCAGCCAAAGTGGTAGTTCACGCCGGCGCGAAACACGTTCTCCTGCAGCGAGACGTTATCGGGCGGCAAGGCGCCGCAGCCGGTGCAATTGAAGCTGCCGAGATCGACACGCAGATATTCGGCCTTGGCGCTCCAGTTGCCGGGCAGCGCGACTTCAAGGCCAGCGCCGACCGCCCAGCCGGGATTGGTAGCGGACCCGCCGGCGAAACCGGGCGCTGCCGCACGTAAATCGCCGACGGCGAGGCCGCCGGTGACATAAGGCATGACCCGGTCGAACGCGTAGCCGACCCGGCCACGTACGGTCGAAAGCCAGCTGTTGCTTGTGCTGCAGCCGGCAGGACAGCCGGGAGATGTGCTGCTTCCGTTCAAGCCGGACCAGTCGATATCGCCTTCCACGCCTAACACGGCTCTGCCGACCTGGAAATTATAGCCGGCCGTGCCGCCAGCTTGAGCTCCCGACAGATTGATACCGGTCGCGCTGGAGTTCCACCAGGAATGGCCCCACCCGCCACCGCCATTAGCGCCGAAGTAGATGCCGCTCCAGTCATACGGCTGCGGGGGCAGCGAGGGTGGCGCCTTGTACAACGGGGCCAGCGACAAGTCGGCCGCAGCGGCGCAATGCACGGTCAGAACCGCGCCCAACGCCAGACATCCGGCCAAAATCCGCTTCATTACGCCTTCCGAGGCTCCCGTGAACTACGTTCCGTGCTCGCAGCACATACGATACTGCACGCGGGTTCGTTACCCCGGTCTTACCGGCATGATTAACGCCGAAGTTCCCGATGCAACTGCCGCGGCCTTAACTCTATCGCCGAGCGCGGCGGAATTTAGCCGTGCCGTAGGCTGCATATAGGCGGGAACCGTGCTTTTTGTCTTACCTCCGTCGCCGATTTGCAGTTTGCGGTGTCAGGCGGCAGTGTCCCGGCGGCATTTCAGCGAAAGACTTCGGCGGATTTAGCGCAACGATGGCCTGGCTCGTCTTCGCGTTTTCAGGGCCGGTGCTGTGGGCCATTTCCACCCATTTCGACAAATATCTGGTCGAGCGATTTTTCAGGCACAGCGACGTCGCGCTGCTGCTGCTGTTCACAGCGTTCATCGGCGTGCTGACATTGCCGTTTATCGCTTATTTTGAACCTGAGTTCGCCAGTATCCCTCCGCGCAGCATCGCGCTCATCGTGCTTTCCGGCATCCTCTACATGGGCGCGATGCTGTTTTATCTGCGGGCCTTGCAATCCGAAGAAGCTTCCGTGGTGGCGCCGTTCTTCCAGGCGGTGCCGCTGTTTGGTTACGTGCTGGCCTATTTCTTCCTCGGCGAGACGCTGTCGGTGCGGCAAATGGCGGGAGGCGCAATGATCGTGGCCGGCACGTTGTCGGTGTCGGTGCGCCTCGACGGCGGCGCCCGGGTGTTCAAACTGCGTCTGGCGCTCCTGATGCTCGCCTGCGGATTGGCCGCCGCGCTCTCTGGACTAATCTTCAAGATCTTTGCCATCGAGGTCGAGTTTTGGACAACCACATTTTGGATGTTCGTCGGAGAGGCGATCTTCGGCACCGCGCTTCTCTGTTTCGGCGCTTATCGTAAGCAGCTTGCCGTCATGCTGCGCAAAAATGCCGCCGCGCTGTTGACGATCAACGGCTCGAACGAACTGGTCAATCTCGGCGGCACCCTCGGAAACCGCTACGCCTTGATGCTGGCGCCTTTGAGCCTGGTTCAGGCCATCGGCTCAACAACGACATTGTTTGTGTTTGCCTTCGGCGTTGGACTAAGCATTTTCTTTCCGGGCGTCGGACGAGAAACGTTGTCACTTCGCGAACTGCTGCAAAAAGCTGTCGCGGCACTGTTCGTCGCCGCCGGCGTTGTGCTGGTGGCGCGCTAGGGCGCGCTAACCTTCATCCTCGCAGGAAATTCCAAACTGCGAGATGGCCTCGTCGAGATAATCGGCGAGCAGCGGAATACCCAACAAATATGCCGCCGTGCGCCGGTTGTGGGCGCGCGCCGCTTCGGCCCGCAAATCGCCAAAGTCCCCGATCTCGCCATCGCCACGACCAAGCCAGGTCAACGCTACGAGGTCGACCTGCTCATCGATGGTCATCGAGTTGATCACGGCTGACAACTCCTGCACCACCGGATCGTCTCTGTGATCCTCCAGCACGGCCAAGTTGGCATCGTCCGACGGGTTGGAGGAGTCGTCAGGGTCGGTAACGACGTCCTTGACGTCGAACTGGCGCGCTTTGGCGATGATGAAGCAAAGCTTCTGGTCGGAGATCGACAAATCGGGAAGTTCGTCTTGGGCCATGGCACACCAACTTTGCGAGCGGTCGTGCGTTCCGCAAACCGCGAATTACGGCGCCGCCGCGCAAACTGCAACCAGCGGCTTGTTGGCCGCAGTCGCGTCGATGCCGCACGTCGCCTGACGTTCGCCGAGAAACGTTGCCGGA
>Ga0335078_10008950_pt1 | contig 14873 bp, 17 predicted proteins | sample Lox_Sample_32_FD_206711 | JGI IMG/M metagenome (GOLD analysis project Ga0335078, IMG submission 206711) | Soil microbial communities from Loxahatchee National Wildlife Refuge, Florida, United States - Lox_Sample_3.2 | ecosystem: Environmental > Terrestrial > Soil > Wetlands | place: USA...
GAAAATTCTGAAGCTAATCCTCATTTTTCCCCTTTTCCAGTTCAAGCGCCACTCCCTTGTCCCCCCAGCGCCTGAATAAGTTGTGTTGAACCCCGAGCTGATCAAGGACTTTTCCCACAATATGGTCGACCAGGCATTCAACGGTTTTCGGCTGGTGGTAGAATCCTGGGCAAGCTGGAAGGACGACGGCTCCTGCCTCGGTTGCCTTCTCCATGTTGCGTATGTCGACTAGGCTGAGAGGCGTCTCCCTGGGGACCAAAATCAGCTTCCTCCTCTCCTTGAGTGCAACATCCGCGGTTCTGGCAATTAATGAGGAGGATATGCCGTTGGCTACGCATGCAAGAGTCTTCATGGTGCAGGGCGCTACAACGACAGCATCGAACTTGTAACTCCCGCTTGCGGTAGGTGCCATCATATCGCTGTTCTTGTAAACCCGCCCCAACTTGGCCAGCTGCTTTTTATCAATCCCGCACTCCAGTTGGAGCATCTCGAGCCCAATATCGGACGCCACTATAATGACATCAACCGATGATCTGCAGAGTTCCTCCGCGATCCTGTATCCATAGATTGCGCCGCTGGCTCCCGTTATGCCAAGGACTACTCTTAATGTCACCAGGCAATACCTCGCTTATCACTTTCTTGATTTACACATATAAGGCAAGAAGTCGGTTAGCTGACTTCACTCCAGAATGAATTTGTCCACAATCTCGCGTGCCTGAGCCCTCCGCTTTTGGTGCTCCTTCAGGAATGCAGCGACCTTCTCGGCCAGCCTGTTCTTGCACGTGCCGCACATTATGCATCCGGAGCGGCAGTCATTATACGTCTTCAGCACGCTGGAGTCGTCCTCATCGAACAAACTGTACAGGTAGCTGTAAACAACACACTCCTCCGGCTTTCCTCCCTTCTCCTTCTGCTCCTTCACCGTTGGCTGCCCGCCCGTGAAGGCATTCTTCACCTTCTTAGCCGCCTCCTCCGGCGTGTCTGAAAGGAATATCGCAGTTTCGGGAAGGCTGGCACTCATCTTGCCTCCCGCTCCAAGGCCCGGGATGAACTTGCTATAAACCCCGGCGGGCTTCCTGTAGTTGAGCTTGGGGGCGACATCCCTCGATATCCTCCAGTATGGCTCCTGGTCAATGGCGCACGGAATGAGTACGTGGGCGTCCTTTCCCGTGAGCGTCTGCGGCAGGAAGCATGGGGCGGCCTGCATTGCCGGGAAAAATATGATCCCTATGTTGGAGCTGTCTGTAAAGCCGAATGTAGCCTTGGCCGTCGAGAACGTCACGTGCTTGGCTACCCTGACGGCAATATTGTATAGCTGTCTCGTATACGCCAGATCGACGAATATTTTGGTTTTTCCCGGTTCAAAGCCCGTCGCGATTATGTCGATTATATTATCTCTGGTGTAGCCCCTTATCTCCTCCTGTGTAAGCTTAGGGCTGACGAGGAACTTTTCATCATCCGTGATCTGGAAGTATAGATCGGCGTGGAACGCCTCCTGTAGGTACCTGGTAAATATCCAAGGTATCAGGTGACCAAGGTGAGTCTGGCCTGAGGGCCCCCTCCCCGTGTACAGTACTGCATTGACCCCGTTCTCGTAGGAGCTTATCCAGTCGCCCAACTCCCTGTGCGCGAAGAACATCCTCCTTCGCAGCAGTACGTGAAGGTATCCGGCATGCTTCTTTATGCGCTCCAGCAGCTCATCGTTCAGCGGCTCCACGCCGAACTCCCTGATCAGTGCCTCGTAATCTACCTCTCCCTTGACCTCCCAAGGCGTGACCGTGCTTTCGTTTTGCAATCTTATACCTCCTTTTGTGTAATTCCAAGGCTGAGGAACCCTTTGAATTACTCGTAACTAATACTTATTAATTGCATCAGTTCTATCTTCCGTCATGCCAAAAAAGATCTGCGACTTCCACATGCACTCATTCTTCAGTGATGGCGACCTGATACCGTCTGAGATAGTCCGGAGGACCTACGTCCTGGGGCACAAGGCCATTGCCATCACGGACCACGCAGACTCCTCAAACCTGGAGTTTGTCGTCTCCTCACTCAATAAGGCGTCTGAGCAGGTCTCAAAATATATGCCCGATTTTCAGCTTCTCCCGGGAGTTGAGCTGACCCACATACCCCCAGAAAGCATTCCCTCCCTGGCTAGGGAGGCAAAGAGATGCGGGGCCAAAATAGTTGTCGTGCATGGGGAAACGCCTGTGGAGCCCGTGCAGGACGGCACAGATATGGCATCCTGCGGCTGCTCCGACGTCGATATACTGGCCCACCCAGGCATAATCTCGGAGGATGCAGTTATCCGAGCGAAGGAGACGGGGGTCTTCCTTGAGATGTCCTTCAGGGGAGGACACTGCCTGGCTAACGGCCATGTGGCGAGGCTTGCCAAAAAATATGGCGCGCAGCTTGTCGTCGACTCCGATGCGCACACAATAGGAGACCACCTGACGCCTCTAGATGCAATGAAGGTCGCGCAGGGCGCCGGCTTGACGAGGGCTGATGCCGAGAGGATCGTCTTCGAGAATCCAGACAAGCTCTTGAGGAAAGCTGGAGTACTTTGAGTTATCTTCTCTCTTCCACGTTCCTGCGGCCTCAGCCTATCTTCAGCCCGTACTTCCCAGCTATTTCATGGAACGCGTCCCTTACATATTTTACCTGATCCCAGGTGAGGCCGTACGTATTGAACTTGAAGTGCTTTGTTAGCCCAGGCTGTATCCCAACTATCTTCTTAGCCCTGAGCTCATCGTATAGGAAGTACCCCTTCCTCTTGTGGGTCTCGGATATTCTATAGAATCCCTCGGTGTCCATATGCGTGAGCGTGTGCATCTTCGGCCTCTGCCCCCTCTGCCTAACGCCCTCTACTTTCTCCAGCTCCGAGACGAGGAACCTAATCTTCTCCAGCTCCTCCCCCCACCTCTCAACCCGTTTCACGACCTCGGGGAAGGAGGCAATGAGTGTCATCAGCGGTGCCCCCATGACAGTGCATCCAAGCATGCCCAGCTCCTTCTGGCCAAACTTCCTCTTTGTGAGGTCTCCCTCAACCTTGCTTCTAGAGAGCAGCTTCTCCTGCAGCGAGCTGTTCAGCGCCAGTACTCCTGTAGGGGCGCTTGCCGCCCAGCTCTTGTGTCCGCTTCCGGTTATTATGTCGGCGCCAAGCTCCCTGCCGTTTAGGGGCATTACCCCGGCGGTGTAGGCGCAGTTGAGTATGAACGGAACGCCATACTCCTTTGCTATCTTTCCTACGGCCTTCGCGTCATTCAGGTTGCCATAAAGGTAGTCCACATGTGTCAGCAGGACTGCGGCAGGAGGCTTCCCCGTCTCCTTCTTCGTCTCCTCGATTTTGGAGGCATACGCCTCAAGGTTAAGATTAAAGTCTGGCTCGCCGCTGTTTGGCACCTCCTTCACCTTAAGCTCCGCAAGCTCGGCGGCGAGGTAAGTAGAGTAGTGAGCGGTGCTGTCCACAACAACGTAATCCCCTGGCCTGCCAAGCATTCTGAAGGAGATGAACTTGGCCTCCCTGCACCTCGTCACAACCCTGAACACGTCCATCCCGAGGAACTCAGCAGCGTCTTGGTAGAACTGCTGAATTGGGGGATCGGTTATCATGTCCAGCCTCGCGGTCTTGGGCGGGCACCAGTCGCATGTGGAGTAGCCGTCGCCGAACTCCAGGATCGCTCTCCTTGCCTCCTCAGTCAGTACGCCGCCCCTCTGTATGGGCTGCAGGTTTATGTACTCCTCCTCGGCGAAGTCCCTTTTCATCCCTATGTAGCGGTTGAGCCTGTCCTGGGGGATCTTCGTCTTTATTGGCCCCCTTTGTTCTTCATCTTTCCAAGGGCAGTTTCAGATTTGGAGATGGCCTCATCAACCTGAGCTCTCTGCTCAGCGCTCATCGCGTGCGAGGGCGATGTAGCCCTCAAAAGCTGCTGGATCTTTATCATTTCGTTTATTACTTCTTTGGCTTCCTGCTGCAGCATAAAAAAATCACCATGGAGCCAGGGTAGGGATTCGAACCCCAGTGTAACGGGTCTGCAGCCCGTCGCCTAAACCGCTCAGCCACCCTGGCATGCCCTAAATTCTTCCGTCGTCACTATTTATTTCTTCTCGTTAGGGCAAATATTTTATTTTTACGAGGATAATGTTCCTTGATGAGCTGAACTGAAATGAGCTTCAAAGCAGATCTGACGCGATATAAGAGACAGATGGCGCTAAATGGCTTCGGTATGGAGGGGCAGAGGAAGCTAGATGCTGCCAAAGTCGCAATAGCTGGGGTGGGTGGGCTGGGCAGCGCCGTATCCCTTTACCTGACTGCCGCGGGCGTCGGCTACATCCGATTGATAGATTTTGACGTCGTGGAACTCTCCAACCTCAACAGGCAGGTGGTGCACTGGAGCAACGACATAGGCCGCCCAAAGGTCGAGTCCGCCGCAATGAAACTCACGCAGCTTAACCCTGGTGTGAAGATTGACGCGGTAAACGAGAAGATAACAAAGGAGTCCGCTGGCTCTCTTTTCGAGGGCATGGATATCGTTGTGGACGGCCAGGACAACATCGCCACGCGCATGCTGATAAATGAGGAGTGCGTGAGGCGCAGCGTGCCATACGTTTATGCCGCCCTTTACGGGATGGAGGGCTTCCTGACAACGATCCTACCTGGCAAGGGTCCCTGCCTAAAATGCATCTATCCCGGCGAATGCCCCGTGCCGGAGTCCTGTCCGGTCGTAGGAACTACCCCTGGCGTTATGGGGTGCCTCGAGGCAACGGAGGCAATAAAGATCATCACAGGCATCGGTAAGCTGGTGGTGGGACGCCTGATAATCTACGACGGCGAACGGATGTCATTCCAGGAGGTCGCACTCCGGAGGAGCGATATATGCCCCGTGTGCGGATGCATTTGAGCGCAAAAGACCCAAACCATGTAGGTCAAAAAAATCAAAATAAATAAAAAAAATAAAAAATCAATTTGAAACAGCTGAGTTAATCTGCGTTTTCCTTTTTTTGTAATGCTACTCCAATGCGTCAAAGCCCTTTTTCTTGCCAAACTTTTCCTTGGCCAACTTGACCGTAAGCTCCTCCTTCACTGCCTCATCCTCAATGGATTTTGCGTATCCTGGTTCTTCCCTCTCTATCAGGCCGCAGGAGCCGCCAGGGAGTAGTGCGCGTCGCTCGCAGAATGCAAAATTGCAGCCTGCCACGACACAGCTGTCTCCGACCCAGTTGCAGAATGCCTCATCATCCTTGTTTGGCCTCTGCTCCCAGGGGTTGTTGCGGTATCCCTGGTTTTGGCCTCTGTTCTGACCTTGGAAACCTTGTGGGTTTCTGGGCTTTAAGACAAGCGCTCTCTGTCCACACCTAAAATGCGGACAACTGGAGTTGCATGGCTTTTTGCTTTTCATACAAAATCACCTTTGCAGTTGTGTAGCGGATTTTCCATCCCTTAATTGCAGAAGAACGTCCTTTTTTTTAGAAAAAGTTATAAATAAAGCTTGCTACTTTTGAGGACCAACAGGAATCCAATGGCACTTCCATCATGCCTAATCGTCTAAAAACAGCGGGTGCCCCGGCTTAGCTCTTGTAACCTATTTTTCTGAGGAATTCTACTCTTTCCTTGGATGCCGCCCCACCCTCCACGCCCTTCGGCGGGCTGCCGTCAATGATGCCTAGGACTCCTCTTCCAAGCTCGGTCTCTGCAACGATGGCATGCACGGGGTTTGAAGTGGCGCAAAATATGCTGCATACCTCTTGCACATCCTTTATTGCGTTCAGAACATTTATTGGATATGCGCCCCTGATGAATATCGCAAAGGTATGGCCTGCGCCCAAATCCACGCAGCACCTGATCGCGGCCTCCCTGAGCTCATCCTCGTTCCCCTCATGCCTGATCAGGCATTCCCCCGACGCCTCAGCAAAAGCCAGCCCGAACTTTATGCCGGGGACGGTGGTCACCAGCGCCTCGCGGAGGTCTTCAACACTTTTTATGAAGTGCGTCTGCCCCAGGATCAGGTTCGAATCCTTTGGAGTGTTTATGGTTACAACATGTAGATCCATTGTCATCGATATAACATTCGGAATATTAGTATAAAACTTTAAGTGGCAGCCCATTGTGAGTTAATCAAGCCAACAATAAGGTGAGGCTATGCAGTTCGCACTTTATGATTTTGCGGCTACCGTTCCCAACGATTGGAATGTATATCTAGACCGAAAATCCTCATACGAGGCAGGCCACGTACGATTCACGACACCGAGCAGGACAAACGTGGATATCGTATGGGCTAAGCTCGATGAGTACAAGAAAAGATTTCCATCGGTAGACGCCTTCCTCGAAAATTACTTTGACACGATGAGGAAAAACAGGAACGTAAAGACCTTCGAGCCTACGAAGGGCATCGAGAGGACGACCGACGAGCACACATTCCTGCCCCATGAATTCGCCTACAAGCACAAAGCCCAGCTAAGCAGAGCTTTTTCTCAGAGGATTGTGGGCGTAGCGCTTTATGACCAGCACTCAGACAGGTTTGGGATAATCTATAGCAGGTGGGACCCAGACAAGGAGAACCCCGAGGAGCCTGCTATAAGGGATGCTGTGAAATCCTTTGACTGCCTATGCAACAAAGGCACTAAATTATCCTAGGGGGTAATGAAATGTACCGGAGCATTATTGTGGGCGTGGACGGTTCTAGGCCCTCCGAGAAGGCATTCGAGGTAGCCGCCGATATGGCCCGAAGATATAATGCACGGCTGCTTATCGTTACTGTATTCGCTCCGCCCGCAATAACCCTCTTGGGCGATATCCCCCCCTACCCGCCTAAGGTTCCGGACGAGGTGACCAACAGGATGGGTCCGCTTCTCGCGGGCTATGCCGCCAAGGCGAGGGAGACGGGGATCCGCGAGGTGGACGCCAAGATCGTGCCTGTGTGGGACACACCAGGGGCAGGTTTCGTAGCCGAGGCAGAGCGGCAGGGTTGCGCTCTCACTGTAGTCGGATCAAGGGGCATGACCGGGCTCAGGCGTACTCTCCTTGGAAGCACGGCGGAGTACATTGCAAGGAACTCGCATTGTGATGTCCACATAGTCCGCTGATGGTCTACGCACATCCGCCCAATTTTTTGGTCCGGGCTTTAAATAACTCCATAATGCATAGTGCAAAGACATCACTTCAGGGGTTTAAAGTGCTCAATCTCTTAGGCTTCATCCTGCTTGACCAGTACTCGGTGCTGATCTTCGTGGACCTCCTGCGCGGGATGGCATCGATCGGCGTACCGGCGACATGGTACGGGACTATCGCACTTCTCTATGGAGAGGAGTGGCTGTTCTGGTTCATTATCCCCGTCGTGACAATGCTGTGGTGGCGCTCATGGGCTAAAAAGCACAGGGCACTTCTGGAACAAGAGTAGATCTACATGGCAATATCCGGAGTACAGACCGAAGCCATAATAATGGCAGCCTGGATCGCGCTGATCCTCGGGGTCGGGATACGGTCCAAGAGGCGGGTCAAAAGCACCAGCGAGTTCATGGTGGGCGGCAGGACCATACCCGTGTGGATGCTCGCCATGTGGAGCGCCGGCGCAGCGGTGAGCGCCTGGGGCCTGCTAGGCCTTCCCGGCTCCGTTTACGAGTCCGGCGCGATTCTGGACTGGTCCATCTGTACCCCGATAATCATAGGCTTCCCCATAGCCGTTATCATCATTGGGCGATGGATGAGCATCTCCGGAAGAAAGTACTCGATGACGACGATGCCCGATTTTTTGGGCGAGACCTATGGCGGGAACCTTATTCGTGCCTTCTCGGCTGTGGGCATAGTCATCGCCTGCGTCTTTTTTGCCACGGCGCAGTTCAGGGCGATCGGCATTTTATTCAGTGCCTTGTTCGGTATCAATTACACTCTGGCTGCCTCCATCGGCATCGCAATTACATTGATTTACGTGTTGGCGGGTGGCTTCGTGGCGGGCTCGATCATAAACACGTTTAACGTCTCCATCATGATAGTTGCTGCGATCATAGCCGTCGTACTTGGATATATCTGGACCGGCGGATACGGGAACATGCTGAGCGTGCTCTCAGCCGGCGCAACAGGCGCACAGTACATGAATGTAGACGCGGCCTTAGGTGGGACGGGGTGGTACTTCTGGGTAAGCTGGGCCCTCATCCTCTCCTCCTTTGGCCTCATCGGCCAGCCTGTCGTGGTGCAGAAGATGTACGGCATAAAAAAACCCGGCAGCCTATGGATATGGGGCCTTGCTAGCGCGATAATCTTCGGCATCGTTTGTCAGGCCTACATATACCTCGGTGAGGTCGCCAGGTATCTGACCATAACCGGGCAGGCACCGGACATCGTCAAGGCCTTTGGCTCTCCTGATTATGTAATCCCCTGGCTCACGGTGAATAAGCTTGGTGTCGAGCAGCCGATCCTGGGAGGAATTCTTATTGTGGGCGTAATAGCAGCTGCCTGGTGCACCATTGATGGGCTTCTGATGATGGGTGGGGCGGCTATCGCGAAGGACGTCATAAACAGGTGCTTCAGGCCTAACTGGAGCGACAGGCAGCTGCTGCTCAACCTCCGGTTATGGATGGTGATAGTTGGCGCGCTGATGGTTGTAGAGACGCTCTTCCCCGTGGATATAGTGAACTGGCTTGCGTCCATAGGATGGGCACAGTTCGCTGCCACGCTTGCGCCCGCGCTCATCCTGGGCGTGCTCTGGAAGGGCGTAACCAAGTGGGGTGGCACCGTCGGCGTTCTCGTGGGTGCAACGGTAGCCTTTGTTTTGACTGTGCTGTTCAGGCTTCCACAGTCGTTTCTATCCCCCTTTGGCTTAGGTGCAACGGGCTTCCTGCAGGCTTTTTACTTGGACGCCGGGGCATGGGGATTCCTGGCTGGCGCGGCTTCGATCATAGTCGTGTCTCTGCTTACGAAAAAAGAAAGGGGTCCGCTGTACTACGACATACATGAAATTAGGAAGGAAACGGTACCGACGGGCGGCGAGGGAGCAGGCGTGAAAACTTAAGCTGCTTAAAAAGAGCTTAAAAAGGCGCCCTCCTGTCCGGCACAGCCGTCGTTAAACTAAAGTTTAGAATAGTAACCTTTACATACAACAAACCTTAAATTGTATGGTTGGATAAACCGTCCATATCAACTAAAGTTGAGCGTGTGATCGCATGAAAAACTCTGAACCCGAGGGGATAATCGCCAAAGGTCTTGAGCCGATTCCAAAGTCAGGCAGGGTCCTGAAAGGGTACGATATCGGCATGATATGGCTCGCCGCGGCGATAAACATCGCTTACATATTCATAGCATCATTCATAATTCTTCCTTTGGCTGGCTTCTGGAATACCATTTTCGCTATAGTCATAGGTATTTCAGTTACTGGCATACCATTCGCCTTGGCAGGGATCATCGGGGTCGAAAAAGGAATCACCTCCATGGTTTCGGGGAGGGCTGCCTTCGGCATCAGAGGTTCCTACATTTTGTCCATTATCAACGCGATTACGTGTATTGGTTTCTCAGCTGTTCTTACCATAATAAGCGGACTAGCTCTCAATCTGGTAATGCAAACAACTATTGGATACTCGAATACCATCCTCTCGGTAAGCATGATCAGCACTATTCAGTGGATCTTCACCCTATCCGGCTACAAATCCTACTGGAAGTGGCTCATGAACTCAATGATGGTGATTCTGACGGTGTTGATGGTAGTTGCTATGCTTGTCGTTCTTCTGAACTATAACTTGATGAGCATGATAGCCAGCCAGACCGGTCTCGGGATGCCGCTTACAGCGGCTATAGACATCGTCATAGGAGCGGGACCCATCTCTTGGGCAACATACGTTTCCGATTACACGCGCCTGTCTAAGGCTAGCACACGGTCCAGCATGGGTTGGACCTATCTGGGTTTTATCCCGGCAACGATCTGGATGATGATTATCGGTGTAATAACGGGAACGGTAACGCGCGCCAGCGACCCTTCATCGATTATGGCTGCGTTGGGGCTCGGGATTCCTGCAGTCATGATAATCATATTGTCCGCAATAACCGCAAACTTCTTGGACATCTACAGCGGCTCGTGCAGCATTCTGAACCTTGCGCCCAAGCTGAACCTGAAGGTGGCGGTAAGCATTATAGCCGCGCTGAGCTGGTGTCTTGCTTTAATTCCGGGCTTCATAAACAACTTCCAGCAGTTCCTATACATGGTTGCCTATACGCTGGGACCATGGGTTAGCATAGTGCTGGTGGATTACTTCTTCGTGAACCGCAACTACGATCCTTATGATCTGTTCAAGCGCGAAAAGGCATTCTGGTACACAAGAGGGTTCAACATCAAGGCGCTGGTGTCCTGGGTCGTCGGTGTTGTAATCTACTTTGCGTTTGAGTACGGATGGCCTACACTCCTAAACTACGCCCCGGCTGCACTGCCCTCCCTGTCAATAACCGCGGTGCTGTATTACGCTCTGAGCAAAAGAAAAAATAAAATCAAGATACAGTGATAGCCATGCGAAAAATTTTTGATGTGATTTTGAGCAGGAACCCCGAAAAGGGGGAACGTTTCCTTAAAGAACTGGAGGGCAAAACGCCCCTTTTTGTATGTACCATTGGCACTACGGACACAGCAAAGATCCCCAACCTGTCCATCGCGGGCGAGAATCCCGATCTCACGGACTATACGCCCCCTGCGGACGCAGAGTTTCTCGTGCTGGGGTCGTGCAAGTCGATCCCTGGCGTACCGATCACGCCAGACGGCATACCGACACCAGGTCTTACGACGAGGGCGGCACTCCGATTATCGGGAATTCCCGTTGTAGTTGCAAGCGGAGGGCTTCGCATAAAACCGCAGATACCCTTCATCGAGCTCGGCGGCGAGCAGGGCAGGGACATCCGTGCCGGTAAGGCGCTGTCCAACGCGGGTGAGGTCTACGACAGGGCGTTTCTAATGGGCGAGAACCTCGGAAAATCCGCAAGCTACTTGGTGGTGGGCGAGAGCGTGCCAGCCGGTACAACTACCGCACTAGGCGTGTTGCTCGCAATGGGCGTTCCTGCGGAGAACAAGGTAAGCAGCAGCATGCCCTTGAACCCGCACAACCTGAAAATGGACACCGTGAAGGCAGGGATGACAGCTGCGGGCATAGAGTTCGGTTCGCTTAAGAACGACCCCCTGAAGGCTGCCTCCTGCTTGGGGGATCCAATGATGCCTGCGGCGGCGGGGCTTATCGCGGGCGCGGCAAGCAAGGTGCCGGTAATTATGGCTGGCGGCACGCAAATGGGTGCAGTCCTCGCCATCGTGGGCCGGCTCAAGGGCGACGTAACGGAGAATCTGGCGATAGGCACGACCAGATGGATCGTGGAGGACAAGAAATCGGACCTGAACGGGATCGTTTCATGCATAGCCGATATCCCGGTCTTGGCTGCCGACCTCGACTATAGCGAATCCAAATATCCGGGCCTCCGCGCCTACGAGCAGGGGATAGCGAAGGAAGGCGTGGGGTGTGGCGGCGTCTCTATAGCCGCAATGGCGATGTCAAAAGGATCTATCACGAAGGACGGCATACTCCGGGCTATCGAGAGTGAGTACGAGAAGCTGCGATCCTAGCCCCTGGCTTTTTTCTTAACCTCAACTAACTGCTACCCGGCCCGTCTCCGATTTTGGCGGGTTTTTCTTCCAGATTAAGTCTTAAATCGAACAGGCACTAAGAGTAAGGGAATGGGTTGACCTGCGAAGCTGATGGTATGATTAAGCTCAAGTCGAAAAGATCTCTGTTCATATTGGCTGTGGCGATAATAATCGCATTAAACCTGTACACCCTACTCGTTGCTTCTCCGACCATGGCGAGCACGCTAAACCTGGGCAATGGCGACCTGCCCAGAGATTTCTCCGTCTACTACATTGCAGCTTGGAGAATGTTTCACAACCCATCGCAGATTTTCACCACACAGGCGCTTAAAGACGGTGAACCTGTGATCTACCCCTACCTTACGCCGTACAAGTACCTGCCCTCTTTCCTTGTGCTGGTCTCGCCTCTCGTAAACCTGAGCTACTACCAGGCATTTTGGGTTTTTGATGCTGTCCAGTTTGCTCTCCTGCCGCTTATGGCAGTGCTGCTCTACAAGCTGCTTGGGAACAAAAACCCGATTATCGCCTTTGCAATTTTGGCAGCGGTACTGCTTTTGCCTTATCCGATGCCTGGCAGGGGCTTGTCGGTGAGCTATTTCATGCAGTGGGCGGAGGGGCAGGCGAAGGTGCTGCTGACTTTCCTCCTTCTATCCTCCTTTTACCTGGGTTACTCAGGCCACCCGAAGCTTTCGGGAGTGCTGTTTGCCCTGGGGGCATTCGACGTAAGATTTACCCTTTTGGCGCTGCCGTTGTTTCTGTTCTTCAACAGGACCCAACTTCGAAACGCCGTGGCCACGATGATAGCGGCCCTTGTTATTTCCAACGCTCTGGTTCTTTATCCAGGGGTGTGGCAGGGCTTCATCAGCATGGTCTTTACGTCAGGCGATTCCACCCCATTTTACACGCCATCCTGGATACCGCTGGTAATGATTATCTGCCTCACCGCCGTAAACGCGAAGCAGATGATAGGCGCATTAAAAAATGCGCTGCCAACGACAGCGAAATCGCTTGAGCAGGAGCGGTGAAGCGGTTGCTCCAAGGCTTTACAATCAGTTTTCGTGTGCCAATCCTACTCCAACGCGTCGGGAGGCTCGGTTATCGATGATCGGCGCAGCCCCCTTCTGGCGACTCCGATTAGGTTAAATTGTTGAAAAACAGTACTTGATCGAGTCCTGTTCTATGCGAATCGAATACCCTTTGATCCTGATAAATTTCAAGACCTATCTGGAGTCCCAGGGTGGGAAGGCGCTGGCCCTTTCCAAAGTCGTGGAGAAGGTGGGCAAAGAGTACAGCGTGTGCATGGCTGTCGCCCCCCAACTGGTGGACATCCCGTTAATTGCCCAGAACACCGGGCTCCCTGTTTTCTCGCAGCATCTCGACCCAGACATGCCGGGCGCTCACACAGGATTCATCCTGCCGGAGTCGCTGAAGGAGGCGGGGGCGTGCGGCGCCCTGCTCAACCACTCCGAACACAGGCTGCGTGCAGATGTCGTCGAGGATTCTGTTCACAGGTGCCATTCCATTGGATTAATCTCATGCGTCTGTGCGAACACGCCAGCTGTCGGGGGCGCTCTCTCTGCGCTTGCGCCAGACATGATCGCCGTCGAGCCGCCCGAGCTCATCGGTAGCGGCATCTCGGTCTCCAAGGCAAAGCCTGAGGTAGTGAAAAACTCAGTCGAAATGATCAAGGCGATAAACAGCAAGGTACATGTGCTATGCGGTGCTGGTGTAACCAGCGGCGAGGACGTTGCGACTGCAATAAAACTCGGCTCAGAGGGGATACTTGTAGCCTCTGGGGTCGTCAAGGCAAAGGATCCCGAAGCGGTGCTGAGAAGTTTCGCAGAATCCAGCCGCTGACAGTCCATTGTAACTTGGGCAGTCTGCGGCTTCTTATCGTTACCAGCTGGAACCACTCCGCTATATTTTGGAACCTATTTCAGCAAAACACTTTATTTCCAGGCGTTCAATAGTAATGCTTCAAAATCAAATCCTGAGGAAAACTGAGTTCTTATGGAACAACAACTGGCTTCCTGCTTTTCGGCTGAGTTCCAGCTTTCGCTTCCGCCTCCTCCTCCTCCGCCCACAGCACCCGCTCTACCGCCCCCTCCACAAAATGACTCCAAAACCTCCCTCAATTCCGCCGCCTCAATCTCCCAATTCCTAAGGCCTTTCTACAAATATGTGATCGGCTTCCTGTTCATTCTCATCGTTGTAAGCTTCGTGGGATCTGCGCTGCCGATGGACAGAGGGACGGCGGTTTCGCTGGACAATGGCCTGCAAAGCCAGATAGGAACACCATCAGCATACTCTATATGGGCTAACAACTTCCAAATCGCTGCCTTGGGGCTCATTCCAGGCTTCGGTCTGTATTTTTCTACAGTGGTGTCTTACAATACCGGACAGGCCTTCAATGCCATCGGAGTGGTTTCACATATCCCGGGTGTTTCCCTGTATCTAAGCACCATGCTTACCCCATATTTCTGGCTCGAATACTTTTGCTATACCATAACACCAATTGTTGGCCTGATTCCTATAGTCGGTGCATTTTACCACAAATTCAAGCTCGGCATGCTCATCTTCATAATAACCTTCTTTGCTGTTGCCGCGATACTGTACCTATCAGCAGTCATAGAGATGCTCTATATCTCCGGAGTGGCATGAGATTGAGCAGGGCTCTGCGCACGTGCATTACAGATCAATTTTACATGATTATATGCGTCAGATAATCTCTCTCTGACTTACCACAGATTTGGCAGATTAAGTCAGCCGCCGTTCTGACCGAATTTTCAACATAGGATACCTGCACTTCAGGGGCCCCGTCGACAGCCAGGATTATGTTCGATGTCGCCAGGGTGACCTTGGTAACATCAGAATCACGATAGTTGTAATCCCTGCAGATGACTTTTTCCCAATCCGAGTAGATCAGTTCGCCCTTCGCAAGGGTTTCTTTACCGCTCTCCCCGAGCGGGACAAAGGTCTCCCCACCTTCTGAAAATTTTAGCGAGATGTCCCCGCCGATATTGTCCTCGTGCGAAGCGACCCGAGGGACGTGGTGGAGTTGATGTAGCTCTCGAAGAAGACCTACTCCAAAATGGTTCAGAACCTGCTTTGGGCCACCGGTTACAACTCCTTTGCCATACCTATTGCTGCAGGCGTACTGTTCAGCTATGGCATAGTGCTGACACCGGCCGTCGGGGCTGTGCTGATGAGCGCCAGCACCGTGATCGTCGCCATTAACGCAAGGTTCCTCAAGAAATGAGAGTGACAGAACAA